>Ga0316209_1000101_pt1 | contig 176548 bp, 145 predicted proteins | sample 6monopyrite_MG_FD_204945 | JGI IMG/M metagenome (GOLD analysis project Ga0316209, IMG submission 204945) | Microbial mat bacterial communities from mineral coupon in-situ incubated in ocean water Damariscotta River, Maine, United States -... | ecosystem: Environmental > Aquatic > Marine >... | reverse complement strand
AGGCAGACTCCGATATATTATATAAACACACAACGGTGTTTGACCGGGTGTTGGCGCGCGTGTTTTATACATTGTATATTTTTTCCGGATTAGGGGGGATTATATTAGTGCTACTGAATTGGCTCGGACTTTTCGACTAAAACAAACCCCACATAAAGACACCTGCCCGAGAAGGTGCCTTTCTGGCGCAGGATTGGTCTTTTCAAAAGCACCGAGGGCAAAGGGGAGCAGCGGCAAAAAAACACAGAAAAAACAGCACATGCGGCTGAAGAAGAAAATGAGAAAGAGAGTGCAGGGGTGCGGTAGAGGACAGACGATAGAAAACAATAAAAGAAAGTGATCAAGGGGATGGCACTGCCGAATCCGTTTTTATCAGTTCGACCCTCTCGCCTGCGACTTCGGTACTCCCTGCTACTACCCTGTTAATGATACTGACAAGAGGTAATGTCGTTATCGTGCGGATATACGACGACATCACCCCGCCCAAACGCAAAGGCCCGGAAGGCCTGTCCGTAAAAAACAGGCTTTGGTGCAGCCCTGTTTGAATTGGAGATTAATGATGAAACGCCGCTGGCCTTTTGACGAAATTAGAATGAGTCTAATTGTTGTCCGGTGTCCTGCTCATAAAATTGCGCGTGTCCTCGCGTTTCCCTAAAATGCACGGAGTTCAGGGTTTGGTGGTCCAGGCGAGGTCGTAAGCAGCTGGTTTTTGTGTCCAGCGGAATGCCTTTGAGATCTCAAGTGTCGCGTTCATGCGCGTATAATCAGTGTACAAATTTGCGCAGGAAGCGAATATAACATGCCAATAATGTCTTTTCGTGTTGCCTCGGCAACCACCGGCCCAGGCCGGGAAATTTTTTTATCATCATTTTTTGTCCTCGTTTACGGTGTCGGGCGAGGGTTTGAGCAATGATCAGGAAGCTTAAAAACATCCTCACACGAGCCTTCCTTCACAGGGTTGCTGCCGGTGATCGCAAAGAATTTGCGCGTCGAGGGCTGGATTTACGCGGGCTTGCTCCTGCCCACTGGGACTTAAGTATCAATGATGCGGGGCACCTGGAAGCGCAAGGCTGTGACCTGGTTTCCCTTGCCAGAGAATATGGCGCACCGTTGTATGTGGTGGATGGGGAGAGACTGGCCCGCAACTATTGTGCTTTTTACGATGCGTTTGCTGATCACTATCCCAAGGTGGTGATTGGTACCTCCTACAAGACCAACCCGTTGCCACAGGTCATTAGTGCATTGCATGAATGTGGTGCCTGCGCGGAAGTTATTTCCCATTTTGAACTTTGGCTGGCTCTGAGGCTGGGTGTGCCTGGGCCTTCCATCATTGTTAATGGTCCCGGTAAAACCCGTGAGGGGCTGGAACTGGCCGTTTCCAACCAGGCCAAAATTATCAATATTGATGGTTTGCACGAAATCGAGTGGATTGCGGATCTGGCGAAGCAGTACGGTCATCGCCAGCGGGTCGGTGTGCGGGTAGTGACGTCGGTGGGGTGGTCAGCGCAGTTTGGCCTGAGCATCGGCAATGGTGATGCGTTGAAGGCATTTCAGCAATTATGTCAGCACGAACAGCTTGAACCTTGTGGCATACATGTACACCTGGGTACCGGGATTCGCGATATCGAAATCTACCTGACGGCGATAAAAGAAGTCTTGGAATTTGCCCGTGTGCTGAAACGTGACCTTGATATTGATATTCGCTATTTTGATTTTGGTGGCGGTTTTGGTGTGCCCACTGTCCGGGAATTTTCCGGCGTGGATATGATGATGCGGAACAATGACATGCCGGTGCGGCCCTTGGACACAGAGGCCTGCCCCAATATCTCGGAGTACGGGAAAGCCATTTCCCGGTTGATGAGTCAGTATTATTCTTTGACGGCCTCTGATGCGCCCACCCTGATATTTGAACCGGGACGCGCTATTACCAGCAGTGCGCAGATTTTGTTGCTGGAAGTACTGGCCACCAAAGCTGGCGCTAATAACATCACCAATATTATCGCCAATGGCGGAAAAAATATCGCTATGCCAACGGGCTACGAATATCACGAGTTGTTTGTGGCCTCAAAAATGAATGCGCCGCGTAGTGGTCGTTGCAGTGTGTTTGGCCCCCTGTGTCATCCCGGCGATATACTTTTCAAGCTAAAAGAACTGCCTGCCGTTAACGCGGGCGATATTTTGGCGATCATGGATGCCGGTGCTTATTTTGTGCCGAACCAGATGAACTTTTCCAATCCGCGACCCTCGGCGGTCATGTTGCAGGGAGGCAAGGCGGAGTTGATTCGTGAGCGGGAAAGTTTCGAGGACATCATTTCCCTGGATCAGTTACAAACTGAAACCAGTCAGGGTGATTCTGCGGTGGTCAATCAATGATTTGCAGGGCTGATTGACGTGGAAGACCTGTTATTTCTCACTCATCGTATTCCCTATCCACCCAACAAGGGCGATAAGATTCGTTCATTTAATCTGCTTAAACAGCTGGTCAAAGACTACCGGGTACATCTTGGCACATTTATTGACGACCCTGTTGACTGGCAATATGTTGCCGAACTGGACAAACTTTGCGGGGAGACCTGTTATGAGGGACTGAATCCACTTTTTGCCAAATTGCGCAGTACCCGGGGTTTTCTCACGGGTGAGGCGCTGACGGTGCCTTACTATCAGAATGCACGCATGCGCAACTGGGTGGATGCGACCCTGCGTGAGCATGCCGTAAAGAGGGTGCTGGTTTTTTCTTCGGCGATGTGTCAGTACCTGTTACAGGACAGTACCAGTCATATTCGCCGTGTGGTCGATTTTGTCGATATTGATTCCGATAAATGGCAGCAATACAGCGAGTCGTTAAAATGGCCTATGAGCTGGTTGTACAAACGTGAAAGCAAAACCCTGCTGACATTTGAGCGCCGTGTGGCCCGACAGTTTGATGCCTCAGTTTTTGTATCGCAGGCTGAATCGGACATGTTCAAAAAACTGGCACCGGAAAGCGCCTCCCGGGTGAGTTATATCGAAAACGGTGTTGATGCTGACTATTTTTCTCAAAATCAACGTCTGCAAAACCCCTATGCACCGGAGGAGCGGGTATTGGTGTTTACAGGGGCAATGGATTATTGGGCCAATGCCGATGCGGTTGTGTGGTTTGCGCAAACGGTGTTCCCAAAGATTCTTCAGCGGGTGCCTGATGCACGGTTTTATATTGTCGGGGGACGCCCTGGCGAGGGGGTCAAAAAACTGGGTGCGGGGGCCGGTGTTCATGTGACAGGCTCTGTCAAAGATATTCGCCCGTATCTGGCTCATGCACAGGCTGCCGTTGCCCCGTTAAGAATTGCACGAGGTGTGCAAAACAAGGTGCTGGAGGCAATGGCCATGGAAAAACCCGTGCTGGCAACCTCGGCGGCACTGGATGGTATTGTGGGCTGCCCGGCACTGGAAACGCTGAGAGCGGATGAGCCGGAAGAGATGGTAAACAAGGCTGTTGATTTATTGACGACAGACCGTGGTGAGGCATTGGGTAAAGCAGGCCGTTCCTGCATTACTGAACATTATGACTGGGCTCGCAACCTCAGTCGAATAGAACGGTTGTTGGAAAATACCAGCGATAGCAGTAGTACAGGAGCGGAAAACCGATGAGTGGTACGAATCCGCTAACGCAGGAAACCACAAAAAACGCTGGTGACAATATCGTTTCGACAAAAACGTCTGTTGTGAATGCGGATACCCGCCACAAAAATGATCACTGGCGAAATGCCCTGATCTCTTTTGGCGTGCTTTTGTTGGTGACGCTAATCCTGTATTGGGAGACCGCTGCCTCCATTGTGGCGATCTGGATACGCTCAGAAACCTATGCCCATGGATTTTTGATATTGCCAATCAGCATTTATCTTGTGTGGCAACGCCGGAAACAGTTGCGCCAGATGGTGCCTGTACCAAACTTGATGGCATTGCCGGTATTGGCAGTTGCTCTCTTGTTATGGTTAGCGGCGTGGGTTGCAGAAGTTCAACTCATACAGCAACTGGTTTTTGTTGGCCTCATTCCCCTTTTGGTGGTGTTGCTGTTTGGTAATGCTGTGGCAAGGGCAATGATGTTTCCCCTTGGCTATTTGATTTTTGCAGTACCCTTTGGTGAATTTCTGGTTGCGCCATTACAGGATCAAACGGCATGGTTCGCCGTGCAGGCGTTGATATTGAGCGGGATACCTGTCTATTGGGAAGGGCTTTACCTCACCATTCCCGGCGGGCATTTTGTGGTGGCCGAAGGCTGTAGCGGTATTCGTTACCTGATTGCCTCCATTGCGCTCAGCAGCATTTATGCCTACATGACGTATCGCAGTTACTGGAAACGTACCGGTTTTATTTTACTGGGCATCATTGTGCCTATTGTTGCCAATGGCATACGTGCCTACGGTATTGTACTGATCGCTTATCTCAGCGATATGCGTATTGCCACCGGAGTGGATCATATCCTCTACGGCTGGGTTTTTTTCGGCATCGTTATGTTGTTGCTTTTCTGGTTTGGGTCTTTCTGGCGTGAGGAACCCATTGATGATTCCAATGTTCTGAAAAAAACACAAACCGGCACCGTTGTACCGTCATCAAATAATTATCGAATGATGATTGCTTCCGCTTTCGCCATTGTTTTTCTTGCAGGTGGTACTTACGCCAGCAGCTTGTTGAGCGATTCATCCGCTGGCACAGGGCAGGAGGTGCGTCTTGAGCTGCCGGAATCATCGGGTGTGTGGACGGGACCAACTGCCAGTGACGATACCTGGCAACCCAGTTATACCGGTGCAGACAAGACTATTTACCGGCAATATCAAAACCAGGCTGAAACGGTTTATTTTTATGTTGCCTACTACGGAAACCAGGATAATGGCAAGGAACTGGTTGGCTCTCTTAACCGGGTGTATGACCAGGAACAGTGGCGTCGCGTGCAGGATAATAGTATCTCCGTCACCATGCCGTCTGGAAAAAGTGTTTCTGTCGCAGAAACGGATATTCGCTCTGCGGACAAACGTCGCATCGTCTGGCACTGGTACAACATTAATGGTGCGGTTACGGCCAGCCGTGTGATGGCTAAAATGCTGGAATCATGGGAGCGCCTGAGAAATCACAAGGTTGATGCGATGTTAGTGGTGGTTGCAAGGGACTACACGATAGATCCACAAGAAGCGCGTGATGATTTAAAGGATTTTCTTGCGAATGTAGGCGCTGATATTGTTGTGGTAAATGAGAATACCGGCACTGCAAATATTGTTGCGCCGGATCAACAATGACAAAATCGCGTTCCGTTAACATTGGAGAAACCGGCGAAGACATGAAGTCTCAGCATACTTCGGCTGTACGAATTCCTCTTGTTGCGCATATTATTTTTCGTCTGGATGTGGGAGGGTTGGAAAACGGTCTTGTCAACCTGATCAACCGGACACCCCCTGGGCGTTATCGGCACGCTGTGATCTGCCTGACCGAATATACCGATTTTAAACAGCGTATTCTGAGTGACGATGTGCCGTTTTTTGCGCTGCACAAGCGTGAAGGTATTGATTACAAAATGTACCTTGATTTATGGAAATTACTGCGTAAATTGCGCCCCGATATTGTTCATACCCGAAATCTGGCAGCGATGGAAGGACTGGCCCCCGCGTTGTTGGCGGGTGTACGCTGCCGTGTTCATGGAGAACACGGCCGGGAAATGGACCTCAATAGCAGTGAATGGAAATACGCATTGTTACGGCGACTTTTTCGTCCGCTGGTACACAAATACATCCCGCTTTCCCAGGATCTTGAAAGCTGGTTGCGTGATAGCATTGGAGTGCCGGGCAAAAAAATGGCGCAGATATACAATGGCGTTTCATTGGACACATTTTCTCCTGCCGCACCTGTGCGTGAAAACCTTCCTCTGGAAAATTTTGCCGCGGCTGATTGTCTGGTCATCGGTACGGTCGGTCGATTGGCGGCTATCAAGGATCAGGCTAACCTGGCCCGGGCTTTTGTGAAACTACTTGATGTTGTACCCGACGGACGAAAAAAATTGCGTCTGGCTATTATTGGAGATGGTCCCTTGAAGGCGGAAGTGTTGGATATTCTGGAAAAAGCCAATGCTGCCGATCTGGCCTGGTTGCCAGGTTCTCTGGATAATGTTCCCCGGCTCATGCGGTGTTTCGATGTGTTTGTTCTGCCGTCGAAATCAGAAGGTATTTCCAACACGATTCTGGAGGCCATGGCCACTGGACTTCCGGTGGTGGCGACCCGTGTTGGCGGGAATCCCGAGCTGGTGGAAGAAGGGATAACCGGTGAACTGGTGCCAGCGGAAGACCCTGCGGCATTGGCAACGGCGCTACAGAGCTACATTGATGATAAAACCAAACAACAAAAACAGGGACGCGCAGGACGGGCGCGTGTGGAACAACAGTTTTCTATCGAAAACATGGTGAACGAATATCTCACTGTCTATAGCGATCTGCTGGCCGCAAGACGCTGAATACCGTTATTTAATATAATCGTAGCCACTCAGCCCGGCTTTTAGAAGTGTGTAGCACTATCAAACCCAGTGTTGTAAACGCAAAGGGCGCAGAGACGCAAAGAGCACAAAGAAAAACGGCACATACTTTGCGTTCTGTGCGCCTTCGCGAACTTTGCGTTAAATATCTAATGATGTTTAACGGTAGTGTGTTTTTGGCGTTTAATGCACATTTTAAAATAATGTTATTGAAAGTAATAAAGGGTTAATGGACAGTTATTGTGTGTGGACTAACAGGCATTTTTGATACGCGCTCAAAGCGCGAAGTGGACCGGGGTTTACTGGTGCGTATGAATGAATCACTGTTTCATCGCGGGCCGGATGAAGGCGGTATTCATACTGCGCCGGGTTTAGGCATGGGACATCGTCGCCTGTCTATTATTGATCGTTCCGGCGGGCAGCAACCTCTGTTTAATGAAGATGGGTCAGTGGTTGTGGTGTTCAATGGTGAAATTTACAATTTTGCCGAACTGGCAAAAGAGCTGCGCCAGAAAGGGCACACATTTCGCACACATTCCGATACCGAGGTGATTGTACATGCCTGGGAGGAATGGGGAGAAGCCTGTGTTGACCGTTTTCGTGGCATGTTTGTTTTTGCGATATGGGACAGTAAACGGGAACAATTGTTTATTGCGCGAGACCGGTTAGGTATCAAACCGCTGTATTATTCAATGCTGCCCAATGGACACTTCATTTTTGGCTCGGAACTGAAAGCGCTTTTACAGCACCCTGACCTTCCTCGCACTATCGAACCCACGGCGGTTGAAGATTATTTTGCTTACGGGTATGTACCCGAGCCTAAAACCATACTTTCCCACGCACATAAATTATCACCCGGATACACGTTGTCCATTACCCGGGATGGGCGTACGCCTGTTTGCAAGCAGTATTGGGATGTGCCTTTCACGCCATTGCCCAAACAGGAAGAAGCGGAATACGCCAAAGAACTTGCTGATCGCATGACCGAAGCGGTGAAAATTCGCATGGTCGCCGAAGTGCCATTAGGGGCATTTCTTTCCGGTGGGCTGGATTCCAGCGCCGTGGTGGCGATGATGGCGGGCTTGTCCGATGACCCGGTCAACACCTGTTCAATTGCCTTTGCTGATCCGCGTTATGATGAATCTGGTTATGCCAATGAAGTCGCGAAACAATACAACACGCAACACACCGTCTGGCAGGTGGACAGCGATGATTTTGATCTGATTGATCGTTTGGCAATGTTGTACGATGAACCGTACGCGGACAGTTCCGCTATTCCCACTTATCGGGTGTGTGAGCTGGCCAGGAAAAAGGTCACAGTGGCACTTTCCGGTGATGGCGGTGATGAAATTCTGGCGGGGTATCGACGTTATCAATGGTTTATGCGCGAGCAGAATCTCCGTGACGTATTCCCTCAGGGTTTTCGCAGTCTGGTGTTTGGCGGTTTGGGGAAGGTGTACCCCAGGGCACTGTGGGCTCCCCGGGTTTTTCGTGCCAAAGCGTTATTTCAGTCGCTGGCAAAAACGCCCGTCGAAAGCTATTTCGATATTTCCTGCGTGCTGAAGGACTCCCTGCGTCAGCAGCTTTTTTCACCTTCATTCCGATCAGAGCTTCAAGGCTATCATGCGCTCGACGTATTAAAAGGGCATGACAAAAATTCACCGGCGGAGCACCCTTTATCGAAGATGCAATATCTGGATATGAAGACCTATCTTCCCGGTGATATCCTGACCAAGGTGGATCGTGTCAGCATGGCGCATGCCCTGGAAGTGCGGGTACCATTATTGGATCACAAAGTGGTGGAGTGGACATCGGGACTATCGCCGGACCTGAAGTTGCGGGGTAACGATGGAAAATATCTGTTCAAAAAAGCCATGGCACCGCACTTGTCACAGGATCTCATGTATCGGAAAAAACAGGGGTTTGCGGTACCGATTGCGCAATGGTTCCGTGGTCCGCTGCGTGAACGGGTACGGGAATCTGTGTTGAGTGATTGTCTGCTGGATACCGGTATATTTGACCGCCGTTTCCTGACCCGTTTAATTGATGATCATCAATCGGGTTTGCAGGATCACAGCGCGGCCTTGTGGTCGTTGTTTATGTACGAGTCATTTCAGCGTCAGGTTTTGGGCGGAAAATGAAAAACTGCCAGTACGATCAGTTGAACCTGAATATTGCACCATTCCACGGTAGAATAATCCGGGTGGTATTTTCAGAATATTATAGTGGTCATGAATGAAACCAACAGCAATTAGTTTATTTTGTGGTGCAGGTGGATGTTCTCTTGGGTTCAAACAGGCGGGCTATTCCATTTTGTATGCAAATGATAAAGATATTGCCGCAGTTGAGACCTATAAAAAAAATTTTCCTGGAACCTTATGTAGCCATGAAGATATTAATAACCTGGATTTCAAGGAAGTGATGACTGCTGTCGGTTTACAGTCTGGAGAACTGGACATTCTTATTGGTGGCCCACCTTGCCAAGGGTTTTCAACAGCTGGATCCCGTTTTTGGGATGACCCAAGAAATCACCTGCTTAAAAGCTATGTGCGGGCACTTAAAACGATAAACCCAAAATGGTTTATAATGGAAAACGTTGAAGGATTGCTAACTTCAAATAATGGAAAATATGTGTTTGAAGCTGCCAGTGCGTTTACTGAACTTGGATATGCTATCCGAATTGAAAAAATATATTCTCAAGAATATGGCGTTCCTCAAAGACGAAAACGAGTGCTGATTGTTGGTAATCAACTTGGTCATGATTTTAAAGTGCCTGAACCAACCTTAAAAGTGTCTGGTCAAGTTTTCAGAAATTCTGATGTTACGATCAGTCATGCCATAAGCAGTCTTCCTTCTGCAACAAGTAATAAATTTCATGTTTTAAAACCTTTGAATGTACCGCCAATTGATGATTTTGACTTATTGCTAAGAGGGGACTCAACAGAAATAACGGATCATTATTTTTCGGAAGTCAAAGGTATTCAGCTGGAAAGAATCGCAGCCTTAAAGCCGGGCCAGACAATGAAGGATTTACCTTTAAAGCTTCAGCATGAATCATTCAAAAAAAGGGCTAACAGACGAGTAGCTGATGGCACGCCAACGGAAAAACGAGGTGGCGCACCTTCAGGCTTAAAGAAATTACATGCCAACGAACCGTGTTTAACGATAACGAGTGCAGCCACGCGGGAACTTATCCATCCTGTTGAAGATCGTCCTTTGACTATTCGAGAGTCAGCGCGCATACAAACTTTCCCGGATAGTTTCAGTTTTTGTGGCAATGCATCACAGAAAATACAGCAGGTGGGTAATGCAATTCCACCGCTATTGGCACGCATATTTGCCGAACACATCAAGGATGATTACGGTTTTAATACCAAATCCACAAGCCCCGGAAAAATACTTGGGTTTTCGCTCACAAAAGCAGGTGCAATGAGCCCGGCCCTTAAACGAACAGAGCTGTTGTTAAGAAGGCTTTCAAGTAATAACAAGGATCAGCAGGGAAACCTGTTCGAATAACAATATGTCTGGCACAGCTTTTATTAGAAATCTGTATTCAAAATGTAAAATGCACGGCTCAGGTGGTGCTCAAGTGGTTCTGTCAGACAGTGAACTGTTATCTTTAATTTCAATCGCAATAAACGATTTGGATTGGTCGTTTGAGGGCGCTGATATAAATGCCATCACATTACCTGATGATGCATACTATCGAATACCTTTAAGCTGGTTTGATGAGAAAAAATATAATGATATTACACCTGAGTTAATCCTTGATTCTTTAGCATTATGTTTTAATAAGGATAATGACTTTGGGTTGTTTATTGAAAACCTTTCAGCCTTGCACCGTCGTCGAATTAAATACAGAAGAATTCTTTCTTTTCAACCAGTGCCTGATATGGACCAAATTGGCCCCAGAGTCCTTTTGGAATATGGAGAGTGTCATACTGCTCTTCTTGCTAACTGGATGGTTTGGCGTAAATGGATTTATGATATAGACAATCGTTCTGCACAAGAAACAGGCTATTTATTTGAGCCAATTCTGGCGAGTTGTCTCGGCGGTGAGCCTGTTGGGGCAAGAAACTCTCCCGTTAAAAGACTTGACTCTGATGGTCAGCCGATAAATAAAGGTCGGCAAATTGATTGTTTCGTTCCAGCCAGCAATCGCACCTATGAACTTAAGCTGCGCGTTACCATTGCGGCTAGCGGACAAGGTAGATTCAGCGAAGAACTTTCATTTCCTGTTGAAAGTCAGGCGGCAGGGTTTATACCTGTGTTATTAGCATTCTATCATGGTGAAGAAGCATGGAACCATATCGAGGAAGAAGCAGGGGATGTAATTTCTGTTTTCATAGAAAATTATATTAAACCGGTAATACAAAGCATAGAAGACATTGAAATACCATTGCCGCAATCGATTAATCTACGCTGGTCAGAAAAAACCATCGAGATTTCGGATGAAGAACATAACTATATAATTGCTCGGGTATAAGTGCTAATGAATTTGGCGTATATATGTGCCACTGAAAAATCGGGATTTAGTCAGCGATGAAAATATTACACGTACTGGATCATTCCATTCCGCTTCATAGTGGGTACACTTTTCGCACGGCAGCGATTTTGCGCCAGCAACATGCCATGGGCTGGGAAACATTCCATCTTACCAGCCCAAAGCATTATCTGGATTCGCCTGCGGAAGAGGATATCGATGGGTTACATTTTTATCGCACGCCTCCGGTTTCCAGCTGGCTGGCAAAACTGCCCATACTGAATCAACTGGCGATTATTCCGGCGCTGACCTGTCGGCTGGAGAAAGTGTTGGCCGAGGTAAAGCCGGATATCCTGCATGCACATTCTCCGGCATTAAACGGTATTGCCGCGTTACGGGCGGGGCGTCGTTTGGGCATTCCAGTGGTTTATGAGGTGCGTGCGTTTTGGGAGGATGCCGCCGTTGATCATGGCACCTCAAGTGAGGGGGGGCTCCGCTATCGTTTGACGCGCGCCATGGAAACGCATGTGTTGCGACGTGCCAATGTTGTTACGACCATTTGTGAGGGTTTGCGAGGCGATATCGCTAACCGGGGGGTTGCAGAAAACCGTATTACGGTGATCCCCAATGCGGTGGATGCGGAAAAATTTGAAGTGGGTGGTGTGGCGGACCCCGCACTGTTGAGTGAACTCGGGCTTGAGGGAAAACAGGTTCTGGGTTTCATCGGTTCTTTTTATGCCTATGAAGGGCTTCCTTTATTGGTGGAGGCCATGCCCGGAATATTGAAAACAAATCCGGATGTGCGCCTGCTGCTGGTTGGTGGTGGACCGCAGGATGATCAGTTGCGTAAACAGGTGAAGGATCTGGGGCTGGATCAACAGGTTATCTTCACTGGCCGGGTTCCTCATGAGCAGGTGCAACGCTATTACAACCTGGTGGATATTTTTGCTTATCCACGTCTTTCCATGCGCCTGACAGACCTGGTTACGCCACTAAAACCGCTGGAAGCGATGGCGCAGGGACGCATTGTATTGGCATCCGATGTCGGGGGGCACAAAGAATTAATTGTCGATGGAAAAACGGGGTGTTTGTTTCGTGCAGGTGACGCCGGTGCGCTTGCCGATGCCGCTATTGAATTGTTTGATCAACGCGAGCATTGGGCTGATTTACGCAAGGCCGGGCGCGAATTTGTGGACCGGGAGCGGAACTGGCCTGTCAGTGTGGCACGCTATCGTGATGTTTACGCCATGGCGATGACGGGTAAATAACAGTGTCCTCCGGTCATTCAGAAGATAAAAAGGCGCATGACATGATTGGGTTGAATGTGGTGATGGCTGGCCCCTTGCCACCAGCTATTGGTGGCATGGCAACGGTCATTGGTGATATCAGTCAGTCCAGCCTTGCTGACCGGGTGGTACTTGTGCCTTTCAATACTGCCAAACAAACCTCCGAAGGGCGATCTCTGCTAACGGGAATTGTCGCCCGTGTCAGTTTGTGGAAGCGCTGGGCATTCGCATTGCGTGGCAAAGGCCAGTCTGTCGCACATATTCATACCTGTAGCGGGCTGACCTATTTTCTGGACGGGACATTGTTGATTATTGCGCGGTTATTGGCACAACCGGTGGTATTGCACATTCATGGTGCCCGTTTTGACCATTTTTTGGATGAATTGCCTGCTCCTCTGTTGTTTCTCGCCAGATGGCTGGCACGTCGGGCCAACCGGGTGGTGGTGTTGTCGGAGACCTGGCAGGAAACCCTGACGGACAGACTGCCCGGCGCGCAATTATGTGTTATTGCCAATGGCGTTCCTGTGCGTGACGAGCCGGTGGAAACAGAAAATACGGCGCAAACGGTGTTTATTTTATTTCTTGGCAATTTGTCGCAACGCAAGGGTGTGTGGGAATTGATTGATGCTATGCGTACGGTTCCGGCCGGGGCCACGCTGGCCTTGGTGGGCGGGGAAGATGACCCGGGTATCTCAGATGCAGCGCAGGCCCGTATCAACGAGGCGGGTATGGCTGATCGCATCAAGCTGATTGGACCGGCCTATGGTGAGGATAAACACCGTTGGCTGGAAAAAGCCGATATTTTTGTGCTGCCCTCACATGCGGAAGGTTTACCCATTGCCTTACTTGAGGCAATGGGTGGAGGCATCCCGGCGGTAGTGACGGCGGTGGGGGCAATGCCCACGGTCATTGATGACGGGGTTCAGGGGAAAGTGGTGCCGCCGGGTGATGTTGATGCTTTGTCTGCCGCATTAACGGCGCTGGTTAATGATCAGGCGTTACGACGGACGATGGGGGAAGCGGCCCGCAAACGCTGTCTTGCCGATTATGGTGTAGAGCGCAGTGCGGAAAATTATCTGCGTTTGTATGCCGAAATAGTCAGCGTCGATAAATGAACCGGTGGTATTGGCAAACTGAGTGCTGTTAACGCAGAGGGAACAAAAAAATAAAACTTTGTGGTCATAACAACAAAAAAAGAAGGCCGGGGAATAGATAAAAAATGGTAAAATGCGGCACTTATCTATTTATGTCTTGCACATTCTGCACGACGACAAACGCGCATTGATATGAAAAACCTGTACACCTTATTAATATCCGGTGCTGTATTTCCCTTGCACGAAAAGCTGAAGGGTCACACCACAGTCAGCGTCAAAAAGGCCATGGAAAACAGCCAGTGGTGGTCTCGCGACGCATTGGAAATGTACCGTGTGCAGCGTTTGCAGACCTTTCTTTCCCAGGTTTATGCGCATGTCCCTTATTACCGGTCCCTGTTTGACAGGCTTGGGTTTGATGTTTCATCGGTGAAATCCGTTACTGATCTTCAGCAGTTGCCTTTTCTGGATAAAAAGCTGATCAAAGACAATCAGCAGGATTTAAAAGCTGATAATGCGACTCAGCTTTCACAATTTAACACGGGCGGATCATCTGGAGAGCCGCTGGTGTTTTTTATTGGGCATTCCCGCGTGAGTCACGATGTCGCCGCCAAATGGCGTGCGACACGCTGGTGGGATGTGGATATCGGGGATAAGGAAATTGTACTTTGGGGCTCACCGATTGAACTGGGTGCGCAGGACCGGTTTCGCCTGTTACGTGACCGCATGTTCAGGTCAACATTGCTGCCTGCTTTTGAAATGTCTGAAACTCACTTGAATGAATTTATTGCTGCCATTCGTTCCATACGTCCGCGCATGTTGTTCGGTTATCCATCGGTGCTGGCACATATTGCCCGGCATGCAGAAAACAAGGGTTTGCAGTTAGATGATCTTGGTATCAAGGTCGCCTTTGTGACTTCAGAACGATTATATCAAGAGCAGCGGGAAAAAATTGAACGTCGTTTTGGTTGCAAGGTTGCCAACGGTTATGGTGGACGTGATGCCGGTTTTATCGCCCATGAATGTCCCGACGGGGGTATGCACATCACCGCAGAAGATCTCATCGTTGAGATCGTAGACTCGCAAGGCAGGGTTGTGCCGGATGGGGAAAGTGGTGAAGTGGTTATTACTCATCTGTTCACCGATGACTTTCCCTTTATTCGCTATCGTACCGGCGATGTGGCTTCGTTGAGCACAGAAGCCTGTTCATGTGGCCGCGGGCTGCCCATGCTCAAGGAAATTCACGGCAGAACCACTGATTTTATTATTGCTGCCGATGGCACAGTGATGCACGGGTTGGCACTGATTTATATATTACGTGAAATAGAAGCCGTAAAGTCATTTAAAATTATTCAGGAAACCCTGGCATGGACGCGAGTGGAAGTGGTGGGTGATGAACAATTTTCAGAGCAGCATGTTGCAAATATCAAATCCGGTTTCAAGCAACGTCTTGGCGAGAATGTCAGTATCGATGTGGAAAGGGTGGAAAAAATAAAACCGGAACGCTCAGGAAAGTATCGTTATGTTATCAGCAAGGTTGCGGTGACATAGGTGTGTGGTTTGACGTGAAATACAGTTATTGATTTGATGAGTGGAGTATGACATTGGGATTTGGAAAAAAACTGCGTGTTGCGGCCATATTTCTGGTGGTGGTTGTGTTGGCGCTGGTGGGTGGATTTGCGGCTGAACACTATTTATCAAAAGATATTTCGCTGGTTGATGTGGCCTGGGAAGGGCCGGTATCGGGTGAGAATCGTTACGTGTTTTACCCCCGGTATCTACCGGAGAACTGTGAGGAAAAGCTGGCAGCCCTTGATAAGGGGGAACTGAAACTGGATAACACTGCGCCGAGGGGCATTGGCCTGAACCCGGAATGGGATCTGGGTGACAATGTCTCCGGGTACTCCTATTTTTATCTTCATTCTTTGCGGTTTACTGCATGCCTCATCAAAGCGGGAGGTGAGGGGGATATTGTGCGTATGTCTCAGGCAGACAGCATCTTGCGCAGTTGGTTGGCAAGCAATCCACAGGATGCTCCTGCCTCTGACTGGGCATGGACCGAGCATGCGACATCCTGGCGTTCTATTGCGTTTTCCTGGTTTTTGCTGACAGCGCAACGGGTGAACTATCTTGATGCGGAGAATATTGCGATCTTTAGCGATGCGATTGCCGAGCATGCGGCCTTTGCCCGGCGGCCTTCGATTTACCGGCCTGATCATAATCATGGATTGAATAATGCGCTTGCCCTGCTGGCGCTGGCCACGGTAGAGACTGACTCCCGGTTGCAACGTGAGTTATTGCAGCTGGGATTTTCCCGGGCTGAACAGCAAATGGCGGATAATGTTTCCGCTGACGGTATTCATCTTGAACAATCCGGTTTTTACCATTTTTATACGCTTCACTCCTTTCTCGAAATACTGCGTGTTGCCCGGAATATTGGTTGGCCTATATCCGACCGGTATCAACAAAAACTCGCGCACATGATTACGGCTGGCCTCTACATGGCAGGGGCGGATGGTGAAGTGGACGGCATGCCTTACAGCAAACCGGGAGAAGATATGACCGTGTTGTTTGATATGAACCCGGATCTTGTGCGCAACGGCCACCTGCTCGATACAAAGGGCAATGTGATCGATACTTCCCCGCGCAAACGACTGGGTGTTTTTGCCGAGGGCGGATACAGTTTTTTTGTGGCGGAACAAAAAGATGATATCGAGATTGTTTTTCATACACGTATTCTGGAAGCCCCGCATGCTCTCCGGGATGCGCTGGGAATCAGCGTGCGTAATGGTGATGGGATATTAATACCGTTTACGTCCACCATGTATACATCGGAGAATTATCGCCACTGGCGGGATTATTTCCAGAGCTCGGCTTCGCATAATGGCGTGACGGTGGACGGTGTGGAGCAAGTGCCGCTGAGTCGTCGCCGTGAAGGGTTACCTGCGTTGCTGGCGGATTCCTGGAAACTGAATGCTATCGTGGAATCAGCAGGGCTTGGGGACTGGTTTGCGGGATTCCGGCGGCGGCATCAGCTCGACCGGCGAAGTCTTCAGGAACGTCTGGTGCCCAGTGGAGGAATTGTGTTGAATTCCGGCAGCAAAGGCATTGTGGATTATGTTACGGCAGAGCACACAACTTACGAGGGTGTCAAACAGACACGGACAGTGGTTAAAGTAGGGGCAGGTTTGTTGTTGGTCTGGGATCGTCTTCGCGGGGATGCAGTGAACCGTTATACCCAGCAGTTTCATTTTTTGCCTGACAGCGCCGTTGAGCTGAAAGGGAAAACGGGGATCATTAAAAGAAACGGGAAAGTGATTGCCCGGACACAGCAATTGATGCCGGTTGAGACACAGGTGTGCAAGGGCCAGGAACAACCCGCTCCTTGTGGCTGGTACACTGATTCGCCTTTTTTACCTCATGCAGCACCGGTTTTAATGCATGTGGCGGAGGATGCGCAGGTGGAGTTTTTATGGGTATTGCAATCTGGAGAGGGAGCATTGACAGCGCTCCGAAAAGATGACGGCAACGGTGATGCCCGCAGAGTACAGGTTGATGTGAATGGTTCACAATACACGATAGAATTGACGGACCGGGGAGTGAGCGCCGAACTTGCAGCAGCTTCGTGAATGTGAAGAAAAACCGCCGTCCTTTGATATGAAAACGAACAATACCGCTCACCCGCCCCAACTGGACATTGTTGCTATGGCTCCCAATACGTGGGATGGGCCGTGGATGAATCGGCAGCAGCTGCTTTCACGGCTGGGAAGCCAGCACAATATTGTTTATACCAACGGCTTGTGGAGTGTGTGGGACAGAGACCAGGCAGCGTGGAAAGCAGCATCGGTCAACGGTGAATTTTGCGCACAGGATCAGGTGCTGGTGGATCACCCCCCAAAGTTTTTGCTGCGCTGGCCCCGGTTTTCGACGCTTGATCAACTGGCAATCCGTATGGCGGTACGCCGTTGGACGCGCGCCTGGGGTGTAGCGAAAAACGCTCCACGAGTGGTCTATTTGTTTCATCCGCAGTTTTACCCCTATGTTAAGAAAATCCAGGCTGATTTTGTGGTTTACCATGCCTATGACATGCTCAGTTTGGCACCTGGGTGGAATCATGAGCTGGAGGAGCAACAGCGAGCGCTTTTAGCCATGGCCGATCTGGTGCTGGCATCATCGGATGTTATTGCGGAAGAGCTTGCGGCAATTAGCGGAAAACCCGTCGAAGTGCTCCCCAATGGCGCGGACTTTACGGCTTTTTGCGGTGCGGCTACAGGAAACTGTCCTGAGCCTGATGATCTTGCAAATATTCCCCATCCGCGCATTGGCTATGTGGGAAATCTTAATCTCAAGGTTGATTTTCCATTAATTGCTTCACTGGCAAACAGTCAGCAGAACTGGAATTTTGTCTTCGTCGGTGGCAAAGGGAAACTTGATGCTCGCACGCAAAAGGGATTTGATGAGTGTGCCAGGCTAAAAAATGTCTATTTTCTCGGTGCGAAAGACTATCGTGAGATACCCGGTTATGCTGCCAACATGGATGTCAATCTCATGTGTTATCGAGTGGAAGGCGACGTGTGGAGCCGTGGTATCTATCCACTGAAACTTCATGAATATCTGGCCACAGGTAAGCCGGTTGTCAGCTCCAGTATTCCCAGTGTCATTCCTTTCGAATCGATTGTCGCTATTGCGCGCACCGCTGATCAGTGGCCGGAATTGATCGAAGCGGCATTGCAGGGCAACGGTGCAGGCAACACAGAGCAGAGACGCTCGGTGGCAAAAGAAAACAGCTGGGATGCGAGAGCAAGGCAGTTGAATGTGTGTTTGATGAATATGTTGCGTGGTCAATAAAACGTATCGACTTTTTTGATACGGTACTTCTGAGCGTAAATAGTGATGTATCACCGCTTATAACGCCTATGACAGCGAGAGCCTGATAAATGAGAGACATAGCTGTAACGCTTATCGTTTTTGGCGTATTACCCTATATCCTGATGCGACCCCACATTGGCGTGTATGCGTGGTCGTGGATCGGGTATATGGCTCCTCACCGGTTAGGGTGGGGGTTTGCCGCTAGTTTACCTTTTGCTGCACTGATCGGAGCAGCAACATTGGTTGCCCTGTTGTTTTCGAAAGAGCCAAAGCGCATTCCACTGACACCGATAACAGTCACCTTGATATTGTTTTTGGTATGGATGGTGATTACGACAATATTTGCCATTCATCCGGACGAGGCGATGGCGAAATTGTCCAAGGTGCTTAAAATACAATTAATGATTTTTCTTACCTTGATGTTATTCAACCACCGGGAGCGTATTCACGGGCTGGTTTGGGTCATTGTTATTTCATTGGGGTTTTATGGCGTGAAAGGAGGCATTTTCACATTGTTGACCGGTGGACAATTTCACGTCGTCGGGCCTCCTGGCAGTTTTATTGTGGGTAATACCTCGCTGGCACTGGCGCTGGTGATGGTGGTGCCGCTTATGCATTATTTGTATACCCAGACAGATAACAAGTGGGTTAAACGAGGGCTTATTGCGGCAATGGGGTTTTCTGCATTGTCGATACTGGGTTCTTATTCCCGGGGAGGGCTGCTTGCCATCGCCGCCATGGGCGCCTTTATGATACTCAAAAGCAAGAAGCGGGGGATGATGATAGTCGTGCTGATTTTAGCTATTCCCGTGGCTCTTGCCTTTATGCCGGAGCGTTGGACGGCGCGTATGCAGACGGTGCAAACTTATGAAGAAGATGCTTCCGCCATGGGACGTATCACTGCGTGGCTGTTTGCCATTGAAATGGCAAAGGGCCGGTTTTTAGGGGGAGGCTTTGAGTCTTTTACACCCGCTAACTATCATCTTTATGCTCCCGAGATTGTTGAGATGTTAATGGAAAAGGCAGCCGGGCGTTATCAGGGGGCTCACAGCAGCTATTTTTCAGTGCTGGGAGAGCATGGTTTTGTTGGATTATTCCTTTTTCTGACATTAGGGTTTGTATCATGGCGTACAGCGGCGTGGATAACGAAATACGCGGCAGATTCCGATAGTCTGGCATGGGCAAAAGAGCTTGCAGGAATGATTCAGGTCAGTCTGGTGGGGTTTGCCGTGGGCGGAGCATTTCTCTCGCTGGCTTATTTTGATCTTCTGTATCACTTGATGGCGTTGCTGGTTTTGTTGAAATTACAAGTAGAGCAATCCCTTGCTGCGGAAAATACGGGCGGGCAATCGACGTTATCACGCGATAACCCGAAAATATCGATGCAACGTAGAGGTGGATATTAATGTCCCGGAAAGATTCTTCAAAAGGCAGCAGTTTTGAACGCGGCTGGAAAAAGCGCTTTGGCCAATATGCTGATGCGCGAGATGACGATGCGGGTATTGCGGGCTGGACGCAAAGCGGGCTGAAGACTCGTGTTCGTAACTTTGATGCTTTGTGGGCACCAGCCACTGAGGCGCGTTCATGGCTGGATGCCGGCTGTGGTGCGGGCACCTACTCCCGGTTTATGGCGGGCAAGGGAAAGCAGGTTATTGGACTGGATTATTGTTTTCCTGCCGTGAAAAAAGCATTAAGCCGAAGTTCTGATGGCGTGGGGTGGGGTGTTGCGGATGTCACACGATTACCCATCGCAAATGGAAGCTTTGATGGCGCCATATGTTTTGGTGTGACTCAGGCATTATCAACGTCGAACGACGTGTCCCGGGAGCTGGCCGCCGCAGTGAAACCTGGCGGAGAAATATGGATCGATGCGCTGAACAGTGCCTGCCTGCCACATCTTATTGGTCGATTGAAACGGAAACTTTTGCAGCGTGATATGCATTTGCGTTATGAGTCGCCACGGCAGCTTCGTCGTGCCATGGAAGATGCAGGGATTGTGAAACTAAAGCGCTACTGGATTCCGATTTTGCCTTACCGTTTTTGTCGTTATCAATGGTTGTTTGAAACCCGGGTGATGCGCTGGTTATTGCATTCAGTGCCGCTACTCGGCGCACTCTTAAGTCATGGGTTTGTGATAAAAGGATACCGGCAGCAATGAATAATCATTCCATTTTAGAAAATAAAGGAATAAGTAAATGAGAGCATTGGTTCGTGCGGCAAGCGCAATTGTTTCTTCAAAGGGTGCTAATGCCAAATTGCTTATATTACTTTACCATCGAGTACATCCGGTTGCTGATCCACTGCGTCCGGATGATGTGGACGCGGTTGCGTTTGATTGGCAGATGGAAGTTTTGGCACGCTATTTCACGCCATTGGCTCTGGATAATGCCATGGCGCTTCTTCGGCAAGGAAAGTTACCTGCCAATGCAGTCTGCGTCACTTTTGATGACGGTTATGCCGATAACGTTGAGGTGGCGCTACCTATTCTGCAACGCTGGGCTGTACCCGCTACCTTTTTTCTGACCACTGGGTTTTTTGAGCATGGTTGCATGTGGAATGACCGTGTTATTGAATTATTGCGGAAAGTGGATACACCAAAGGTATCTCTATTAAACCTGGGGCTGGGTGAATACGAAATAACATCGATGGGCGCGAGACTGCAAATGGTGAATTCGGTGCTTCGTCAGTTAAAGCATTTGCCGCTTAAGGAAAGAGATCAGCAGGTTCAGCGTCTTGAGAATGAGTTGAATAGTGATGTTTCATACTCCCCCATGATGAAAAAAGAGCAGGTGTCGGTATTGCTCAAGGCGGGAATGGGTGTGGGCGCACATACCGTTAATCATCCTATACTTGCGAAAATCAGCCTGGATGAAGCAAGGCAGGAAATTGAGTCAGGGAAACAACAGCTGGAGATGTTGACTGAAAAGGAAGTTACCCTGTTTGCTTATCCCAATGGGGCTCCAGGCAAGGACTATGGTGTGGAGCACGTTGATTTGGTAAAAGCGGCAGGTTTTGATGCTGCTTTTTCAACAGCCTGGGCGGCTGCACAACACACGGACGATTTCATGCAAATGCCGCGTGTGGGATCCTGGGATAATACGCGGTTTCGTTTTTATTTACGGTTGGTGCGTAACTATCGCATTGGAAATGCGGAGCGTGTAGTTGCGGATGCCGGGTAATATGCTCGTAGCAATTGAACCTGAAATTCGCAGTTGAATGGCCGGGGTTTTTAGGGTGGGCTATCACTCGTGTGCCTGAAGCCAAAGCTCAAGCATCATGAACACCCAGATTGCTGTGCCGTAATATGCGGCGTGTTCATCGCGATGTTGACGCGTCAGGTTGTCAATAAATTCAGGGCGAACAAAGTCCCGGCGTTTCAGATCCGTCAAACTATCCTTTGCGAGTTGCTGTAGCTGGGGGTGGGAGGATAACCAGATGCCAAAGGGCAGCCCAAAACCGTGCTTGCTTTTGCTTTGTACCTGCGGCGGTAAAAAATCACGCAGCGCTTCTTTGAAAAAATAACGCAGCTTCAATCCCTTAACCTTGAAGTCAGGTGGAATGCGGGTTGAAAAGTCAATGAGGTTGTCCTGAAGTAACGGAAACTGTGCATCAACGCCCGCCAGTGAACACATGCGTGTGACCTTGCGAAGATCATTGTCAGCCAATACCTGTTTCCATTCGAGGTAGAGCATGCGATTGATGATGGAGTCACTGCGGGTATTCGCGTATCGCTCGCGTTGGAGCTTCTGTGGGTGATCAGTGTCGATTGAGGAAAGAAAATTGTCAGTGAATACTTCTTTGGCGACAATGCGATTGATAAAATTGTAGCTTTCCAAGCGATCCGGCAGTGGAATGTTGGCTTGCTCAATATAACTGCGGGCTTTGCGGATGGGCATGATGTTTTTGCCACCGGGAAAGGCGAAAACCAAAGGCTCCAGCAGTCGGCTTCGCAGCATTCCCGGTGCGCAGCCATAAAACTCAAAAATCTTTTGTTGCGCGTACCGTTCATTTCCTCCGAATAATTCGTCACCGCCATCACCGGACAACAGGGTATCGGTACCGTCATTTTTTGCCAGCAGTGCGCAAAAATAGGTGGGTACCGCAGAGGCATTTCCAAAAGGCTCATCATAGGCGCTGGCGATACGGGGAATCAAATCACAGACATCTTCCGGTGTGACATAATATTCATGATGGAGGGTGCCATAAAATTTTGATGATGCACGGGCGTAATCCATTTCATCGTAGCCTTTGGCGGCAAATCCGATGGAATATGTGTTTACCGGTTTTCCCAGTACTTTTCCAAGCATGCCGGATACCGCAGAACTATCCACACCTCCGCTGAGAAATGCGCCGATTGTCCCCGTCGTGTCCGTACAGTTTTTTACTGCCGACTGTAGCTCGCTATAGAGTTCATTTTTGAAACGTGAAAAATCACCGTGTTTGGCATCATTAAATCGGGGGTTCCAATAGGTCTCTATTTCCAGTTTTCCACGTTTAAAATGTGCGTACTGTCCGGGCAGTAATTTTTGTTGTTCGTGATAGATGGTGCCAGGGCTGGGAACGGCGTGAAAAAACAGATAAGAGAAAATGTGTTGATTGTCGATGGTGGCGTCCATTTCCGGGTGTTGCCGAACGGCATCGGCAGTGGAGCCAAAAACCAGTCCACCCTGCGTTGTTTGTCCGTAACACAGGCGCTGGATTCCTATGCGATCAATGGCCAGTATTGCTTCGTTTTTATTATTGTCAATAATGGTAAGCTCGAAGGAGCCATGCAGATAATTGAGGAGTTTTGGGCCGTGCTGTTGGTAGGCATTCATCAGCGTGGCGGCATGTCCCTGCTCTTGTGCCTGTGCTGAAAAGTTTTCATCCAGCCAGATGGGTTGGCCGATCATTGAAATGATCAGATCGTTGCTTTCGAGAAAATGCAGGCGATCTTCTCTGGCCTGCACAAGCAGTGCTTGCGAACCGGATTTTTTCGTTACAGAATGCGTCACCGGCGCGGGAACCAGTCCGCAGGCCATGGTGTTCAGTAAGGTTGCGGGAGTGTGTTTATGACACTCCAGGTTCATCCAGCCACAAATTCCAGTCATTTAAATTGGGTCAACTTTCTTTGGAGGAACGCCTGTCAGTGTCACGTTGGTGAACACTGGAACGAAAGCAGCGGCATTGCTCAGCGCTTTCCGAAACAGCGATTCCTTGAGTATGGTGTCAGTTATTGTTTCTGTTGGTCTTCTTGTTGTAGATGCGCGTTTTTTTGTTTTTCGGGGATATCTTTCCATGCCCCGAGTTTTTTCAGTTTGTTTTTTAGTCCGGGGAGAGGGAAGCCCATGGAATAAGCGATGTGGGCGTGTTTCAGTGCAGCCGGATAATCATTTCTTTCAATCAGCAGAAGTCCGAGATTATAGTGTATTTCAGAATTGTTCGGTGTTATTGACAGTGCTGACTCATATTGCTCCTGGGCTTTCGCGTATTTTTTTTGCTTGTGCAGATAAATGGCATAAAGCATGGGTGCTGTGGCATCCACTGGCCGGGGTTTCGGCGACGGTTTGTACTCAATCGCTTTTCGGAAATAGTATTCAACGTTTTTGTCCGGCGGGTGCGGGTATTCCGGCAGCCAGCGAGCCATGAATTGAAGACCTTGCGGGTGGTTTGGAAACCAGCGCAGAATGAAGTCAATCTCTCCCCAGATATCGTAATGCTTTCCTCCCGTGTATCCATTGGTCACCTGGTTCTGAGCGGGTACCAGATGATTGGAGTTTACTGAGCGAAGATACTCATGTGTCCACGAACTCGTGTCGTAGTAGTCATTAGGACCGCCTTCCACAATTGCCTGGACATTGGCAGGAATCAGTACATACAAAGCGAGAAAGATGATGAACAGCTTGATAAGCCCTGGATGTGAATTTTTGTTGTATGGGCAAATCGTCGGCGGGTAAAGAGTATTGTCCATTTTTGTTGGCGACCTTTGAAAAGGAGGGTTCCTCAATAATCAGTTTTATTGGCTGTGGATTTCGGTCGGGAAAACCGGTGCCTTATCAAGTTGCTCACGGGAGCTATTCTATTGCAAAAAAATGGGATAGTACAGAAAACGATTGAGTTGTTCCTGTTGCCTATTATCCGTATTATTGCGGGGCGGGTGTCGCCGTATCGATTACAGAATGATCAACATTATTTTTGGCACGACTGGCGAGTGATGCAAGCTATATCCGTGGTGTTTGAGATTTAGGCTTTTAGTGTGCGTCATATTCATGGCAAGGCGAAATGACGAGTAATAGCCGGACTATTGCGAGGAGTTTCAACGATGCCATGGAATGAAGAGGGCGTACAATAAAACCTAAATCTCAATCGCTACGGGTATGCATATGATGGGCGCAGGAAAAGCACAGATGCCATCGGGCAGACTGATTATCCTTGGAGCCAGCGTGACTGCGCTGGCCATTGTGCGTAATGCCGCTGCCATTAATGTGACCCCGGTGTTGCTGGATACCCGTGAGGGCATTGCTTTTCGGTCTTCGCTGGCACAGTCATTTTATTGTGACGGATATGACGACAGTGAGGTGTTGCACACGCTGCTGGCGATGGGCCGGGCCGGACAAGGGGCGCTTATCGCAACCAGTGATCGCTGGATTGATTTTCTGGTGGTTAATCGCACTCAACTGGAACAGGTTTTTGATCCGCTGCTTCAGGCCAGTAATGATGTTTTGTCAATTTGTACTGACAAACTTCGGTTTGCGCACTGGTGTGATGAAAATAATGTGGCAGCTCCGCTTTTGCACCAGGTTAATGAACTGGGGTTGTTGTCGGAGGCAGAAGAACATTATCCGCTACTGGTGCGTCCGTACAAAGGTGTGATGAATTCATCGGCTCATGGGCTTCCCAAGGCGGTAGAAGTGGTTGATCGCACGGCGCTTCAGCAGTGCCTGAAAAAATTTCGTGATGCACAGGTTCAGCCCATTGTTACGCAATCGCTGCTCGGTCTTGATTTAACACAATATTCCGTCGGGCTGGCACGCAATGACAAACGAATGGTGAGCTTTGTTGCGGAAAAGTTACGGCCTGTTGCGAGCCAGTGTGCAGTGGGTTGCTATGTGGCGTTACGTGAAAATCCCGTGGTGGAAAAACTGGCGCGTGATGTGGCGGATCATCTCGATTATTTTGGTATTGCAGAGTTTGAAATTCTGCATGCAAAAAAAACCGGGGAAAATTATTTGATCGAGATTAACGCCCGACCCTGGATTCAATATGAACTCGGCCTCCGGTCGGGACATAATTTGTTGCAGGTTCTCCTGGATACCCCGGTCTGTGATGTTTCCCCGGAAAAAAAATCCGGCATCTACTGGCTGGATTTCAATGACGACCTGTTTAATTGTTTTTCCCGCAGTGTGGGTATCGTACGCAAAGGGGAGGTCTCCTTGTTTCGCTATTTTGTTTCGTTGCTGCGGGCCAATGCTTTTGCAAAGTGGCACCTTCGGGATCAACGGCCATTTTGGTGGGCGATGGGTCGCTCAATATCTGACATTTTTACTCGTGGCCGTCGTTGAAAGGCTGTGAGGATTCGGAGCGGTGTATGTCCAAACGTGTATTGATGGTGGCATTTCAGTTTCCTCCCTTTCAGGGAAGTAGCGGTATTCATCGCACCTTGAGTTTTTGCCGGTATTTACCGGAAAACGATTGGCAGCCATTGGTGCTGGTACCAAAGGCGCGCGCCTATCCGCGTCAGTCGGATGACTTGTTAGGCAAGATCCCCAAGGAGCTGGTGGTGAAAAAAACCTTTGCTCTGGATGCTGCGCGAGATTTGGCCATCATGGGCCGGTATCTGCGCTGGTCGGCCATTCCGGATCAATGGGCGAGCTGGTGGTTCAGCGCGGTGCCTGCCGGACTGCGTATGATCAAGCAGTATCGCCCGCAGGCTATCTGGTCCACTTATCCCACCTCGTCAGCACATATGATTGCGATGACTCTGCAACGGATTAGCGGCTTGCCCTGGATTGCCGATTTTCGCGACCCCATGATTTATGAAAGTTTTCCCACGGAACCCGTGACTCGCCGCAGCCGCGCCTGGCTGGAGCGAAAAACCTTGCAGAATTGTACCCGGGCGGTGTTTGTCACCCCCAGCGCGCAAGCGCTGTATCGCGAGCGCTATCCGTCATTGCCGGACTCGCGTTTTGCGTTGATTTCCAATGGTTACGATGAAGAAAGTTTTTCGTCGTTGTCAGAGGCGGTACCCGCATCAACGGATGTCAACAGGCCGCTTGTGCTGGTACACAGTGGTCTGCTGGAGCCGCAAGACCGTAATCCCGAACCGTTCTTTGCCGCGCTGGCAAAATTGCTGGAGCAGGGGAGCATTCAGCGGAAAAAACTGAAGGTCATCTTGCGTGCGAGTGGTGATGTATTACTGTACCAGGAACAGATCAAGGCGCGCGCTCTGTCCGATGTGGTAACGCTGGAGCCGCATTGCTCCTACCAGCAGGCTCTGGAGGAAATGCTTTCCGCCGATGGCCTGCTGGTGTTTCAGGGGCCGGATTGCAATCGACAAATCCCCGGCAAGATTTATGAATATATCCGTGCCCGCAAACCTATTTTATCACTGGTGGATATGCAGGGTGATACAGCGCAACTGTTGAAAACTCTCGGCATTGATACCTATGCAAAGATTGACGATGCAGAGAGTATTGCCCAGGCATTGGATCGTTTTGTCACATTGGTGGGGCAGGGCCAGGCACCCGTGGCAAGTGAAGAGGATGTACTGCGGTTTTCACGTCACCACAAGGCGATTGAATTGGCGCAGTTATTGGATTCCGTCATGTGATGTGACATCCATGCGTTTTTGTGAGACCCGTTTTTGTATCTTTGTGATGACCTGTGGATTATTGGCCACATAGGTTTGGGCAGCAGCCCGTTGCAGGGTCAAGTGCTGCTCAATGTTTGCCACTGATATCAGAGACCCAAACTCAGGCTTAACGGTATCTTTCGGGCAATTATTGCCAAGCATCCGGTTTAGCATCAGGTCACCTAATTCTTTGCGGTAATGAGCCGGTTCCCAAAACCAGTTCATAACATCTGCTGGTTTTTTATCCACAGGTTCGGCTTCGGTTGTGTAGGCGTTGTAGCCACTGAAATCCCAAATGACATCGTGGCTATAACCGTCAGTGAGTTTGACAAGTTCCCGTTTCCATTGCTCGAATAACGGCCACTTGCCTGTTTGGCGAATACTTTCCAGATACTGGGCATGGTAGGGGTTTATAAATAAAATAAGTTCGGCATCGTGTTTTTTGCTGGTTTCCATGAGCTGTTTCAATGCCTCGAAGTCACGAGACCAGCGGGTGCCTGCATGATATATCGACCAGTTTTTTCCCAGCAGTGTGGATATGACCTGGTCGTTTTTCTGTCGAAACAAAACAGCTTGACCTTCACTGTGAATAATATCCAGATAGTCCCTGGCGGGGTTGAATCCCTGTTCTGTCTGATTGCTGGCATTGATGTTGCCTTGAAAGGCGATGGTTTGAAGTGAGTCTTCCAGAGTATCTAACGAAAGCACAGTGGTCACGTAATCCCGAATGGATTGCCGCCAGTATGTGTCATTATCCTGACCTGTTGCGGTGACGGACAACCGGTGCTCAAATTCCCTGACTGCCGGAGGCCACTGGTAGGGGTCAGCATGATTTTCCGGAGCAACAAGGAAATCAAGAAAATCGACCCCGACAATCATCAGCTTTGCCGGGGTGCTGGCAAGTGCATGTTGTGTTTGGCGCATCTGCATGTATACGCTGGCTCCCGGAGTTGTCAGACTATAAACCGGTCGTTTTTCAACAGGCCAGCATTCATGATCAGGGTCAAGCCCCATCTCCGGTCGGGAATTCCCGACAATCAATGCATGTGGCTGAACGCGGGTGACCTGATAAGGTTTGACAACCCGGACTCTTGTGTTTGCTGTCGGTTTCTTTTCATTAAACCCCGATATCCGGGCTGTACCGAACAAACCATAAGGGTCCACCAGATAGTTGAATCCAGCTGTTGTGATGAGCAACAGCAGAAGCACTATTATCCATGAGCGAAGAAAATGTTTGGGATTCATGTTGTGCTTAAAATTGGAAGTAGAGGAATTCTGACACGCTGGACAGAGAGAGCAGCCCGCAGGCGGAGATGATGGCAATGAATATTCCCCATGTCCGGGTTGGCTGCCATATTGAACGCTTTTCCAGTATTTTTGTGAGCTGAAGGGCATCAGCGACGCCGGATTTGTGTTTGTTAAACGCAGGGGAAAAATGTCTCATTATTTCCTGTGTATTCGGCATAAACAGCGCAATGAACAGCAGTGCGATTATCCATAAATAGGTGAAGAGAAATTGAGATCCTCCGCCGAGATAAAATGTCATTCCCAAATCATTGAGAAGTGTCTGGAAACTACCCGTGCGGATGGCGATGGCATTGGGGATGGCAACCCCGTTTTGCCCGCTCATACCTTCCAGAATAGCGATGGCCGACGATAAATCGGATGCGCGAAAAAAGACCCAGCCGATAACAACGCAGAAAAAGGTGAGTCCCCAGGCGGCGATTTTATAGAACGGGGCTGCCCGTCCTGCGGTAAGGTTCAGCGTGCTTTGTATTTTCCGCCAACTATGATTGACGGCCAGATATATGCCATGCAGGCCACCCCATATCACAAAAGTCCAACCGGCCCCGTGCCACAGCCCGCCCAGCAACATGGTGATCATCATGTTGGAATAGCGTCGATAGTGTCCTTTTTTATTGCCACCTAACGGTATGTATACATAGTCCCGCAAAAAACGTGAAAGGGTCATATGCCATCGACGCCAAAACTCCGAGATGCTGGTGGCCTTGTAGGGCGAATGAAAATTCAGGGGAAGTTTGATGCCAAACATGCGTGCCGCGCCAATGGCCATATCGGAATAGCCGGAGAAATCAAAATACAATTGCAAGGTATAGGCAAGGGCACCACCCCATGCCTCGAAAAAGGTTAGTGTTTCACCTTGTGCGGCGGCATCAAATATGGGGCTTGCATAGACGGCGATGCCATCTGCCAGCACCACTTTTTTGAAAAGTCCGATGGAAAAAATGGCGATGCCGACAGATAAATCATCTGCGTTGAAGCGCAGTGTTTTTTTCGACATGAATTGCGGGAGCATTTCCCGGTGATGCACAATGGGACCGGCGATCAGCTGCGGGAAAAAGGTGACGAACAGGGCGTAGTGTAAAAATTTGAACTCACTGGTTATGCCTTTGTGAGCATCAATCAGGTATGCAATTTGCTGGAAAGTGAAGAAAGAAATAGCCAGGGGAAGTATGATGGTTTCCAGTTGAAAAGAGGTTTCTGCGACAATATTAAAATTTGAAACGAAAAAATTGGCATACTTGAAATAGCCGAGCGCCCCAAGATTTGCGGCTATTCCAATGGTTAACAGCATTTTTCCCTGTCGCACAGCACCATTCGAGTGATGGCGAGCCAGTAATTTCCCCATGCCATAATTAATGACCATGGATAAAATAATCAGTGCCAGATAGGTAACACTCCACCATGCATAGAATATCAATGAAGCGGAAACCAGCCAGGCGATAGCGGGCTCGTGACCGTACCGGGAAATGACAAAGAAAAAGACGGCCAGGGTTATGGGAAGAAAGGCGAGAATGAACTCATAAGAGTTAAAGAGCATGTATGTTAGTTCCTTCTATCATATTGTCTTTGCTCAGCATTCCTGGTTTGAAAAGTCGTTGACGTGGGAGCAGGTCGAGATTCAGAAGAGGTGTATGGAATCCGCGAATGTTGAATCCCAGCCTAATGCATACAGCATTACTGACGGTGCCCTTAATTATTTTTTGGTTGCATTGACGTTAGCCGGGAATTGTACCGCAGGCGTCCGGGCATAGAAACCGGGACAGGCGACGGACAGTATTGGACCAGGGGATTAATTTTTGATAGGCCAGGAAAGGTACGGTGTTTTAGATCCCCAAATCCCCAGATAACACCGATTCCGCCAAGCATTTGAATTTGTTTGAATAAATTCCCGGGCGCTTGTGTCATTTTTTATAAGCCGAAACGCTCATCCAAAATACGATACCCATCGATATACTCAAGGCGCAATACTGACCGGGGTCATGCGAATACCCAAAGGGCCGCGTTGCACGTAAAACTCCATGCGTCTGTTGTCTCGCATAACCTCAATGGTGATTGTTTCATTGATGTCACCCTGGGTTGTGGCATTGCGCAGGTCTCGCCCATTGTAAATTCTCTGGTTGTCGTAACGTAAAATCTGATCGCCGGGCTGTATTCCTGAATTATCGGCGGAAGAACCGCTCAACACGCTTTGTACCGCAATCTGGTTGGGTTGGCCGCTGGCAAACAAATAGGCGGCATAGGCTTCTTCGTCCAGTTCTTCTTTCAGGTTACTGGTTTGCGCTTCCAGTTTTTGCAGTTCTTCGCGATAACGGGCACTGCCAAGCCAGCCTTCGCGTATGGCTTTGTCGCGCAGGTAAAGTGTTTCCAGTTCCTGTTTTTCAAAGCGTTCTTTTAATTGCTGTGCCTCGGCAGTATCCATTCCTGCATCGATTAACGCCTGTTGGTTGAACCAGGTGCTGTTTGCGCGAGTGGAGGATATTGTGTTGTGCGGGGAGGCTGTCGGGTTTTCTTCTGTTTGGGTGGCGTTTTGTTTTTCGAGTAATGTGATTTTTTTATCCAGTTGAGCGACCTGGGCTTGCAGGCTTTTTCGAGCCTCTATTTCTTGTTGCAGTTTTTGCGCGATGTTGTTGATGTTGATATCGATGTTGGCAATTTCTGCGGGAGCGGGCGATGTTGCTACATTTTGCGCTGTTGTGACGGCCATCGGTTTTATTGCCGGGGGCACAGTGTCGGGTGATTGCAGTAGCAGGCCGATGACAAGGCCAATGATAACGGCGAAGGCGAGGCTGATGATGGATAGGCGCATGGGTTTGGTTTCCTGGTGCATGATTGTCGGGTAAATGCTGTCGTCACAGGGTTTAAAGGTGAAAATCCTGCAAAGGATATTTTTCTTTGCAGACGCTGCGGTAATAATACCGCCAGTATTCTGTGGGTGGTTGTGCCTGTGTCACAAATGTATTGTTACTCCCCTGTTCCGACAATGGTGTTTTGATAAGAGTTCTACTGCCATTGGCCCTCGCGGATACGGTTAATCGCTGCCGCCAGTTCGTGCAGCCGGGGCAGGGCGAGATTACCCACTTTATAGGGACTGAAAATATCGAGCCCGTGGCGCTGCGCGTCGGCGATCACTTTTTGTAATCCCTGAATCAGGTTTTCACTGCTGGCGGCATAATGTTGCAAAAAATAATACATCATCAGGCCAATGCTGCGGGTTTGACCAATGTCGATAAGTTGTTCTACCTGCGAGAGGTCAATGTGATGTTCCCCGTACAATAAATCATTCACGCCGCGTGTGTTGATTTTGACTTCCCGATGGGCGCGGGCGGGGCTGAGTACGTCGGCGCCGGGACAACGGCTGACCGGTGCATCAAATGTTTTGCCGGGTATGGTTGCGGGGGAAATGGGCCTTGCCAGCGCCCGGGCCTGTGCGGTCACGTCGTGAGGTTGATAGGCATCAAGCATGATCACGGTATCGGCCACATCAAAATAATCACCGGAACCACCCATGACAATGACGGAAGACACACCGCGTTGCTGGTACAAATCCCGTACCCGGTGAATCAGCGGGGTGATGGGCTCTTTGTCATCTGCCACCAGCGCCTGCATGCGTTTATCACGAATCATAAAGTTGGTGGCGGAGGTGTCTTCGTCGATGAGTAATAATTGTGTACCGCATTCCAGTGCTTCGATGATGTTGGCGGCTTGCGAGGTGCTGCCACTGGCGTTTTCCGTGGAAAATGCCACGGTGTCGCGACCAAAGGGCAGGTGGTCAATAAAGGGGCTGATATTGACCCGTGAAATGGCACGGCTGTCTTCTGCGCGGACTTTCACGGCACTTTCGACGGTGGCGACACGCTCGCGGCCATCACCGGGGATGTGGTTGTATACGCCACGTTCCAGTGCGTGCAGCAGGGTGGACTTGCCGTGGAAACCGCCGCCGACAATCAGAGTGATACCGTGGCCGATGCCGAGGCCGCGTATTTCACCTGCGTTGGGCAGGGTTACCGTGTGTGCCAGTGATTCAGGTGCCCGGAAGGGGAGTGCATCTTTGCGCAGCGGGCGGTCATCCACACCGCTGGCGCGCGGCAGCAATGCACCGTCGGCAACAAAGGCGACCAGCCCGGCTTCTTGCAGCCAGTGGCGCAGGGCATTCTGGTCTTCCACACTGTGTACATGTTGGCGGATTTGCTGGCCGTCGAGGTTTTGGTAATACAGTGCGGCATCGATGACTTTGGGCAGTTCATCGATGAGCATGGCGACAGCTTCTCGTCCTGCGGCACGTCGTCCCTGCGCAGGCAGGCCCAGGGTGAACCGTGCTTCAATAACATCCTCGCTGACCAATATCGCATTGCGTACCAGTACTTGCTGGCCGCTGGTGGATATATGAAATTCGCCACTGCCTCCACTGCCCCGGTGGCCTTTGACAAAGCGGCCAATGGCGTGCCGGATGGCGCGGCCAAGAAAATCCTCCAGTGCCATGCGGCGCACGTCGGTTTGCCACAGTTCGGGAGGAAATGCAGCTTTGCAGGTATCAACTGAGACACTGATGCGCGAAGGTGTGGCGAAAGGATCGCCTTGTACGTGATCAATACTGAGGGTAAAGGCCGGGAAGGTGTAGGTTCCGGTGATGGCTTTGTAGGCTTTGTAGCCTTTGCCGTCCAGTGCCAGCAGTTTGTTGTGTAAGCTGTCCATTGGTTTCGTCATGTTTTTGCGCGTTTCTGTTTTATCGTGCTTAATGGACAATCTGCCAAACAAAAAAATCCATGTCTATGTTCTTCAAAAAAAAATCCGGCACCCATCAACGTACGGTCAACCAGAGCATCGTGGCCTGGGCGCTTTATGATTGGGCGAATTCCGCTTTTGCCACCACGGTGATGGCGGGATTTTTCCCGATTTTTTTCAAGCAATACTGGAGCGCAGGTGTGGCCAGCACAGAAAGCACTTTTCATCTGGGTGTGGGTAATGCATTGGCGAGTTTGTTCATTGTACTGGTGGCACCATTGTTGGGGGCGATTGCAGACAGGGGTGGTTTACGTCGGCGGTTTTTGTTTTTGTTCGCGGGGATGGGCATGGTGGCCACGGCAGCGCTTTATGGGGTGGAGCAGGGTGAGTGGCTGATGGCGCTGGTATTGTTTGTCACCGCAACCATTGGTTTTATGGGGGCAAACGTCTTTTATGATGCCTTGCTGGTCAGTGTAGCGAAAAAATCACAGTGGGATTTTATCTCGGCTTTGGGCTATGCGCTGGGTTATCTGGGTGGCGGCCTGTTATTTTCCGTGAACGTGGCGATGAGTTTGTCGCCGGAAAGTTTTGGCTTGGAGAGTGCAGCAGAGGCAGTGCGTTTGTCGTTCATCAGCGTTGCTGTCTGGTGGGCGGTATTTTCCCTGCCGTTGTTATTATTGGTGAAAGAAACACCACCAGCGCAGCGGGTTTCCGGCTGGGCCGTGGCGCGGGCCGGTTACGCACAATTAATGGATACCTTTCATCACCTGCGGCAGATGCGTGTGGTGGTGATTTTTTTGCTGGCTTATTGGTTTTATATCGACGGTGTGGATACCGTGGTGCGCATGGCGGTGGATTATGGTCTTTCCATTGGCTTGCAGCAGGAGAATCTGATTACTGCCTTGTTGATCACTCAGTTTGTGGGGCTGCCTGCGACGTTGCTCTTCGGTTTTCTTGCAGCGAGAATGGGGACCGGGGGGCAGGGGGCGAAAAGAGGTATCTTTTTTGCGTTAGTTGTTTATGTACTGGCGGTGATCGGTGCTTTTTTCATGGACAGCAGCGCAGAATTTTATGCGTTGGCGGTAACAATTGGTCTGGTGCAGGGTGGGGTGCAGGCGCTGAGTCGCTCACTGTATGCGCGGATGATTCCTCTAGACAAGTCTGCTGAGTTTTTCGGTTTTTACAACATGCTGGGGAAATTTGCGGCTGTACTGGGGCCATTGCTGGTGGGTGCCGTCAGTCTGGCTTCTGGCAGCCATCGTTGGGGGATGCTGTCAGTGGTGGTGTTGTTTTTAGTGGGAGGATGGTTGCTGGCTAAAGTGGATGTGCGGCAGATTCGGCAGTGATTTCAGCGCAAAGTTTTTAGTGTTTTTCTCCTCTGCGCCCTTTGTGTCTTTGCGACCCCTGCGTTTACAACACGTTACTTGTTATTACCACGACAGCATGGCAGCGCCGGGGTTCGCAAGTTCACCGCCGACCTACACCAGCTCAGGTTGCTGATTCAGCGACAACCAGTAAGGGCCGAGCTGGCCAATGGTTTTCATGAATTCATCAAAATCCACGGGCTTGCGGATGTAACTGTTGGCCCCCAGGCCATATCCCTGGAGGATGTCCTCTTGTTCGGCAGAAGAAGTTAGAATAACCACAGGTAGATAGCGGGTATGTGCCGCGGCACGCAGTCTTTTTAATACACCGAAACCATCGATCTTAGGCAGTTGAATATCGAGCAATACCAGGGCGGGTATTTGTGCGGCATCACGTCCTTCGTACTTTCCTTCCGCAAACAGGTAATCCAGTGCCTCGACACCATCCCGGGCGACAACAATTTCATTCATCACATTGTTTTTGGTCAGGGCTCTTAGTGTGAGCGCTTCGTCATCAGGGCTGTCTTCAACCAGTAAAATTGTATTGCGTGTTACGCTGGGAAGCATTGATTGTAATCCGTGTATCACTCATTCATTTTCGTTGTATACAGTTAAATAGAAACCCGTCAGCTTGTCTACGGTCTCTCTGGTAAATAATACCTGTTGCTAATCATCATTTTGTATAGACGGGTGGTTTATTTTACTGAGAGGGACAGGGGTTTCCACGCTAACATATCAGTAAATAACAGTCCTGCTTTAATGGGTAACGTCGGCCACAGGCGTTGAATGCCCATGCGATAGTAGTTGAGCTGTGGTTGATAGTGTTCGGTCAGCGCGTCGAGTTTGACTGTATTATCAATGTGATGGGTTTTGTAATCCACCAGCCAGATACATTTTTTACTGATAACCAGACGATCAATAATGCCATACACACTTTGGCCTTCGTTAGTGTAATGCAGCGGCACTTCGTTGTGTGCGTTGATGAACTGCGCGGGGTCAAACAGATGGCTGAATGTTGCTGAGTGAAACACGGTGTTGGCGCTGTTGAACCATGTTATCAAGTGGTCATCATCTGTTGACAGGTCTAACTCAGTGGCGACACGCTGTGGAATATCTGTCGCCTGTTCGCTCAGTAACTGCAACATGCGATGAATGGCGATGCCGCGAGTGCGGGCATCCGGGTCAGCCATATGGGGCGTCAGAGGCGCAGCCGGACTGACTGATAGGTTGCTGGGGGCAATGTTGCTTTTCGGTTTTTCCAGGATAAGTGGCTGAATTTTATGTTGTGGTACGGTGCCAGCCTCTGGCGCGGCGGTGGTTTCTGCTGTGTGTGTTGCTGCTTGACCACTGGTGAATATCCATCCAGTGGTTGACAGTTCTTCAGCGGTTTCAACAAAGGGCGCTTGCAAAAAACCATACCAGCCTAATGCATCTCCGCGCCGTGGCTGACAACCGGAAATAAACAAAAATTGTTTGGGGCGGGTAATGGCCACATACAGCAGGTTGGCATCCTCTCGTGCATCTGCCTTTGCATGCTGATCGAGAATATTTTGCGTGAAAGTATCCTGTTGTTCTTTGGTACCCGTCAGCAAAAAACTGACGGGACGCGGTGCGTGTGCCGGCCAGTCCACAATGGCCTGATGTGCGACAGAATTGTTGCGTACGTTGGTGCTGTCCACCAAAAAAACCACGGGTGCTTCCAGGCCTTTGGCTGCGTGAATCGTCATCAGGCGGACACGGAAACCTGCCTGCAAAGGGCTGCCTTCATCCGGTGCATCCTGTTCCTGCTGTTGCAGGGTGTGCAGTCGCGATACAAAACGCCCAATGGAGGGATAGCGGCCACTGTCGATTTCCAATGCCAGTTCAATAAAGCGTGTGAGGTTGGCTGCCACCCGATGTTGCAGGTGTGCCGGATAGGCTGAATGGTAGCGGTTGAGTACATCGCCTTCACAGTAAATGCGATCCAGTAAATCGTGTACGGGCAGGGTGTCTACCTGTGCCCGCCAGCGTGACAATAGCGTGTGCGCGCGTTGTAAGGCGTTGCTCCTGTTTTCAAGGGCAACAATTGTCGTCAGGCGATCTATCCACTGGCCATCTGTATGGCTGGCGAGGGCAATGAGATCTGCGTGGCTGCAATCAAACAGGGGAGAGCGCAGTACGCTGGCGAGCCCAAGATTGTTGAAGGGGGTGACCAGCAATGACAACAAACGTACCAGGTCTTGCACTTCCAGGCTTTGCAGCAGAGTGCCGCGATTGGCTCCGATGTAAGGGATGTCGGCTTCGCGCAGGGCTTTTTCGTAGTCACCGGCGTGGGTGCGATGGCGCAGCAGAATAATAATATCGCCGTAATTTAATGGGCGCGCTGCATCGATGGTGCCAGTCAGGGTATTGTTATCAATCAGGTGACGGATTTTTTTTGCCACCAGCCGACCCTCTTCAAGGTGACGCTGATCCTGTTTTAGCAGGCGGGGCGTTTGCAGGGGGTTGCGCAGGGGGGCGCATAACTCGCCAGATGTTTCGTCTGTGTTGCCTGTTTCGTCATCTGCGACAGCAATGAGTGGTAAAAATTCAACGTGCCCCCATAGTTGCGGATGATGCGTAGCATGGATGGAAAATTGCATGAGCTGTTGATGCAGTGGACCCTCGCCAAACACACGATTCACCAATGTCATAATGGCTTCTGCGGAACGCCAGGAGGTGTCCAGCGGCTGGGTGGTGGCATCAAGCTGTGTATTCAGCCAGTTTTGTGCGGTAACAAACAGTTCCGGGTCGGCGCGGCGAAAGCGATAAATGGATTGTTTATTGTCGCCCACCAGAAACACGCTACGGCTGTGCCGGTTTTCATTGGCAGCCAGTTCTTCCAGCAATGGCAGGATGAGTCGCCACTGGGTGGGGTTGGTATCCTGAAATTCATCAATCAGTAAATGGTCTATGCGTTGATCCAGTTTGTACTGAATCCATTGAACATTGTCGCTGTGATTTAACAACTGGTAAGCCTGCCATTCCAGGTCCGCAAAATCCAACAGGCGTTGTTCGGTTTTCAGTTGCTGATAGTGGGCCAGTAATGCATTGCCTGCCTGATACCAGGCACCGGTACGGTGCAGTGTGTCCATGGCGTTGCGAATGTTCAGAGCCTGTGCAATTTGTTCACATATCCGGTGATGGAGTTCCAGAAAACGTTGTTGGCCAGTGTCACCCATGGATTTTGCCTGGGCTTTAGACTCTTTGCGTGCCAGCGGTGTGCCGGAAGCCGTTAAAAAGGCTTTGCAGCATTGCGCAAAACGTCTGTCGGGCTTCTCATTTTCATCACGGGCGATAGCAAGGGCATCTAATGCTGCGGCATTTTTTTTGCCGGGATGTTTTTGCAGCAGGCCCGCAAATTCTGTGAGCAGGGTCAGTGTGGCCGTGTTGAAAAAATCAGCTTCCGGTTTATCCGTTGCACTGACATTGAGCTGTGTGCTCAATGTTTCCATGGCAAAGCCGAGCGGGTCCGTTTGTGACTCGGTGAAGGCCCACCAGTCACTGCGATGTTCGAGAAAACGGTTGAGCGCGGTTTGTGTATTGGCCAGACCGTTGCAGCTTTCAAACAGCGTTTCGATGGCCTGGGCATTATCGCTCTGTGGGTGGCGACTGGCGTCTGCACATAAAGCATCCCAGGCGGCACGTTTTAATTCTGCGGTAGATTCCAGTAATTCAAAACCGGGTGGAATACCGGCCTCCAGCGGGAAGCGTCGCAGGATATCCTGGCAAAAGGCATGGAAGGTGGTGGTTTTTACCTTGAAAGGCGAGCGCAATAAATCTTCGTACAGTGTGGTGGCTCGTTTGAGTGTCACAGCATCAGTGGGCGCATCGATTTGCTGAAGTAAGGTTTTCAGCTCGGCAGGTGTACTCTGCGCCAGTGCCAGCAGGCGGGCATTGAGGCGGGTCTGCATTTCTGTGGCGGCCTTGCGGGTAAAAGTGACCGCAAGGATGCCATCGGCCCGTGCGCCAGCAAGCAGCAGGCGAATCAGCCGGGTGACCAGTAACCAGGTTTTGCCGGTACCTGCGGAGGCGTTAACAGTGGCGTTATGTTCGGGGTCGGAAGCGCGCAGAGGGTTGGCCATGGTGAGGCGCATTTTATCCTAACACGTTGGCTGCATCCACTCTCTCTCTCACCACTGTTTCGACGTTATTCTGATTTATGATTCCATATGATGCGCGAATAACCAACACACAGGATAAAGTAGTTTTTCAGAATATGTTGAATTGGCTATAAGGTATCAGGCAGCGTATTTTTGTTCAAAATAATCTGAAAAATATTTTGCTTTTTGCGCTGTTTTTTCACTGTTTCTGTAGTCAAATGGAAGTGCAACTGATTGAATGTTAGATATTTCAACCAATGAAATAAAACATCGGAGAATAAAAACGGTTTTGCATAACTTGATTTTGCTTCCGCTATAAGCAGTGGTAGTATTCGCAGTTATGTTGTAGCGCTGTATCGTTTGGGGATGTCAGGCTGTGCTTGACCGTTTGGTTTTCGTATCTGATGGTTTGTTTGCGATTATCTGCTCGGTAGAGTACTTCATATAAAAATGTCTCATAACTGATTTTAGTGGGCAGGTGAAGGAAAAGGAATCAGTCGAACAAGCATACGCTGAATTAAAAAGTTAGCTGCATAACACGTAAATAATAAAAAGTTGACTTTCGTTTGATCAGGTTAGGGATAAAAGCGTCAATCATTAATAGGGGAGGTGTTTATTCTTGGTTACAGTTATATTTAATTTTATTTAGGAACCGATTGTTTTGTCGGAGAGCTAAGCCGGGTTGAAGTCAAAGAAACTTTAATATTCTGGAACGTTAGCTTGATATTGTTTTTACGCAGGAGCACGCAGGAGAGTAGGTATAAGCATGGATACAAGGAAAAAAATTATTATTGCGGGGATTTTAATGTCATCACTGGTGATTGCAGGCTGTAGCGATAACGCATCCGATTCCCCTTCAAATTCAAATTCAGAACCAGAACCAGAACCAGATGGTATTTACTCTCTTAACCTGACTGGAGGCCTGGGTGGTACCAATGGTGGGTCAGGCGGTGACGGTAACAATGTCAGCATTTACAAGGCAGCAGGTACGGGAAGTGTTGACGTGCTGGCCAGCGGTGCTGCTGATGCCGGTTTTACCCATATTACCCCCGATGCCAATCTGGGGAGTAATCCGCTGGATATTACGACGGGGATCACCGTCGATGTTTTTGCGGAAGATGCGGATGAGCCTGCGGCGGGCACTCCCTATCTGATTGAGGATAATGGAAGGCTGTTCGTCTCAGACGGTAATACTGTTCTGGGTGATGAAGACCCGGTAACGGGTATTAGCGTCGCCAGTGGCGTAACCTTGACCCTTGGTCTCAACGACACAACTTACGCCCGAATCAGTTTTGACAACGACGTGCTCAATTCCGGTGTCATAACCACGGCGGATATCGATGAGCTTCATCGCGGTGGTTTGCGCATTTATCCCGCATCGTATGTGGGACAGGCTGACAGCCGTATTGATACTGCCGGTACACAGGACAGCCAAAACGGTGGTGATGTGCTGATATCAGCTGATTATTCTGTATACAATCATGGCGCAGTTAACACAAGCGGATCAGATAGCGTCGATGACGATGCTGCTGCTGGCGGATATGTTGAACTCTATGCCGACTATCTCGTGCAAAACACCGGTGATATTGATAGCTCGGGTGGTGATGCCCCCAACGGTGAGGCAGGTCGTGGCGGGAATATTGATCTGGCATCCGATTTTGGCAATATGTATAACAGCGGTCGTCTGGTTAATTATGGCGGCGACGGCCAGCTCGGCGGCGACGGTGGCCTGGTCAATCTCTATGCCGTTGGTGACATGCTGAACAGCGGTGATATCAATGCCCGGGGCGGTATCGGTGGCGCAGATGACGGTGGCAATGGTGCCAGTGTCGAGATGTACGCTTCCGGTCGCAAACTGGTGAACAGTGGTAACATTTTGGCTGCGGGCGGTAATACAACCGATGCTGATTCCGATGGTGGTGACGGTGGAGAGTTGTATGTTTATGCAGAGTACGGCCCTGTTGACAGAGACGCACCCGCAGGTGGTCTTTTTGTTTCCGGCAATATTGATCTTTCCGGCGGCGATGCAGTAGCGACAGGTTATGGTGACGGTGGTGTTGCCGGTTCCATTGATGTTCAGGTCTATGGCTCCAATTATCCTTCCGAAGTGGGCTTGGCCCTCCTGGGTTATACCGATATTGACACCACAGGTGGTGATGCCAACTTTGGTGGGTCTGCCGGTGATGTGCTTATCTTCAACGATAGCGTGCAGGCCAATGCCGGTGTATACGTGCCGTCTGGCAATGTCACCAACGAAGCCGACGTGACTGCTCGTGGCGGCAGTGTCGTGGCGGAGGCGGAAACAATACCGGCCGATGGTGGATCAGGTGGTAATTTCAGACTGGAAACTGAAGATAAATATGGTTACATCAATCCTCAGCTGGAGATAGCGACCAACAAAGGCAATATTGATGTGTCGGGTGGTAATGGTCTGGAGTCAATGATGAACGATATCAATCGTTCCGGCTCTGTCTGGCTCTGGGGTTACAACGGTGTCACCAATACCGGCAACATCACTGCAAATGGCGGCGCTGACCTGGGCACCGACGGTGATGACACAGGTTACGGTGGTTACGCCAATGATGTTGAGATGTATGCAGAGCTGGGCCAGGCCAGCAACAGCGGCATCATTACCAATAATGGTGGTGCTGGTGAATACCGGGGTGGTCGTTCAGATGGTTTTAAACTGTATGGAGCCACAGTCAGCAATAGTGGTGTGATCAGCTCGAATGGTGGTAATGCGGATGCAAGCCTGGAGGGCTCTGTCGGCGGCTCCGGTGGCTGGGTTGAGTTTTTCTCGCCGGATGGTATTGTCGGTGTGACTCATTCAGGCTCCGTAAGCCACACTGCCGGTACGGGTGAAACCGCTAACGATGGCGGTGCCTTTATTCGCGGTGGCATGTGTGTCAGTGGTGATTGTAAGCCTCAGTAATCAGGTTTTGAATGAGGTATCGGCGTGGCGGGGTTTTCCCGCCACGCTTTTTTTAACTCTGAAATAATGGATGGTATGAAATGGCTTCTTCTTACAGGCTGCTTTGCCAAATATTGTTTACCAGTGTTGTTCTTTTTATGAGCAGCCAGCTTTGGGCTGAGTCACCTCATGTTTCTTATGATAAATCAACAGATACGATTTCTGTCATGGCAACGGATGCATCGTATAAAGCGATAATGGCACGTATTGCGACGCTGAGTGGTGTTGAAATTCTTATGGACCCTAAAGCTGAACATAATATTACTATTGAGGTGAATGATTTACCTCTCGAAACGGCGCTGAAGCAACTGAGCCGTCAAACCAGTTTTGTGCTTATTCATGATATTCCCGAAACCGATGTGAATGAATCCCAGGAGAAATCAGTTCAGCCTGTACTGGTTCGCATGCGCATACTGCCGGAAGGTGAGTTTACCACGGATGCGATATACCCTGTTTTGGCCCCTGGGGGTGAAGCTTTTATTCGAGAAAAAAATCGTTACTCAGCACCGGCCCAGCAGGTTGATATTTTTAATCATGCCCAAAGGCGTTGGGAAGCCCGGCTGAAAGCAATGTCGCCGGAAAAACGGGAAAAACTTCTGGACATCGCACAAGAAAAACGTGAACAAATGGCCCAGAATCGCGCTGAACAGGCGCAAAGGAAAAAAGAACTTGCAGAAAAGCGCGAAGCTTATAAAAAACGACGTGATGCCCGGCTTGAGGAATTAAAATTAATGGACCCGGAACGATATGAACTCCGAATGAAGCGGCGAATGGAAAGGCAGCAGGGAGTTAACAGCGAGTAAAAATATCACTTATATTTGCTCTGGCACGACGTTGTGAGCGCGATTATATTGAATCGGTTTTGGTGGAGAGGTGAATTATTTTGTGCCATACAGCCGGGTCAAAATGAAATAAATTAAGTGGTATCACAAAAAATAGTGGGTGACTTAACACTGATAATAAGGCAGATTACCCGTTTTGAGGGTAGTGTTTGGGCAAGGGAAGCGCCTAATATCGTTGTGCTGAGAAAATTATTTCCAGCTTTCCCTGAAATTAGCGACAAGGAAACACAAAATGCCAGAAAATGATCGTCCACCCTGTATGCCAGATGTCGGTATCACGGCTGTTGTGCCTGATGAGTGGGGTGGCCCCTGGGAGTCTCGTCATCAGGTTTTAACCCGGCTGGCAAAGTATTTTAATGTTGTATGGATAAACCCCGTGGAATGGTGGAATGAATCGTGGTTTGGGGCCCGCAGTGACAGGTTCTTGTCTTCGCGAACTCAGGATTTACCGCATGGGTTTTCAGTTTTTGACAGAAGTTATTTTTTCCCCGGTTTTGGAAAACCATGGATTGACTATGCCAGTGAATACAGTCGTCTTGCCATCGCAAGGAATGCATTGCGAAAGCGAGGTAGCAAAGCGCACGTACTTTACCTTTGGAGAGATTCATTTTCCTCCGCGATGGATCGGGGAAGGTATGATGCAAGTTGTTATCACATTGACGACGAATATACTTTTTCGGATGTTGATATTCCCAATTCTCCCAGAGAGGAAAACCTGATTAAAAGAGTTGACCAGGTTTTTATTTCTTCTCCTGCCCTGATGGCCAAAAAAGGGCATTTAAATTCACAGACTGCCCGCATTCCCAATGGGGTAAATGTGCGTGAATATATCCTTCCCAAGGATGAGCCTGAAGATATGGTGGGTATTCCCCATCCGCGAATCGGTTACGTTGGTATTATCAAACGGCAGTTGAATGTTGATTTGTTACTTGAAGTGGCAGTACGACATCCCGAATATTCTTTTGTATTTGTTGGTCCAAAACGGCCTGATCTGCGAGATGATGGAGAAAAATGGGAAAGGCTTGAGTCTCTTTCCAATACATATTTCGTTGGAGGAAAGCCGGTTTTTGAGCTTCCCGCCTATACGCAGCATATGGATGTTTGCATGTTGTGTTATACCCTTAACGACTACACGAAGTATATCTATCCGTTAAAGCTGCATGAATACCTTGCTGCCGGCAAGCCTATTGTGGGTGTCCCGCTGGAGTCTTTAAAAGGGTTCGCTGAATATATCCATTTTGCCGTTACCGTTGATGAATGGGAAGCTGGAATTCAGTTGGCTTTGAATGATGTGTCACGATCAGATGAAAAGGTGGAGGCACGAAAAAATGTTGCGCGTGAGCATGACTGGGATGTGTTGACGTATAAAATTGCGCATAAAATCTGCGAACGTCTTGGCCCAGACTATGTAGCACGGTTACCGGAAGAAACAAAAATAGAATAATTGGAATCGCAAAAATTGCGAACCAATGAATACAATCCCTCCACAACATGCACGTTGTATTTGTGTACCTCTTTGGCGAATTAATATTTCGGGCCGTCGGTTTTTTTTACACCTTTCTCATGTTTGCCATGGACGAAGGTCATAATTGGCTGAATTATAAGTAAAAAAAATAGATGGTACACAATGTGCTTGGAACCATAGCATTGCAGTATGTAATGGCAACGTTATATGCAGTCGGCGTTTTATGCTCCCATTGGTTCGGATGCTCAAGTAGGAGACAGGGAATTGTTTGGATGTTAGGCACCAGTTGGCTTTGAATCGGTGGGAAAGTTGTTTACGGATTTGAAGTGCTTACAGGTGATTTGTTATGGTGGTAAGGCTAGATAGAAGTAGACTGTATTGCGGTGCGATTGTCGCACTGTTCTTATTGATCAGCGTGAGCACAGCACAGGCAATGTCATTTACATCAGATGATTTTAGTTCCTCTTCTCTGGACGCATCATTGTGGACCGTAGTTGATCCCCGTGGTGACAGTACACTCCAGTTAAACGGTACCCAGTTAACTATTTCCGTACCCGATGGCCTGAGCCATGATCTCTGGGAAACCGATCAGAATGCTGTTCGTGTTTTGCAGAATATTGACGATACCGATTTTGAGATTGAAATAAAGTTTGAATCGAACCTGAGCCAACGATTTCAGGTTCAGGGGTTATTTGTTGAGCAGGATGATCAAAATTTTCTGCGGTTCGATTTTTATTATGATGGTGCTGTTTTTCGTGTTTTTGCGGCGAGTTTCATTGCTGGAATTCCCGCCAGTCAACATGAGGAAATCATCGCAAATGGCTCGCCGCTATACCTGCGCGTTCAACGGGCAGGGGATCAATGGACTCAGTTTTATTCCTATGATGGTACTAACTGGAATCAGGGCGCGGCATTTTCACACCCGTTGCTTGTCACAAGAGCTGGTCCCTTTGCGGGTAACGCTGGCAGCCCCGCTCCCGCGTTTACCGCAGTGGTTGATTATGCTTTCAATACCGCGTCCCCGATTATTTTTGAAGATGCAAACGACCCTCTCGATACTATGCCTCCGTCTATTTCAGATATTGCGGTACAGGAAGGCCCGACGCGGGCCCGGGTAAGCTGGTCAACGGATGAGCCGACAATAGGGACGGTTGAGTATGGCACAACGGCCAGCTTTGAGCTTGGGCAGGTTGCCACCGTATCAGGTGGCCAGCAATTTGATGTTTTGCTCGATAATCTCTTACCGGACACAACTTACTATTTCCGGATTACATCGGAGGATGCCAATGGCAATACCCGGCAGTCAGAGGCATCGCAGTTTGTGACCACAACTGATGCAGTGCCGCCTGGCCCTTTGATAGACGTATGGTATGGTCCAAATCAGCGATTTGGGAATCTGGGTACGCCTCAGCGCTGGGTCAATATTGTGGGTAAAGTGACAGATCCAAATGGCGTGAAATCCCTGTCCTATCGCGTCAACGGTCAACCTGCCCGACAGCTTTCAATGGGGCCTGATGAAAATCGTTTACATTCTTTAGGCGATTTCAATGCTGAAATCAATGCAGTTGGGCCGGATGCCGAATTGAATGTCGGTTTGAATACTGTTGAAATTACGGCGGTGGATAATCTCGATTATTCCACCGTTGAAGTTGTTACTGTGGAATTCAGCAATAATACTGTTTGGTCACTGCCATATGCTGTCGATTGGTCAAGTGTTACGCAACCCTGGGATGCGGTTCAAATTGTCGATGGGCTTTGGGATATACAAGGTTCTGAAGCCCGGCCTTTGGAACTGGGCTACGACAGGCTGATTGCCATTGGTGATATGTCCTGGACGGATTATGAAATTACCGTGCCGTTTACTGTGCATGGACTTGAGCCGGGTTATGTGTACGCTGGCCCCTCATTCAGTCCGGGAATCGGTGTTTTATTACGGTGGAGCGGACACTTTGACTGGAATGGCGCACAACCTAATACGGGCTGGTGGTCATTTGGCGGGTTTGGGTGGTATCGCTGGAGACAGCCATCTGCGGGTGGTGAGCGTTTTCAAATCATGGGCAATGATGGCAGTATCATTGCGGATCGCGCCGAGTCAAATTTCCCGTTCGGTGTTCCTCATGTTCTCAAGATGAGAGTAGAAACGCCGCCTAACGAAGGCAGCATATACAGTCTCAAAATGTGGGAGCAGGCGCAACCTGAGCCTGCGGGATGGGATCTTGTCTCCCAGGAATTACCCACAGACCCTCAAAGCGGTTCACTGCTTCTGGTTGCACATCATGTTGACGCAACCTTTGGTAACGTAACGATTGTTCCCTCGGAAGATACGATAGGACCAACGAACAGCAATATCCAGGTGACCAGCTCAGAAACAGTGGCGACCATTAGTTGGGTGACGAATGAGCCAGCAGCGGTGTCTCTGGCGTATGGTGTTACCAGTAATTATGAATTGGGAACGGTCTCCGACCCTGCTCTGAATACCAGCCACTCCATCGAGCTTACCGGGTTAAGCCCTGCTACAACCTACCAATTCCAGTTGACTGCGACAGATGAAACCGGGAACAGCAGCAGTTCCGTAAACAGGGTTTTGATCACTTCGGGCACGATTGTACCTGGCCCGCAATCGGATTATTTTAATGCCGCGACACTGGATGCCCGCTGGACCACAGTAGACCCGCTGAATGATAACAATGTCACACTGACCGGCACCCAGGTTGCACTGAATATTGTTGGTGGCCCATCGCATGATGTGTGGGCCTCAGGCAACGATACCTTGCGTTTGATGCAAGATGTCCTGGACCAGGATTTTGTGGCGGAAGTAAAATTTGACTCTCTGCCAGCTCAGCAGTATCAGATACAGGGGATACTGGTTGAGCAGGACAATGATAATTTCCTGCGCTTTGATTACTTTAGTGATGGAACAGACCTGCGGATATTTTCGGCCAGCTTTGTCAACGGGGTACCGACGGTGCGGGTAGACGATGTTGTATCACTAAGTGCGCCGATGTATCTGCGTGTAGTACGAGTGAGTGACACCTGGATATTGTTGTACAGCGGGGATGGCGTGAGCTGGACAGCGGCGGGAAGTTATATGCACAGCTTGCAGATGAATACCATGGGTATATTTGCTGGCAATGCACAGGCAGGTACTGCACCTGCCTATACCGCACTGGTGGATTATTTTGTGACGGATGTTGAAGCACCGATTCCGGATACCAGCCCGCCACTGATTGATAATATTGTGGTGGACAGTGCGGGTGAAGAAGCAACACTGAGCTGGATAACGGATGAACCTGCTGACAGTCAGGTCATGTACGGCACGGCACCCGGGACGTATGAACTGGGTACCGTATCGAGCGCGACACTGACACAGAACCACAGTATTACCCTGACGGGACTGACTCTCGGCACTGTGTATTACTACCAGGTGAGTAGCAGTGATGCGGACAACAATACTGGTAGCAGCGTCGATCTTAATTTCCTTGCGGAAGATCTGACAGCACCGACAATCAGCGATGTTCAAATTGTGAGAGTGGATAGCAGTGCGACCATCAGTTGGGTCACCAATGAATCTGCCGACAGTACACTCGAATATGGCGAAACCAATGCCTATGAACTGGGTACGGTTTCGAGTGCTGCTGCAGGCACCAGTCACTCTGTTGTGCTTAACGGATTGATGCCAGGTGTCATGTATTATTTCCAGCTTACGGCGACCGATAGCAGCAATAACAGCGGCAGTTTATCGAATCAGGCATTTTTAATGTTTGGGCCACAATCAGATGACTTTAATGCCGCAACACTGGATACTCGCTGGACCACGGTAGACCCGCTGGGTGATAACAGTGTTGCATTGACGGGCAGTCAGCTTGAGTTGAATGTTACCGGCGGTCAGCCGCACGATGTGTGGACTTCGGGCAACGATGCCTTGCGTTTAATGCAAACAGTGGTAGATCAGGACTTTGTGGTGGAAGTAAAGTTTGATTCTCTGCCAACTCAGCGATATCAGATACAAGGCATTCTGGTTGAGCAGGACAATGGTAATTTCCTGCGTTTTGATTATCTGAGTGACGGCACGGACCTGCGGATATTTTCGGCCAGTTTTGCCAATGGAGTGCCGACAGCGCAAATAAATAATATTGTGTCGTTGGGTGTACCTCTGTATTTACGTGTGGAACGAGTGAGTGATACCTGGACACTGTCTCACAGTGGGGATGGTGCGAACTGGACAGTGGCTGGGAGCTATGTACACAGTCTGCAAGTGAATACTATCGGTGTGTTTGCGGGTAACACTGGCGGGAGTGGTTCCCCGGCCTACACCGCACTGGTGGACTCTTTTGTGACGAATGCGGTGGTACCTGTCCCGGATACGACTGCGCCACTGATTGATAATGTTATGGTGGATCGTGCGGGTGAGGAAGCAACGTTGAGCTGGACAACGGATGAACCTGCTGACAGTCAGGTCATGTACGGCACGGCACCGGGGACATATGAACTGGGTACCGTATCGAGTGCGGCGTTAACACAAAACCACAGCATTACTCTGACGGGACTGATCCCCGGCACTGTGTATTACTACCAGCTGAGCAGCAGTGATGCAGACAACAACACCGGCAGCAGTGCCGATCTTAATTTCCTGGCGGAAGACCTGGTAGCGCCAATGATCAGTGATGTTCAGGTTACGAGAGCTGATAGCAGTGCAACCATCAGCTGGATCACAAACGAACCCGCCAGTAGTGTGCTTGAGTATGGCGAGACTAATGCCTACGAGCTGGGCTCAGTTTCGAGTGGCAGCACAGGTACCAGTCACTCTGTTGTGCTGAGTGGGTTAACGTCTGATGTTATGTATTATTTCCAGCTCACGGCGACTGATGGCAACAATAATAGCAACAGTCTGTCGAATCAGACATTTATGATGTCCGGGGTACAATCGGATGACTTTAACACGACGATATTGGATTCCCGCTGGACCACGATAGACCCGTTGGGCGATAACAGTGTCGCATTGACAGGCAGTCAACTTGAACTGAGTGTCGCGGGTGGTCAGCCGCATGATGTGTGGATCTCGGGCAACAATGCTTTGCGTTTAATGCAAACCGTGGTGGACCAGGATTTTGTGGCAGAAGTGAAGTTTGATTCTCTACCGACCCAGCGATATCAGATACAAGGCATTCTGGTTGAGCAGGATAATGGTAATTTCCTGCGCTTTGATTATATTAGTGACGGCACGGATCTGCGGATATTTTCGGCCAGCTTTGTTGATGGTGTACCGACATCACGGGTTTACGATGTTGTGTCACCGGGTCTGCCACTGTATTTGCGTGTGGAGCGAGCGGGGAATACCTGGACACTGTCGTATAGCGGGGACGGTGTGAACTGGACGATAGCCGTGAGTTATGTACACAGCCTGCAAGTGAATGCCATCGGCGTGTTTGCCGGTAACACCGGAGGGAGTGGTTCTCCTGCTTACACGGCACTGGTGGATTATTTTCTTACGAATGCCACAGCCTTTGTTCTGGATACGATTCCACCAGTGATCGGCGATATTATGGTGGACAGTGTGGGCGAAGAAGCAACACTGAGCTGGACAACGAATGAACCGGCAAACAGTCAGGTCATGTACGGCACGGCACCGGGGACATACGAACTGGGTACCGTATCAAGTGCGGCGTTAACACAAAATCACAGCATTACCCTGACGGGACTGACCCCCGGTACCGTGTATTACTACCAGCTGAGCAGCAGTGATGCAGACAACAACACCGGTAGTAGTGCCGATCTTAATTTCCTTGTGGAAGACCTGACGGCACCGGTGATCAGTAATGTTCAAGTCGTGAGAACGGCGGCCAGTGTGACCATCAGCTGGGTCACCAATGAATCCGCCAGTAGTGTGCTTGAGTATGGCGAGACTAATGCCTACGAGCTGGGCTCAGTTTCGAGTGGCAGCACAGGCACCAGTCACTCTGTTGTACTGAGTGGGCTAACGCCTGACGTTGTGTACTATTTACAGATCACGGCAACCGACAACAGCAATAACAGCAGTTTAGTGAATCAGACGTTTTTAATATCGGACTCACAATCGGATGATTTTAACACCACAATATTGGATGCCCGTTGGACCGTGGTGGATCCGCTGGGTGATGGCAGTGTTGGTCTGACGGGCAGCCAGCTTGAACTGAATGTCCCCGGTGGTCAGTCTCACGATGCGTGGACCGCAGGTAACGATACATTACGTTTAATGCAAAATGTCGTGGACCAGGATTTTGTGGCGGAAGTGAAGTTTGACTCCCTGCCAACCCAGCGATATCAGATACAAGGCATTCTGGTTGAGCAGGATAATGATAACTTCCTGCGTTTTGATTATATTAGTGACGGCACGAGCCTGCGGATATTTTCGGCCAGTTTTGTGGATGGAGTACCCACGTCACGGGTTTACGATGTTGTGTCGTTGGGCGCACCGTTGTATCTGCGTGTGGAGCGGGTGGGTGATACCTGGACATTGTCGCACAGTGGGGATGGTGTGAGCTGGACGGTGGCCGTGAGTTATGTGCATAGCCTGCAGGTGAGTGCCATTGGCGTATTTGCCGGTAACACATGGGGTTCCGGTTCACCTGCCCACACAGCACTGGTAGACTATTTTATGACGGATGCCGTTGCGCAGTGACGCTGTAATGGAATCAGCATCGGGTGGTATTTAAGCCCGAAGAAGGTGTGTTTCCAATTGTTATGTTAGTGCTGACTTGATACCCATGGCCATTAAGATATTAATGGCCATGGGTTTATGTTTTTATTTGCGGGCTCGTTTGCGCTTTATTTCACTGACGAGTTCTCGCCATAATTCCTTCCGCAGCCAAAAAAGCTCTTTACCGACCGATTTTAGTAAATCAAGCTTATGCTGAAAGGACAGCGGTGAACGAATAATGCTGGAAGCAATTTTTTGGAGACAGGTCCATGATTGCAACGAAATGCGGTTTTTGGTTGCCGGGTCGTAGAATTCCTGTTTACTTGCTGTTTCAGCTTCGGGCCATGAAAAAGATTGGTCATGGCGTCTCATTGATAGCAGGCAATCAGGCACCTCACAGAATTTGCCGAGCAGTATCAGTTCGATGAGCAGTGTCGTATCTGCACCAATGTAATTGCCGATCAAGCGCGTTTTTCGCAGAGCATCTGATTGAATAAGACCGAATATATACGTTCCCTTCCATCCAGAGACACGCTTGCCTGAGCGCTGGAACATTTCCATTAATGCATGGTATCGCATGCGTGGATCATTTGAGGTCAGGCTCAGATAGTCATCCAGTACCAGACCTTTGATTGGTGTTCCCTGGTCGTCAATACCATCTCCCCTGGAAAACGCCAACACGGCTTCAGGATCACTCCGGCCAGCTTTCAGGCAACTTTCCAGATACATTGGCTCGCAGATATCATCAGCAGCTGCCCATTTGAAATAGTCTCCTGTTGCTAATGCAAACGTGTTGTTAAAATTCCATGCGGCACCCCGGTTATGGTCATAACGGTAGTATCGAATACGTTTATCATTAGTCGCGTATTTTTCACAAATTTCACCTGTGCGATCTGTTGAGCCATTGTCAGATATGATGAGCTCAAAATCCGGGAAGGTTTGGCCTAGAATGGAGTCTATTGCTGCGCTGAGGAATTTTTCACCGTTGTAAACGGGAATGCCGATACTGATTAGCGGTTTTTTTGTCATCAATTGCTAAACCCTGTTGTCACATAATCTATTTTATTTAGTTATTAGATTTTAGTTTTTCTTTTATAATATCAAAAAGTTTGATTTCCATGGAGGTTTCCGGATGTGTTGTACATATGCGCAGCAATAAAAAGAGACTGGCAAAATAGCTTGCGGCGCCAACAGCAGATAACGATATCAGTTTAATCAGGTGCGCCAGAATTGATGAAGTCTCACCCCATAGCGTCAGTGCAGATAAAACGATTGCGGCCATAAATAAAGAAGAAACAACAGGCCGCCACAGCAGGCTTATGACTTGTAACAGGTTGAGGTTCAGTTTGCGTGACAGGATGATGAAATTGATTGGCATCGACAGAAAAGCGATTATGGCAATGGCCCAGGCTGCCATCAGGACACCACTGGAGGCCAGCGCCCATATGATGGCAGGATAAATGAGGAAAACAGTAAATATTGATAAATAGGTAATTATTTTGGGAATTCCTAATGCCAGGTATATTGCCCCCGTGTTTGCTTGCAGCGCACGGAATATTCCTGTTATAGCAAGAGCCTGGATAAGGGGAATGCTATCTAACCACTTTTGTCCCAGAAAAACCTGAACAAGAGGGTCGGCCAAAAGAGCGATACCTGTGCCAATGGGTACGGTAAAAAGTGCAACCAGAGAGAAAACATCAAGAAAGCCTTTTCTCAACATCGCGATATCATTAGACATCTTGGCATATCCGGGAAATACCGCCCGGGTAACAGGGAATACCAGTTCAGATGTGGGAAGATTGGATATCTCATAGGATACGCTGTACATCCCAAGCGCTTGTGTTCCCGCCATTTTACCGATAACAAAATCAATGCCGCGAATGTTGACGAAAATCAGAATATTGTTTATCAGCATCCACTTTGAAAAATGAAAAAGCTCCGAGGCTTTGGCAAGAGAAAAACGCGGTCGATAGGGGTGCATCATATAGCTTATTATCAGGCCAACAAGCTTCGATGTGACGATGCCGGCAACAAGTGCCCAATAGTTTTTGAAGGTAAAGGCAAAGGATATGGTGACAAGGAAAGATACAATTTTTTGTATGAGCAGAAAATTAAACTCTTTCCTGAAGTTAAGTTCCTTACGAAATGCAACGATACCGATGTTTTCAAAACCCTGAATCAGTGTCGCCAGGGCAAGAAAGTGCATTATCCCTGCGAGGTTCGGCTCCTCAAAGAAAGCCGCCGCCGGATTCGCAAGCAAGAAAAGGGCAGTAGCGGCAAAAATGGCGTACAACACATTGAATGTCCATGCCGTATCGTAGTGCTGCCGGGAAGCCTTTTGGTTCTGGATCAGCGCAAGGTCAAAACTGAATGCGCCCATAATTTCCAGTGCGGCAAAAATGGCCATTGCGATGGCGACAAGTCCGAAATCCTCAGGTACAAGCAGGCGGGCCAGTATTACCGTACTAATCAGGCCAAGGCCACGCTGGGAAAATTTAAAAAGCACCATCCACCCGGCACCCCTGGCCATTTTTTTATTTAAGTCCTCCATTGATACCCCGGCATGAGATTTAAACCACCCGCATTAGATTAGTACAACACTGCGCCAGAGACCTCTGGGGAACGGCATGAGTTGTAAGTGAAAAAACCGCACAGCATACCAAATAGATCACTACTTTACTTTGTTTGTGTGAGGTGCAAAGTACCACTAACAGATTGAAGCGTACTTGGATTATTATTTTGCACTAGGATCGAGTTTAGGCTGGCTTTGAGTAACAATTTGAAAATGGGGTCTACACGGGAAAATCACAGGTTTTTGGTCGGCGATGGTTAAACCTAAATATTCCGCAGTTGACCGTTTCGAGGATGTATTCACATTTTGATAAATCGCTTGTTGGGTGGTTTTGGCGCATTCATTGGTTGAATGAGTCGCGACGACCTGTATAGCACGTTGTCTTTTGCGTCTGGCCGCGTCGCGCCTTGCCAGCCACAAAATTCAACGCACTCTACAGGCCGTTCAACTGCGGAATCTAGGTTAAATGACGGTCATGAATTACTGAATTGTGGTCATGAGTTACACAAGCGGTTGGAACGCAAATGAGAAAAGGCCGGCAAGGGAGAAAGTCGGGCTGGCTATGTTATCATTGCCCCCGAAAGCGGGGCCCCACCCTGTGAAGAAATGGAGCCGATTTTAAACTCCCGGCATATAGAGCTGCTGAGCATTCCACTGTTGGTGTAAGCCAAGGTAAGATGGCGACCTCCGGCTGTTGTTGTGTGACGGAGCAGAGTATAGAGCCGTGCCGGAGTTGTGGGTGCATTGGATGACAGAAAACAAGATAACTTGGAGAATTATATGAAAGTAGCGTTTCTGGCAGGAGGATACGGTACTCGCCTGGCGGAGGAGACCGAGGTACGTCCGAAGCCGATGGTTGAGATTGGCGGGCATCCCATTCTTTGGCACATCATGATGCATTACCATCGCTATGGGTATAACGAATTTGTTGTTGCACTGGGTTACAAGGGCGATTACATCAAGCGCTGGATGAAGGATTTTGCTTCATTAAACGGCCATTTGACGGTGAAAACAGCGACCGGCAAGGTGACTTCTCACGGTGCAAACAACCCGGACTGGACCGTGGATCTGGTGGATACCGGGTTAACCACACTCACCGGCGGACGTATCAAGCGCCTGCAACCCTGGGTGGGGGAAGAGACGTTCATGCTGACCTGGGGAGATGGTGTTTCTGACGTGGACCTCGACAAACTGCTTGCATTCCACAAATCTCATGGCAAGTTGGCGACAATGACGGCGGTGCGTCCACCTGCACGTTACGGCCACCTGGAGTTCGACGGCGACAAAATCATGAGCTTTACGGAAAAACCACAAACCAGCGAAGGTTGGATCAATGGTGCTTTTTTTGTACTGGAGCCGGGTATTTTTGATTATATTTCCGGTGACCAGATCATGTGGGAGGAAGAGCCGCTTGAGAATCTTGCAAAAGATGGTCAATTGATGGCCTATCGTCATGATTCTTTTTGGCAGTGCATGGATACATTGCGCGAAAAACATCTTTTGGAACGTTTATGGCAGGCAGGGTCTCCGCCATGGAAAACATGGGAATAATGTGAAATGAAAGTATTAGTAACAGGACATTCGGGGTATATCGGGACTGTATTGGTTCCCATGTTGTTGGACCACGGGCATGATGTTTCCGGGCTGGATAACGGCTGGTTTGAACACTGCGTGTTCACGGGTGAAGTGGTTCAGATACCCGGCATCAAAAAAGATGTGCGTGACGTGGAAAAAGCGGACCTGGAAGGCTTTGATGCGATTATTCATCTGGCTGGTCTATCCAATGACCCGCTGGGTGATTATCGGCCTGGTCTGACCGAAGAGATCAACGACAAAGCCTCCGTCAGGATCGCCACGCTGGCGAAAGAAGTGGGGGTTGAGCGATTTATATTCGCCTCATCATGCAGTAATTATGGCGCTTCGGGTGATCAGTTTTTAACCGAAGATGCGGCCTTTAATCCGGTGACCCCTTACGGCGTGTCCAAAGTCAAAGTGGAAGAAGGGTTGGATAAACTGGCCGACGACAGCTTTTGTCCCGTTTATTTACGCGCATCCACCGCCTATGGCATGTCACCGATTATTCGTTTCGATCTCGTGCTTAACAATTTGACGGCATGGGCTTTCACAACGGGTCAAGTATATCTGAAGAGTGACGGCACACCGTGGCGTCCCATTGTGCATGTGGAGGATATCTGTCGTGCCTATGTGGCAGCTCTGCATGCACCACGGGATGTGGTTTTCAATCGTGGCTTCAATGTAGGCACTACCACGGAAAACTATCAGATCCGTGAGCTTGCGGAAATCGTGCAGGATGTCGTGCCCAATTGCCGTGTTGAGTTTGCCGACGATGCCGGGCCGGACAAACGTTGTTATCGGGTTGACTGCAATCGTATTGCCACTGAACTCCATGAGTTCAAACCGCAATGGACTGCACATCAGGGTGTTGTGGAGCTGTACGAAACCTACAAGAAAGTGGGTTTGACGCTCGACGAATTCGAGGGAGAGAAATTCAAACGTATCGCACATCTTCAGAAATTAGTGAAAGATAAAAAACTGGATGAAACGTTGCGCTGGACCTGATCAGGAACAGAGGTACATTCACGTCAATTACACGGCAGAGGTATATTGCCCGATGATGCCGTCATAAATACTTTAACAGGTGAAATCAAGGATATGAGTGCTGAAATAACTGTTTGCAGGTCATGCAACAAACCCGGTCTTGAAACTTTTCTGGATTTGGGACGAACTCCGCTGGCAGACCGTATACTGACCCCCGCTCAACTGAAAGAGCATGAGCCAATATATCCGTTGAAAGTGGCTTTTTGTCCCGGTTGCGGACTGATGCAAATTACGGAAACGGTGGAGCCTGACGAACTGTTCTGTGATGACTACCCCTACTTTTCGTCTTTTTCCGACTACCTGCTTGAACACTCAAAAGAAAATGTTCTGGATGTCATTGAACGGCGGAAACTGGGAGCCGACAGCTTTGTGGTTGAGCTTGCCAGCAACGATGGTTACCTGCTGAAAAATTATGTGGAACACGGCATCCCCGTTTTGGGTATCGATCCGGCAGACGGACCCGCTGCCGCTGCAGAAAAAATCGGTGTACCGACCCGTAATACCTTTTTTACCAAAGAACTCGCACAGGAACTGGTTCAGCAAGGGTCAAAGGCTGACGTGATTCATGGCAACAATGTACTGGCACATGTTGCAGACACCAACGGCTTTGTTTCCGGCATGGCGGACCTGCTCAAAGAGGATGGTGTTATCGTGATTGAAGCGCCATATGCCAAGGATTTGATTGACCACTGTGAATTCGACACCATTTACCACGAACATCTCTGCTACTTTTCCGTAACGGCATTAAATAATCTGTTTCGCCAGCATGGACTGTATCTGAATGAAATCAAGCAACTGTCTGTCCATGGTGGCTCACTGCGGCTTTATGTGGAAAAACAGGACGACATGGGCCCATCAGTGAAAAATCTGCTGGCGCTGGAACAAGCAGAAAAAGTGGATAAAATTGATTTTTACCGGGATTTTTCCACTCGGGTGGAGAATGTAAAAACCGCACTGCTGGCGCTGCTGACAGACCTGAAATCCCAGGGCAAAAGTATCGCCGCCTACGGGGCTGCGGCGAAGGGCAGCACACTCATCAACTACATGGGCATTGGTACAGACCTGATTGATTTTGTTGTGGATAGAAACATACACAAACAGGGTCGTTTCATGCCGGGGCAACATATCCCGATTTTTGCACCGGAAAAAATAATGGAAGAACGCCCCGACTACGTACTTATTTTACCCTGGAATGTGACCGACGAAATTCTCAAGCAACAGCAGGAATATCGTGATCAGGGTGGAAAATTTATTGTGCCTATTCCAGAGCCAAAAATTATCTAGACGAATATTACCTGCACTGCATTGGCTTGAGTGCAGCGCAATAAAACAGATAAAACACCCTTTTAGAGATTGCAAGACAATGAATACAGAACACACATGCCCCAGTTGTAGCGCCAGCAATATGCAGGTTTTTTACGAACAGAAATCAGTGCCTTCCAACAGCTGTATATTGCTGGACAGCGCAAAAGCGGCCATTGAATATCCGCGTGGCGACATAGAACTTTGTTTTTGTCCCGAATGCGGTTTTATGTCCAATATGGCATTCGACGCGAAACTGACCGAATATTCCGGGCGCTATGAAGAAACACAGGGCTTTTCAGGCACGTTTAACAAATTTCATCACGCATTGGCGGAGCGACTCATTGAGCGTTACGACCTGCATGACAAGGACGTTCTGGAAATTGGTTGTGGCAAAGGTGAATTTATCACCATGTTGAGTGAGCTGGGAAACAACCGGGGCGTCGGGTTTGATCCCGGCTATTGTGCTGATCGCAATGCCAGTGAAAGTGCGCAAAAGAATGTCACATTCATTACGGATTTTTATTCAGAAAAATACAGTGATTATCAGGCTGATTTTTTATGTTGCAAGATGACACTGGAACATATTCACCCGACTTCTGACTTTATCAATACTGTGCGTCGATCTATTGGTGACCGGGAAGACACCATTGTGTTTTTCCAGATACCGGAATCAACACGCATTCTGCGTGACTGTGCGTTTGAAGATATCTACTACGAGCATTGCTCCTACTTTTCCCCGGGATCATTGGCAAGATTGTTTCGCTCAAAAGGGTTTGATGTCATTAATATCGAAACGGAATACGATGATCAATATCTGACCATTGAAGCCCGGCCAAACAATGGCAGCCCGCAGGGCGCTGTTCTTGAACAGGAAAATGACCTTGAAACATTGACAGAGCTGGTGGCAACATTCCCCCAGCGGCTTGCGGAAAAGCTATCCGGGTGGCAAAAAGAACTGGATGACCTGCACGCAAATGGCAGCAAAGTGGTGTTGTGGGGTTCGGGATCAAAAGGCGTCTCGTTTTTGGCAACACTGGATGCGGGCGACAAGATTGAATACGTGGTGGACATCAATCCACACAGACAGGGCTATTACATGTCGGGCACCGGACAGGAAATCGTCTCCCCGGATTTTTTGAAAGAGTATCAGCCGGATGTGGTGATCGTCATGAATGCCATTTATTGTGGTGAAATTGGAGAAGACCTGAAAAAGCTGGGGCTGTCTCCAAAGATCATGGCAGTTTGATGGCAATGTCAGCAGTAGGAGAATAGCAATGGCTGATACACACGAAGAAAAGTGTCCTGTTTGTGACTCATCGAATATCGATGCCTCCATTGATATTTCTGACGTTCCCATTTATTGCAATGTGCTGTGGCCATCCCGCGAGGTGGCGTTGGATGCAGCAAAAGGGGATATCTCGGTAGGTTACTGTCGTGAATGCGGGCATGTATTCAACACATCTTTTGATCCTTCGCTGATGTCTTACACAGAAGACTATGAGAACTCACTCCACTATTCTCCAACGTTTAATGAGTATGCAGAATCCCTGGCATCACGGCTGCTTGAAAAATATCAGCTCAACAACAAAAGCATCATCGAAATTGGTTGCGGGAAAGGTGACTTCCTTTCCATGCTGTGTGCGAAAGGTGAAAATCGCGGCTATGGTTTTGATAAAAGCTTTGAAACTGATCGAGTGGCATCAGACACGCACAAGAACATCACGTTTATCCAGGATTTCTACGGCGAAAAATATGCTGACTATAACGCCGACCTGATTGTCTGCCGACACGTACTTGAGCATATCCAGCATCCGCAACGTTTCCTTCAAGACATCCGGCAGGTCATTGGTGAACGTGCGGACACGGTGGTGTATTTTGAAGTGCCCAATGCGTTATACACATTGAAAGATATGGGTATCTGGGATCTCATTTATGAGCACTGCGGATATTTTAATGTTAACTCGTTATCCCGGGCATTTGAACTTGCCGGGTTTGACGTTTGTGAAACGGGCGAATCTTTTGGCGGGCAATTTATCTATCTGGAAGCAAAGCCGCGTACCAGTGAGAGTACCGTTAACGCATCAGAAATCCCGCCACGATTGGTGCTGGAAGATCTGGCTACCTGCGTGACGGCATTTGAAAGTAACTACAATGCCAAAGTGGATGACTGGCGCGAGACGCTGGACGCACTGCAAAAAAATAACAAAGGTGCAGTAATCTGGGGTGGCGGCTCAAAAGGCATTACATTCCTGAATGTCCTGAAAACGGAGCAGATTATTAGTCATGTTGTGGACCTGAATCCCCACAAGCATGGATTGTTTGCGCCGGGAACAGGGCAGGAGGTTATCGGGCCCGAGGCGTTGAAAGCATTGCGCCCTGAGCATGTCATTATCATGAATTCCATTTATAAAGATGAAATTACGGGCATGCTTGAAGAACTTGGGATTGCCGCAGAAGTCAGCTGTATTTGACCCATGGTTTTTGTTTCACAAGCCTGTCGTGTTTTATTCGAAGGGTCAGTATGCAGTACAGAATATGGCAACAAAAAAATAGTGAGCAGGTAACGCAGAGAATATAAAAAAACACTAAAAACATTGTGTTCTCTGCGACCTCTGCGTTTACAACCGATTGCTTTAACCCAGGTTTAACCGGGCGATACACTTCCAGGCAAATCCTCATTTTCTCAGTGCAAGGCGTACAATGAATGCCTGAGTTTCAATTGCTACGAGTACCTATATGAAAAAAACAGACCTGCTTGTCATTGGTGGAGGTGTCATCGGCCTTAATATTGCGTTGGCCTTTCAACGTCGCTATCCCCAGCAAAAAGTGGTTTTGCTGGAAAAAGAAGCACAGTTCGGTGCGCATGCCAGTGGAAGAAACAGCGGTGTATTACATGCAGGGTTTTATTATACGGCGGACAGCCTGAAGGCCCGCTTTACCCGTGAGGGAAACCGGCTGCTGACTGAGTATTGCACAGAGCGAGGCCTGCGCATTAATCGCTGTGGCAAGTTGGTTGTGACACAAAACGAAGCCGAACTGGAAACGCTGGACGTGTTATTGCAACGGGGGAAAGCGGGTGGTGTCATCATGCATGAACTCACAGAACGTGAGGCTCATGACATTGAACCCCGGGCAAAAACATTTCAGCGAGCCCTTTTTTCACCCACCACCTCATCCGTTGATCCTCAGGAAGTCGTGGCATCCATGGCCAATGATGCCAAAGATATGGGCATTAACATCCTCACTGGAACGGCCTATCTGGGACGAAAAGGGCAGGAAATCCGTACCACCCAGGGGAAAATTCTGGCAGGTTATGTCATCAACGCCGCTGGTTTGTACGCCGACAAAGTTGCGCAGGATTTTGGGTTTTCGGAACATTACCGCATTATTCCCTTTAAGGGGCTTTATCTTTACAGCGACGAACCCGTTGGTGCATTACGCACACACATCTATCCGGTACCGGATCTTCGCAATCCTTTTCTCGGTGTGCATTTCACTCTGACGGCGGACGGCCACATTAAAGTCGGGCCGACAGCAATCCCGGCTTTTTGGCGGGAGCATTACAACGGTTTTGAAAATTTTAATGCACCAGAGCTTTTTGAAATTACGATGCGTGAACTGGGCCTGATGCTGAATAACGATTTTGGTTTTCGCAAACTCGCTGTCACCGAAATGTCAAAATATTACAGACCGCGTATGGTGAAGCTGGCTTCAAGTCTTTTATCCGGTATGGATAAAAAAGAATATCGTCGGTGGGGGCGGCCCGGTATTCGTGCCCAGCTATTTGACTTGCGCAACCGACGACTGGAGCAGGACTTTTGTTTTGAAGGTGATCAAAATTCTTTTCATGTGCTCAATGCCGTATCGCCCGCATTCACCTGTTCCATTCCTTTTTGTGAATATTTGATTGACCAGGTTGAAGTACGTCGCTCGTGCTAAAACGCTGCTGGATCGTACTGGATAATTGATGAACAATAATTTTCGTTGCCTGTTCAATGCCCTTCGGGAGAGGTGGCTCCGGGGCTTTGCTCATGCACAGTGTTTCAATAGTATTCGCGATACTGCCCGTTGCAAAATCATCCGTCTGTATTTCAGCGCAGCGTCCATGTTGTTTGAGCCAGTCAACCAGACAATCTGTTTCCGGCCAGTTTTTGCGTTGCAGATACAATACTGGAATCCCCAAACAGGCTGCTTCCACAAAGCTGCCGTATCCGGGTTTGGCAATCAGTGCATCACATGAAGCCAGTATATCGGCGAACGGCATTTGCAGACATTCCAGGTCGATCGTATCCGGGTGTTGGGAATGCCAGGATGCGGGCACGATAAAACGTAATCCAGGTTGTCGAGGCCAATTATTGACCGGTAGACGCAAATCCATGCCACCCAGCGAGAGCATGACGAGACGTTGCCCCGGGCGCAGACCGGTTTGGCGGGTAATTTCATTTCTCCGGCTTTTTCCAAGTTGAGCAACCGGGTCAATGACCTTTGTATTTTGCAAATCCGGCATGGTCATGGCTGGTGTAAGCCGTAAAAACATAAGTGCATCCCGATATGCCGCCAGAATTTGCGGAAAGATAGTGTCTGCCTCTGGTCGGGTACCGAGGAAATAATATTTGTAAATATCAGCCCAGTTCAAGGAGCACATGGCGATAGCCGGTATATTGGCGCGCTTTGCGCCCGCCAGTGCGAGATAGGGGACATTCGCCAATACCAGATCCGCATCAAGCGCAGACAGTTGCGCGGCTTCTGCGGCAACTTTATCTTCCCAGTGTGTGTGAAAGTCGTCATAGGCTGCGGCGCTTTCGTTTTCTGACACCTGTAACGCACTTGCCTGTATCATTCCAACGTCTGTATGAGTCTGCTGTATGTCAATATCCGGGCCGAATCGTTCGAGCAGCTTGGTTTTCGGCGCGTTGCTGCGAATAGTGACACGAAGACCTGGCAGCTGTTTTTGCAGAGCCACAACAATAGGCGCTGTTTGGCCGATATGGCCAAAGCCGTGTGAAGACAGTGCGACGACGAGGTGGAAACTCATGATTTTGATATGTTTAATGTCTGAACGTGGACGTGATGATCAGATCATGTTCCACCCGCTGTTTCAGGTCAATGTGTTTGTGAACCGGAGGGGAGGTCATCATGAAAGAAAAAAGCGCTATGTTTGAAAGGCATTATCCACTGTTCAGCCGACACCCGGGGCGCATGCCGGGAACCCTGTTGTCCGTTGTGACTTTCGTCATGCTCTGTTTGGGGGGCGTTGGTATTGCTCATGCCAGTGCATTGGTCACCACCATTGAAAAAGTAAAAAAGAGCGTCGTGGGCGTGGGTACGATGATGCCGACACGCAGCCCGCGGGCAAGCCTGTTTGGCACCGGGTTTGTTGTGGCTGATGGAAATTATGTACTGACCAATGCTCACGTAGTATCCCGGGAACTCGATTTTCAGGGCAAGGAATCACTGGTGGTTTTTATCGGGCGCGGCGTCAATCCGGAAACACGCTCCGCGAGCATTGTGCAGCTCGACAAGGAGCATGATCTGGCATTACTCAAAATTCCCGGTCCGCCACTGAAGCCGCTTTCGTTAGGTAATTCGGATACCATGCGGGAAGGCGAGGAAATTGCATTTACAGGCTATCCCATCGGTGCAGTGTTGGGTTTGTTTCCAGTGACACATCGTGGCATTATTTCCGCCATCACCCCCATCGTAATACCGCTGGACAGCGGGAAACAACTCACACCAGCGCTGATAAAGCGTCTGCGCGCGCGTTATGACGTGTTTCAGCTGGACGCGACAGCCTATCCTGGCAACAGTGGCAGCCCGCTGTACAAACCCGCTACCGGCGAGGTTTTCGGGATTCTCAACATGGTTTTTGTCAAGGAATCCAGAGAGACCGTGCTCCAGAAGCCCAGTGGGATTGCCTATGCAATTCCGGCTCGCTATGCGGTTGATCTTGTTAACAAAATCAACCGGGATTCGCCCCGCTGATTGCGCAGATGAATCTTCCTCCTGATATTTGCAGGTTGCCAGGAATTATGTAAGGCATTGATATTATTTTAAATATTTATCACAACGGCAACTTTGTGTACAATTACAATCCGACAGAATTCAAGTGATGCCAGAATACTATGTTTGATCATGTAAAAACCGTATTGGGTGAAGCCCTGCAAATTGAAGACCGTACCCCGGAAATGACGCGGGGCACGCTTTTGCTGGGTAATCTTCCAGAACTGGATTCCATGGCTGTGGTCACGGTTTTGACGGCGCTGGAAGACAATTTTGGTTTTATTATCGATGACGATGACCTGGTGTCAGACGCCTTTTTGACCCTCGGCAGTCTGGTGAGTTTTGTGGAAGACAAAGCCCGCCGATGTGCCTGATGACGGCATTATTGTTACAGCAGTATTTCAGTGGGCGCAGGATGACTGAGAAATGCCGTCGGACTGGCGGTGAGCCCGTAGGCACCGGATTGCAGAATCACCACCAGATCACCTATTTCAGCCATCGGTAGCTCAACCTTGCTGGCGAGCAGGTCCAGCGGTGTGCATAGCCGACCCACGATATTGACCACTTCTGTTTTCTCTTCCCCCATTTTATTACCGATGACCACCGGGTAGTTTTTGCGGATCACCTGGCCAAAATTGCCGGAAGCGGCCAGGTGCTGGTGCAGGCCGCCGTCTGTCACCAGGAAAACCTGTCCCCGGGAAATCTTTTTATCCAGTACCCGGCACACATAAACCCCGGCTTCCCCCACCAGATAACGGCCTGACTCTAATGCAAGCTCAGCGTCGGGCAGGGCGATTTTTGCCTGTTTCGCGAGCCGTGTCAGATTTTCTCCAATGGGTTTCATGTCCAGCGGTTGCTCGCCGGGAAAATACGGAATACCGAAGCCGCCACCCATGTTGAGCAGGCGCACGGGGGAGGGGGCGTATTTCGCAAGCCGGACCGCCAATGCCAGGGTGGCGTTTTGTGCCTCTATGATGGCAGTGGCGCTCAAATTTTGTGAACCGGCGAAAATATGAAAGCCCCAAAACGCCAGATTCAGGTTGGCCAGTTCTTTCAGCAGCGCGGGCATCTGTTCCGCATCGATGCCAAAGGGTGTTGCGCCGCCGCCCATGCGCATGCCGGAGGATTTGAGTTCAAAGTCAGGGTTCACGCGCAAGGTAACCCGGGGGCATGCACCACTGCCAGCGGCCAACCCGGCGATACGACGCATTTCCGTGGCTGACTCAATATTGAGTATAACCCCGCTGTTAATGGCGGCCTGTAATTCGTCGATGCTCTTGCCCGGGCCAGTGAAACTGATGTGTTGCGGAGCTGTGGTTGTTTGCAGGGCCAGACCGAGTTCACCTTGTGAGGCAATATCGAGCCCGTCCACCTGCTGGGCAACGTGTTGCACCAGCTCAGGCATGGGATTGGCCTTGACTGCGTAATGCAAACGGATTGAATCCGGCAGTACGGCGCGTAATGCCTGGATGCGTTGATCGATTACGGCGCGGTCGTAAGCGTAAAACGGGGTGCTGCCCAGTCGTTGGGCGAGTTGCTCAACGGATTGTCCGCCTATCTGCAATTGTTTGTCCATCACAGGGAAATACGGTAATTCACAATGGACGGGTTGTGGGGGTTTGCTCATGGTACCTCTGTAAAATATCCGTGAAATTCCTGCTTTAACCGCTGGCGGTCAATTTTACCGTTGGGCGTTTTGGGAAGCCGCTGCCGTTGCTCCATATGTGCCGGGAGCATAAATGCAGGCAGCGTCGCCCGGCAACTATTGAGCAGTTGTTGCACGAATACGGCTTCGTCAATCTGCGTATCAGCCGCAGGAGTAATCAGAGCCACAATGGCCTGCCCCAGACTCGGGTGTGGCACACCGAATACCGTGGCCTCGTTGACCCACCCGCTGGCGTGCAACACTTCCTCGATCTCGGCGGGGCTGACCCGGTAACCGGAAGTCTTGATCATATCGTCTTTGCGACCCACAAAATATAAATAGCCGTCTGCGTCCATGGTCACGGTATCGCCGGACCATACTACTTTTTCATGGGCGTTACGCTGTGGCATGGCGGCGGGTGGCGGGCGAAAATGACCTGCGGTTGCGGCGGGATTGTTCCAGTAACCCTGTGCCACCAGCGGCCCGGCATGCACCAGTTCCCCGGGTTCGTCAGGGGCACAGGCCGTACCGTCCGGGCGTACCACCGCCAGTTCGGCATGTGGGATGGCCTTGCCCATGGACGTGGGGCGGATGGCCAGTTCTTCCGGTGGCAAATAGCTGGACCGAAAAGCCTCGGTGAGACCATACATAAGGAACAGACGGCTGGCGGGCAGGCGTTGTTGCAGGTTTTTGATCACAGGCACCGGCAGATGCCCGCCGGAATTTGTGAGCGTGTGTAAATGTTCGTTGATGTTTTCAGGCCAGTCCAGGGCGGCCAGCTGTATCCACAACGACGGCACACCGGCAAGAGTGGTGATGCGCTCCCGGCTTACTGTGCGCACAATGTCCCGGGGCAACAGGTAATTCATCAGCGCCACCGAGGCACCGGCATGAAACGCGGTCATCAGCTGATTCAGGCCGTAATCAAAGCTCAGCGGCAACACGGCGAGCAGGCGATCCGATGCCCGGGTATCGAGATAGCGGGCGACACTGTCCGCCCCCAGCACCAGGTTGTGATGGGAAAGTACAACACCTTTGGGCAGGCCGGTGCTGCCAGAGGTGTAAAGAATCGCTGCGATACTGTTTTCGGTGATGTTGGTGTGCAGGGGGCCGCTGAGAGGACTATTGCCGGATTGCAGCGTCTGCCAGTCCGTCACCGTGAGTGAAGGGAAGGCTTCAGAATGTGCCACGCCACCAGTGATGATCAATTGTTTCAGCGATGTGCAGGCAGGCAGTATATCTGCCAGCAATGTGGCCCGGTCCACCGAAGTCACCAGCATGTCAGCTTCGCAGTCATCAAGAATGTGAGCCACCTGAGCGGGTTTAAGCAGGGGATTGACGGGTACAAAAATACCGCCTGCCCGGGCAGTGGCCAGCAGAGCCAGGACCGTTTCCGGTTGCTTGGGCAGGTAGATGGCAATGCGGGCACCCGGCTTTAAGCCCAGCGCTCGCAATCCGGTTGCAACAGTTTGCAGATGATGTTGAAGCTCGCCATAGGAGAGCTGTGCTTTCCCGGAGGTCAGGGCGCTGGCGTCTGCTTTGGCTTGGGCGGCGTCTTCAACGAGGTGGTGTAATAAGCGGCTCATTCGGTGAAGTTTACCACTTGGTACCCGGTCGGGTTTATTTTTACTAATGCAAAGGCGCGAAGACAGGGGGCATAGCCGCCTTGCTAAGCAAGCTTGTCATTTCTGAGGTCATGGTGGAACCGCTGCGCTTGTTCCACCCTACAGTTTTACTCTGTGTTGGATAGAGCGAAACAAAAAATTGATGAACATCCCAATTCCACTTTTTATTCGGGTAGGGTGGAACAAGCGTAGCGGTTCCACCAAATGGGAGGTTGTCTTGCCTGCTGTTATCGGTTTTTAGTGCCTGACTCACATCAAAACTAACTTGCGGCTCTGTCGAGCAACCTCTTCTCCCAATTCAGCGAGGTTTTTACGATGACGTCCAGGTCATCGTATTTCACCTTCCAGTCAAAAGCCGCATGAATGGCCTCCACTTTGGCAATCAGTTGCGGTGGGTCACCGGCACGGCGGGGTTCTTCGACGATACTGAGCGCTTCGCCATGTACCCGTGCAACGGCGTCCAGCACTTCGCGCACACTGTAGCCATGACCATAACCACAATTCAGCGTGGTGGAGTCTCCGCCTTTGCGCAGATAGGCCAGGGCGGCAAGATGAGCGCTGGCGAGATCTTCCACATGGATGTAATCGCGGATGCCGGTACCGTCCGGGGTGGGATAATCCGTGCCGAAAATACACATTTTGTCACGCTTGCCCAGCGCGGTTTCGCACGCGACTTTGACGAGCAAGGTGGCCTCTTTGGTGGACTGCCCAATGCGGCCTTCGGGGTCGGAGCCTGCGACATTGAAATAACGCAGGGCAACGTGGCGCAGGTCGGTGGCAAAAGAGAGGTCTTTGAGCATTTGCTCGGTCATCAGTTTCGAGCTGCCGTAGGCGTTGATGGGTGCCGTAGGAGTATCTTCGGTAACCTGATCCACATCGGGAATGCCGTACACGGCGGCGGTAGAGGAAAAGATGAAATGTTCTACGCCAGCGGCTGAGCAGCACTCCAGCAGGTTGCGCGAATTGCAGGTATTGTTTCCGTAATACTTTAACGGATTGGCGACAGATTCAGGGACAATGGTATGGGCAGCAAAATGCATGACCGAACCGATATTGTGTTCCTCCAGTATCCGTGAAACCAACGCCCGGTCGCCGGTATCACCAATAATCAGCTCGCCGGATAACACGGATTCTTTGAATCCTGTGGAAAGATTGTCCAGTACCACAACGGTTTCACCTGCCTCACCCAGTTGACGTACTACGTGGCTGCCAATATAACCGGCTCCGCCAGTGACTAAAATCGCTTTTTTTTGAGGCATAAATGAGTTTTCCAATTGTAGGATGAATGGTGCTACAGGTAAATTTTGCAGCGTAGTTTAATGGTGCATTGGTTGTTTGTAAAAGGGAAATCATAACATATGGCCTGGTTTCCCACGGTGCTCAATGAGAGGTCGGACTGTTTTATCGTTTTTTCATCAATACCATACAGGTCGCTGGTTTGTTATCTGAAGTCTTTCCAGACGTGACATTTTTCACGGTAATGTGGACGCCAACGTAACCCTTTTTGAAATAAGCAACTTGCGTATCATGATCGTCAATCAACACCGTGTGTTGTTTGTCCGTTAAAAATATGTGTTCAGAATGATGTTTTATTAAATAGCGCAAGTCTCCATTCAGATTGGAGTGATATAAATTTTGAAGGGTAAAGTTTGATTTCGTCATGGCGATTATATTTGCATGATTTCGAGGGTCGATTGCGCTGTATATATGTTGTATTCCCTTTTCTTTGAGTAATTGTACTGCTTTACGGTAGAGTTTGCTGATCAGGCCTTGTTTTCTGAATTTTGGGAGAACGTAGGCACCTTCTATGAAACCGATAAAGACAGGCCAATGTTCTTTAAATCCTAATATAGAAGCCCGTTTTTCATCATTTATTTTTTCTATATTAACAATTACATTAGCAATTAATGCATCTCTTGTTTTTATGCCAACACTACATTCGCTGCGCAAGCAGGTTTTAATAAATGCTTCATTTTTTTTAATATATTTTCCGTTCAGTTCTTCAAATGCCCGCATATCTATTGCGTATGCTTCTTCAAAGTGTGATGAGTCAAGATTGACCATTTCACATACATAGTGAGTATTTTTCTGTGTTGTCAGGTTAAAGTTTTCTTTTATCATGCCTGTTTTTTCCAGTTAGAATCCTGATACAAATTGTGCATAGGATGCGGAGTATCATTGAGTGAGGCGAGAACGGCGCGTGCTATAGCCGGTGCTTGCGCAAATCCTCCGGTATTATGTCCTCCTGTGATAATGCATTGCCCACCTGTGACCGTTGGTATGTTCTCAAAAACACCTAAGCCGGTGGGTGTCCAGGGGCGGATGCAATATTTTTGTGTTTTTTCCAGAGCTGAAACAGCGGCAGCCTGCTCATAAGCTTCAGGAAAATACAGTTGAGCTGTATTTTCGATACCTTTATATATCAACTCAAGCTGGTGTTTTTCAATATTATGTGGAGATGTGCCCGTAAATCCATACCCTGAACCAATAATCAATACAGGGTTGCCTTCTTTATCCTTTGCGATAGTGATATTGGCATCTTCGGTAATATGACCTTTCCGAGACAGTTTCAGAGAATGTTTCAGTTTTGGAGAAATATTAGGAATGATTAGCCATGCACCCAAAACACCACCGATAATACCCTTTGCGGGTGTTTTTTTGAGTAACTCGGAACCATAGGCACCCAGTGACAATACAAAATTATCACTCTTTAGCGAGCGTCTGGGCGTTTCCAGAGAAACGACTTTTCCATTTTTGTCATATTGTATGTGTTCAACTTTTTCATTCCAGTGAAAATCAACATCATGCTGCTTAAGCCAATTAACCAGTTTTGAGAAAAATTTGTGAGCATTAACCGTAAAGCCAATTGTCTTGAACCCTCCGGATATCCCCTTGTTGTTAACCGCGTTTTCCAGGCCAGGGTGATTAATAACCAGTTCTTCAAGGGTTGGATAATTATGAAGTAATGAGCCAAGGTGACTGTGACGGGCTAGCTGTGACTGATAGTGCTCTTCATCGTTGTATATTCTTACAATTCCTTCTTTATGTTCTACTCCTTCAAAAAGCTCGGGATCTGTTTCCTGCATAGCCTCCCACAAGTGTTTGCTTTCAGCATTAAAGCTCAGGATGCTGTCTTCATGCTGTCTTGCCTGATGCGGTAGTACACTTCGATAATGGTTGATCCATTTTTTTTCTAGCTCTGTTGAGGTATCTTGCCGCGCATCCCAGCCAAGGTCTTTGACATTTTGATTGAAATACATGTTTGATTCATTGTTATAGGGGGTGGTTTTTTGGTTATAATTATCAGCTTCGGTGAGTGTAAACATACGAGCATCCTCTCCACCCCAGGTGCAGCCAAGTTTGTTCCAGGTGCAATCCAAAGGGTTTGGGGCAGCATCCAGAATGCTTAACTCGTAGCCGCAGCGCTTCAGGTGATAGGCCGTGATCAAATTGACACAACCTGCTCCTATCAAACAAATATTCTTCTTTTTCATTTATTGTTTTCCTTGTCATTAATTAAGTTAAAATGGTTTTAAAATAATCTGTTATGCGGTTTCTGTTGGATCAATGTAATCAAAAATAAAATTTACAAAATAATGAATTGAAAATAATAAAAAGACTATTGGGTAGTCGTCCGATTGAATCTGACTAGGTGAGAAAGAAAGCAAAAAATTCGATTTGAATCTTTCAGTCAGAGGCTGGATTTCCTACAGCTCTCAGATCAAATGATAGGCATTTGAACGGGCAGGGAGATGCTGTGTGGAGCGAGATAGCTTATTCTGGGGGCAGTTTGTTCTGAGGTGGTTGTTGTCATATCCATTGACCCGATGTTCATTGTTTCGTGTTGTAACTTCAATCGTTGATGATTGTTGTCAAGTGGCGCTTTCTCAATTTCCGGTTTGTGCCGAGCGAAACAGGAAATTTTTAACGCCGGGGGATGCTAGATGAAGTGATTACTGATTTCAATAGTTTAATGTTCAAATCAAAAGTGTCATGCGCATATTTCACAGAAACACTTTTGTGTTAGCTGGATATCAATAGCCTGACAAGCCTTTGGCTTTCCTGTTTCATTCAATACAACGACATGCTGCTCCAGCAAGCACAAAGGAAACTCGATGGTAAATATCGGTTTCGATAAGATGGGTGGGAGTTGGTTTGATTGTTATGATCTGTCAGCAGCATTGCGCAGCCAGACAAGGATATTTATACAGCCGCAAGTATATCGTAAAAGAAGCCGGGCATATCACTGATGCCAATAGCAACACTGGTTACGATGCTACGGGTTCACCGGCAGCGTTCACGGTGAACAGTGGCCGGACCGGTGGACGATAACGCAGAAACGGCAGCCATTGGCCAAACCTGCGAAACACGCTGCGTTGGTTCATCGCCAGTGCGTATTCCACATACACCGGGTCCCATGACAAGTGCCGTTCCTCGGTGCGTGCCCGTGCGAAATAGATGAGATTCACGCCTAACAACAACAGGCAATCACGCACGGCATCCAGTGGAGTGCTGTCAACGATAAACGGGATGGTGATGAGCCACCAGCTGATATTTTTGGCCACGTAGGCGGGATGTTTACTGTAACGGTACGGGCCGTTGGTGATGATGCCGCGATGGGTGAGGTTGGAAAAACGCAGGCCGAAGGCGACAGAGGAAAAGGCGTACAGTCCGGTGAGCAACAGGATGCTGACACCCCACATGACATACAACACCGGCGAATCCGCCAGCCAGTTGCCCCACACCACGCGGTCCGCATTGTAGGCCAGATAGGAACCATAGATCAGGGTCCAGAATGGATCATAGTTGACCAGTGCCGCCAGCCAGCCCGACAGGGTAGGTTCAGTGGTGCGGATGTGTGTGTCCAGTAATCGCAGGGTCAGTGTGTAACCCACCACGACAAAAACCAGGTCGATGGTATAGAACAGTTCCCAAAAAAGATCGAAGCTGTAAGCCGCATTACCTATCAGGCGAGCAAAATCCACTTCACGTAAGAACGTTATCCCGCCCTGAAAAAAAACGAACATCAACGGCAGAAAAAAACCTTTTACCAACCAGCCCAGCGCATATTGTTTCAGCGACGGCCAATGCACTGCCGGCCAGCGTCCCAGTACCAGCATACCCATCTGCCAGTAACCGTCTTGCGGCCGTTGCATGCGACGGTCGAGCCAGATGAAATAGGGCACGGCAAGCAGCAACAACAACGGTATGACGACCTCCAGCACCGCCCAGAATGGCCGGTAAAAATCGCCCCGATAGACAGGAAACAACCAGTATATCAAGGCAAGAATGGCCAGAGTCAGATAGTACCCCAGTAATTTGATGCCGATCCGACACCAATTGACGGTGGTGGCTGGTGCGCCAAGACCGGCATTAAGCCGATGGCGCACACCACGCTGCCCCAGCAGATCAAGCAGAATCATCGGCAAGGCCAGGGCGGCGAGCGCGACCAATGCTGCTGTTATGGCATCCGGCTGCTGCCAGTAACGCAGTAATATAACGGCAATCAGGAAACTGCCGAAACCTGTCAGATTAATGGCCATGGACGTGCAGGATGCAGGCAGGGGCGGTACGATATTCCGGGTACGTTGCGACATGCAAATCCTTTCAATTATGAATCAGGTGTTAAACCTGGATTCCGTAGTTGGCCGCTTTGAGGATGTATTAACATATTTGATAAATAGCTTGTACTGGTTGAGTGAGTCGCTGCGACCGGTATAGCACGTTGCCTTTTACGTCTGGGGCCGCGTTGCGCATCGTCGCAATGACGCGTGTTTTCTGGAGCCGATGGGAGAGTTTACCCTTCAGTTTGTATTTAATCTTTACGCGCTTCGATGACAAACCCAATAACATGGTGAATTTATACGAAATAGGGTAGTATCTCGCCCGCTCGCGGGACTGGACCTAGTAGCCGGTTCGTGACGCACACATCTCAGATTAACTTACTAGGAGACACACATGTCTTTAGATGCAACACAAAAATCAGAAATCGTTAAAAAATATGCCCGTGGTGATGCCGACACGGGTTCCCCGGAAGTTCAGGTTGCGTTGTTGTCCGCGCAGATTGATGACCTTTCCGGCCATTTCAAAAACCATATTCATGATCACCATTCACGCCAGGGCCTGTTACGCATGGTGAGCCGTCGTCGCAAGTTGTTGGATTATCTCAAAAATAAACATGTCGAACGTTACCGTGAACTGATTGCACAGCTTGGTTTGCGTCGTTAATCATAATCCCGTTGCCTGCCGGAATGCTGGCGGTAATTGCTGAAAAACAACACCAAAATAACTCTTAACAGGAATTTTTGAAAAATGGCGATCAAAAAAGTCGTACAGTTTGGCGAGCACACACTCACGATGGAAACGGGTGAAATCGCCCGCCAGGCGGGTGGTGCGGTGATGGTAAGCATGGGCGACACCGCCGTGTTCGTAACCTGTGTTGCCCGTAAAGAAGCAGACCCAGGCCGGGACTTTTTTCCGCTGACGGTCAATTATCAGGAACGCACCTATGCTGCGGGCAAAATCCCGGGCGGTTTCTTTAAGCGAGAAGGACGCCCCAGCGAAAAGGAAACACTGACAAGCCGTTTGATTGATCGCCCATTACGTCCGTTGTTTCCCAAAGGTTTTGTCAACGAAGTACAGGTTATCGCCACGGTGATGTCCCTGGATCCTGAAATTGATCCCGATGTACCCGCCATGATTGGTGCCTCTGCTGCGGTGAGCCTGTCCGGTGTGCCGTTTGCCGGACCTATTGGCTGTGCCCGCGTAGGCTATGTTGACGGCGAATATGTGCTGAACCCTTCTGCCACCGCGTTACAAAATTCGCAACTGGATCTGGTGGTTGCGGGTACCAGCGATGCTGTGTTGATGGTGGAGTCCGAAGCGGAAGAATTGGCGGAAGACGTGATGCTGGGTGCAGTGACTTACGGTCACGGGCAAATGCAGACCGTGATTACCGCTATTAGTGAACTGGCCGCTGAAGCAGATACTGCTGCCTGGGAATGGGTCGCGCCGGAAAGCAATGAAGCACTGGCCGGTGCCGTGGCAGCCGCAGGTGAATCTGCATTAAATGCAGCCTATCAAATCAGTGACAAGCAGGCGCGTTACACGGAATTAAGTGGTTTGCGCGCCAGCATTGTTGAGCAGCTTTGTCCTGAAGGTGATGAGAGCACGTATGCTATTGGCGATGTAAAGGATGCCATCAGCAAACTGGAAAAAAGCGTCGTGCGTGGTCGTGTGCTGGCGGGCGAATTGCGTATCGATGGCCGCGACACCCGCACGGTTCGCCCCATTGCGGTGAAAACCGGCGTATTGCCACGTACCCATGGCTCGGCCCTGTTTACCCGTGGCGAAACCCAGGCCATTGTGGTGACAACACTGGGTACTGCGCGTGATGCACAGCTGATTGACGCCATTGAAGGTGAGCGTCGTGAGCACTTTATGCTGCATTACAACTTCCCTCCTTATTGCGTGGGTGAAACCGGCTTTGTGGGTAGCCCCAAACGTCGTGAAATCGGCCATGGCCGTCTGGCAAAGCGTGGTGTTGCTGCGGTTATGCCAAGCATTGATGATTTCCCCTATTCGATTCGTGTTGTGTCTGAAATTACCGAGTCCAACGGCTCCAGCTCCATGGCTTCTGTGTGTGGTTCGAGCCTGTCCATGATGGATGCCGGTGTACCCTTAAAGGCACCCGTTGCTGGTATTGCCATGGGGCTGATCAAAGATGGCGACAAGTTTGCCGTATTGAGCGACATTCTGGGTGATGAAGACCACCTGGGCGACATGGACTTTAAAGTGGCGGGTACCGCAAACGGCATCACGGCACTGCAAATGGATATCAAAATTACCGGTATCACCCATGAGATTATGGAGCAGGCGCTCAGTCAGGCCGGTGATGGCCGTATGTTTATTCTGGGTGAAATGAATAAAGTTATCTCGGAAGCCCGTGAAGAGATGTCACAGTTCGCACCCCGTTATCTCACCATTAAAATTCATCCGGACAAGATCCGTGACGTGATTGGCAAGGGGGGGGCAACTATCCGTTCCATCACCGAGCAAACCGGTGCAGGCGTGGATATCGAAGACGATGGCACCATCAAGATTTCTTCTGTTGACAGTGCAGCCGGTGAACAGGCACTGAAATTGATCGAACAGATTACCGCCGATGTTGAAGTGGGCGTGATTTATGAAGGCAAGGTGGCCAAGTTAATGGACTTCGGTGCCTTCGTGACTATTTTGCCGGGGAAGGACGGGCTGGTACACATTTCACAAATTTCCGAAGAGCGTGTTGAAAATGTGAGTGATAAGCTTTCTGAAGGCGATGTCATCAAGGTGAAAGTGCTGGAGATTGACAAGCAGGGCCGCATTCGTTTGAGTATGAAGGCGGTTGATGCAGAGTAGAAACGCTATTTTGCGTTAACACGATGAAAAGGGGCCGTTGGCCCCTTTTTGTTGTACTCTGTTAAACTAGCTTGAAGTGGTGAATAAAACACACATATTTTTACGAACGGTTAACATGCTTAATAACTTTTTAGTAACCTTTCGGACAGCAAAAAACGAAAAGGAACTTACTTCTCCTTATGATGAGCCAAAAAATTAAAACCGCTGTATTTCCCGTTGCTGGTTTGGGTACCCGCTTTCTGCCAGCCACTAAAGCCAACCCCAAAGAAATGCTGCCTGTGGTGGATAAACCCCTGATTCAGTATGCCGCAGAAGAGGCCATTGCAGCAGGTATTACGGAACTGATTTTTGTCACCAGCAGTAGCAAACGTGCTATCGAAGATCATTTCGACCGGAACTTTGAGCTGGAAAGCACACTGAAAGCCCGCGGTAAAGAAGACTTGTTGGCAGATGTAAGAGGCATTCTGCCAAAAGGTGTGAATTGTGTTTATATCCGCCAGCCTGAAGCACTGGGTCTGGGTCATGCGGTTTTATGTGCAAAAAATGTGGTAGGAAACAACCCCTTTGCAGTCATTCTGGCCGATGATCTGATTGATGATGATAATTCAGGCTGCCTGTCGCAAATGACGGCTTTGCATGCTGAATATCAATGCAGCCTGCTGGGTGTTGAACGCATCGACCCTAATGACACGGATAAATATGGTGTGGTGAAAACCGTCACCAGTGAAGCAGGCATTGGCAAAATCGAGGAAATTGTTGAAAAGCCGAAACCAGATGTAGCGCCATCAAATCTGGCAGTGGTGGGGCGTTATATTTTGTCACCCCGCATTTTTGACATACTGGAAGGTACCGGCAAGGGGGCGGGGGGTGAAATCCAATTGACCGATGCCATTGCAGGATTACTTGCAGAAGAGGATGTGCTGGCTTATGAGTTTAAAGGCAGGCGTTATGATTGTGGCAGCAAGCTGGGTTATTTAACGGCTACAGTTGAGTATGCGTTAAAACACCCGACGCTGAGAAACGATTTTCTGGAATACCTGCGCAGTTATTGTTTGCCGGAAAAATAAGTGGTGCAGGGCGGACGCATCGTGCCCCCTATGGATTTTTGCTGGTAATAAGCAGATGGTCGATTTCTGCGATCATTTTCTGAAAATTTTCGTCCATGGTTTTTTTATCGGCATTAAGACTGGCCTGGTACTGTAATGTCAGCTGATGTAATTCGGCGAAATCGCAATATGCCATACCGCCCAGCAAACGATGCACCTCGTCACGAAGGAGACAGAAGTCTCCCGAGCGGTGAGCGGACTGCAATTTTTCTTTGGTTTCGGGCAGTTCGCGCAATAACATTTCATTCAAGGTTGTGGATAAATTCCTGTCGATACCGAGGCTGCTCGTGGAATTGTGGAATGTCGGTTTATTGTTTTCAGATGATGCGTGCGCATGCGTCCAATAAGTCATTGCTGTTAAAAGCGTATTAACGGCAATGGGTTTTTCCAGGATTTCGTCAAAATCCGGATTTTGGGACAATGTGCTATTCCCGTTTTGGCTTGCCGCAGTTAAACCGATGATGGCGATGCGTGTTGAAGACGTTTCGGTTTCACGTATTTTTCGTGCAGCATCCACCCCGTTCATTTCCGGCATATGAATGTCCATAAGGATAAGATCAAATTTATCCTTGCTGTTAAAGGCGGTGACTGCTTTTTTTCCGTTATCAACAATATGGGGTATTGCCCCGGAGCGACACAGAATTGTTTCAATCAGCGTGGCATTGATGGCATTGTCTTCCGCAATGAGAATATTCAAGCCATCCAGTCGTGCCGGTGTTGTTGATTTATGTGCCGCTCTCATTTTCGGGCCATAAAAATTCTTCGGAGTGCGAAAAACAGTGGACAGTTTTTTCTCGAAATCGGTCTGGCGGAACGGCTTGCTGAGACAGGCATCCGCTCCCCAGTCACGTAATGTTTTTAATGTTAACGGGTCTGATCTACTGACGATAACCAGTATTTTTGAATGTGCATAGTGTCGGTGTTTTTCCAGGAATTCCCGGGTTGCGGCATCAGTCGCTTCATGACTATTGATGCTAAGCACGCAAATGTCCGGCATGTCGGATGTTTCTGCTGGAGCACACAGGTTTTCTATAGTCAGGCTTTCTGTTACCTTGAAACCCAGGTGTCGGAAGGCATGAGTCAGTGAAACCCGGGTGAGTTCGTTGGCATCATATAACGTGATTGACTTGTCGGCATACGGCAAATTTTCGCTTTTGCCGATCAGTCTGGGTGTGTCTTCAAGCTGACACTGAAATGTAAACCAGAGCCCGGAATCTTTACCGTCATCGCTTTCAATGCCTGTTTTACCGTGTATGGCCTCGGTCAGTGATTTGGATGTGGTCAGACTTAATTCTAATCCGGTGTTATCTTTTTCTGAAACACGGCTGTTCTGACAGGTTATGCTGATTTTTATTTGCACGATACTGTCTTGCTGTGATTCCAGCATGGTGCGCACCATGATTGTTCCCGCACTGGAAAGTTTTATGGCGTTGGTTATGAGGTTAATGAGAATCTGGCGTATGCAGTTTATGGCACCGAATAACGCTCTCGGCATGTCATCATAATATAATGAGGAAATTTCAATTCCTTTTTCATGAGCGGAAGGCGCAACAAATACCAGTACATCCTCGATACACTCTTTCAGGTTAAAATGAGTCTTGCGGGTAGAAATGTTTTCCGCCTCAGCTTTGGAGAAATCGAGAACACTACTGGTAATGCCCAGTAAATTTTTTGCGGATTGCTCAATGGTGTAAAGATAGCTGGTTTGTTCCTGTGTCAGGTTTGCACTTTTTAATAATTTAACCGAGCTTAAAACCTTGTTTAGCGGGGTTTCTATTTCGTGACTGATGTTGGTTAAAAATGCAGATTTTTCCTGATTCGCCGAAAGTGCCCGCCGTTGGCTGACGGTGAGTTCAGCATTTTTCTGCTCCAGTGATTGCAAAGACTCCCGCAGTTCTTCTGTTGCCTGTTCAATGGTGTCCCGGGTCTTTTGATGTGACGACTTGATGGATTTCAGCATGTTGCCAACCCCCTTCTCAAGTGTTAACAAAATGCTTGTGGGGTGTGTTTTTATGGATACATCCAGGTTGCCATTCTCAATTTCTCTAACCGCACTGCTCAGAGATGAAATGGGTGCGGTGATATAGCGGCTGATTCGCAAGGTGAGAAAAATGCTGCTGACAAGCGTCAACAGAGTGATGAATAGTGTATGGAGAATGGCATCCTGTTTTTTTTGCCGTGCGGTTTCATTGGAGGCTTCAACGATTATCCAGCCAATTACTGGTGGCGTGTTGGTGCCAGTGCTTTCAAAATCATTGAGATCCACGGTACGTTGAATAATCGGTTGGCTGAAAATGCGCTTGTGCGTGTCTTGTGACGTACGGGTGGACAGAGGATTGTTTTTATCCCTGGACTTTTGTACCAGCGGAGTGCCCCGGCTATTGGTAATGCTGATGGAAGCAACGTCATTTTTTGCCAATGCAGATTCAATCAAAGGTGAAAGAATGGTCATATTTCCTGAAAACAGGCCATATTCGCTGGCGGATGCCAGGTGCTCGGCCAGAGTGTTTCCTTTGTCAGTAATATGGGCTTCTATGTCATCAATCTGTTGTTTGACAAAATAACCGAAGAAAATAACAGAAACCACAGTAGCGGGAAGCACTGCAAGCAACAAAATGCGGGAGTTCAGCGTTGGAGAGATCATTATCATTCCATTAGTGGGTCTGTTTTTCATGCCGCCAATTGATATATCCATGGCGAGATGCATCAACACATGGTTGTTTGTTTATCAGTTGCAGGTTTATTCTATCAGGCCTGTTACGGAGGTTCTTCATCCACTCCTTGAAAAATACGCTTTTGAGTATGTGGACACTTGATAAAACGGGTTAAATCGGTACATTAGGTTCTCTACGTTATTACTCTCAAGAGCATTAGTCTATGAGCTTTCCCACGATTGAATCTTTTGTTGGCAACACACCACTGGTGCGTTTGCAGCGCCTGCCCGGAGACACCGGCAACACCCTGCTGGTTAAACTGGAAGGCAATAACCCGGCAGGCTCAGTGAAAGACCGGCCTGCACTGAGTATGATCCAGCATGCTGAGGCGCGGGGTGACATCAAGCCTGGTGATACGCTGATCGAAGCCACCAGCGGCAATACCGGTATTGCCCTGGCCATGGCCGCAGCCATCAAAGGTTATCGCATGGTGCTGATTATGCCGGAGCACATGAGCGTGGAACGACGCGGCGTAATGAGCGCTTTTGGCGCAGAAATTATACTGGTCAGCAAAGAGCAAAGCATGGAAGGTGCGCGGGATCTTGCCCAGCAGATGCAGGATGAAGGCAAGGGCAGAGTGCTGGATCAATTTGCCAACCCGGATAATCCCCGGGCGCATTATGAGGGCACAGCCCCGGAAATCATGCGTGATACCGATGGCCGCATCACCCACTTTGTCAGCGCCATGGGCACCACAGGCACAATTATGGGCTGCTCACTCTATTTCACAGAAGTGAAACCGGAGATCGAAATCGTCGGTGTGCAACCCACCGAAGGCGCATCCATTCCCGGTATCCGGCGCTGGCCCAAAGAGTATTTACCATCGATTTATGACGACACCCGGGTAGATCGTATTATGGATGTCTCACAGGAAGACGCTGAAAACACCACCCGTGCCCTGGCCGCACAGGAAGGCATTTTTGCTGGCGTGTCCTCCGGCGGTGCTGTCGCTGCCGCCTTGCAGCTGTCACAGCAAGTGGAAAATGCCGTAATTGTAGTGATTATCTGTGACCGGGGTGACCGCTATTTGTCAACGGACGTGTTTCCAGCCTGACCGCTTTACACTGCCATTATCTCATGCTCGCCACTTTCACCGCTCCGGCCTGTGCCGGAACGATAAAGTGGCTGTTCGCCTCACATTAATTCAACATTATTTCGAGTCTCACATGTCCCGACATCGCCGTAAAAAACTCCCCACTGAACCCGTTCGTGCCACCATCGCAAGCCTGTCTCATGACGGACGTGGCATCACTCACATCGATGGTAAAGTGACATTCATCGCTCGCGCATTGCCTGGTGAAGAGGTGATGTTTCGTTATACCTCGAAACGCGGCAAGTTCGATGAGGGTGACGCCATTGGGGTGTTGAAAGCCTCGCCGCAGCGCATCGCGCCGCGTTGCCCGCACTTTGGCGTGTGTGGCGGGTGCAGCCTGCAACACCTGAGCCCGGCGGACCAGATCGCGGCAAAACAGGAACGCCTGCTGGAAAATCTGAAACACCTGGGTAAAGTGACCCCTCACGAAATACTGCCGCCATTAACGGCCGAGCCATGGGGCTATCGTCGTAAAGCACGACTGGGGGTCAAATACATGCGCCGTGAACAGGTTGTGCGTGTCGGCTTCCGGGAAAAACACAGCGCTTTTCTTACCGATGCCAGACAATGTGATGTGCTGCATGACGTTATTGCCTCCCGGCTGACGGCATTGGGTGAACTGGTGAACCAGCTGTCAGTGCGTGACAAAATTCCACAGATTGAAGTGGCTGTGGGCGATACCCACACCGCACTGGTATTCCGTCACCTGGAGCCGCTCAGCGAAGAAGACGAGCAACAACTCTCTGCGTTTGGCGAAAAGCACCGGCTGGGAATTTTTGTGCAACCCAAAGGCCCAAAAACCATTTGCCGTCTGTGGCCGGAAAGCAATGCGGGTTTCAAACTTCACTATGGATTGCCGGCGTACGATATTGAGGTTCAGTTTCAACCCACAGATTTCACCCAGGTCAACGCCGAACTGAACCGCGCCATGATTGACCGGGCTATAACCTTGCTGGACATACAGGCAGAAGACCGCGTACTGGACTTGTTCTGCGGGCTGGGTAATTTTTCTTTGCCGCTGGCACGCAAGGCCGGTGCCGTAGTGGGTGTGGAAGGCGAGGCCAGCCTGGTGGAAAGGGCGCGTGAAAATGCACAAAACAACGGCATTGCAAATGTTGAGTTTTATGCCACTGATCTCAATGGTAACCTGGCCGCTGAGCCCTGGTATGGCGAAGGTTTCAACAAATTGCTGCTGGACCCGCCGCGCAGTGGTGCCCCTGTGGTGGTGGAAAAGCTTCCACAGCCCGCGCCACAACGCATCGCGTATGTTTCCTGTGACCCGGCCACGCTGGCCCGCGATGCCGGTGTGCTGGTCAGTCAGCACGGTTACACACTGGTGAGTGCCGGTGTCATGGACATGTTTCCGCATACCGCCCATGTCGAATCCATTGCCCTGTTCGAGAAACACTGATTTTTTGTTAATTTTGCCATTTCCCGTTATCCGTATTTTTCCCACAAGACAAACCCGCATTTGCTGCTATCTTGTGGGTGGGAATGTGGTATTGCAACGATAATTCTGGTGTTTTTTGAGGAAATAGCAGGAGGTACACATGGCCATTGGCATCACCCCGATAGTGGGGAACTGGTATCAGGGCGCGGATGAACTAAGGTTTGAAGTGGTCGCGCTGAATGAAGACGAAGGCATTATCGAAATACACTATTTTGACGGTGAACTGGATGAGGTGGAATTCGATGTCTGGTCACAAATGAGAGTGGAACACGTTTCATCCCCCGGAGACTGGGCGGATGTCTGTGATGAATTCGCACAGGATGATCTGGATGACACTGACTTCGCTGACTTCGATTTGCGCTCCTGAGTCTTGTTGCTTGTGCAGGTTTTAACGCCGCACCTAAAGTCGCAACAAAGCGGATTGCTCAAACTGGACGCCATGCCAGCCTTGCCGCATGAACGTGCGAATATTCTCGTGGTCATTGCCCTCCGGGTTTTGCAGCACATCTTCCCGGTAATATTTTCCAAAGCAGTTTAACGTCTCTTCTTCCGTCAGCCCTTCTGTTGTGGCAAAGGCAAAAATTTTACAGGAACCCTCGTTTCTGCCCGCCTGATTTACAACCTGATCATGGCCACGACCATTCACAAAATGTGTCGGCGTATACTCAAAATGTTCATCGATACAGTCGATGACATCCTGGAACTCCACCGTCTCCGGCCGGGTTTTAATTTGTGTCACTAACTCATCAATGGTCATAGCATATTTGTCTTTTTTTTAAGTTTTCTAACAAGGGATTCAAAATCCCGTATTTTCAGATAGCAGCTCGAAGCGGAAGGGTAAATAAAAACCGGCAGCAGGTCAAAGTTATGGTTGAGAATACCTCCCAACGTTTTACCCTTTCCCACAGCTCCACCCTCGCTTCAGGTAGGGTGGAACAAGTGCAGCGGTTCCACCAAATGTCACTATATTCCCCGCCGCTTGTGGCGAATATAGAGCGGAACAAAAAAACCGATGAATATGTCAGCGCTCATGCCTTATCTCAATCCGGCATGCTGCCCGGTTGACATGCGTCGGACGAAATTACTTCGTCAGCGCACGCAACCTGAAATCAAGTCTTTTTTGACTGAATTCGGGTATATCACGCATATTTTTGCGTAACACTTTGCCGCTGCCAGGTGAACCCAAAAATACACCAATCATATTTTCATAAGCGGGCAGGCTCAATTGAAAAACCGATTTAAAATGCCGGGCGATATCCGGCTCGGCAACACAGGCACTTTTCCTTAATGCCTTGCCACCAATAAAATTCATCACCAGCGTGCCGTTTTTATTGAGATTGCGTAACAGGATTTTGCACCATGCCTTATCGGCAGGCACCGCCCGTTCAATGCTGTCACTACTGCCAAACAAATCATCAATAATAAAATCAAAAGGAGGGCCGTCGTAATCCCGTAACCATGTCACCGCATCGGCATGATGCAAAGTCGCCATGTGTTTTTTAATACCAAAAAATTTCCGCGCGACATGCAAATGCGTTTTGCTCAACTCAACACCAACAATTTCCACCGGCTCCACAAACTGCCGCAACAAATGAATGGCGGAACCGCCACCTACACCCAATAGCAACACACGCCGGATACGCCCCGGCGGCCGGAAAAAGGCCGGAATAACCAATAAATCCCACACGCCGCCACTGTGCGCCCGGTCCGGGTGATACTGGCTATGAAACACGCCATTAGTATACAGCCGCCGGGAACGTCCGGCGGTGCGTACCTCGTAACATGTATCGCGGGTTTGTTTTTGCCAAAGCAGAGCCATGAGCGGAGTCTAACCTGTGGTTGAAAAATGAAGTGGATTCTCTGCTGAAAAGCGCTTCACTGCAACTGGTGGTCTTTTTGGGTGAAGCTATGGCGGGTTGCTGATTCCCAAATTTACGGCAATGCACGGACAAAAAATGATCATTCATCTTCTCAAGTCGCATGATACCAGTGGTATTTTTACACAAAAGTGCAGCTTGTCTTGAATGTCGCGGTCATGCAGTATCACCTTAATCAATAACAACAAATAGAACATGAACAAGACGTAGGCACACCTGAATTCAGGAAATGGCTCAGAGAGCAATCAGCCAAAGATATTAATGATATTTTTGGTGATAATTATAAGCCTGCTGACTTTGAAGAAAATGGCGTGATCTTTGGAGATATAGCAGATATTGATAAAACTGATGCTGAACTGTTTCCTGATGAATTAGAAGAGTATACACCTGAAGAGCGCAGAAAATTATTCAAACTACATAAAAATGATAAGGATAAATAATTTTTTGTTGTAGTCTGTTGAGTTCAATAATGATGGTACAAGTCTCCCTCGTAATATGAGTTATACAACAAAAAAACAGCATGCCCATACGCTGGGTTGCCACCGAAGCTGCAGCTATTGATTGAAGAAAAATTGAAAGCGGCATTCAGTCAATATGCTGATAACGAAAAATAGTGGTTTGCCTGGTCAGGTTTTGACAGGGCAGGGGTGGTAAAAAGGAAAACATGGAAAACCCAACAGAAAAAACAAACGATACTGCCGCTCGCTATTTTCGATATTGGGGAAAAGCGCACCGGGAAGGGGAAGAGGGCGAAGGGAGCGCAGAATTACACCTGTTGCCATACCACTGTCTGGATGTGGCTGCCGTTGGTCATGTTTTATTGATGCAACATTCGGCTTTGCGGAAATCATTGGCCTCGTTGATGGGGTTGAGTGAATCGGAACTTGTTGACTGGCTGCCTTTTCTGCTTGCTTTACACGATATGGGTAAGTTTTCTGCCGGTTTTCAAAACCTTCGCCCCGACCTGTTTGAAACCCTGCAACAGCGACAATGGCCGTGTAGCGCTTCACCCCGTCATGACGGCCTGGGGTATTTGTTTTGGCGCAAGTGCCTCAAGGAGCATTGTCAGCAAATCGGTTTGTTGCCAACACCGCAAAAGAAAGGATTGGGTGCAGGCAATGCTTTTGCCGGACTGGATTACTGGCTGCAAGCGGTGACAGGTCATCATGGTACGCCACCACAACAAAATGAAATAAGCGGCATTGTCAGTGACTACTTTGCGACACAGGACAGCGAAGCTGCCAACGCCTTTGTCACTGATATTGCACAATTATTGTTACCTGCGGAAAAAGGTTTTCCACAGGTAGATCTGGAAATCTGTCAAACCTCTTCCTGGTGGTTGGCAGGCTTTGCTGTGCTGTGTGACTGGCTGGGTTCCAATCGTGACTATTTCCCCTTCGTGGAATCTGCGCAGCCGCTTGCAGGCTATTGGGTTATCGCAAAAGAAAGGGCGGAGACCGCCATTGCCGCCACGGAATTGCTGCCGGCAAATATTGCAGACGCCATGAGTTTAAGCGCCTTGTTTGGCTGGGATGGCAACACACCAACACCTTTGCAAGCCCATTGTGAACAGCTTGAACTGCGCAGCGGGCCGCAGTTGTTCATTCTTGAAGATGTCACCGGGGCCGGTAAAACCGAAGCCGCTGTAATACTGGCGCACCGCCTGATGGTGGCCGGGAATGCGCAGGGCATCTATTTCGGGTTACCCACCATGGCCACCGCCAATGCCATGTATGAGCGCATGGCAAAAGTATATCGTGCTTTATATCAGGAGAATGCCAAACCTTCGTTAGTACTGGCCCACGGTGCGCGTGATCTTTCCAGACATTTCCGGCAGGCCATCATTCCGGCGACAACAACAAAAGGAAAGGCGGAAAATTACGGCGATGATACGGAAACCGCCAACAGTCATTGCAGCAGCTGGCTGGCGGATAACCGTAAAAAAGCACTGCTGGCCGAAGTGGGTGTCGGTACCATTGATCAGGCGCTGATGGCTATTCTGCCTGCGCGCCACCAGTCCCTGCGTTTACTGGGTCTGCTGGGCAAACTGCTTATCGTGGATGAAGTACATGCCTGTGATGCCTACATGAATTGTCTGCTATGCACTTTATTGCAGGCGCATGCAGCCAGTGGTGGCAGTGCTATTTTACTTTCGGCCACCCTGCCTGCCCGGCAGCGTCAGCGACTGCTTGATGCTTTCGCCGACGGGGCTGGCCGGAACAGGCAACCCTTAACTAAAAGCGGTGATGATGACTATCCATTATTCACCCATGCTCACACTGCTGAACCAGAGCCTGAAGAAACCGTACTGGATACCCGCGCCAGCGTGCGTCGCCGTGTTTGCGTTGAAATGGTACATTCTCCCGAAGCCGCAACAGAGCGACTGGTCGCTGCTGTTGCGGCCGGGCAATGTGTGTGCTGGATACGCAATACAGTGAGTGACGCCCGCGAAACCTTCGCACAATTACATCACCAGCACCCGGACTGGACTATTGACCTGTTTCACGCCCGCTATGCCATGCAGGACAGGCTGGATATCGAGCAACGTATCGTCAAACGCTTTGGCCCGGAAAGCACCCGTGACGAACGCCGGGGGCAGGTGTTGATTGCCACCCAGGTTGTTGAACAATCCCTGGATCTTGATTTTGATCTGTTGATCACCGACCTCGCGCCCATCGACCTGATTATTCAGCGTGCCGGACGACTGCATCGCCACCTGCGCGGTGAACGCAATGAACCTGTGTTAGTGGTCAACGGGCCTGACCCGGGTGATGACATTGCTGCCAGTTGGTTCAAGGATTATCTGGAAGGCGCAAGCTATGTCTATTCCCACCATGGTCAGCTCTGGCTAACGGCCCGTCTGCTGAAACAACAGGGGGGATTCCGCATGCCTGAAGACGCTCGTCGTTTGATTGAAGGAGTGTATGACTCTGACGAATATCCGCCCGCGTTGAGTGAATCCTCGCTGGAGGCCGAAGGAAACGCCAGCTCCAAAGGCAGTCTGGCTGCACTGAATACCCTGAATATCGAAAATGGCTACAACAGTGCCGACGAAAACCGCTGGTGGGATGAAGCCAAAATCCCCACCCGGCTGGCTGAGGTGGACACGACCACCGTCTACCTTGCTCGCTGGAATGGGAAAACACTGGAACCGTGGATCAATGATAATGACCACCCCTGGCCCCGCAGTGCTGTGCAAATACGCAAAGACCTGGCGAACGCCGAAGCAACGGGCGGAGAGATCAGCGCCGAACAGATCGAAGCGTGCCGTGAACGGCTACCAGCCAACGGTAAATGGGGAGTGTTACTGCCGCTGGTGGCCATTGATGAAGATTGCTGGAAAGGCACGGTGCTCAACAAAGAGGGAGCAGAGATGGTTTTTTATTACGATTTGAAAAGAGGGTTGATGAAGGAGGAAGAAGTACAGGGGGTTAGCCCAATGTTATTAAGTTAAACCGGATATTCTGTTTGTCGTCGGTTTCTGGTTCCCATGCTCCGCGTGGGAATCCATATTGCAATAAAACGCTGGCACGATATGCATTCCCACGCAGGAGCGTGAGGAACGAGAGTCCTTAACTTAATGGCAGTGACGGTCCTTTACGGTTAATCAGCACTTAATCCATATTTCAGGAGGTATTGTGAGTAATCTCATACAAGACAAATGGCTACCAGTACGCCGCGCCAAAGGGGAAACAGAAATAATCGCCCCCTGGCAAATCACTGAAAACCATGACACCAATCCCGTCGTTGCACTGGCTGCACCGCGCGCAGACTTTAATGGCGCATTGATGCAGTTTCTCATTGGCCTGGTGCAAACCACTGCTCCGCCGACGAAGGCGGATAACGATGACTGGCTGGAATGGCTGGAGCAGGCACCTGCCCCGGACGTGTTGAAGGAAAAGTTTCAGCAGGTTCAGGATGCCTTTAATCTGGAGAGTGACGGCCCGCGTTTTATGCAGGATATCGACGAACTGGAAGGTGATACCAAACCTATCGATGCTTTGTTGATTGAAGCGCCGGGGGCACAAACCCTGCGCAATAATGCGGATCACTTCATTAAGCGGGGCGGGGTGGAAGCGCTTTGCCCGGCCTGTGTCGTCAGCGCACTGTTTACGTTACAGACCAATGCCCCCAGTGGTGGAGCGGGGCACCGTACCTCGTTGCGTGGCGGCGGGCCGCTGACCACCCTGGCCATTATTGACCCGCAGGATGGTAACGAACTGAGTGAAACCCTGTGGCGTAATGTCTGGCTGAATGTTATGCGCAAGCCGGATTTTGACTCTCTCACCGACGGCAGCGACAAACAGGCCGATGAGGATATTTTTCCCTGGCTGGCCACGACACGCAGCAGCAACACCAAACAGGACGGGCGTGATACCTATCCCGCTGATGTAAACCCGCTGCAAATGTACTGGGCCATGCCCCGCCGCATTCGTCTGGATCGGGAAAACACACAGACGGGTGATTGTGATATCTGCGGTGCAGAAAGTGACCGGCTGGTTTCGCAGTACATCACGCAAAACTATGGCATCAATTACAACGGCCCGTGGAAGCATCCGTTGAGCCCACATAATCTCGATAAAAAAGACAACACGCCCATGCCCCAGCATCCACAACCCGGTGGTATGAGTTATCGCCACTGGTTGCGTTTTGTCGCCGGAGAAGAATTGAGCGAGGCAGCCAAAATTATTACCGCGTTTAACAAGCGTAATCCGGATGACGCATTGCAATTGCGACTCTGGGCGTTTGGTTATGACATGGATAACATGAAAGCACGTTGCTGGTATGAAACTACCTATCCCCTTTATCGCCTGAACGACGATGTTCGTGCCACCTTTATTAACCGAACGCAGTCACTGGTTGGTGCTGCGATTGAAGTATCAAAGATTGTGCGGGGTACAATAAAAGACGCCTGGTTCAAACGTCCCGGCGATGCCAAGGGTGATACCTCGTTTCTTGTCGAAGCCTTTTTTCAGCACACAGAAACCTCTTTCTTCAAACACCTGCAACGCCTGCGTAAAGAATTGTTGTCCGGCGGTGATGGTATTGCCGAACTGAATACCTGGCATGCGGAACTGAAACATGCCGCGTTGGACATGTTCGATTACTGGGCGGCTCGTGGTGATGTGTCGGTGGTTAATCCTCGCCGCATCGCCATGGCACATAAAAAACTCAACAATCTGTTGAATGCCAAAAAACTGAAAAAAATGCTGTTGTTACCGGACAAAAAGCTACCGGATAAAAAGGAGAAAGCCGCATGAGTGTGAAGTTCACAGCTGAGTCCTCGATGGGACAAATACTCAAAGAATTCTGGCAAGGGCTGGAAGACGACAAGGGGGGCCGTGCGCAATTACGCCGCTGCAAAACAGCAAATGAAGTGGTGATGATCCCCGCCTTTCATCGTCTGTGTCGCCGGGTTCGTCCATTGATGAAATATGAGGGAGAAAACTGGGAAGTGCGCATTGCCGCTATCGCTGGACTGCTGGCCCATGTGCGCACACTGGACTCGCGTAAAACCCTGGCCGCACAAATGGCCGCAGGTGATATACCCGCCGTGAGTGAACTGCGTTTTCGCCGACTGCTGCAACGTAACCGCGAAGAATTTTACGGCGCACTGATGCGCACCCTGGGGCTTATTGATAAAACCGCGAACCCGTTTGATTTGGCCCGGTCGGTTTATTACTGGGGCGACGGTGAACGAAAACGCTGGGCTTTTGATTATTTTTCCAGGTGTCCCTGAAAAGAGCCCTGTGTTTGATAATTAAACATTATCTCATTATTGGTATTGGCTAAAAGGTATTTTTATGAGTCCGACACGTACAGAGTTAAGAATAACCATCGCAAAATTAATTGAAGTTGCCTATTCCGAAAACAAAGAGTTGACGGCAAAAATAGTCCGGCAAAAAGGCTCATTTAAAATGATTGTTGATCAAGATGGAAATGCCAGGTTAAGCAGTCAGGCTGGAATAGTAAATTTTAGTGCTGCCGATACGCTGGATAGTATTGGCGTCAACATTAAATCAGTGAGTGTCAATTTTTCTAATGACAAAGAAAGAAAAATAAAATATACCGCAATTATTGATATTAAGGTGGCGAAAATTGCTGTTTCTGGAAGTTTTGATATTGAAGCATTAATCACATCATGTTCCGGGGTTTTATGTCGCGCGGCAAAATCCTTAAAAGAGCGGCATAATGCTTATGAAGTGGAATTGAAAAATATCATGGGGAATTAAAATGAAGTTATTGGTATCGCTGATATTAAGTTTTACTCTGTTTGCTTGTTCTATATTAAAAGTGGAACAAACAGACCTGTATAAAGAATATGTCAAGCAAACACAGGCAGTAAAAAATAATACGATTGTTGCAAACAGGAAGTTGTTTTTTACCAGTGAATATTTGAAAGAAGTTGATTTAACGGATGAAAAATCCTTGCTTCCACTCAAACTTTCCAAATACATTCATCAGGTTTCTTCTCATTACCAGAAACTGGAAGGCCAAAAAGGTTGCTTGAGCGTTAATGGTATTGAAATAAATGAAGACCCTGTAACGATTTATGTTGAATATAAAAAAGAACAGGATTTATGGCTTGTTGATTATATGTTTTTACATCTGGTAGAAAATTATGAAGATTATGCGAAAGAGGCATTATGTCCCCGTGAAGTCGAAAGCATGATTTTTAAATAAGGCTTGAATCTTCAGGTTCAGCCGAAATGTAATACGATTTTTTAACGAAATTGAAAACCCAGTATTTTTCTGACGCAATATTACCTGACAAGGAGAATAACCATGAGTCGTTTTATCCAGCTGCATTTGTTGACCTCGTACCCACCTGCCAATTTGAACCGCGATGATCTGGGCCGACCCAAAACCGCAATGATGGGAGGTGTGCCGCGCCTGCGTGTTTCATCACAAAGCCTCAAACGGGCCTGGCGTAAATCTGAGGTGTTTGAAGGCGCGCTCAAAGGCCACGTTGGTACGCGCACCAAATCCATGGGGCAAGAGATTTTCAAGGTACTGATTGAAAAAGGGGTCGCAGAAAAAAAAGCCACTGACTGGACCAAAGCCATTGCCGGTGTGTTTGGCAAACTGAAAAAAGACTCGCTGGATATCGAGCAACTGGCTCACTTCAGTCCTGAAGAAGAAACCGCGATCAATGACCTGGTTGCCACACTGGCTGAACGCGGCAGCGAGCCAGAAGCGGATGAACTGAAATTATTACGCAAGCAACATACAGCAGCTGATATTGCCCTGTTCGGTCGCATGCTGGCCTCCAGCCCTGCCTTTAATACCGAAGCCGCCTGTCAGGTTGCCCACGCCATCAGCGTGCATAAAGTTGCCGTGGAAGATGATTTTTTCACCGCTGTCGATGACCTTAACAATGGCGAAGAGGATATGGGAGCGGGTCACATGGGTGAAACAGAATTCGCTGCCGGTCTGTTTTATCAATACATCTGCATTGATCACACCTTACTGAATGAAAACCTGGGTAACGACATCGCACTCACCGGCAAAACACTGGCCGCACTGATCGAAGCCGCTGCCACAGTGGCACCCACCGGCAAACAAAACAGTTTCGCCTCGCGGGCACGCGCCTCATATATTTTGTGTGAAACGGGCGATCAGCAACCACGTTCTCTGTCTGCGGCCTTTCTTAAACCGGTAGCCAGCGGAGATATGTTGAGCACTGCCATCAAAAGTCTGGAGGATACGGTGGAAAAAATGGATAACGCTTATGGTCCCTGTGCTGATGCGCCGCGTGTCAGCATGGACGTGCAGCGCGGTGAAGGCAGCCTGGCAGGTATCATCGACGCCGTGACAGCGGGGTAGACGCCATGAGGCCATTTTTATTATTCCAGCTCTATGGGCCCATGGCCGCATGGGGCGAGGTAGCCGTGGGTGAACAACGCCTCACTGCCAGTCACCCGTCAAAATCGGCCATTCTGGGTTTGCTGGCCGCAGCCAAAGGGATTCGTCGTGATGAAGAATCGGTTCATCGTGAAATGAACATCGGCTATGGTTTTGGTGTGCGTGTCGATGCCCCCGGTGAAATACTGCGTGACTATCACACCACGCAGGTACCCCCTGCCAAAGGCAAGGCACAGTTTTTCACCCGGCGTGATGAATTGCGAAACGCAGAACTCAACACCATTCTGTCTGCGCGTGACTATCGCACGGACGGGCGTTATACCGTGGCCGTATGGCAGCAGACCGACACTGCGCCATTTGCCCTGGAGGCGCTGTCCGATGCACTGCAAACACCTCGGTTCCCGCTCTATCTTGGTCGTAAATCCTGCCCGCTGGCGGTGCCTGTGTGCCCGCAATTGCTGGAAGTGGACAGTCTGAAAGCTGCTTTTTCCGAGGTGACATTTCCTGATAATGAATTGCTGTCTAACATAAAATCGTCAGATCAGGTTGGCTATTACTGGGAGGCGCTGAATGAGGCTGAGGCTGGTATGTTCGCCAGCATGGTAACGCAGCGGCGTGACCAGATATTAAGCCGCAAGCGCTGGCAGTTTGCCGAACGCGATGAATTTTATTATTCAGAAACCACATCAGAAGCCACAATGGAGATACAAGAATGAATTACCTCAGTCGTGTATCCATTGATCCGGTTAGCGTGAATGCAGCGCAATTGGCAAAAGAGGTTTGTGTCAATGCCTATCGGGAGCATCAACACTTGTGGCGCTTGTTTGATGTTGATCCCGATGCCAAACGGGATTTTCTGTTTCGACGGGAACAACCTGCTGGCGGATTTCCCCGGTTTTATCTGCTCTCTGCCCGGGAACCACAACATCACGATAATGTCTGGCAGATTGAAACCAAAAATTATCGACCGGTGATTCGCAATGGTCAGCAACTGGCCTTCAGTTTGCGTGTTAATCCTGTTATCACCCGGCGGGATGCACAGGGCAGACAGTGCCGCCATGACGTGGTGATGGATTTAAAACATCGCACAGGTTTCAACAAGCTGCCAGTGAATGAACGCCCCTTACTGAATGAACTGATACAGCAGGCCGGACTGGAATGGTTGCAGAAACGTGCCGAAGGACACGGCTTTTCCCTTTCATCAGACAATGTTCTGGTCGAAAGTTACCAACAACATCGTGCCTCCAAAAAAGGCGGAAAAAAACCGATTCGTTACAGCACCCTGGACTTTACCGGACGGCTGACCATCACGGATGCGGGATTATTTCAACAGACACTGATAAACGGGATAGGCTCCGCCAAAGCGTTCGGTTGCGGTCTGTTACTGGTGCGGCGCGCATGAGTTATTGTGCTATCATTTGATGGCACAAATTTAATGGAGGTTATTATGGATACCTTTACTGTAAGAGACCTGCGTGAGCGCACTGGTGAGCTGATCCGGGACGCTGAAACGGGTGAGTTATCCGTGATAACAAAGCATGGTCGCCCGGTGTTTATCGCTATTCCTTTTGATGAAAGTGTATTGAAAGCCGGAGTGCCGGTAGCGCTGGCGATAAAACTTTACGCAGAAGACGTGCTGAGTCTGGGCAAGGCTGCCAAATTTGCAGGGTGTTCTGTGGCTGAATTTACCGAACAGCTCAGTAAAGCGGGCATACCCAGTGTTCGTTATTCGGCAGAAGAGCTGGCAGAGGAGCTGACTGTCATTGGTTGAATCGAAGGTTGAATTGAAGCATCGACGGGTTGTTACTGATGCAGGGCCATTGATTGCCTTTGCACGGATGAATTTATTGGTTTTGTTGCCGGAGATGTTTGGCACACTTATCGTGCCGGAAGCCGTGTTGAATGAGTGTTTGCATGTTCCCACCCGCCCGGATGCCATGCTGATCCAACAGGCTGTAGATGCCGGTTTGTTGGATATTCACCTCGATCAAACAGTGAATACTGAAGACTGGGCACCCGCACTGGGTGCAGGTGAACGGGCGGCAATCTGCCTAGCGCAGGCGCTGGACTGTCCCGTACTTCTCGATGACAGGCTGGCACGACGGGTTGCTACCTCGGTGAAGCTGAAACTGATTGGAACAGCCGGAATGCTTGTCAAAGCGAAGCAGCAGAAGAGAATAAAAGCTGTTGCGCCTTTGCTGCACACCTTACAGATTTCCGGTTATCACCTGGCTCCCGAACTGTTGGAACATATTCTTCGGTTGGCAGGCGAACAGAAATAGAAAGCGGAACAATAGAAAGTAAAAAAAGGAACGGTCTTTTGTTACCACCACTTAAGCCTATTGCCATGAAAGAACGTGTCTCAATGATATTCATTGAACACGGTCAGATTGACGTGCTCGACGGAGCCTTTGTCGTTGTCGATAAATCCGGAGTACGCACCCACATTCCCGTTGGCAGTGTTGCCTGCATTATGCTGGAGCCGGGTACCCGTGTATCGCATCATGCCGCAGCACTGGCAGCGCGTGTCGGTACCCTGCTGGTCTGGGTAGGCGAGGCCGGTGTGCGACTTTATGCCGCCGGGCAACCGGGTGGCGCACGCTCAGACCGCTTACTGTATCAGGCCAAACTGGCACTGGACGAACAGGCCCGGCTCAAAGTGGTTCGCAAAATGTATGAATTCCGTTTTGGTGAAGCACCGCCACAACGGCGCAGTGTCGAACAACTGCGAGGCATTGAAGGCGCCAGAGTGAAAAAAACCTACCAGCTGCTGGCCAAACGCCATGGCGTAGACTGGAAAGGACGCGATTACAATCCCAACAACTGGGACGCCAGCGACATTCCCAATCGTTGCCTTAGCTCAGCCACCGCCGCTCTTTATGGTATTACCGAAGCCGCCATTCTTGCCGCAGGCTATGCACCGGCTATTGGATTCATACACACCGGCAAACCCCTGTCGTTTGTTTACGACATTGCCGACCTGTTCAAGTTTGACACCGTTGTTCCCATTGCCTTCCAGATTGCCGCGAAAAACCCGCATGAACCGGAACGCAAAGTACGCCTCGCCTGCCGGGACACCTTTCGCGAGAACAAAATTCTCAAAAAAATCATTCCCACCATTGAAGAAATCCTGGCCGCAGGCGAACTTGCGCCGCCAAAACCGCCGGAAGACGCCATTGGTCCAGCCATTCCAAACCCGGAGAATCTCGGCGATGCTGGCCATCGTAGTTGAAAATGTCCCGCCACGGTTACGTGGACGGCTCGCCGTGTGGCTGCTGGAAATTCGTGCGGGTGTTTACATAGGCACCCCCTCCAAACGCCTGCGTGAAAACATCTGGGAACAAGTGACTCAAGGGTGCGAAGACGGTAATGCGGTTATGGCGTGGAGCACCAATACTGAAAGCGGCTTTGACTTCGTGACTTTTGGCAAAAACCGCCGTATTCCCGTCGAATTTGATGGGCTTAAACTTGTTTCGTTTCTACCGCCGGAAACACCGCCGGATGCTCTTTAACAACTCGAAAAAACCCTCAAGAAACCTTTCGTTTTTGGGCCTTGTCTGGCCTGAAATAGTTGGTACAATTTCCAGTGCCGGATTTTTGCTGGTGTAACAACAGGTTACAGGAAGTGCGTTCCCCACATGCGTGGGGATGAACCGTACCGGTTATCTCTTCTGCGGCTGCTGGATATGCGTTCCCCACATGCGTGGGGATGAACCGCAGGAGGGGCACGCATTGCAGTACGTGCATAAGCGTTCCCCACATGCGTGGGGATGAACCGAACACGTATGCGCTCAACCTCTGTAACTCCAAGCGTTCCCCACATGCGTGGGGATGAACCGATAACTGTGGCACCGTGTCTGTATTGTTTTTGGCGTTCCCCACATGCGTGGGGATGAACCGAGTAAACAGAAATTCCCAAAAATGGGACAAAAGCGTTCCCCACATGCGTGGGGATGAACCGGCTGATTTTAAAATTTATTCGATTTATGACGAGCGTTCCCCACATGCGTGGGGATGAACCGTGTTGCGCACGCTACAACTGTCTTACGACTTAGCGTTCCCCACATGCGTGGGGATGAACCGCACTCTATAGAGCAGGCGCAAGAAGATAGCGGGCGTTCCCCACATGCGTGGGGATGAACCGAAAAGGAAGCAGCTTTGCAAGAACAGCTTAGGGCGTTCCCCACATGCGTGGGGATGAACCGCAATCATAAGCGACCGTAGCGCGCTGATTGGAGCGTTCCCCACATGCGTGGGGATGAACCGGTGATACTGTATACACATCCAGTTTACTTGAAGCGTTCCCCACATGCGTGGGGATGAACCGCATTGCAGTACGTACACGATCAAACAGAGGATGCGTTCCCCACATGCGTGGGGATGAACCGCGACCAGGGGACCGACCATCAACTACAGCCTCGCGTTCCCCACATGCGTGGGGATGAACCGATCTATCACCGGCACAAAAATATGGCGGAAAAGCGTTCCCCACATGCGTGGGGATGAACCGATATTTGTCTAGCGGCTGTTGAACAGGACGGAGCGTTCCCCACATGCGTGGGGATGAACCGCGTGTCCCTCCTGCTTAACAGCTTCTAGGCAAGCGTTCCCCACATGCGTGGGGATGAACCGAGACTGACTCTAATTGATAGGGCGCGATTTACGCGTTCCCCACATGCGTGGGGATGAACCGTATTTTAGCTAAATCTTTTCCCCTATGCGCATGCGTTCCCCACATGCGTGGGGATGAACCGCTATTAATTTAAAAGCTTCAGCTGCTTGTGTTGCGTTCCCCACATGCGTGGGGATGAACCGCTGCCTGAATTGCGGCTAGTGCATCGTAGGACGCGTTCCCCACATGCGTGGGGATGAACCGAAAAAACGAGGCCGCCCGCCAATAAAGAAAACGCGTTCCCCACATGCGTGGGGATGAACCGTTTGTTAGATAATTGAGCACGATCGTGTAGAGGCGTTCCCCACATGCGTGGGGATGAACCGCGGAGTTATCCGCGGGCTACGACGCGGAATACGGCGTTCCCCACATGCGTGGGGATGAACCGGCCAACAACTCCCCTCTCAGTCTCAAAATCCTGCGTTCCCCACATGCGTGGGGATGAACCGCAATTTTAAGAAAAACCAAGGATTCGCAAAGCGCGTTCCCCACATGCGTGGGGATGAACCGAACCCTGGACAACTATCCACTGGATAGTTAGAGCGTTCCCCACATGCGTGGGGATGAACCTGTGTCAGAATCAAAATAATCAATAGGTTCGCCGCGTTCCCCACATGCGTGGGGATGAACCGTTTGAAGGGGTCCGCGATTGAGCTGACTCGCAGCGTTCCCCACATGCGTGGGGATGAACCGGATAGTTAAATCAAATTTATCCACCTCTGTGTGCGTTCCCCACATGCGTGGGGATGAACCGTAATCGTGTATCGATCCAGCGGCAAACGTGCCGCGTTCCCCACATGCGTGGGGATGAACCGAGTTTTTAGGAGGTGATCGTGCCGAGGTTAAGGCGTTCCCCACATGCGTGGGGATGAACCGGTATTTCTGACGCAGGTATAGCCGCATTAATAGCGTTCCCCACATGCGTGGGGATGAACCGACTCTTTTTTGCTCATTATACTCTGTTCGGTAGCGTTCCCCACATGCGTGGGGATGAACCGCAACCTCGATATCACGCTACGCGCAACCGTAAGCGTTCCCCACATGCGTGGGGATGAACCGTCGATATCCTGGATGCTCAAACAGATTTTGCCGCGTTCCCCACATGCGTGGGGATGAACCGTTTTCTTTCCGCCATTAGAACACCCTCACGTAGCGTTCCCCACATGCGTGGGGATGAACCGCGGCACGACTATTTTACATCCTGTCTGCCTTGGCGTTCCCCACATGCGTGGGGATGAACCGATTGTCCTGACTCCAGCGGCCTCAAATACAGAGCGTTCCCCACATGCGTGGGGATGAACCGCGCAAAATTGCTGACCGAAAACTACGAAAACAGCGTTCCCCACATGCGTGGGGATGAACCGCATCGTTTAAAATAGGGGGAATGAAATAATGTGCGTTCCCCACATGCGTGGGGATGAACCGGCCGAGTGATTGAGGACGTAACACGTCGCGTGGCGTTCCCCACATGCGTGGGGATGAACCGGAGTGGCGGAAATGGTCGTGTATTTTCGGGATGCGTTCCCCACATGCGTGGGGATGAACCGGCTCTGGGTAAATGATCGAAATAACGCAGGATGCGTTCCCCACATGCGTGGGGATGAACCGGATTTTGCCGGTGGGCTCGTATCAAACCTGACGCGTTCCCCACATGCGTGGGGATGAACCGTTGACGATTCAGGCCGGTAGATTTGAGATTCCGCGTTCCCCACATGCGTGGGGATGAACCGAAAAATTATAGCCATTTCACCACCTCCCCAGCGCGTTCCCCACATGCGTGGGGATGAACCGAATATCCTTTGGCTAAAATTTTTGTTGAACTTGCGTTCCCCACATGCGTGGGGATGAACCGGCACATACAATATTGTAGGAAATACAACAAGCGCGTTCCCCACATGCGTGGGGATGAACCGACGTTGTCCTAATCTCAAACACTTCGAGAAATGCGTTCCCCACATGCGTGGGGATGAACCGCCCATTAACCGTTGCGATTAGGTTCTTAAAAAGCGTTCCCCACATGCGTGGGGATGAACCGACCGGTTGATTTAACGAATACCCAGTTATCAGGCGTTCCCCACATGCGTGGGGATGAACCGCGATTATCACAAATCGGTGATCGTCGATTAAAGCGTTCCCCACATGCGTGGGGATGAACCGAGAGTCACGTTTGCAACACGGACATTTCGGACGCGTTCCCCACATGCGTGGGGATGAACCGTCCAACCCACGGTGCCGGTGCTCAGTCACAAAGCGTTCCCCACATGCGTGGGGATGAACCGGAAAAACCCAAACGGCAGGAATCACCCAGACGGCGTTCCCCACATGCGTGGGGATGAACCGCAGATTCTCAAAATCAGAAATAGTAATAGTTCGCGTTCCCCACATGCGTGGGGATGAACCGACTCGTCCCGTAATTTTGTGTATTATTTCAATGCGTTCCCCACATGCGTGGGGATGAACCGGGGAGGTTGTCGATGCAGGCGCAAAGCAGATCGCGTTCCCCACATGCGTGGGGATGAACCTCAAGTTGATGTAAATGTGGTTATACAGTCGTCGCGTTCCCCACATGCGTGGGGATGAACCGTTCTGTTTTTCTGCTGAAATCTTCTCGTAACGGCGTTCCCCACATGCGTGGGGATGAACCGTACTGGTTGGATATCCAGAAACATCAGGAAATGCGTTCCCCACATGCGTGGGGATGAACCGCGCCTGAAAATCAACCCTATCCCTCACCCTGAGCGTTCCCCACATGCGTGGGGATGAACCGGAATGGGTTTGTGCAAAAAATCAATCTCCCCCGCGTTCCCCACATGCGTGGGGATGAACCGAGGCGGGCATCGATATTGGTGACGCTACAGCGGCGTTCCCCACATGCGTGGGGATGAACCGCCTTTGTCTTTGCTACTGTTTTGCTAAATCCGGCGTTCCCCACATGCGTGGGGATGAACCGGCCATCAAGAGATTGTTTTGCCGATTGTGCTGGCGTTCCCCACATGCGTGGGGATGAACCGCAAACATAGTAGCGGCCTCAACCCCGTTTTACGCGTTCCCCACATGCGTGGGGATGAACCGGTATTGTTTGCACAGCAATTGTTCGAGGAGCTGCGTTCCCCACATGCGTGGGGATGAACCGATGCGGCAAACACCGCATTACAATATGCAATCGCGTTCCCCACATGCGTGGGGATGAACCGATAGTGTGCCTACTCACACTGATGACGGTCCTGCGTTCCCCACATGCGTGGGGATGAACCGAATTAATTGTTGGCGTACTAAAACAATATGCAGCGTTCCCCACATGCGTGGGGATGAACCGTACATGAGGGTAAGGCGCACCGGCGACGTTTGGCGTTCCCCACATGCGTGGGGATGAACCGCGCCTGTCCGCCAGGGCCTGCAATCTCAATAAGCGTTCCCCACATGCGTGGGGATGAACCGCAAAAAAATCATTATCTAGATTGATTGTTGAGGCGTTCCCCACATGCGTGGGGATGAACCGCTACCGTCACTTTTCATCCAAAAATGCTGTGAGCGTTCCCCACATGCGTGGGGATGAACCGAAAACCATGAAAATATCAATAACATTATTGCGGCGTTCCCCACATGCGTGGGGATGAACCGGTTTTTTCTTCAGAGCTAAACCAGTAAGGGATGCGTTCCCCACATGCGTGGGGATGAACCGCGTCGGCGTGACGCTCAACGTCGGCGTAATGCGCGTTCCCCACATGCGTGGGGATGAACCGTTTGCTCTCCCAAACGTCTCCGTGCGAGTCACGCGTTCCCCACATGCGTGGGGATGAGCCGACCAAGGTCTATCTGCAAGATTTAGATGTATTGCCCGGTCATTGGCCTGGGCCGGGTTTCCCGCCTGTTGCAGGTTGGCGGTGCGTTTGCGAAGCTTCAAAGGAACCGGTGATGTGGAGGGTTCGCAAACTTATTGTCAGTCTGTGGCATACGGCTATCTGTTAACTTGCCACAAGTTTTGAAAGCTTCATCTCTTTGTACTTTTCCCGGTAGTAACCGTCAATTACCTGTGCTTGTCCCCAGGCTGGTATTTTTATCCGTTCGCGTAACATTTTTCCTTTTTTTATTTTTTTATCATCTTGTTTTTACCAGTCTTGACAAGCTAAAAAAAACGTCTTTACTGTGCATGCATTGCCTTCACTTAGTGTGAGAGTGGTTTAGTATGAATTTCAGTAGTTGATCATCATCATTGATTTTTTACTATGGATCTGGTGAACAATCTGATGGAAGTACCACATGCGTTCTTCGCTGCTTCTTGTGGAGTTTATTTTTAATAAAAATTGAACTAAGGAGAGTTTGATGAAACTGAAAATGACTAAATCTGCAAGTATAACTTTCGGTGTATTTGTGTACTTGATGTCTACCGGGTACTCATTGGCATCAGCGGTGGAAGACAAAGTCTATACCGGAGCGGGGTGTCATGCCTTTTTGGGGGCTCAGGGAGGTGATTTTAATCATTACAGTAGGAGCCTGAGAAACGTGGCAAAATCATCGCGCTGGACACTTTGTCCTATTGCCAGAGAGAAGGTCGCCAGCAGTTCCAAAGGGGTGGTCGCCTTTGTTCGGGTGAAGCGCTCTGCGGCAGCCAGTGCCAGCTTTCGGTGTCATTTGATGAATTACACCGTAACTGGCGCACTTACACGCTGGGGGGCATCGGCTGCCTATTCTGGCTCTGGGGCCGTTCCACTGAATATGAATATATCATCCACAAATGCCTATGGTCACTATGCTATCCAGTGCAGGGTACCTAGCGGTTCGGATTTGTTTAGCTACCGTGTTGTAGAACTCTAGAATAAAAAACGGGTGTTTTTCTCCAGGGTCATTTTACAAAAACCGCCTGACAGGAAGCTGTCGTTTGTCAAAGGATTGTTTGTCAAGTGAAAGAAGCATGGCAATACAGATGACGGTTTTCACTCATTTTATCTGACGGAGCCCACTCCAGCCAGACAAAATAAATATTTCGCTATTGTATGGGCTGGTTGGGGTGGGGCCATTATACCGTTCAGCAAAAAATACACAGGATACAGACAATCTCTGGTCCATGTGGCAGGAGTGTGACAATGAAAAAGGGATTATTGGTATTGCTGGCAGGGTTTTTGGTAATCAGTACGCTGATTATTTTTATGCAGGAAGAACCATCATTAGATTATGCACATAGTGTAGATGCTGCTGTGTCAGATGATGAAGAATTGTCGCCGCAGTTGTTATCATTGCAAACGCCTACAGGTTTAATGCCGAAGAACACAGAAATAAAAGTCACTCCAGACAGAATAGAAGAAGTTGTTCACGTTGTTGACGAAATTGATTTTATCGAAATAGCCCAGGATCAGATTCCAAGGGAGTATGTGTATCAGGAATCAGTACAGAACGAGCAGTATGAGGAAGATTTTGCGGCTATGGTGGCTCAAGAAGAGCAACAGGCCGCTGAGTATGCCGCATTGGTGGATTATCATCTTCAGGTTGAAGAGGTTGATTCCGCCTGGTCCGATGAAGCGGCCAGTACGATATCATATGCATTTGGGGTGGATACACTACAAACGTCTATGTTGCAAAGTGTTGATTGCCGGTCAACACTGTGCAAGTTGGAAGTTTTTCACGATGAAAATTATGACCAGGAGGCATTTACGATGGCGATGATGGATAGTTTTGCCGAAACGTTGCCGCAAGGCACAATGTATCGTGATCCTGCCCGGCCTGGTGTCAGTGTTATTTATCTTGCACGCAAGGGGCATTCTTTACCCGCAGCAACGGGGCAGCCGTAGGGATAAAAAAACAATAAAGCGACATTCAAACCAAGTGTTGTAAACGCAAAGGGTGCAGAGACACAAAGAACGCAAAGAAAAAAGCACATACTTTGCGTTCTTTGCGCCTTCGCGCCCTTTGCGTTAAATACCCAGGGTGGTTTAACCGTCGTGTGTTTTTGACGTTTAATGCACATTTTAAAATAACATGCCTCTGCACTTGGCTCAGCTCGTGCGTTATTTGTTTTCGTTGCTGGATACTTTAAACACTATTTTATCCAGCCAGCGGGTGCTGAGCAGTCGTCGTAAAACTCCGAACAAATAGGTAGGAAACGTCACATAATAGCGTGGTTTAGGCCGACGCGATTCCAGGGCATGAATCACTTTTTTGAGTACGGCCTCCGGGGGCAGGGTAAAGGGTGCCGCCGGGCCTTCTTTTTTCAGCCGGTTTTCCATTTTTTGATAAGTATCACGGTGTGCGCTGTGGCGGGCATCGATGTGTTGCTGATATGCACGAAAGGCATTTTTCCGAAAGCGGCTTTCAATGGGGCCGGGCTCTATCAGCGAAACGGTAATTCCCGAGCCGGTGAGTTCCAGGCGCAGGGTGTCTGTAATGCCTTCAAGTGCAAATTTGCTGGCGTTGTAGGCTCCACGGTAGGGCAGGGCAATGAGACCAAGCACTGAGCTGTTTTGAATAATTCGCCCATGGCCCTGTTTTCTCATGATGGGGATGATCCGGTTGGTGAGTTCCACGGTGCCAAAAAGATTGGTTTCAAATTGTTGGCGCAGTACGTTGCGTGATAAATCTTCTACGGCACCGGGTTGTCCGTAAGCACCGTTGTTAAAAAGCGCAAAAATCTTTCCGTGACCTAGTTGCAGGGTTTCTTCGACCGCATGCTTGATGGAGGCCGGGTCAGCCAGGTCAAGCTGAATGGTGGTGAGACCTTCTGACTGTAGTCGGGAAACGTCTTCTGCTTTGCGTGTGCTGGCGATAACGTTATAGCCGCGTGTTTTTAATCCATGGGCAACACACTGGCCGATACCGCTGGAGCAGCCGGTAATGAGCACGGTACGTTCATACGGAGGTGAAGCCGGGGTGGGTGGAGCCATAATAAGGTGATATCAGCCGAGTTGGTCTTCTGCAAATTGTCGTTGAATTTTTTCTACTTGCTCTTTGTTGGCGATGAGTGCGCCAACACATTCTTTGTCAAGCTGACCACCCGCAAGGCGTTGCAGCATGGCATAGGCGTTATGGTTACTCCAGGCTTCTTTGTAGGGGCGTTTGCTGGTGAGGGCGTCAAATACATCGGCAACGGCGACGATGCGTGCTTCCAGAGGGATGTCGGCACCCTGCAAGCCATTGGGGTAGCCGGTACCGTTAACCGCTTCGTGATGAAATTCAGCAATATTGCGCAGGATGTTGATGTTTTCAAAACTGTCCAGCCCATGGTCTTTCAGCATGCTGTCAATGATCTCACACCCCTTGTGGGAATGGGTGCGCATAATTTTTGTTTCTGCTTCGGTGAGTTTGCCCTTTTTTTGCAGGATGCTGTCGGTAATGGCTATTTTGCCAATGTCATGCAGGGGGGAGAATAAAAAGACATTTTCGATGTATTCGTCATCCAGGTTGTGCTTGTCAGCAATATGTACGGCAATTAATCGGGAGTAACGTGACATGCGGTCAATATGTGCCCCTGTCTCCGAGTCCCGGTAATGGGTCATGTCGTGCGCGGTTTTGACCGTGGCCAGCAAGGTGCGTACGGAGCTTTGCTCGTTGATGATCAGCAGGGAAATCAGATGACCGATAACGTCGAAGTAGTGTAACGTGCCATCCGTAAAGGTATCCTTCTGGCTGGCGTTGAAAAAAACGAAACCAAAAAAAATATTGTTCAAAAACATCGGCAGGGTATAACTGGCGGCATAGCCTTTTTGGCGGATATTTTGGGAATGTTTCTGTTTGCCGTCAGCAAAGATGTTAAGGTCATTGACCACGCGTGGTTTTCGGCGTTTCATGATTTCCTGGAGTGACGGCGCATTTGCCAGCGGTGTCTGATAGTGCCGTAATGGGTTTTCACTGTCACCACTGCTGTGTACATAGGTTTTCAGCATGTCTGTTTTGTTGTCGTAAATGGCGACGGCAATACGCTCGATGAAGCCAAATTGTTCTTTGATGGCGTGATGTATGCTGGTGAGTTTTTCGCCTAGGGGGATGTTTTCGTTTAGGCGTCGCAAGGTATCCTGATGATGAAACATATAAAATTGCCCGGTTTTTTGTGGATGCCTCCACTTTAGCGTTATGCCCGTGTGAAACCAAGTAATGTGCAGGCTCTGATTGTGTTTTTATCTTTGGAACGGGAACTTTTTTTGTTGGAAAGGCGTTCATTATCGAGTGCTGTTTGTGCGCGTATTCGTTTGTGCCCGCTTAAATCCCTTACTATAGCTAATATAAACTCTTGAAAATCTGTCCAAAGACTCCCGGATTCTATAATCTTCTGCGGTAAATGAAGATATTTCCTTCCAAAAAATCGGAGAAAGGCTCAGCTGCGCGCTTTGATGCGTTGGTTCGTCCTCATATCACCTACCTGTATCGTCTTGCGTACCGTTTCTGCGGTAATCCGGAAGATGCGGAAGATCTGGTGCAGGACTTGTTCGTTAAACTTTACCCTCGCTGTGCCGAGCTTGAGGTGGTTGAGAAGTTGCGTCCGTGGCTGGTGACATCGCTGTATCGTATGTTTGTGGATGGCACCCGGCGGCAAAAGCGCTCTCCATTGGAACTTATCGATGATGAGGTTGCTTTTTACGAAACAGCCAGCAGTGGTACAGAATTGCCCGATCATGAGCTTGCCGAAGATCAACGTATCGATCAGATGCATGCCGCCTTTCAGCGGCTCTCTGAAGACCACCGGGTATTGCTGACCCTGCATGATATCGAAGGCTATCGACTGCTGGAACTGCAAAAAATGCTGGATGTGCCTGTGGGCACGTTGAAATCACGTATTCACCGTGCGCGGGCACGTATGCGGAAAATTCTTGAGTCAGATGTGGTCAAGCCATAGGTTCCGAAAAAAGTATACTGGTAATAATCACGAAAACTGGAGGGAACGCTTTTTGTGCATAAAGCGTTCAAGAGGTCAAGAGGGTAGGAGGTTTAAAAACATCATGAATTGTGCTGAATTTAAAGACTGTTTAGACGACAGTATCGATCAGGAGCTGGGCTCGGCAGAACAGGCGGTATTTGATGCCCATCGGGCATCGTGCGAAACCTGTCAGGTCGTGTATACGGCGGAGCTGGCCATGCTGGAGGGGCTGCGAGCGATGCCGGTGGTAGAGCCCCCGGAGGGTTTTGCTGATCGTGTGCTGGTTAATGTTTACAAAAATGCGGCCACGCAGGATGTGCCGCAGCGACAGAGTCATCATCGTCAGGGTTTTGCGCTGGGTTTTGGCAGTGCCGCTGCCGCTGCGCTTGCTGTGTGGGTTGTTGTGGGCATGTCTCCGGGTGAGTTGTCGGATACGGACGGTGTTCCTGCACAGGTCGTTGCCAGTACAGGGGCAACAAACGGGACAGTGGTCGTGGAGGAGCAGCCTGTTACACAGGCGCCTGTGATGTCGATTACCGTGAATACACAGCAAACCATCAGGCTGGCCTTTGCCTCCAGTGAGTCGCTACAGGGTGCCAAAATCACCATTCGTCTGCCGGAAAATGTGGCTTTGGTTGGGTATCCCGGTCGGCGTCAGTTGAGCTGGGAAACGAACCTCAAAAAAGGCGATAACCTGCTGAGTTTGCCAATTATCGCAACTCAGATAGCACAGGGTGAATTGATTGCCGATATTGAATATGAGGGCAGGGTGAAGACGCTGACTCTGAATCTGGAAACCGGTGCGGAAGCTTTGCCTGCTACGTCGTCGGTAGATGGTAAATTTCATTTGTTGATTGGGTGACGAGTGAGCCAAAGGGCGTCCGATGTGCGAACGGTTGCCTGAATGTGCGAATTAAAGCAGTAATTGTTGTAGAGAGGAGAGGAGTGGTTGTTATGAAAATTGTGCAAACAAGTATTATTGCTGGTCTTGCATTTTTTCTGTCCATCGGCATCAGTTTTGGCGCGGACCTGGATGATATTGATTTTACTATTCGGGTTGTTGAGTCAGATGATATGGACGAAATGTACAATGAGCTTTTATTGCCAGATATGACTTTCGATGTAACACATGATGGGCATGCAGAGGGTGATGCTGATCGTGAAAATCAGGAAAGTGGTGCTGGCGAGCATGAACATGAAGCTGACGCTCGTGATGAGCGCGAGGATGAGGCTGAAGATCATGATGAAGCTCGTGAAGATAACGATGATGTGAGTGATGAGCATGATGAAGCTCATGATGGTGAGCATGAGGATGAGCACAAAAACGAGCACGGAGAAGCCCACGAAGTGGAACATGACAAGGAAGACAACTAGGAAAAAGATCAGGAGCAGGATCTCTCAGCAGATGACAGTGTTTGATTGATGGCTCCAGGTTTTTTTTGATAAACTGGCAGTGTTACTGAAATCCCCTCCTTGTTTCAAGGAGGGGATTTTTTGTGGTTGATGTAAAAATCAGGCAGATTATTGGATCAAATGATGTTGTATGATGTCCACACCGGTGGCGGCAGTCTCCCAGGTATAAATTGAGGTGGGTTGCATGGCTGGTTTTTACGAATGTTGATTAAAAAATTATTCCGCAGGACTAACTTACATGGCGAATAGAGTTGTAACCAGATGCTTGGGATTGTATGGGTGTGTGATTCTGGGTTTATTGATAATGGCTAATGCAAATGCCGGGGTTGGGCAGGATTATTTTGATGCCGGGATACAGGCTTCCGGTAAGGAGGATCATTCTGTCGCATTGCGTTATTTCAAAAAGGCCAAACAGGCGGGCATGGATACAGCGGTACTCCACTATAATATGGCGGTGAGTTATTACCGGCTCCGGCAGTATGAAAATGCACGCAGGATTTTTGTAGCGTTGACAAATGTGCGTGCTTTCGAGCAGCGCGCCTATTTTAATCTGGGTTTGGTGGCTAATAAACAAAAGGATAAGTCTGCGGCTGTTCGTTGGTTTCAACGTGCGCACCGCAATGCTGACAGCAAACAAATTCAGGCTTTGGCGAAAGAGGCTTTGCATCGTTTAGGCAGTTCGCCGCGTAAAGTCCGTCACGTTGACCCAGGCTGGACAGGTTTTATTTCCGGGTCGTTGGCATATGACAGCAATGTCACTCTGGTCAACAATGATCTGCTGGGTGTGACTAACCAGGATGATACCGCAATGGAAATTTCTGCGTCGGCTGCGCGCTGGTTAAAGGGCGGTATAAATAACGGTGTGCGTGTGTCATTGGGTGCGAGTCTGCAAAAATACAGCAAGCTGAGCCGGAATGATTATGACCAGCTAAATGCACGGGTGATGCGTTATGACCGGCTGGGTGACTGGAAAATGCGCATTGGGGGTAGCTGGAATGAAATTTATTTTGACGGTAGCGAGTATCAGCGTATTGTCGGTGCTGATGTGCGCAGCCGAAAGGCGTTGTCGGAGAATAATCAATTGCACTTGCGTTACAAGCTGAGCCGTATTCAGGCAACGGATGCGACGTTTGACTACCTTGATGGCTGGCGACATCAGTTGCGTGCAGGCATTCAGTTGCGCGAGGGTAAAGACCGGGTGCGTTATTATTACCAGTTGGAATTGAATGATAGAAAGGACTTTATTCAAAGAGCGCCAAACACTAATGCGGTTAGTTCATTGGTCAGTTATTCTCCGACACGACATACTTTTCGGGCTACGGGGTGGTGGGCGTTGAACAGTAACTGGCATGCGCGTCTGGATGCACGTTATCGCTATGGTGGCTACAATGATTCAAATATTCTGGGTGGTAGAGTGACTTCACGTCGTGAGGACAGCCAGATACGTTTGTCTGCGCGAATCAGCCGTAAATTTTTCCGGCGTTGGACAGTGGATGGACAGTACACCTATACAAACAATGATTCCAATATTGACCGAAGAAGTTATGATCGCTCCATTGTAAAGGTTGGAATCACCCGGTCGTTTTAAATCCGGCGGGTTGAGTGAGAGGAGGGTATACGCCTGCTTACAGTGGAGAAAATGATGCCGACACGGCTTGATGCGTTAACAACCTGGTTGCATGAAGTGTTGCACAGTGCAGCCAACAACGCTTCACCATCTGCTGACTTTCAGCTTGCTCCTGCCTCTGAGGATGCCAGTTTTCGTCGTTATTTCCGGGTGACGGGTTCTGCTGTTGCCAGTTGCTTTGACGGGGCAGGTGAGAGCTTGATTGTGATGGATGCGCCGCCGGACAAGGAAGATTCCCATCCCTTTGTTACTATCTCCAGTCTGTTGGCCGATGCCGGTCTTAACGTGCCACAGGTGTTTGCGAAAGACCTCGCACAAGGCTTTTTACTGCTGAGTGATTTGGGCACACAAGCCTATCTTGATGCCTTGAATGAACACACCGTTGAACCACTGTACGCAGCTGCGCTGGATGCGTTATTCAAAATGCAGCGTAATGCATCACAACATGTTGCTGAATTGCCGGTTTATGATGAAACATTGTTATTGAACGAGATGGCATTGTTTGCTGACTGGTATTGTCAGCAGTACCGTGAGTGGGTTTTTACGGATGAGCAGCGGGGTCGGCTTGATCGTGTGTTTCAGCAATTGTGTGAGGCGGCGCTGGCTCAACCTCAGGTATTTGTGCATCGCGATTATCATTCGCGAAACCTGATGGTAACGGAAGGGCATAACGGCGGGCATGGTACGCCTGGTATTCTGGATTTTCAGGATGCTGTGCTTGGTCCGGTAACCTATGATCTGGTTTCTCTGTTGCGGGACTGTTATATCGACTGGCCACGCTCACGGGTGGAACAATGGGCATTGAAGTATCTGTATCGTGTCGCCAGTGCGGGCCTGCTTCCCCCGGCAACTGATGTTGCATATTTGCGCTGGTTTGACTGGATGGGGGTACAGCGTCACCTTAAGGCTGCGGGTATTTTTGCCCGTTTGCACTTGCGGGATAACAAATCCACCTACCTGGCCGACATTCCGCGTACCTTGGCTTATGTGCGGGACGTTTCGGCACGCTATCCGGAATTGCGGGATTTGCACTCGCTGCTGGACGAGCTGGCATGATATGCCCGTCATGACTGATACTTGGCACTTAATCGCTATGGGTATAGCTCTTTCCTGTTCCCCTTTTTCTCTTTACCCTGCATTGTCATGAAAGCAATGATCCTTGCCGCTGGTCGTGGTGAACGCATGCGCCCGTTAACCGACAGCATACCTAAACCGTTGCTGATGGTAGGAGGAAAGCCATTGATCCAGTGGCATATTGAAGCGCTGCAGGCCGCCGGTTTTACCGAGCTGGTGATTAACCATGCCTGGTTGGGTGAGCAGATCGAATCACGGTTGGGTGACGGTGCGCAATGGGGCGTGAATATTACCTATTCTCCGGAGGGTGAATATGCATTGGAAACCGGCGGTGGTATCTTTCGTGCGTTGCCATTATTGCAGAAGGACGATGAAGCATTTTTGGTGGTCAATGCGGATGTGTTGACGGATATTGATTTCCGGCAGCTACCTGCTCGCATTGAAGGGTTGGCACATTTATTACTGGTGTCTAACCCGGCGCATCACCCGCAGGGCGATTTTGCATTGAAAGGCAAAAATGTGAGCAGTACCGGCGAGTCTTTATTAACATTCAGTGGTATCGGTATTTACCATTCTCAATTGTTTGCCGCTTGCCAGGAGGGTGCTTTTCCTCTGGCTCCATTGTTGCGCCAGGCTATGCAGCAGGGGCTGGTCAGCGGTCAGTGGCATCAGGGCATGTGGCTGGATGTGGGCACGAAGGAGCGTTTGCAATACGCAAATACTGTTTTATGATAAGGGTTAATGCCGTTGAGTAAGGGTATTTACTCGCTTTTTTCATTTCTTTTTTCTCAAACTTCCGAGGAAAATAATGCCCGAAATCAGTAGCCGACGGGCGCGTAATAACCTAGTGTAGGGGGTTGTGTGGCGTAGGTATTTTCCTACGCCGTTGTAGGGGTGCGGGGTATAGCTGTTCAGTAGATTTTGGCGCGGATGAGTCGGTTTACAGGACGGGCTGGGCGAGAAATATGGGTTTCAGGGGGGTAGTATTTGTAATGATTAAAGTCATGGTAGTTGATGATCACGAGCTGGTGCGCACAGGAATTACACGTATTTTGAATGATGCACCGGGCATTCGTGTGATAGGCGAAGCCGCCAGTGGCGAAGAAGCGTTGACGCTGGTGCGTAAAAAATCGCCTGACGTGCTGTTAATGGATGTCAGCATGCCCGGCATTGGGGGTTTGGAAGCGACACGCAAGCTGTTGCAGTCAGACCCGGAGTTGAAAATTATTGTGGTCTCGGTGCATTCGGAGGAGCCCTTTCCCAGTCGTATGTTGCAGGCGGGTGCCAGCGGTTATCTCACCAAGGGCTGTGCGGTGGATGAAATTGTGGCGGCCATTAAGGCCGTTTCGGCGGGTGATCGTTATATTGGTGCTGATGTCGCACAGAAGTTAGCGCTGAAAATGACTCCGGGCGGAGAAGTAACCCCCTTTGACACGCTCTCGCCGCGGGAGATGCAGGTTATGTTGATGCTGACCCAGGGGCAGCGCCTGCAAGTGATTTCTGACAAACTGTGCCTGAGCCCGAAAACGGTGAGTACGTATCGTCATCGTTTGTATGAAAAGCTGGGTGTGGGCAGTGACGTAGACCTGGCTCGGTTGGCCATGAATTATGGCATCATCGATACGGCATCTGAGGTAAACAATACCTGACTCAGGCTATCGGCAGTATTTTTTCCGCGTAGCGCGTTGCCTTTTGCGTCTGGCCGCGTCGCGCATCGTCGTAATAGCGGGTTATTCCTCTTTCATCGCGCCTTGCCAGTCACAAAATTCAACGCACTCTACCAGTCATTCAACGGCGGATTTTAGGTTGAATGTCCGGGGTAAATTGCTGTCCAAGGCTGTTGTGGCCGTCATCGTCGGCAATAGACCAACCAGAAATGGTGGATTTCGTGGCAATCACATTCCAGTTCGCGGTATTATAGGCGACACGGAATAGTAATGTGATAACTGATGTGAAGGCCAAGGATGTTTGAGGAGTGTTCAACCCCGTGATTATTTCCCCCCCCAAGTGCAGGACTTTATTGAGCTTTTGTTTTGCGGCATTTTTTGCGCTGAGCGCACAGGCAGAACCGGTTGAGTTCACTCTGTTGGACGTTCAGGGCGTGAAGCACAATCTGTCGGATTATCGTGGCAAATGGGTGGTGGTGAATTACTGGGCGACCTGGTGCCCCCCTTGTCTCACAGAAATTCCAGAATTAGTGGATTTTCACGAAGAGCGCAAAGACAAGGATGCTGTAGTATTGGGGGTCAACTTTGAAAATATCAGCCTCAACGCCTTGAAACAGTTTTCTGAAGAATATTTTATGAGTTTTCCGGTGTTGCGCAGCACACCTGGCCCTGATTCGGCGCTGGGCCCCATTCCCGGCCTGCCGACCACTTATCTGGTATCACCCGAAGGAGAAGTGGTTGCCCGTCAGGTGGGGCCGGTTACCGCGGAGCTGATTGCAGCGTTTATCGCGCAGCAAACCGTACAATAATTATTGAAGAGAGTGAATCGCATGGAAAGATTATTCACCCGCACAAATATCATCACCGCCTTATTATTGTTACTTTTGTCTGCGGGGCAGGTACAGGGGGCGGTGGGCAAAGACCCCTATACCTATTTTTTCAATGAAACCTGGGGCGATTTTTCTGAAGAATTGAAAACGGCGCGCGCCGAAGGCAAAAAAGGCATCCTGCTGTTTTTTGAAATGGATGAGTGTCCATTTTGCCATCGCATGAAAGAAACCGTACTCAATCAGCCGGATGTACAGGCATATTTTCGCAAGCACTTTCTGAGTTTCAGTGTGGACATTGAGGGTGATGTGGAAATGACGGATTTTCAGGGCAAGGTCATGCCGCAAAAAGACTTTGCTTTTAAGATTAACCGGGTGCGTGTAACCCCGGTCTTCGCTTTTTATGATTTGGACGGCAAGCGGATCGTCCGTTACACAGGAGCGACATCGAGTGTTGAGGAGTTTATGTGGCTGGGGGAGTTTGTTGAAAAAGGAATTTACAAAGAAATGCGTTTCGCCAAATACAAACGACAAAAAGCCAAGGCTGCCCAGCAGGCAAAATGAACAGACTGTCGGTGCAGTATTTTCGTAGATCATTATTTCTGCTGTTGCTTTTTTCCATGCCGTGCCTGTTGTGGGCAAACGAAGCCGCTTTGCCGGTGCCGTTAACACTTGAGTTTGCGCTTGGTCTGGCGTCAGCGGATCATCCCGAACTGCAAATAGAGGTTGCGGAACTGGCGCGTGCCAAGGCGGAGCAGCAGCGGGTTGATGCAGAGACGGGGGTCAATGTGACGCTTTTTGGGCGCCTGCGCTGGGTTGATCCGCCGTCAAGCCCTATCATCCAGGAGTCCCGGGATGATCACCTTATCAAGCTGTCCCTGGAAAAATCCTTGTACGACTTTGGCCGCAGTGCAGCAAAAGAGAACATAACGCTGGCGGAACGCAACCAGCGTGCCTTGATTTATTTCGATACCTTTGCCCGCCATCGCATTTCAATTATGGCTGCTTTTTTTGATGTGTTGCTGGCTGACCAGGCTTATGCGCGTGATACCGAAGAAATGTCCATGACCTTTGTGAATTCGGATCGTGCGCGTGAGCGTAATGAGCTGGGTCAGTTATCAGATATCAAACTTATGGAAACCCGTAGTTTATTTCAGGCATCACGGTTACGTCAGGCACGAAGTGAAGCCGCACAACGTACCACGCGGGCGCGCCTTGCCGATTTGCTGAATCGTCCGGGGCAGCTGTCTGAGGAGTTATCCATCCCTCGATTGAATTTTTCGGCGCGAAAACCGCCGGAAGATGTACATGCCTGGTTTGCCGAGCTGGAGCAAAGTAATCCACAGCTACGTGCATTGATGGCACAGCAGACAAGCGCAAAGGCACAATTGAGCCTGGCGCGGGCAGATAATAATCCGGTGTTATCAGGGCGGCTCGAAGTGTCTGAATTCACCCGCACATTTGGTGGCAACGATAACTGGCGGGCAGGTATTTCTCTGGATGTGCCACTGTTTGATGGTGGTCGCAGTGCTGCATTGCAGGCTCGGAGCCGGGCGGAGTTACGCAAGGCTGGGGCCAGCCTGGAGCAGCAACGGCGTGTATTGCGACAGGAGTTACTGGATACCTGGACTGAGCTGCAAACCTTGCGGGTGGAAAAACAAAGTCTGGCATCCGACCAGGAGTATCGTGATTTGTATCTTGATCTCCGTCGTGCTCAGTATGAGCTCGAAGTTGCGAGCGACCTGGGTGATGCCATGGTGAGTATGTCGGCGTTGCGTTATCGCGTTATGCGGGCAGAATTTGCCACAGCGCTGGCCTGGGCCCGCATCGATGCCTTGCTGGGGCGGGGAGATGGCGCTGACGAGAAACTCACTACTGAAAGAGTCATGGATGCCAGTGCGGACAGATGAGCATCGTCTGATAATTGTCGTGTGGACTTAAAGGAGAAACCATATGAATTCACCGGGCCGGGGTGTTGGTGTATTACCCATGCTGATTTTTGCACTTGTTTTTTCGCTGACGGTGTCTGCGGCGGAGGAAGAGGCAACCCTGCAATGGGTGCGTACTGTTACCCTGAGTACACCGGTCAACGGGGTCATTGCGGAAGTGACAGTTGACAAGGGGGATCGCGTGAGCACTGACCAGGTATTGCTGCGACTGGTTAATGAAACATTTCGCGCAGATGTGTTTGCTGGAAGAGCCAGGCTTAAGCAGGCCAAAAATAATCGGGACGAAGCCCGGCGGGAGCTGGAGCGTACCCAGGAACTGTATGATCGCACTTTGTTATCTGACCACGACTTGCAATTGGCAAAAATTCAAAAAGATGCGGCGGATGCCGATGTGCTTTTAGCTCGCGCCAACCTGACAAAAGCAGAATATGACTTTGGCCACAGTATGATACGGGCACCCTTTGCCGCGTGGGTGTTACAGCGTAATGCGCAACCGGGACAAACCGTGGTGAGCAGAATGCGAGCGGTGCCGCTCATCATATTGGCCGAAGCAGATCGTATGCTGGCACGTAGTTTGGTGAGTGGAACGACTGTCGATAATATCAAGCGTAACGATAAAGCAAAGGTGACCGTGGCCGGAAAAAGTTATGCGGGCACCGTTAACTTTGTGGCCCTGGAACCGGAAAAAAGCAGCAGTGATCGTTATGTCGTTGACGTGGTTTTTGCCACGGACAAGCAGGCATTGCGTGTTGGCCAGCCAGCCAAGGTAAAGTTTTGAACCGGATCTGTGTGCGATGTTATGTGTCGGGCCGGGTGCAGGGTGTATTTTTCCGCGCCTCGGCACGTCATGAAGCGGAGCGTCTGGGGGTTAGCGGTTATGCACGAAATTTACCGGATGGTCGTGTTGAAGTGCTGGCCTGTGGCGCAAAGCCACTGATAGAAGAGTTATGTGCCTGGTTATCAAAAGGTCCGGCACAGGCGCAAGTTCATAATGTGAGCTGCGAACCGGCTGATGATGATCCGCCGTCATTATTTAGCATTGGGTAAATGCCGTGAGTACATGGAGCCTTGATGAATGGGAAGACAAAGCGAATGCTGATAATCATCTGGTGACATATCAACTCCACATCACACTCCAACAGATGCAGCGGGTACGTGTCGGTCGCCTGGCTGAATTTTTATTTCCGGCAGGACATTATCTTTATACCGGTAGCGCCCGGCGTCATTTAACGGCACGGGTTCAGCGTCATTTATCTCAACAAAAAAAACGGCGCTGGCATATCGACTATTTGTTGATGGCATCAGATGTACGAATAACAGCGGTGGGACTTTTTAGCGAAGCCGAATGTTATTGCAATCAGCAGGTTGGCGGCGAAATTTTACTGGCAGGGTTTGGTGCCAGTGATTGCCGGGCGCAATGCGGCAGCCATCTTAAGTATTTGGGGCGTTGATGAAAACAGAATATCACTCCATTACGGCTTACATCACTAAAGATGGTTCACTGGTGCGTGAATTGATGCATCCGGCAGCACATAAAAATACGAAACAAAGTTTGGCGCAAGCGATAATCCCCGTCGGTACACGAACCCGGCTGCATCGTCATATACACAGCGAAGAGATATATCATATTACGTCGGGTCAGGGGCGTATGACGCTGGCTGATGAAGTGTTTAATGTATCGTCAGGCGATACGCTGTGTATTGAACCAGGTATTTTACATTGCATTGAAAATACGGGTGACCAGGATCTGGTGGTTTTATGCTGTTGCTCACCCGCCTATTCACATGATGACACGGAGATGTTGGAATAAGTCTCTGTTGTTTTCCCATGGTTCGACGATTTTTTCTGGGTGTGTTGAAGCTTGTTCTGAATATTCTGGTTTCAGTATCTGAATTCGTCGGTTTCAATAACGGCATGAACAACGTTTGGTTATGCTCCCGGGAAAAGTCGTTATTGTCTATAAATAATGCCGGTTTTTAAACTTTTTCCAATTTGTTAAATATATACTTTTTATGCTGTGGTGTAGGACATCGCCGTATTTATTATTGTGCCGTTTATCTTTCGATGAAAGATCAGAAGGGGTAACTTTTTAAGGTGCCATTTTATCTTGGCAAATGCATTAAGAAGTGGTGATTTTTCATATTATTTTATGTTCATATGACCATAAAGTATTAGTAGTAAGAATATTGATTCTTACTATACTCTTTAGGCTGCCATTCCGAACGGTCAACGGTCGTTTTAAGAAATAAAATAATTCGATGCGTTTATTCATAATAAGATGCGTTTATTCATAATAAAAAGGAGATGTTATGAAAACCAGGCGTAGTCATATTATTTTTTCAATGCACTGGATTATTGCGGTGTTTCTTTTCGCATCATTCACTACCCAAGACGCTAAAGCCCTACCGAACAAGTCAGAAATTGTCAGTAAAATGGTATTGGTGAATGATTACTGGATCAATGGAAACCCTGACCTGGGCGATAACAAATGGGCGCGTGCGGTCTATTTCATTGGCAATATGGCCATGTACGATATGTACCCAGACAGTAAATACTATAACTACGCAGAGTCCTGGGCCATAAAATGGGACTGGAAACTTAGTGGCTATATTTGGTTACCTCATGCTGATACTCAGGCCGCAGGACAAACCTATATTGAATTGTATAAATACGACCCTCAGCCGTATAAAATCGCGCATATCCAGACCTCCATAAACAATATGGTCAATAGTAGTTCCAATGTTGAAGACTGGTGGTGGGTAGATGCGATGTTTATGGCGATGCCCAATTTTGTTGAGCTTGGCAATATTAATGGTGACACCGGGCTTCATGACAAGATGTGGGATTTATATGCATGGACAAAGTATTCAGAAGGTGGCAGCGGCCTGTATTCTGATAATGGCAACAATGCCGAAAATGATTTTTTATGGTGGAGAGATAAAAACCAAACCCCGCCCAATTTAACCTCTGCTGGAAAAAACGTATATTGGTCGAGGGGTAATGGATGGGTTATTGCTGCCATGGTCAAAGTATTAAAGGCATTACCCAGCTCTGACAGTCATTATGCTGAATATCAGCAGACATTGATTTCCATGGCAGATTCTTTGAAGGATCGACAGAGACCTGATGGTTTTTGGAATGTTAATCTGGATGATCCTGCTCATTTTGGTGGAAAAGAAACCAGTGGAACCGCTTTTTTCACCTATGCGCTTGCTTATGGAATTAATGTTGGCATTTTAGACGACGCAATTTATCGGCCAGTTGTAGAGAAAGCATGGAATGGGATGGTGAATGACGCAATCAAAGATTGCGGATTTCTTGGTTATATTCAAGGGCCAGGGCACAGGCCGGAATCCAGCCAGCCTGTTACCGAAAATTCTACAAGAGACTTTGGCGTAGGTGCTTTTTTACTGGCGGGCTCTGAAGTTGTAAAGATGGCCTCCGGTTTGATGCCTGACCCTGGGAATCCTCCCCCTTCATCCTGCTCTCCTCCTTCTTCGGAGCCTGGCGTCACGCTGAATATCAATTCCTCATCAATGGGCGAAGCCACAGGTACAGCCGATTTGACGGTCACATTAAGCGAGGTCGCAGCACTTCCGGTCACGGTCGATCTGATTTATACCGGTACAGCGACCGCAGGTGTTGATTATTCCAAATCTGATGTTGTCACCATTCCTGCCGGAGATACCTTTGCTCAGGTAACGTTAACCGCAATTGACGATACCCTGAATGAAGGTAATGAAACTATCGTTGTCACTTTAAACAACCCGGTTAATGCTGCACTGGGTGCCATCATTACCGACAGCATGACGATCACTGATGATGACAATTCCGGGGCTGCCCCATCAGTCATTGCGCAAAGCGCAGAACAAGCTGGCAACGAGGCTGTTAAAGTGCTTGATGGAAACACTTCCAACGATTTCAGGTGGTCTGCAAACGGGTTTCCTCAGTGGGTGATTATTGATATGGGAGTGACTCCCGCCCCTTATAACACCATTAATCTTTGGACTTATCAAAACAGAGCCTATCAATACATTATCTGGGCTTCTGATGACCTGTCTTTAGTGCAAAATGAAGACAATTCGGTGCTTGTCATTGATCGAAGTACAAACACTTCATCCACTCAGCCTATTTCCGATACGGTAAGTGGATCTCCCGGGCGTTACATCAAGTTGAAAGTGCTGGGGGCATCAGGATACGGTGGTAATTGGGTGAGCATCAATGAGATTGAAATGGTGCAAGCGTCCAGTATCCCCAGTGTCACCCTGAGTATCAATACCGCCTCATTGGTTGAAGCCACAGGTGCCGCTGATTTGACGGTCACATTAAGCGAGGCGGCAGAACTTCCGGTAACCGTTGATCTGATTTACACCGGTACAGCGACCGCCGGTGTTGATTATTCCAAACCGGATGTTGTTACCATTCCTGCCGGAGATACCTTTGCTCAGGCAACGGTAACGGCAATTGATGATGCTCTGGATGAAGGTAGTGAAACTATTGTTGTTACTTTAAACAACCCGGTTAATGCCACGCTGGGTAGCATTATTACCGATACCATTACTATCACGGATGACGATAATTCCGGTGTTGTCGCATCAGTCATTGGTCAAAGTGCAGAGCAAGCCGGCAATGAAGCTGTTAAAGTGATTGATGGAAACACTTCCAATGATTTCAGATGGTCTGCAAGTGGGTTTCCACAATGGGTGATTATTGATTACGGCGAAAACAAGTTTATTGAAGGGACTGAATTATGGACCTACCAGAATAGAGCGTATCAGTATTATGTTTATGCAAGTACAAATCTGACAGATGTTGAAAATGAAGTGGCTGGTTCTCTCATTGTGGATCACAGTAATAATACGTCTACATCACAACCTATCTCATCTTCATTTACTACCCGGGAAGCCAGATACGTTAAATTAAAAATTGTTGGGGCATCAGGGTATTCAGGTTCATGGTCAAGTATCAATGAATTTAAGATTGTGGAGGGAAGTTCTCCCGGCCTGAATGCAGCAGTGCTTTCGCTTGATTTCGGCATCAAGCAATTGCAATTCAGCTGGCCGGCGGTGCAAAACGCCACTTATTACCGGTTGATGGAAAACCCTGATGGCGTCTCGGGCTTTACCCAGCGAGGTGCAGATATCACCACTACCTCACACACGCTGGATATTGCCGTACATCGTCAGGACTGGGCTAATGCCCGGTATTTATTGCAGGCCTGTAATAGCCATCTTTGCAGCGATTCCAATGAAGTGAGCGCGCTGGGAGGGGTGTTGTCTGCTATCGGGTACGTCAAGGCCTCGAATACCCAGGGGGCGATTGAATATTTTGGAGGGGGAGTGTTTGGCCAATCAGTGGTTTTGAGCGGTGACGGTAATACTCTGGCGGTGGGGACTACCGAAGAATTCAGCAATGCCACTGGCATCAGCACTGATGGAACCGGTGAGTGGGATAGTTCGCTGGTAGCTGCCGGGGCAGTATATGTGTTTAGCCGCAACGGTGGCAGCTGGTCCCAGCAGGCTTATGTTAAGGCTTCTAATACCGGGTTTCTCGATTTTTTTGGTGCCTCCATTGCTTTAAGTAATGATGGTAATACCCTGGCAGTGGGAGCTTCTCAAGAAAACAGCAATGCCACGGGTATCAGTACTGATGGAACGGGTGAAGAGAATGATTCAGCGAGCCAGGCTGGAGCGGTATATGTCTTTAGTCGCACTGATGGGAACTGGTTCCAGCAGGCCTATGTCAAAGCCTCTAACACTGAGGCATTTGACCGGTTTGGCCAATCAGTGGCCCTGAGTGGTGATGGCGATATTCTGGCGGTGGGGGCTTCTCAAGAAAGTAGCAATGTTGCAGGTATCAGTACTGATGGAACGGGCGAGGAGGATAACTCGGCAGAAAATGCGGGAGCAGTGTATATGTTTAGCCGCAGTGATGGCAGCTGGTCCCAACAGGCTTATATTAAAGCCTCTAATGCTGGGATTGCTGATTATTTCGGGAGTGCAGTGGCTTTAAGCGATGATGGTAGTACTTTGGTTGTGGGGGCTTCGGGTGAAGACAGTAATGCCACTGGCGTCAGCACTGACGGAACCGGTGAAGACAATAATTTGGCAGAAGCTGCCGGGGCGGTGTATGTGTTTGACCGCACTGGCGGTAGTTGGTCCCAGCAGGCGTATATTAAAGCCTCTAATACTGAGGCTGTTGATTTTTTTGGCACCTCCCTTGCCTTGAGCAACGGTGGTAATACTCTGGTGATAGGGGCGATAGAAGACAGCAATGCTACGGGTATCAGTACGGATGGAGGTGGTGAAGAGGATAATTCGGCAGAACGTGCCGGGGCGGTGTATGTGTTTAGCCGTGATGGTGGTAGCTGGTTCCAGCAAGCCTATGTCAAGGCTTCCAACACTGAGACTGGCGACTGGTTCGGTGCCTCAGTGGCTTTGAGTGGCGATGGTAATACTCTGGTGGTAGGGGCTAGAGGTGAAGACAGTGATGCCACTGGCATCAGCATTGACGGGTCCGGTGAAGAGGATAATTCGGCAGAACGTGCCGGGGCGGTGTATGTGTTTAACCGCAATGGTGGTGGCTGGTTCCAGCAGGCCTATGTCAAGGCTTCTAACTCCGAGGGGTTTGATTGGTTTGGCTTCTCTGTGGCTGTGAACAACGATGGCAATATTCTGGCTGTGGGGGCTTTAGGTGAGGACAGTAATGCTATTGGCGTTACTCATGGTGCAGATGTCGCAGGTGCGGACAATACTGCAACCAGCGCCGGGGCAGTGTATTTGTATTAATCGTCGAGGGAAGCCCTAAACTGGTTGCCCACACACGAGGATAGAGCTGAGAGTGATAAATAAAATCCGCAGTTGAATGGTCAGTAGAGCGCGGTGAATGTTGTGACTGGCGAGGCGTGATGAGAAGTAATAGCCTGCTATTGCGACGATTCGCAACGAGGCCAGACGTAAAAGGCAGTGTGTTATTGCACTGTTCTAAGCAGTCAACAGCGGAGTTTAGGTTAAACTGGTTGGGCTTCCAGTATGCTGAGCAATGGGTGAGCTGATGTCGTTGAGTTTATCAAAGCATATTTTATAATTTAACGAATTGAACCTGGGTCGAAATTTAACGTGATCTGAACCAGCGTTTGTTCAGTGCAGCGAATACACGGTTGGGATACCAGACTTTGCCCAGGCTGCCGTTGTAACGTGCCAGGGCGCGTTGATAATCGCCTTTTTCCCGTTTGAGATAATGTTTGAGAATGGTGCAGCCGAAACGCAGATTCGTGCGGATATCGAACAGGTTGTCACCTGCCTGGGGGATTTCTTTCAACCAGAAGGGCATGACTTGCATCAGTCCCTGAGCTCCCGCATGAGAAATGGCCCAGCGGTCAAAGTTGCTTTCCACATGAATAACTGCCAGCACCATTTCCGGAGGCAGGTCGGCTTTGGTGGCTTCGTAGTGGATGTTCTTCAGTAGGTCGAGGCGCTCGGCATCGTCGGGCACGCGCGATTTGAGACGGGCGGACATATCCATGAGCCAGACTTCGGCCTCAAAGCGATCTGTAAAACTGTCGGATTCGCCGATGGCTTTTTCCAGCGCAAAACGCAACGTCTCGTCGGGAAGTTCCTGGGTTGCTGCTTGTGCCATGCTTGTTATCAGGAGCAACGGTATGCAGTAAGTAAATGACCGGGAATAATGTGAAAAAGTCATGTTATTTATGTCGTCTGTGTATTTTTTTCCTGAAGGAAACGGGTGACCGTTTCCAGTGGAATATCCTGTTTGCCGGTATCATTGCGACCTTTGTATTCCAGTGTGCCTGCATCCAGTCCGCGTTCGCCAATGACGATGCGGTGAGGGATGCCGATCAGCTCCATATCGGCAAACATCACGCCGGGCCGTTCTTTACGGTCATCCAATAATACATCAAAACCGGCTGCGATCAGCTCATTATACAAAGTATCAACGGCATCACGCAGGCGCTGCGATTTGTGCATGTTCATTGGCACGATAGCGATGTGAAAAGGTGCAATGGCATCGGGCCAGATAATGCCACTGTCGTCGTGATTCTGCTCAATGGCTGAAGCCACCACTCGCGACACACCGATGCCGTAGCAGCCCATGGTCATCACCGTGGCCTTGCCGTTTTCATCTAATACCGTGGCGTTCATTGCTTCGGCGTATTTCTGACCTAACTGAAAGATGTGGCCTACTTCAATGCCGCGTTTGATTTCCAGCGTACCCTGTCCATCGGGGCTGGCATCGCCTTCTACCACATTACGCAAATCGGCGATTTGCGGTTCGGGCAGGTCACGGCCCCAGTTGACCCCCGTTAAATGCTTGCCGTTTTCGTTGGCTCCACAGACAAAGTCGGCCAATTGTGCGGCGGCACGATCTGCAATCACCGGGACAGCAATACCTCGCGGGCCAATGGAGCCCGCAGAGCAGCCACAACAGGTGTTGATGAGTTCGTCGCCCACAAGCGTAAGCGGTGTGGCGACCTGGGGCAGTTTTTCTGCCTTGAGGCTGTTCAGTTCATGATCACCTCGCAGCACCAGTGCCACTACGTCGGTTTCACTGCCTTGAACCAGCAGCGTTTTCACGGTTTGTGTTGCATCTATTTTGAGGAAGTTGCTGACTTCTTCGATACTGTGCTGCCCTGGGGTATCCACCGTGGCCATGGGTGCATCGGGTGCGGGACGTTCACCAGCAGGTGTCACAGCCTCGGCCAGTTCCACATTGGCTGCATAATCGCTGGCACTGGAAAAAGCGATAGCATCTTCACCGGACTCGGCCAGCACATGAAATTCATGCGAGGCATTGCCGCCGATGGAGCCGGTATCCGCCAGCACCGGGCGGAAATTCAATCCTAAGCGAGTAAAAATGCGTGTGTAGGCAGCAAACATCTGCTCGTAAGTTTCCTGCAATGATGCCTGGCTGGCGTGGAAGGAGTAAGCGTCCTTCATCAAAAACTCCCGCGCACGCATTACCCCGAAACGTGGCCGGGTTTCATCGCGGAACTTGGTTTGAATCTGGTAAAAAGTTGCGGGCAACTGTTTGTAGGAACGCAGCTCGCGGCGACACAGGTCGGTGATGACCTCCTCATGGGTGGGGCCAAAACAGAATTCACGGTTGTGGCGGTCACGCAGGCGCAGCAGCTCACCACCGAATTGCTCCCAGCGGCCTGATTCCTGCCACAGCTCTGAGGGCTGAATCGCAGGCATCAACAGTTCCTGCGCTCCTGCGCGACCCATTTCCTCGCGCACAATGGCTTCTACTTTGCGTAGCACCCGGAGCCCCAGCGGCAGCCAGGTATACAGACCAGCGGCCAGTTTACGGATCATGCCCGCGCGCAACATCAGCTGGTGGCTGATGATTTCGGCGTCGGCAGGGGTCTCTTTTTGGGTGGCAAGTAAAAACTGTGAAGTGCGCATGGTGTGTCTCTGTATTTCCCGGGGCGTCAATGTGAGAGCGGATTGTAAACGTCGGGCCACCAAAAGGGGAGGGTGAGCGGCTGTAATCCTGTTGATAGCTGGTATTTTGGGGCAGCATCCGGGTCTGCGGGTAGCGTGCCGCCAATGTGTATACGGGCTCGGGTTTCAGTTTCTGGCCGCGTTGCGCATCGTCGCAATAGCGGGAGCTGCTACTCCTTGATCGCGCCTCGCCAGTCACAAAATTCAACGCACGCTACCGGCCATTCAACGGCGGATTTTAGGTTTACCCCTCAGGGTGTTCATCTGCCTGCTGAATTTTCGTCCCCCATTGCCGTGCTTTGGCGATGATTGCCTGCTGATCTAATGTGGTTAACACACGATCTTTCAGTAAGTGCTGTCCTGCTACCCACACGTCACTGACGTGTTCGCGCCCGGCGGCATAAACCAGTTGTGAAATGGGGTGATAAACCGGTTGTGTTTCCAGTGCGCCGAGGTTAACTGCTGTGATGTCGGCTGCCTTGCCCGTTTCCAGTGAGCCAATGTGTGTGTCCAGTCCCAGTGCTTTGGCACCACCGAGAGTGGCCATATGCAGAGCCCGTGTGGCGCTGAGCGCACTGGCATCACGGGCTACCACCTTACCCAGCAGGGCGGCGCTGCGCATTTCCCCGAACATGTCCAGATCGTTATTGCTGGCAGCACCGTCGGTGCCGAGGGCGATGTTGATACCAGCATTGAGCAGTTGTTGTACGGGGCAGAAACCGCTGGCAAGTTTCATGTTGGATTCAGGACAATGTACAACATGGGCTCCACGGGTGGCGAGGTGGTCGATTTCTTCGTCGGCGAGCTGGGTCATGTGTACGGCCATGAGTCGAGGAGATACCAGCCCCAGTGCTTCCAGGCGTTCCAGCGGGCGTTGGCCAGTGTTGCCCTGTGCTTCCATTACTTCGTGCGCAGTTTCATGCAAGTGTATGTGTATGGGGACATCCATTTCTTCGGCGTAAGTGATGATGCGTTTTAATGGCTCATCGGACACGGTGTACGGTGCGTGTGGTGCGAAGGCGGTGGTGATGAGCGGGTTGTGACGGAAATGGTCATGCACTTCGATGCCTTTGCTCAGGTACTCGTCGGCGTTGGCGGCCCATACGGTGGGGAAGTCGATAATGATGAGTCCGACTACGGCGCGCATACCTGCGTTGTCGGCGACGCGCGCGGTTTCGTCAGGAAAAAAATACATGTCGTTGAAACAGGTGGTGCCGCCGCGCAACATTTCAGCGATGGCCAGCTGTGTGCCATCAGCGACGAATTCCGGGCCGATCCATTTTTCTTCCGCTGGCCAGATATGACCTTGCAGCCATTTCATTAGTGGCAAGTCGTCGGCCAGGCCGCGAAACAGCGACATGGCAGCGTGCGTGTGGGCGTTGATCAGACCGGGGATAAGCGCGTGTTCATCCAGTTGATGCTCCACTTTAGCGGTATATTTTTGCCTGGCTTCGATGCTGGGCAGCAGTGCCAGAATATGGCCTTCGTGCAGGGCTATGGCATGGTGTTCCAGTATCTGGCCGGTGGGTTGTACGGGAATGATCCAGCGGGCGTGGATCAAAGTGTCAATTGGCTGAGGGGTATTTTTCATGGGCAGACGATAGCGGTTGCTCTGACGGGCTGCAAGTCCGGGCGCGCTGACAGTTCATCAGAGCTGTTTCAGGGTGTATCTGAAACGGCATTAACATTCAGCGCACTCTACAGGCTGTTCAACTGCGGAATCCAGGATAAACAACTATTAGTTGTTGTTTCGTGTTTTGATGTTCCCTTTGCCGAAAGAAGCATGATAAGAAATGACAGTAGCAATGGTATATTAATGGTTATTTCTGGGCGTTTTCCAGCGTTATGCTTTTTCCAATTAACAGAGGTTTTTTGACAATGCCACAAGCCAGTACCGTTCAGGCCATTCGCTGGAAAAATAAACAGTTGCAGTTGCTGGACCAGCGCGAGCTGCCGCATAAAACGGTGTATCTGGAATTTGATGGGGTAGTTGCGGTGGCCGGGGCGATTCGCGATATGGTGGTGCGTGGTGCGCCGGCTATTGGAATTACGGCCGCTTATGGGGTTGTGCTGGCAGCGCGGGCGCGTTTCGCCGAGTCTTCAGCAAACTGGAAAGCGTTGATTGAAGCTGATTTACACACACTTGCACAATCACGCCCTACGGCAGTGAATCTGTTTTGGGCCATTGAATGCATGCGTGAAGTTATTACCGGGTTGCAAGGTGACCCCGAACCTGCGTTGTTGGCCGCAGCAAAAAAAATCCATAGTGATGATATTGCCGCCTGTCGTTGTATGGGGGAATGGGGTGCAGCACTTATTGAACAACCCTGTGCCATCCTTACCCATTGTAACGCTGGCGCATTGGCTACTGGCGGTTACGGTACGGCATTGGGTGTGGTTCGTGCTGGTTTTTCGGCGGGGAAAATCATCCATGTTTATGCTGACGAAACCCGTCCCTGGATGCAGGGTGCACGGCTTACAGCCTGGGAAATGGTGCAGGAAAATATTCCGGTTACCTTGCAGGTTGAAGGTGCAGCAGCGCATTTGATGCAGCAGGGTAAAATCGACTGGGTGATCGTGGGATCAGATCGTATCGCGGCCAATGGTGATGTGGCTAACAAGATTGGTACTTACGGTTTGGCAATACTGGCAAGGCACCATGGAGTGAAGTTTATGGTTGTTGCACCGGCTTCGACAGTTGATATGAATATTGTGTCTGGTGGGGACATTCCCATTGAGCAACGTTCTTCCGATGAAGTGCTATCTTTGGCTGGTCAATCTATTGCTGCTACGGGTGCGGCTGCCTGGAATCCAGCTTTTGACATAACCCCGGCAGCACTGGTGGATGCCATTGTTACTGAGCGTGGTGTGGTGTTGGCACCGGATAAAAAGAAGATGGCTGCCATGATGGAAAATACCTGATGCTTTGGTATTGCTACTTGTCGTATGGTGTTTGAAATTCAGATGCCAGGTGTGGGCCATATTTGTTATGACGGGTTTGCCGTAAGGCGATAATGATCGCACCCGCTGAGAAAGATCTGTTATCCGTTATGAAACTGCCGAAATATGGTTCTGGTGTGTAACCTTGAGTCAGTTTTTACCGTTCCTGATGACAAAGTCTGCTGAAACGATATACTGTGACACGCGTTATGGTCTGGTCAAACCATCGGCAGACGATGCGGAGAGTGTCTGACAGGTTCTACAATTAATACCGGAATCCTGCAAGTACCCACTTCATAAAGCGCAAGCTTTTGACCCGCGGGGTGATTGACTCTTTTTCGGCAATCACAATAAGGGTTGTGTGCAATGTTGTTATTCACTCTGTGAATCAGCATTTTACGTCCTGCAAGCAGGATCACTGTCAGGGTTTGGATAATAAAGCATTTTTAGCAACATATATTTCGTCACTTTTGTTTCGGGCAAAAATTTGCTGCATCTGGCCTGGCAACAGGTTAATTGCGTCATGAACTACATTACGGGTTGATAATGAAAGGTTGGCGTTGGGAGGATGGTTTCCCATCCTGTCAAGTTTCGTCACTGATATTTAATTTATGGGATCAAAATATGACTGCAAATAATACTGCTAGCGTTCCTGTTATTACTATTGATGGCCCCACTGCTTCAGGCAAGGGCACTATCGCCCGTCTGCTGGCTCAACGTCTGGGCTGGCATATTCTCGACAGCGGTGCGCTGTATCGGCTGGTGGCGCTGGCGGCGGAAAAGCACAGTATTATTCTGGATGATGTTGAGTCGCTGCAACCTCTGGCAGCGCATCTGGACGTAGAATTTGTTGCCGGTGAGGGGGCAGAGGAAATGGTGGTATTGCTGGAGGGGGAAGATGTCACCCTGGAGTTACGCGCTGAAACCTGCGGCAATGGTGCCTCGAAAGTAGCCGCTTTACCGGCGGTGCGCGCAGCCTTGCTGGAGCGTCAGCGTGCTTTTGCCCAACCTCCCGGGTTGATTGCCGATGGCCGTGATATGGGTACTGTGGTGTTTCCTGAGGCAGCAGTGAAAATCTTTCTCACCGCCAGTGCCGGGGAGCGCGCACGAAGACGCTATAACCAGTTGAAAGTCAAGGGTTTAGATGTTACCATGCGCGACCTTTTGGAAGAGATCGCCGAGCGTGATGAGCGTGACTGTAATCGTGCGGCCTCGCCGTTGGTGCCTGCCGAGGATGCGGTGGTGTTGGATACCTCGGATCTGGGTATTGACGAGGTGGTCGATCATCTCTGGAATTTGTGTCAGGTGCGTCTAAACTAGCAGGTCTTTCAAGCAGCGCATTTTTGCTGAATTTGATTGTGTTGCCAGTGGGATGTTTCCGAAAGTGACTGATTGACAGGCAGCTTATTGCTGTTTTTTGGTCAGGTGTCTGTTTTAAGCAGTGAGTACCCGGTGCTGTTCTGTGTTCAGGTGAAACGTGGACAGTTAAATTCATAAACAAGCGGCTGTTCGCTGTCTCGTGGTGAGACAGATTGAGTGGTCAGCCTTTAGATAATACGGCGTTTGTTGTTGTTCGTGCTTTATGTCAGCGCAAGCAGACTGACAGCGTCAAGGAAGTGGATAATGAGCGAAAGCTTTGCAGAAATGTTTGAAGAAAGTCTTGCCCAGACTGAAATGCGTCAGGGTGCCCTCCTCAATGGTGTTGTGGTCGATGTGACTGCCGATATGGTTGTGGTTAATGCCGGACTGAAGTCCGAAGGCGCTATCCCTGTTGACGAGTTTCGCAATGAGAAAGGCGAAATTACCGTTGTTGCAGGTGACGATGTTGAAGTGGTTCTGGAATATGTGGAAGACGGCTACGGTGAAACCCGTCTGTCCCGTGAAAAAGCGATTCGTGCTCATTCCTGGCGCAAACTGGAAGATGCTTTCAATAAGAGCGAAAGTGTTATCGGTATTATCAATGGCAAGGTTAAAGGTGGTTTCACTGTCGAGATCGACACCATCCGTGCTTTCCTGCCGGGTTCTCTGGTGGATGTGCGTCCTGTCCGTGATACCACGTATCTCGAAGGCAAGGAACTGGAATTCAAGGTTATCAAGCTGGACCAGAAACGCAATAACGTGGTGGTTTCACGTCGTGCAGTGGTGGAAGCCGAGTCTTCCGAAGAGCGTGATGCACTGATCGAAAGCCTGGCTGAAGGCCAGACCCTCAAGGGTATCGTGAAGAATTTGACTGACTATGGTGCGTTTATCGACCTGGGCGGTATTGACGGCCTGTTGCATATCACCGATATGTCCTGGAAGCGCATCAAGCACCCCAGCGAGATTGTTGAAGTGGGTGCAGAGATCGATGTTAAGGTGCTCAAATTTGACCGCGAGCGTACCCGCGTTTCTCTAGGCCTTAAGCAGATGGGCGAAGATCCCTGGGAAGATATCGCACGTCGTTACCCTGTGGGCTCGCGTCTGTTCGGCAAGGTGACCAATCTCACTGACTACGGTTGTTTTGTGGAAGTGGAAGAGGGTGTCGAAGGTTTGGTGCATGTGTCCGAAATGGACTGGACCAATAAAAATATTTCTCCCAGCAAGCTCGTTGATGTAGGCACTGAAGTCGAAGTTGTGGTGCTGGAAATCGATCCCGAGCGTCGCCGTATTTCCCTGGGTATGAAACAGTGCAAAGCGAATCCCTGGGATGAGTTTGCGGCCACCCACAACAAGGGTGACAAAATCTCCGGTACCATCAAGTCGATCACTGATTTTGGTATCTTCATCGGTCTGGATGGCAGTATCGATGGTTTGGTGCATATGTCTGATATTTCCTGGAGCGATTCTGATGAAGAAGCGATTCGTTCTTACAAAAAGGGCGATGAACTGGAGACGGTGATTCTGGCCATTGACCCGGAACGTGAGCGTATTTCTTTGGGCGTGAAACAGATGGAGCAGGATCCCTTCTCTAATTATCTGGCGGCACATCCGAAAGGCACCAATGTCACCGGTACCATCACTGAGGTGGATGCCAAGGGTGCGACTGTGGATCTGGGTGATGGTATCGAAGGTTATATTCGTGCCTCGGAAATTGCCCGTGACCGTGTGGAAGATGCGCGCACCATGCTCAAGGCAGGCGATGAAGTTGAAGCACGCTTCATTGGTGTTGACCGCAAAAACCGTAACCTGAATCTGTCGGTGAAAGCCAAAGACTCTGCGGAAGAGGTTGAAGCTGTTCAGGATTACAGTCGTCATCAGACAGAGTCCACGGGTGGTACTTTAGGCGATCTGTTGAAAGAACAGATGGAAAGCAGTAAAGAAGCTAAATAGGTGGACGCTAAGTTAAGTCAATGACTTACTTGCAAAAACTTAGCTGGACCGTGGGTGGTCTCACACAATGGGGTGGAGGCCGTCCACGCAATAGCGGGACAGAAATAAGGATTGCTTAGATGACAAAATCAGAGCTAATCGAACGTATCGCACGCAAACAGCCGCATTTGCCTTATAAGGATGTGGAGTTGTCGGTGAAGACGCTTATCGAGCAGATGGCGAAAAACCTTTCCACAGGGCAGCGCATTGAAATCCGTGGTTTTGGTAGTTTTTCACTGCATTTTCGTCCACCGCGTATTGGGCGTAATCCAAAAACGGGTGAGGCTGTGGCGCTGTCGGGTAAATACGTGCCGCACTTTAAACCGGGCAAAGAGCTGCGGGAACGAGTGAATATCAACAAGGATTAGTTTGTCAGTATGGCTGTTGTTGATGGCGTGCGAGCCATTAGTCTGGAAATAATTGATAAAGCGGTATTCGTCAAAGTGCGAATGCCGTTTTTTTTTGTGGTACGGTTGGGGATGTATTACTGAGAGGGCCGGTTGTAAAAATGGGCTATGAAAACCATGGATAATCATGGATAAAAAAACTAAGGCTAAACCGCGAGAGTCCTGTATATGAAACGAATTGTTATTTTTGCCCTGCTGTTGCTGGTCACTCTGCTGGGTTTGAGTTTTGCGTTAATGAATGCCGAGTCGGTGCAGCTGAATTATTATTTTGGCACCCTGCAAGCACCGCTGTCGCTGGTGGTGGTACTTGCCATTATTATTGGCGCAGGACTGGGTGTGCTGGCATCGCTGGGTATTGTTATGAGTCAAAAACGTGAGCTGGCGAAATTGCGTAAGTCTGCCAAAATTGCCAAAGAGGAAGTCTCCAATCTTCGTTCTCTACCTTTAAAAGACACTCACTGAACATGGTTTCCTGACGGTCAGCTCATATGGAACTGGCGTTATTGTTTATTTTACTGCCCATTGCCGCTGTTTCGGGCTGGTGGCTGGCAAGGCGTAATATGGCATCGCCGGATGCCTCAAAGCGCGGTGGCTGTGAATTTTCCGCAGATTATTTCAAAGGTTTGAATTTGTTGCTCAATGAGCAACCCGACAAGGCCATTGATGTGTTTGTGAAAATGTTGCAGGTCGATAACGATACGGTGGAAACTCATCTGGCGCTCGGCAACCTGTTTCGCAGTCGCGGTGAAGGTGATCGTGCCATTCGTATCCATCAAAACCTCATTGCCCGGCCGACACTCAGCAAAGAGCAGCGGGCTTTGGCTTTGTTTGAGCTGAGCCAGGATTATTTGCGTGCCGGTTTGCTGGGGCGGGCAGAGGCGTTGTTTTTGGAGTTGCTGAAACAGGGTGCCTATCGTGCAGAATCACTGGAAAAATTGCTGGATATTTACCAGCAGGAAAAGGCATGGGAAAAGGCGATTGATACAGCACGGCGTTACGAGCTGCTTGCCGGGAAGCGCATGAATTTGGAGATCGCCCATTTTTATTGTGAGTTGGGCGATGGTTTTTTCGCCAGCGGTGAGCACAAGTCGGCATTGAAAATGGCGCGGCGTGCGTTAAATGTTGACCGTCGATGTGTGCGGGCGACGTTATTGCAAGCCAGCGTGGAGAAGGCCAATGGTGATTGCAAAGCGGCGATTAAATCGTTGAAACAGGTCGAAAAACAGATTCCACGATTTTTGCCGGAAATTGTTGCTCCTTTGTTATCATGTTATCAGAGCTTGGGTAAAACTACAGAAGCCGAGCATTATCTGGAACACTTATCAGCAAAATATGGCGGTATTACTCCTTTACTGGGGCTTGCGGATTTACTGCGCCGGCGCGGTAATGAGCGGGAGGCTTCGGAGCGTATCGTGAAATCATTAAGTCAGCGGCCATCCGTACGTGGTTTGGATCACTTGATCGAATTACATCTGGCAAACAGTGAAGGTACCGCGCGCGAAAATCTGTTGATTCTGAAAGGGCTGACCCAGCGGTTGTTGGAAGAAAAATTACCGTACCGTTGTGGTCATTGTGGTTTTAAGGTGAAAGTTTTGCAGTGGCGCTGCCCGACCTGCAAAGATTGGGCAAGCATTCAGCCCGTTCAAGGGGTGGTTGGTGAGTAGTGTTGTGTGTGAGCGGGGTAATTTAATGAAGCATATTGTAAACAAGGTGTCGTAGAAATGACTGCTGCTGATCCAAGAATCATTGTTGCGCTGGACTTTCCCACTGCCGATGCTGCGCTTTACCTGGCAAATGTGCTTGATCCCGCTCAATGCCGTGTGAAAGTGGGCAAGGAGTTATTTACGCGTGCTGGGCCGGTTTTGGTTGAACAGTTACAGCAGCTGGGTTTTGATGTTTTTTTGGATCTCAAGTATCACGATATTCCCAATACGACTGCGCAGGCTTGTCGCGCAGCAGCCGAGCTGGGGGTGTGGATGGTTAATGTGCATGCCCTGGGAGGGCGGCGCATGATGGAGGCCGCGCGTGAGGCCATTGATAAAGCGGCACACAGGCCTTTGTTGATTGCAGTCACTATTCTCACCAGTCTGGATGCGGATGAATTATACGAAGTGGGGTTGTCCGGGAGCCCTGAAGACAATGTACTGCGGCTGGCTTGTTTGGCCGAGTCAGCAGGTCTGGATGGTGTGGTGTGTTCGCCACGGGAAGTCGTGGCTTTGCGAAAAACCGTTGCCGGTGATTTTCGGCTGGTGACGCCAGGGGTGCGCCCTGCCGGGGTTGTGGCGGGTGATCAAAAGCGCATTGCCACTCCGGAAACCGCTATTCGTTTGGGGGCAAACTATCTGGTGGTGGGGCGCCCTGTCACTCAGGCTGAGAATCCACTCGCGACCCTGGCTGATATTAATGCGCTCATTGACAGAAAGCAGACCCGGTAATATCACCGGTATATCGGGTTGACCGGCAGGCTGGGATTCTCTACGCTGGTTCGCGCTAATTACAGCATAACCATAATTTTTACAGGAAAGGAGTCTTGTTATGTCGATTGTTTCACGCCGTTTTTCACGGGTTGTTGTTTTCGGTTGCTTTGGGCTGTTTTTGCTCATGGTTTCATTTGGCGCGTTTGCTACATCTGTGAATATCAACACTGCGGATGCCAGCACCCTGGCTTCGGAACTCAATGGTGTGGGTGCCGCTAAAGCTGCGGCAATTGTAGCTTACCGGGAGAGCAATGGTCCTTTTAAACAGCTGGAAGATCTGCTCCAGGTTAAAGGTGTGGGTGAGGGTGTTCTGGAGAAAAACCGGGCGATTCTAGTGGTGCAGGAGCAGGATTAAGTTTTTGTTTGATTAAGGGGTTTTTGATGGTAAGTCAGACAAAAAGTTGATATTCAGAATATGCCGATCTGTTAATGGCAGGCGGCTATCTGATTTTTGCGCAGCAAACGTACTCACCGGGCAGTGGGTGTTATTTGGTCTATTCAAATGGCACTTGTTGTCCGGTGAGTACGTTATCCGGAGAGGAAGACAGGGACTTCCGTGTTCGTTTCGTTGATGGAGGATTATACAATTTGTAGTGAAGTTGCTAGCATGACCAATATTGTAGGAATATTCTTACAATCGGGGCAGCAAAAATATTCACGAATGGTGGCCAATAAACTTTCGCTATTGTGTTGCAGCTGGAACACAAGATTAAAAAAGCGTTCTATCCTTTGAATATTGAAGCTAAGCATCACTGACAAAACTGTTGAAGCAACCGTTGGAATACAAAGTGCCGTAATGACTAAAAACCCGCCTACACACGAACAAAACCTGTTGCCGCGTCTTTATGAGAACGGTTACGAGGATGATATTAATCTGGTCGATTTGTGGTTGGTGTTGATGAAGCATCGCGCATTGATAGCTATTGTGGTGGCGCTGTGTGTGTTGGCAGGGGTTATGTTTGCAGTGCTGGTTCCTGCCAAATATCAATACAGCACTTCCATTGAACTTGGCGCACGATTGAATGGCGAAAATGATGTGGTTGTCATTGAGTCACCGGAAACCCTGTTGGCGAAAATCCAGGAAAGCTATATTCCCTTGGCGCGGCAGCAGTATCAGCAATATCTTGCTGAGCATTCTGCGGTGGAGGGTGTGCTCAAAATTGAAGCCCGTATTCCCAAGGGCAGTCAGATTATTGTTTTAAGCAGTGAGGGGCCAGAGGGTGATAGCGTGATGCACAAGGCGGTACAACAGTCCGTTGTTAATATGGTCAAGGCGGATCATGAGCGTATTACCGATGTGTTGCGCAAGGAGACCGAAATCCTCCAGAATCGAGCGGTAGCCAAACTGGAAGAACTGAAGGATGATGCGACCCTGATCCAGGCGCGGGAGAAACGCCTGGGGGATGTTGCGGTGTTGTTGGCCAATCAGGCTAAAGAGGTGCGTGATGATCTGGCGCAAGCCAGGGCAGACCGGGCTAATGCCATCAAGCAGACCAAAGACGAGTCCCGGGCATTGACATTGATGATGCTCGATAGCGGTGTACAGCAGTATCGTCAGCGTTTGGCGCAAATCGATGAGCGTTTGAAGATCAAAGTAGTGGATTCGCGGGATACGCTGGTCCGGCAATTGGCTAATAATCGCCGTGCGCAACTCAGCCAGCAGGATACTATCGCCAAATTGAAAATTCAGCTTGCCAGCTTGCGTGAAACGCGGGCTTTGACGCCCCCCATGCGCTCACTGGAGGCCACAGGGCCGGGTAGTTCGCTGATTATTATGGTGGCATTGGTGCTGGGGTTGATGTTAGGCGTGTTTGTGGCATTTTTTGCCGAATTTTTGTCCAAGGTACGTCATCAAAACCTGGTTACACAGGATTAATGTCAATGTTGAGTTGCCAATTTTGAAGGACGCACGCATACTCGCACGGAAAATTAATCGTGCTGAATTTCCTATCGTTTATTTATGAAAATCCAACCTGTCATTCTTTCCGGCGGAGCCGGTGCTCGCCTCTGGCCGTTGTCAAGAGAGCAATATCCTAAGCAGTTGCTGGCATTTCAAGGCAAGTCCACGTTGTTGCAGCAAACTGTTCAGCGTCTGGACGGTTTATCGACGTTGTCGAGGCGCGTTGTCGAGCCAATGATTGTGTGTAACGAGCAGCATCGTTTTTTGGTGGCTGAGCAGTTGCGTGCAATCGGCCATCAGTCTGCGGCTATTTTGTTGGAGCCTGAAGGCAGGAATACTGCTCCGGCATTGACGGTGGCGGCACTTGCCGCTCTCAGTGAGGGTGAAGACCCTGTATTGTTAGTTATGCCAGCAGATCACGTCATTGTTGATTCTGAGGCATACTATACGGCTGTGAAAGTGGCGAGCGAATTGGCGAACGATGGCGCGCTGGTGACTTTTGGTATTGTGCCTACGGCACCTGAAACGGGTTTTGGTTATATCCGCAAAGGCAGCCCCATTAATGCGACTCAGTCGTGCTGGTTAGATGCCTTCGTGGAAAAACCTGATGCCGATACGGCCCAAACTTATGTAGAGTCCGGTGAATACCTGTGGAACAGCGGCATGTTTGTGATGCGCGCTTCGGTGTGGATTGAGCAGCTGACACAGTTTCAACCACAAATCGTGGCTGCCTGTCGGCAGGCATTGGCGCAGGCTGCTGACGATCTGGATTTTTGTCGCCTCGATGCAGATGCCTTCAGGGCTTGTCCTAATGATTCCATTGATTACGTTGTCATGGAACGGCTGGGGGCGGATGCAAATGGTAAAACATTAGCAGCCGTCGTGCCGCTGGATGCCGGGTGGTCAGATTTGGGTGCGTGGTCGGCAATTTGGGAAGCCGGTGAGTCTTGTGGTGATGGCAACGTGAGTAAAGGTGACGTGTTGTCGCACAATTGCAGTAACAGCCTGTTTTACTCGGAGCACCGATTGGTGGCTGGCGTCGGTCTGAACGATATTTTAGTGGTGGAAACGGCAGACGCAGTGATGGTGGCACATAAAGACCATGCTCAAGACGTGAAAAAAATTGTTGAGCAGCTTAAGGTCAGCCAGCGTAGTGAGCGTCTGGTACACCGCCAGGTGTATCGCCCCTGGGGCTCTTATGAGTGTATTGACGCCGGGGAACGTTTTCAGGTAAAGCGCATTGTCGTCAATTCGGGCGCGGCGCTTTCTTTGCAAATGCATCATCACCGCGCGGAACATTGGATTGTAGTGAAGGGAACTGCCCGGGTTACCTGTGGTGATAAAGAGTTTCTATTGTCGGAAAACCAATCAACCTATATTCCCATTGGCGAAAAACATCGACTGGAGAACCCGGGTACGATGCCGCTGGAGATTATCGAGGTGCAGTCTGGCAGTTATCTGGGCGAAGATGACATCGTTCGCTTCGAGGACCGTTATGGCCGAAAAGGGGATGGTCGGCACGAAGTGAATTGAAAGGTAATAGATCTACGGGTAGAATGACCCGTTTTTTTGCCTACATGTATGAATCGGTTGTTTAACAGAGTAAGGAACACAAGCATAATGACGAATTCGCATTTATTTACCTCGGAATCCGTTTCCGAAGGGCATCCTGACAAGGTTGCCGACCAGATTTCTGATGCCATTCTTGACGCGATTTTTGAGCAGGACACAGCGGCTCGTGTAGCGTGTGAAACTATGGTCAATACCGGAATGGTGGTGATTTCCGGCGAAATAACCACCTCGGCCTGGGTCGATATGCAGGCGGTGGTGCGCGATACGGTGAAACGTATTGGCTATGACAGTTCTGACATGGGTTTCGATTACGCATCCTGTGCGGTGCTGACTTCCATCGATAAGCAATCTGTGGATATTGCTGTGGGTGTCGATGAAACTGATGCCCATGAGCAGGGTGCTGGTGATCAGGGTTTGATGTTTGGTTATGCCAGCAATGAAACTGATGTCTTGATGCCTGCGCCTATTACTTACGCCCACCGTTTAGTGAAACGTCAGGCGGAAGTGCGTAAAAATGGCACCTTGCCCTGGTTACGCCCGGATGCAAAGAGCCAGGTCACCTTTCGCTACGAAGATAACAAGCCTGTGGGTATCGATGCTGTCGTGCTGTCCACCCAGCATAGTGAAGATATTGATACTCCGGATTTGCGTGAAGCGGTGATGGAGGAAATTATCAAACCCATATTGCCGGGAGAGTGGTTGACGGCCGATACCAAATATCACATTAATCCCACAGGCCGTTTTGTTATTGGTGGTCCGGTGGGTGATTGTGGCCTTACTGGACGTAAGATTATTGTTGACACCTATGGTGGCATGGCACGGCATGGTGGTGGTGCTTTCTCCGGCAAAGATCCTTCCAAGGTAGATCGTTCAGCAGCGTATGCCGCTCGTTATGTGGCGAAGAATATTGTTGCCGCTGGTCTGGCTGACCGTTGTGAGATTCAGGTGTCGTATGCCATTGGTGTGGCAGAGCCGACTTCCATCAGTGTCGAAACGTTTGGTTCTGGTAAAGTTGACGACAGCCGCATTGTGCAGCTGGTGCGTGAATATTTTGATTTGCGGGCGGGTGGCTTGGTGAAGATGCTTGATCTGTTGCGTCCCATTTACAGCGCTACCGCAGCGTATGGCCATTTTGGTCGTGAGAATGAAGGTTTGCCTTGGGAAGTGACCGACAAGGCGGCAGTTTTGCGGGATGCCGCAGGTATCTAGAGTTTTAAGGCAACACAAAACAGGCATTTCTTGAGGGGCGCTGCAGCGGGATTCCCCGCCAGGCTCAAGAGATGTTGTCAAAAGTAGGAACGGCGCTCATTCAACTTTATTATAGCTTGTATCGAATGCAAGATTTGATGCAAAAAGGAGAATGAAATATGAACGCTGTTGTTGATTCCGGGTTTACTGATTACAAAGTTGCTGATATCAGCCTGGCCGAATGGGGCCACAAAGAAATCGCTATTGCTGAAATTGAAATGCCGGGTCTGATGGCTCTGCGTGAAGAATTTGGAAAAGAGCAACCTCTCAAAGGCGCCCGCATCATGGGCAGCCTGCATATGACCATACAAACCGCCGTGCTTATTGAGACCCTGGTAGCTTTGGGTGCCGAAGTACGCTGGGTGTCGTGCAATATTTATTCCACACAGGACCACGCCGCTGCTGCCATTGCAGCCCAGGGCATTCCGGTTTTTGCCTGGAAAGGTGAAAGCATCGAAGAATACTGGTGGTGTACTGAGCAAGCCTTTAACTGGCCTGACGGCAAACTGCCGAACATGATTCTGGACGATGGTGGCGATGCCACGCTGCTGGTACACAAAGGTGTTGAGTTTGAAAAAGCCGGTGCTGTGCCGGATGCCAAAGAGGGTGACAATGAAGAATATGTCGCCATTCTTGACGTGCTGCGCCGTAATCTGCCCATTGATAATACCAAATGGCAAAAGATGGCTGAAAGCATTCGGGGTGTGACGGAAGAAACCACGACAGGTGTGCATCGTCTTTACCAGATGGTGGAAGCGGGTGAGCTGTTATTCCCGGCGATGAATGTCAATGATTCGGTGACCAAATCTAAATTCGATAACCTGTACGGCTGTCGTGAATCGTTGCTGGATGGCATTAAGCGTGCGACGGACGTAATGATCGCGGGTAAAATCTGTGTCGTGCTGGGTTATGGTGATGTGGGCAAAGGCTGCGCGCAGGCTTTCCGCGGAATGGGTGCCACTGTGTGGGTGACTGAAATTGATCCTATTTGTGCGTTGCAAGCTGCGATGGAAGGCTATCGCGTGGTGGACATGAATGAAATTGCTGGTCAGGGTGATATCTTTGTTACCACCACGGGTAATTTCGATGTTATTGACCATGATCATATGGCCGCCATGAAAAACGAAGCCATTGTTTGTAATATTGGCCACTTTGATTCCGAGATCAATATCGCCTCACTGGAAAAGTACGAGTGGGAAGAGATCAAGCCACAAGTGGATCACGTTACCTTCCCCGACGGCAAAAAAATCATTGTGCTGGCCAAAGGCCGTCTGGTGAACCTGGGTTGCGCCACCGGCCATCCCAGCTTTGTTATGTCCGCCTCGTTCACTAACCAGGTGCTGGCGCAAATTGAGTTTTTCGTCAGGGGTGATGAGTATAAAAATGAAGTCTACGTGCTGCCCAAAACCCTGGATGAAAAAGTTGCCCGTCTGCATTTGGAAAAAATCGGTGTGAATCTCACGACGCTGTCGCAAGAACAGGCTGATTATATTAATGTTCCGGTGGAAGGGCCGTACAAACCTGGGCATTATCGCTACTAGGAGCCTGAGCTTAAAATTAATATCATTCCCGGTGAAAGCCGGAGTCCGAAATGAGCAACAAAAATTGTGTTTTGGATTCCGGTTTGCGTGAAATGGTGAAATTTGAGCGAATGGCCAGGTAATGTTTGTCTGAATTAAGTGTCGTCTTAAGCCTTTCGGTATATCGCAAAGAAAAACCGGAGATAGAGTGAGTATGGTTTTTCCAAAATTGCAACAGGTGTTGGATGCACAGCCAGATATTGAACTGGCAGTCCTTGTTGGAAGCCGGGCCGAGAGGTGTGCCCGCCCCGAAAGTGATTGGGATATTGCCATTCAATGGAAGCGGGGGCTGTCATTGCTTGATTCCTTGGCGAAAACTGAGACCTTGCGCCATTTGTTGGCAACAGCATTAGCGGTTGAAGATAATCGTATTGATCTGATTGATCTGCCGGGTGCAAGGCTTGCCATGCGTGCCGTGGTCGCCGAGGATGGTGTGCCATTGAAGGGGGAAGACAGCCTGGTCTGGAATCATTTTCTGGGGCGGACGTGGCGTGAGCTGGAAGCCTGGGAATGGGAAAAACAGCATGCGGCTTGATCTTTACCAGGCCGAAACTGCACAGGTTGCGAGCGAGCAAAGCTCTCTGCTTGACGAAGCCCGGCAAAAATTACAGGCGGGAGAGAAACTTTCACGTCTAGAAGAAAACGGCGTGCTGCATGCCTTGCAAATACTGACTGAAAACGCCATTGGCAAGGCAAAACAGATTCTTAAAGCGAAAGGTGAGCCGGTACCTGTCTCTGCATATGATGCGTTGGCAGCACTTGCGCGTACCGGAGTGATTAATGCTGAAGATTTGTCGGCCTGGAATGCTGCCATCGGATTAAGAAATCGCATCGTACATGAATATATGAATATTGATGTGAGTCGTGTACTTGAGCTTGTTTGCGCGGATCAATACCGGTTTGTTGTTGACTTTCTGTTGGCTTCAGTAAGCGATATATAACAAATAATGGGAGGGAAGAAATCCGGCGTCATATCTGAGTCTTGTTTTCTAAAAATTATGGAATCACAAAAAAAACACAAACCCGCTTTTAGTATCGAGTTTTTTCCTCCAAAAACAGAAGAAGGGAAAATCAAACTACGCAAGACCCGTGAAGAACTGGCCCGGCTTAATCCGGCGTATATTTCTGTTACCTATGGTGCGGGTGGCAGTACTCAACAGGGTACTCTGGATACGATACTGGAAATAAAAAATGCAGGCATTGATGCCGCGCCGCATCTCACATGCGTAGGCTCAACAAAAGAAAATATTAAAGCGCTTTTGCAAACCTATATCAATAATGGCATAAGCCGCATTGTTGCGCTGCGCGGTGATATGCCCTCCGGCATGCATGAAATGGGTGAGTTGCGTTACGCGAGTGAGCTGGTGGAATTCATTCGTGCCGAGACAGGTGACCATTTTCACATCGAGGTGGCGGCTTATCCGGAAATTCATCCTCAGGCCAAAAGTGCCACAGACGATTTGGAACACTTTAAGCGCAAAGTTGATGCGGGTGCCAGTAGTGCTATCACGCAATATTTTTACAATGCAGACGCCTATTTTTGTTTTGTGGATGATTGCGAAAAGATGGGGCTGGATATTCCCATCGTGCCGGGTATTATGCCCATTACCAACTATAAAAATCTGGCGCGCTTTTCGGAGATGTGTGGCGCTGAAATTCCCCGCTGGTTACGCAAACACCTGGAGGGTTTTGGTGACGATGTTGCTTCGCTGCGCGCTTTTGGTCAGCAGGTTAGCACGCAACTGGCCAAAACCTTGCTCGAACAAGGAGCCCCGGGGCTGCATTTCTACAGCATGAACCAGGCCGATTCTACACAGGCCATCTGGCATGAGTTACAACTGAGTAACTAGAAGGTAGCCGTCAAAATGGTTGTTGCTCCTGCATAATTTGGCCGTTACGCAGGCGGTATCTGCGAGGCGCAACAGCGCACTTTTTACCAAATGCCGACTTGCTCAGCGCTTTCTTGCCAATCTTTCTGTTTCGCACATCTTTTGTCTGTCGGTAAATGTAAAAGCAAAAATATGACCCCGGTGAACACCAGTGCCCGCTATTCTTCCCAAAACTATCTGCAAGAAACTCATCAACGCCTGATTCTTGACACTTGGGTGGCTAGCCTTCCTGTTCAGTACCCCAGGTCTTGACCCCGCAATCAATACAAGCTCTAATACGCCAACCGTTCATTTTGTGAACATGTTTGAGCAGGATGGGTAGTGCCCCACCAGGAGACGCGCACAAGTCCATGCCCCACGACGAAATTCACTATCGCATCTTCAAGTTTATTGAGGCTCAGCCTGACATCAGTCAGCGCCAGCTTGCCAAGGCGTTGGGCATTAGTCTGGGAAAGACCAATTATTGCCTTCGTGCACTCATTGACAAAGGACAGGTGAAGGCCCGCAACTTTCAGCGCAACCCCGGGAAGAGGAATTACGTCTATTTATTGACCCGTAAGGGGATTGAGGAAAAAACACAGCTCACAGCGCGTTTTCTCAAACGTAAAATGGCTGAGTACGAGTTGCTTAAAGTTGAAATAGAACAGCTGAAAGACGAGTTTGATGTGTTGGAAAATGTGAACCCGGATATGCAATCAGGGTTTGAGCATGGATGATGGAATCGCCGATATTGTCAGGCTGGCAAGCAAAAGCCTGCCGGGACTTATATCAATATACCGTTTTGGCTCATGGGGTACGCCATATGCGCGTACAGATAGCGATATCGATTTGGCGGTACTTCTACAAGGGGCAATGGACAGTGCATGTTTGTGGAAAGTTGCGCAGGACATCGCCAAGGCAATCGGCAAAGATATTGATCTGGTCGATCTTCTGCAAGCTTCAACGGTGATGCGAATGCAGGTGATTTCTACTGGCAAACGTTTGTATTGCAGTAACCCGATTATTTGTGAACGGTTCGAAGACTATACTTATGTTGCTTATGCTCGTCTTAACGAGGAACGGCGAGGCATACTGGAAGATATAAAGCAGCGTGGTACGGTTTATGGTTGATGACGTATTGTTGAACAAAGTCGCTTCGATTGAGCGTTGTTTAAAGAGAATTGCTGACGAATATGTTGGGCACGAAAATGAGCTTGAAACTGACTACGCTCGACAGGATTCCATTGTCCTCAATTTGCAACGGGCCTGCGAGGCTGCAATTGATGCGGCTATGCACCAGGTCAGAATTAAAAAGCTTGGTATTCCCCAGGAAAGCCGTGATGCTTTTCGTTTGCTGGAAGAAGCGGGTTTGTTGTCAGATGAACTCAGCGCTCACATGCAAGCTATGGTGGGTTTCAGAAACGTAGCCGTACATGATTATCAGAAACTGAATTTAGCAATTGTTCACGCAATTCTCAATGAACGCCTGGATGATTTTCGCCAATTTGCCAAAGTAATGGTATCGGTTTGAATATGCAAACCGATGTTGTGTAAGCACCCGGATTTCAGCGTCGGTAACGAAAAATAATCACCCTGACCCTGATTGAAATTGAAGATATGATTTTTTTGATCTATAAAGTAACGGGATACAGAAACTTGATGATGCGATTGACCGAGAAGCAAATTGATTTTGTTCGACAACTGACCACACAGCTGACAAGTGATCGTATGCAAGTCCACATGTTTGGCTCCCGTCTGGATGATGCAGCGAAAGGAAAAGACCTTGACTTATTGTTAGAGTTGTCTGGTCCCGTTGAAAATCCGGCAATGCTTGCGATGTGTATGTCAGAAAAAGTGTCGCGAAAAATATACGGGCGTAAGGTGGATGTCCTTATAAGCAGCCTAATTCCAGGAAGTTACCGATCCATGAAATCGGGCACAGGGAGGGGCAGCTTCTGTGAAAATAGATAACAAAGCCCGATTATGCCCCGGTTTCTGGCATGCATGGTTGCAAAAGAGCGGGATCGCCAGTTTGCTGCCGACCAAAGTCTGTTTAGCCAGTCGTTTGATATTAGTCATATAATGTGAGCAGCATCCCTTTTGCTGATCGAGTATAAACAATGCGTGTAGTTGGCAAACGAAAAATTCGTCCGATAGTGAAGAGAGCCTCCGGCACCCTGTTAAAGCAGGGTGCTGTTTTTAATGATGAAATTCATCGACTGCCAACGGGAACAGTTACTTATTTCCCTAAAGGAATTTATCGTTATAAAACTAATGAAGAGGCTAATGCTCATTGGGATTTATGTTTGATTGAAGGGATGGCCGGAAATGCCAAAATCAGCAAATCTTGAAGCCGCATGGTTTGATGAAGGTGAAAACATACGGCTTGCTGATGAGGTTGTAGTCGATCTTGTTTTTAAAACATGCGGTGAAACTTACGAAACTCTCAAACCCTATATTGAAATCGTAGATCTTGATGGAACACCTGTAAAAACGTTGAGTCTGGAAGGTTTGATAAGAACAAAACAGTCGGCACGAGATAAAGATGTTATGGATCGTATTGTGTTGGAGCGAGCAATTTCCGCCTTAAGTGATAATAAGAAATGAATAGTGGAAGAATTAAAAAAGTGCTTATAACAGGTGGAGCTGGATTTATCGGTTCAGCAGTCGTAAGGCAGTTCATTAATGAAACAGATGTTACCGTTGTTAACGTTGATGCACTTACCTATGCGGGTAACTTAGAGTCTTTAGCATCAGTGTCTGATCATCCACGTTATTTTTTTGAACATGTCAATATATGCGACAAGGCAGCAATGGAACGTATATTCAGAGAATATAAACCCAATGCCGTCATGCACTTGGCGGCAGAAAGTCATGTCGATCGATCTATTGATGGCCCCGCAGCATTTATCGAAACCAATATTGTCGGCACCTATACTTTGCTTGAAGTTGCTCGACAGTATTGGCAGGAGCATTGCCAGTTATCGGCTAGCAATGGTGAAAAATCATTTATTTTTCACCATATTTCTACTGATGAAGTATTTGGCTCACTGGGGGAAGATGGGTTATTCACTGAAACATCTCAGTACCAACCAAGCTCACCTTACTCTGCCAGCAAAGCATCCTCTGATCATTTGGTGCGAGCGTGGCATCATACGTATGGTTTGCCCACTGTTATTAGCAATTGCTCAAATAACTATGGTCCCTACCAGTTTCCTGAGAAACTGATTCCGTTGGTGATTCTCAACGCAATCGAAGGTAAGCCCATTCCAGTGTATGGTAAGGGTGACAATATACGTGATTGGCTTTATGTCGATGATCACGCACGTGCGTTGCGATGTGTGTTGGAAAGTGGACAAGTTGGAGAGACCTACAATATCGGTGGATATAATGAGAAAACCAATCTTGATGTGGTTCACGGTATTTGCGAGATTTTAGACAAACTTCTGCCAGACTCTAAATTTCTACCCCACGCAAATTTGATTACTTTTGTTGCTGATCGCCTTGGTCATGATCGGCGTTATGCTATTGATGCCAAAAAAATGGGTAATGTATTAGGCTGGAAGCCGAATGAAACATTTGATTCTGGTCTGAGAAGAACCGTCCAATGGTATTTATAGAACCAGGTTTGGTGCTCAGGCCTTATAAATGGGAATTGTTCGCACGAGGAGGTAGAAGTTACTATTAGCAACGTAAAGCGTTGCCCTGATGGACAAAAGCATGTTTCGACTTTTCTTCAAGGGTAGAGTGATGATATACAAAATGATCAAGGAAAATTTTTGGAGGGGAGGGTGACGGAGAAAATTTTCCAGTTAATTGTACGTTACAAGCATATTAACTGGGCGCTTCTTGATCAAGGGCTAGTTAGTGGTACAAACTTTCTTACTGTAATCCTTATTGCCAGATATTTTGGAGTGGAAGAGTTTGGGATGTTTTCCATAGCATGGATGATTGTATTGTTTATGAATGGACTTCAGACTGCTCTTGTTGTCTCCCCAATGATGAGCATCGGGCCAACGATAGAAAAAGAACAACAATCTTCATATTATGGAGCAATTTTTTTACAGCAATTTTTGCTAGCCTTTTTTTTTTCCTGTAGCTTATTTTTTGGAGCAAAAATTGGTGTGATATTGTTCCCGGGTTGGGGTTTTGGGCCGTTGGCTACAGTCATTCCGGTCGTTAGTTTTTTCTATTTGGCGCAGGATTTTATTCGCCGTTATTTTTTTGTGTTATCGAAATTTAAAGCGGTATTTATAAACGATCTTGTAAGTTGTTTAGGGCGACTTGTGTTGTTGGCAGTGCTATTTAACTCAATGAGCTTAACGCTCGAGCTAACATTTTGGGTTATCTCTGGAACTACGGCAATTGCCTGGGTGGTTGGCTTTTTTGGGATAGAAAAGCTGGGGTTGAGCTGGACAATGTTTCGAAAAACAACTCTTCGTCATTGGTCAATGTCGAAATGGTTGGCACCATCGGTTGTTGTGCAATGGTTGGCAGGAAATTTGTTTGTGATCGCAGCGGCTGCAATGTTGGGAGCATCCGCTGCAGGTGCTCTCAAGGCTATGCAGAATTTGCTTGGGGTTTTTAATGTTTTGTTTTCAGCACTTGAAAATATTATTCCTGTTAGGGCAGCTGTAATTTATTGCGGGAGGGATAAAGCCGCTCTTGGTGGTTATTTGTTAAAAGTAGCCACATTGGGAGGAGTTATAACTTTGGGGTGTATGGTTGTTGTTATTATTTTTTCAGAATATTGGGTCGAACTATTTTATGGTGAGGAATATTTGCAATATGAAAATCTGTTATTTGGATATGGAGTGGTGTATCTATTAACCTTCATTGGTTTGATTTTTCGTATAGCTTTTCGCACATTGGAACGCACTCATCCAATTTTTCAAGGGTATTTTTTTTCCTTCATCATTTCTTTTTTATCCTTTTATCCTTTTATTTTTTTATTGGGTGTTCAAGGGGCTGTTGTCGGTTTGGTGGTTGTTCAAGTTACGATATTAATGGTGTATCTGAATGCCATAAAAGAGGAAACGATATATGGGGGTGGAAAATGAAAATTGCGGAAATTTACAGTTATGAGTTTAATCGAAATATGGGTAAATTTTATTTTGGAGAAAATAAATGAGCAGCATTAGATATTTCCTCATAAGCCTATATCAAAAATATAATAGGCGACTTAATTCTGGATATCTCGAACAAATATACCAAGCAAGTTATCTTGATTTGGCAAAACGTACTGATTGGTTGAAAGATATACCGCTTTCTTCACCTAGCGGTGGGACAGCAAGTTTTTCACTTTTGTATGTGTTGCTATCTATTCTTAGAGGTAAAGAAGTAAATAAAATAATGGAGTTGGGGGCGGGGCAATCCACAGTGCTGTTGACTCAATATGTTGAGCACCATGAAAAATATCTTGTATCAATTGATGATGATGAATATTGGCTGCAACAGGTTGCTGTGAAGAGTTTTTATGTGATGCCAATATATGCAAAGCTTTCGCGAATTACTGTCCTTAATAAATGTATTGACTGGTATGAGTGCTCTCTTCCAACATCAAATGTTGAATTGTTAATTATTGATGGGCCAATAGCTTATGCGAGCGACATTAAATATAATCGGATTGGCGTGCTGGATTGGATTCCGGAAGTTCTCGACGACGAGTTTATTATCCTTGTTGACGACTCAAATAGAGCAGGAGAGAGATTCCTTGTTAAACAAATTATTAATAAGCTTGATGAGAATGGCTTAGTATTTAAAAGAAGGGATATCGTTGGTGGTAACAGTCAAACTATTCTTGCCACGCAGAAGTACCAGGCTTTTTTGTATCTTTGAGCTACATGAATGATAATTTTTTTTATAATTCTTATAGGTTTTGGCTTTTTGTTAATGCTATCCATATCTTTAAAGGATGGAGCATTGAGCCCGTTGTTTTTGTTTATGGCATTTACGGCTGTCGGCGTTTTGGTGCGTGCATTTCAGCTTGTATCTGAAGCGGGCTCTGAGCTTGTATTGGCACCGTGGGTGTTAGGTCGAGAGTTGGAGTCCTCTGTGTTCATATCGTTAATAGAACTTTTTGTTGCACTGACGATTATTTTTTCGGTAGCTTATATTATTCGCTTGAATAATGGCGTGGGGGTTGAGGAAGTTAAGGTTCCTGATCTCTTAAAGGCACATGTACTTACAAGACGGCAATCAATTTTTTTAGTGATTATTGGCGTCGGTTCGATTGCTCTTTTTTTTGGTGTTATGTCCTATTTGCAGGGTGGATTGTTTGATATGGTGTTGGTTTTTCAGTCGCGAAGCGTGCCCGCTTTAAGTGGGAGGGGTTACGCTGGATTATTTGCTGATATTCCTGTTGTTGTTACTCTCTTTTTAGCTTTCAATTGTTTTCGACGAAAAGTGCAAAATTTTAAGTATAAAGGAAAATGGGAATTTTATGGAATGTTAATATTAACCCTTGTGATGCTGGTTGTGATGGGAGGTAGAGGCGCACTCTTGCAGTTTTTATTGATGATTGGGATTATTTATTATGCTTGCAAACAATGGCGAGTGAAAATTAGTTGGTCGTTATTTTTAGTTCTGTTGATTTCATTTGTAGTTGTAGTTGCAGGGCTTGCTTCACGGCATAGTGCCCAAAATCAAAAGCCTTTAGTAGAGTCAATTTCAACGGTTTCAGAAAACTTGTCGGCTACTCTCAGTGCGCCATTTGCATTGTTGGACCACTATATGTTGCTGAAGGTATATGTTGACAACCGAGGCTTTGATTATGGGATGCAGTATATTTCATACCTTGTGCGACCAATACCCAGAAGTGTCTGGGCGGATAAGCCTGTGCCGCTTGCCCTTAAAATACGACAAATGTTTTGGGGGGACATGGAAGGTGGAATACCACCAACAGTGTTTGGGGAGTTTTTTGTAGCTTTTGGATATTTTGGGGTTTTTTTAGGGTGTATTATTTTGGGAGCGGCGTTAGGTTTTCTTGGTCGCCTATTTCGGGCTTCATTCAATGACCCTGCACAATCTGTTTTGTATGCATTGATAGCTGTTACAGTGGTTTTTTCCGTTGTAAGAACGGGTGTTGAAATAACATTTGTGAAAATATTGATTTATATGGCTGTGGCAATGGGGTTGAATTTGATTTTTAAATTACGAATAAGACGTGTTTCTGAAAAACCACAATGCTTATATTAATGTTTTATAAGGTATATTTGAGCTATTTTCACGAATAAATTTTAGGGGGCTTGTTTCAAATGCGTGTGCTACACATCACTCCAGCTTACTATCCTTCAACCTACTGGGGGGGGCCAATATTTTCAGTGTATGCATTAAATAATACTTTGGCAAAGTTACCTAACACAGAGCTAAAAGTTCTTACTACCGACTCTGCAGGCTCGCAGGTTTCGGATCGTATCAATGCTAAAAATTTAGCTAAATTGTATCCAGGCTATGAAGTGTTTTTTAGTCGTCGCATAGCTGGTGCCTGTGTTTCTGCAGAATTGTTAATGCGATTATTTTCATTTATTCGTTGGGCCGATATAGTGCATTTAACGGCTACATATTCTTTTCCAACTATACCAACGTTGCTCGTATGTCGTTATTTACGAAAACCATTAGTGTGGTCGCCACGAGGTGCTATTTTGGATGCGTATGGCTGGGAAGGTACGCGAAAGCGTGGGATTAAAAGAGCATGGGAACGTGTTTGCAATTTCATTATTCGGCCTGGGGGTGTAACACTACATGTTACCTCAGAGGATGAACGGCATGCATCACTCAGCAGAATTCCGCAGGCAGAAGCAGTGATTGTATCCAATGGGGTGGAAACGCTTCCTACACTCCCTGAGCGTAAGTGGTTACCGGAAGGTCGCTTACGGCTTATTTTTATGGGCCGTCTATCTCCCAAAAAAGGTGTTGAAAATCTTTTGAAGGCGATGAAGTTGATGGAAGACGATCAAACTGTAGAACTCAGCATTTACGGTACGGGTGACAAGCACTATAGAGATAGTTTGATTAAACTTGCCAGAGATCTTGATTTATTGGATAAATCGGTAAATTTTTCTGGACATGTGGATGGTGATGATAAGCGCAATGCCTTTTTGAGTGCAGACATGTGCATCATTCCTTCATATACTGAGAATTTCTGTATGGTTGTTGCCGAAGCCTTGGCGCACGGCGTTCCTGTGGTAGCGAGTCATGGCACACCATGGGCGGAGGTTGAGGAACGCGATTGTGGATTGTGGGTGGATAATAGTCCAGAAGAATTAACTCAAGCAATACGAGATATGCGCACACGGGATCTGGAGCTTATGGGAGAAACGGGATGGAAATGGATGCGTGATGAATATGGCTGGGATGTGATATCTAGGCAGATGGCAGATGTGTATAGAGGAGTGGTATGAGCGAACGTAATTCCTGTCCCGCTTGTTTTACTAACGATGTATTACATTGTTTTGTTAAAGATGGCTATGATATTTGGCGATGCAAGGAATGTAGAACAATGTTCGTTCATGATGTTCCAGATGCAGAGGTAATAGCAAAAATATATGCGTCAGATAATTATTATGAAATATCAACTGATTTAGTTGATAGAATAAAAGAAGAAAGCCGACGTAGGTTAAAAATTCTAATAAACTATAAATCTACAGGCTCATTTTTTGATATAGGCTGTGCTAGAGGGGTGTTGTTAGATGAGGCAAGATTATTTGGTTTTGATACATATGGGATTGAGCTATCGAGTGAGAATGTGAAGATATGTGTAGATAACAATCATCATGTAATTCACGGATATCTGGAGGATTATTTGCCCAGAACACCTGCTGATGGATTTGATATTATTACATGCTTGGATGTAATAGAACATGTTGAGGAACCAATTGATTTTCTGTTAACGGCTACATCAATGCTTAAGGAAGATGGCATTATGGTTGTGACAACCCCTAATTATTCCGGTGTTGTGGCAAGAATACTCAAAAAACGAGATCCATATATGACGCCACCAGAACATTTGAATTATTTTACCTTTCAAGGTATGTATAGTCTTTTTAAGAAAAGCAATTTAACCGTAAAAAAAGAATTAACTTTCGGGTATTTGGTAGACAGTGAACTTGACCACGTTGTTTCAAAGTATGCTCCTGCTTTGTTATCCCCGTTTGAACCAATTATTAAGCCATTAATTCCTTTGGGTTTGCGCGTATTGAATACTATGAACGCGGGAGTAGAGCAGGAGTTTTACCTTTCAAGGAAGGATAAGTAGGTGAGTAAGGATTTAAGTGTCACGGTTGTTATCCTGACCTATAACGAAGAAAAACATATCGAACGTTGCATTCGGTCAGTGCAAGGGTTTTCTACGAGTATTCTTGTGGTTGATTCATTTTCAACTGACCGCACTATAGAAATTGCCGAGTCAGAAGGTGCGACAATCTTGCAGCATGAATTTGTCAATCAAGCGGTGCAGCTCAACTGGGCTCTGGATAATCTTTCGATAGACACAGAATGGGTTATGCGATTGGATGCAGACGAGATCGTAACACTTTTGCTTGCCAATGAAATCCCCAGTGTTCTAGAGCAGGCTGATGTGAATACTTCGGGTTTTCTCGTTAATCGATGCACCTATTTCAGGCAAAAGCCGATTAAGCATGGTGGTCATTATCCGCAATATGTTTTACGAATATGGCGGAATGGTCAGGCCCGTTGTGAAGCAAGCTGGATGGATGAGCACATGGAGCTGTTGTCCGGTAGCGCGCAGCGCCTCAATAATGAGATACATGATGATAATCTCAACAATATTGGGTGGTGGACAGACAAGCACAATCGCTATGCTTCCCGAGAGGCGATAGTGCTCCTCGATAGAAAATACGGTTTTCTCCCAAATCAACATGATCACCTTGGAGAGCTCAAAGGCCAAGCTCGAGTCAAAAGATGGTTAAAGCACAATGTTTACACGCATCTTCCACTAGGCTGGAGAGTCTTGCTTTTTTACGCGTATCGCATGGTTTTTCGTATGGGATTTCTTGATGGACGTACAGGGATGACATTTCATTTCTTACAGGGGTTCTGGTATCGATTTCTTGTTGACATGAAGATAAGCGAGGTTGAAGCGCGAATGCGAAAGGATAGCGTGGACTGCGTGGAAGCCATCCGCCGTGAGTTATCCATTGATCCCTTCTTTTGATGTTACTAATGGGAACGATAATTTTGCGACACCATATGACTAATAATCACCTATATTTCCTGTATCAAGATAAATTACATGTCGCATAATCACCACTCTCATTAATAATTTGAGCGAGTTATCCTTTCCAGGTTTACCATTTATACCAATGAAATCGATGATGTGAAGAAACTATCTAAATTGATTCAAATTATCCGGCAGGGCCTGTTCCCTGCTTTTTTACGGCACAATGTTGCTGCAGGTGTTGAGCATTGTGTTGTACTTGCGCCTTTAAATTGCAAGCATGTGGTGGATGTTGGAGCCAACCGCGGGCAATTTGCCTTGATTGCTCGCAAGTGCTTTCCTGATGCCAAGATAGATTCATTTGAACCATTGCAGGAACCCGCTGATCGTTTTCAGGCACTCTTTGATAATGACCATTCCACGCAGCTACATCGTTTGGCAATTGGGCTGAATGGAGGAGAGGCAGCAATACATGTATCCAGTCGTGATGATTCATCCTCGCTTTTGCCCATTACCGATACTCAGTCTACGCTATTTCCGGGAACTGCCGAGCGTGAGACAAGGATGATCCAGGTTGCACCTTTAAGTAACATTATTTCTGAACAGGATATACAGGAGCCCGCTTTGTTAAAGATCGATGTGCAGGGATTTGAAATGGAAGTGTTGCGTGGTTGCGAGGAGATTTTGGAGCGGTTTCAATATGTTTATGTGGAATGTTCTTTTATTGAGCTTTACGCAGGGCAAGCATTTGCGGATGAAATCATCGCATTTTTGCGTGAACGCAATTTCATTTTGGGTGGTGTATACAATCCATGCTACGACAAGAATGGCCGGGCGGTACAGGCTGATTTCTTTTTTGTTGCTCGCGGGGGCAACGTATAGGTTTTTGCTGTGCGTATTCTGATTCTTACTCTCAATTACTTGCCTGAGTTAACGGGTATCGGCAAGTATAATGGGGAAATGGCTGACTGGCTTGCGGCACGAGGGCATGAGGTACGTGTTATAGCGGCACCACCCTACTACCCGCTATGGCGAGTCTCACAGGGTTATAGCTCATGGCGCTATTGCCGTGAATCGTTGGGTGACGTGGATGTGTGGCGTTGCCCACTTTGGGTTCCCGGCAGGCCTTCAGGCTTAAAGCGTATTTTGCACCTGGCCAGTTTCGCGCTCTCAAGTTTCCCCATCATGTTGTCTCAGATATTTTGGCGACCGAATATTATATTGGTTGTTGAACCCCCTTTATTTTGTGCGCCGACAAATTTAATTGTTTCGAAACTTTGTGGGGCGTATTCATGGCTCCATGTTCAGGATTTTGAGGTGGATGCTGCATTCGATTTAGGTGTGTTGTCTTCTCTGCGCTTGCGTCGCATAGTGCTAAAGGTTGAGCGCTGGCTGATCACTAAATTTGATCGGGTATCGACGATTTCAGATCAAATGATAGTGCGGCTTGGCACCAAGGGTGTTTTACCAGGGAAGCAGGTGTTGTTTCCAAACTGGGCGGATATCGATAATATTCATCCTCTTGATTCTTTAAGTATATATAGAGAGCAGCTAGGTATACCGGCATCAAATATTGTTTTTCTCTATTCCGGGAATATGGGCGAAAAACAAGGGCTGGAAATTGTTGTTGAGGCGGCTCACCAGTTGGTTGACCGTAAGAATATTGTGTTTGTGATGTGTGGTCAGGGTGCCGCATATAGCCGTTTGCGTGATTTAGCGAGCGGACTTGAGAATATACATTGGTTGCCTTTGCAGCCTTTGGATAAATTGAATGACTTGTTGAATATGGCGGATGTTCATCTGTTGCCGCAAAGAGCTGACGCCGCAGATTTGGTGATGCCCTCAAAATTGACGGGAATGCTGGCGAGTGGCCGACCGGTGTTGGCAACGGCTTTTGAGGGTACGCAAATTGCGAAGGTACTTGAGCTGTCCGGTGTGGTTGTGCCTCCCGAAGATGCCGGTCTTTTTGCTCATGCGATGCTGGGTTTGGCAGAAAATACAGAACAACGTCGGCAATTGGGTGAAAATGCTCGCGATTATGCGGTAGAGTTCCTTGGCCGCGATGCAGTATTGGCTCGATTTGAAGAGGCTCTACAGGAATGTGTTTCTTATAAAGAATAAGGGGGGTTTAGTTTGCCAAAAATAGCATTAATAACGGGTATTACCGGTCAAGATGGCGCTTATCTTGCGGAGTTCTTGTTGGAAAAAGGGTATGAAGTTCATGGCATCAAGCGCCGGGCATCATCTTTTAACACTGATCGTATTGATCACCTTTATCAAGACCCGCATGAAACAGGCAGGAAATTTATTCTGCATTACGGTGATTTGAGTGATTCAAGTAATTTGATTCGTATTGTTCAGCAGGTGCAACCGGATGAAATATATAATCTTGGTGCTCAAAGCCACGTCGCGGTTTCTTTCGAGAGCCCGGAATATACGGCTGATACCGTGGGGCTGGGTGCCTTGCGGGTTCTTGAGGCTATTCGTATTGCCGGACTGGAAAAGAAAACCCGCTTTTATCAGGCGTCTACATCTGAGCTGTATGGCGATGTCCGGGAAATACCTCAAAAAGAGACAACCCCGTTTTATCCCCGCTCACCCTATGCAGCTGCTAAGCTCTATGCCTACTGGATTACAGTGAATTACCGTGAGGCCTATGGTATGTATGCCTGTAACGGGATTTTGTTTAATCACGAATCACCCATCAGGGGAGAGACCTTTGTCACCCGGAAAATTACGCGCGCATTGTCACGCGTTAGCCTGGGGCTCCAGGATTGCCTTTATTTAGGCAATATGAATTCTCTGCGTGACTGGGGGCATGCGAAGGATTATGTAGAGATGCAGTGGCTAATGTTGCAACAAGATGAGCCTGAGGATTTTTGTATCGCGACGGGTGTGCAATATTCTGTGAGGGATTTTGTTAATACAGCTTATGATCACTTGGGGAAATCGATACGCTGGGAAGGCGAAGGGGTTGATGAGAAAGGCTATGACGCAGAGACAGGACAATGCATTATTGCCGTTGATCCACGTTATTTCCGGCCTACTGAAGTGGAAACGTTATTAGGTGATCCAACCAAAGCGAGAGAAAAACTGGGTTGGGTGCCCAAGGTTACCTTTGAAGAAATGGTACATGAAATGATGGAAAATGACCTGGCATTGGCAAAACGTGATGCATTGGTCAAAGAACACGGATTCAAGGCCTTTGATTACCATGAATGAATGCGACAACATTTATGTTGCCGGTCATCGTGGTTTGGTCGGGGCGGCAATCTGTCGAGTTCTTGAAAAGCAGGGTTTTAGTCACATCACTACTCGCACCCGCAGTGAACTGGATCTGACGAATCAATTGGCGGTTCAGGCTTTTTTTGAGGCAGAGCGTCCTGACTATGTGTTTTTGGCAGCAGCAAAAGTGGGAGGCATTCACGCGAATGATATTTATCCCGCCGAGTTTATTCGTGACAATTTACTGATTCAGACCAATATTATTGATGCAGCCTATCAAAACGGAGCCCGGAAATTACAGTTTCTCGGTTCCTCATGTATTTATCCGAAACTTGCCCCGCAACCTATGAAGGAGGAGTATTTGCTGACCGGGGAACTTGAGCCCACTAATGAATGGTACGCGGTTGCAAAGATAGCAGGTATTAAACAATGCCTGGCCTACCGACGCCAATACGGCTTTGATACCATTTCGTTGATGCCTACCAATCTCTACGGTACGGGTGATAATTTTGATCTGGAAAACTCCCATGTGGTACCGGCATTGCTTCGCAAATTTCACGAAGCCAAGGTGAGTGGGGCAGGCAGTGTGCAAATCTGGGGAAGCGGACATCCTCGCCGTGAATTTCTGCATGTCGATGATTTGGCAGATGCTGCGGTTTACCTGATGAAAAACTATAGTGGTGAAAGCATGGTTAATGTTGGCGTGGGTGAAGATGTCAGCATTCGTGAACTGGCGGAATTAATTGCCAGGGTGGTGGAGTTTGAGGGGGAGTTGTGTTTTGATACGGGCAAACCAGACGGTGCGCCACGTAAGTTGTTGGATGTATCGAAGTTGAATGACATTGGTTGGCGGGCCAAAATCAACCTTGGCGAAGGGCTTTCGAGCACCTATCAGTGGTTTCTGGATAATCAATCTACACTCAGGATGTAACTGTAATCATATCCTATAGCATCAATCGTCAATAAATTATCATGCGAGTACCAAAAGCAAATATTGAGAGAGCTGGTTTTTATTTCATATACACGCCATCAGGTTTCGCATATCCGAAATAATAAAGCCTTCATCATGATAGTTGAGCTTCCGGTGTATTCCGTCTACATTTAGCTACAGTTATTGAGTCGGGAAGTTGTTAGGGAGCGGAGGTAACGTGCTACCAAGAGGATTATTGAAAGAATACGCGAGCGTGCTTTCATTTGTTGCGCGTGTGTTTGATGTGCTCTGCATCCTGCTTGGGGCATTGCTGGCATACGTTTGGCGTTTTGATCATTGGCCGATGCCCGCCAATTATCAAATGGCTATTTTGCTGGGCGTTTTGTTTACCCTCATGCTTTTTTCGGTTTCCGGGGTTTATCGCTCCTGGCGTGGCAAGAGCTGGCTGCATCAGGCGCAAACGATTACGCTGGCGTGGTTCAGTGTGGTGGCGCTTCTTATTATCGTCGCATTTTTGACGAAAACCAGTACACTTTTTTCCCGCCAGTGGATGATGATCTGGGTGATTTCCGCCTGGAGTCTATTGTTGTTGTTTCGTTTTTCGTTAACTATCATTCTGCGCGCCATGCGCAAAAAGGGATGGAATCATAAACGAATTATCATTGTTGGTGCGGGTAGTCTGGGGCAGGGTGTGGCGCAGAATATCCTGGATGCTGACTGGACCGGACTTGAGGTTGTCGGTTTTTTGGATGATGGTGAATCCTTGCGCGGCCACTGGATTAAAGGCGTGGAGGTGTTGGGTGGTGCGGGTAAGGCCAATCTGGCGATACAGCAAAAATCAGTCGATGAAATCTGGCTGGCATTGCCGTTGAAAGCCGAGGATAGAGTTAAGGAGATTCTGTACGATTTACGGCACAGTACCGCCACTATTCGATTTGTGCCGGGTATCTTCGGATTCCGTCTGCTTAACCATTCAGTGACGGATGTAGCAGGAATGGCAGTGATGGACTTGAGTGCCAGCCCCATGGTGGGTCTTAACCGTGCCATAAAAGCGGTGGAAGACCGGGTATTGGCACTGCTTATTTTAGTATTGATTAGCCCGCTGTTGGCTTTTGTGGCGCTGGGGGTGAAGTTCAGTTCTCCCGGACCGGTGCTTTTTAAACAAAAACGTCATGGCTGGGATGGCAAACCCATCAAGATTTACAAATTTCGCTCCATGGTGGTGCATTGTGAGGATGGGGATACGGTGACCCAGGCCCGGAAGTGTGACTATCGCATTACAAAATTCGGTGCTTTTTTACGCCGTACCAGTCTGGATGAGTTGCCCCAGTTTGTGAATGTTTTGCAGGGGAAAATGTCTATCGTTGGTCCCCGTCCTCATGCCATGGCGCATAATGAGCAATACAAAGATCAAATTGAAGCCTACATGCTACGCCACAAGGTTAAACCAGGTATTACTGGCTGGGCACAAGTGAATGGCTGGCGCGGTGAAACCGATACCCTGGACAAGATGAAGAAGCGGGTTGAATATGATTTGTATTACATTGAACACTGGTCTCTGTGGTTTGACATCAAAATAATTATTCGCACGGTGTTTACCGGTTTCGCCAATAAAAATGCCTACTGAGCAGGACGTTCCTTTGGGACGAAACACCGACTCATTACGGTCCATAAGTCCGAACAGCTTTCAGTTACTCCCGCTGTGGTTAACGGTTGGCTGGGGCTTGATTGCGTTAATTGTCTATCTCTCTCTGACCGCCAGTCCGCCGGAAGTTTTTGAATTTGCGTTTGCAGACAAGCTGAAACATTTGTTTGCCTACAGTGTGTTAATGGGTTGGTTTACTCAGCTTTACCCTTCATTGAAAGCACGAGGGGTTTGGGCATTGGCTCTTTTCTTTTTGGGTGTGACAGTGGAATTTATACAGGGCTGGAGCGGTTATCGATTTTTTGATGTAGCTGATATGGTCGCGAATTCGTTTGGTGTGCTGCTGGGCTGGTGGTTAAGTACCCGGTGGCTGGCAGGCAGCCTGTTACGTGTTGATGGCGTGTTGTCACGATGGTTGAGATAGCTGTTTCAGTTTGTTCTTGTCTGCAATAAGTTCGCATACTTGAGTCCCAATCCAGCGCATACAGCACAGTTAGAGAGACTCTAAATGTTGTTCAGGAAATGTTGAAACAGCTCAGGGTCCTGCTGCTTGAGCTGGGTGCGCAAGGCCATGGTGTTATCGCCCCCGCTTTCCGCATGGGGTTGCATGCGCTCTTGTTGCAGGCGGTACAGGGTAATATAGCTGGCAGGGCAGGCGACTTTGGATAGTGACTCGGGCTCAGGCAATTGGTTAATCAAGCCCGGTTTTGTTGACAACAACCAGGCGGGAAAAGCCTGCACGGGCATTTCCGGATCCAGTTCCAGGAAGTGTATCCATTGTTGACGGAGTTCGTGGTCGTTGCTGGATTCGTAGATATCGCATTGTTCCGGGAACTGCCAGCACAGCTTAAACCAGCTCAGCAAGGCTTCAGGTTTTTGGTGCAGGTACTCGCAGGCTCGGGCGTAACGCAATAATAGCGCAGCGTCGGTATGCCAGTGAGACTCGTTTTCTACCGCATGACATACCGTTTCCCAATCCATTGACTGACTGGCGGTATAGCTGAGATGCAATGTGGGTTTTGCGCTTTGATAAGGCTGGTTTTGCAGGGCGGCAGACAAACGTCGCCACAGCGGAATCAGCAGGTTGCGGCTGTTTTTCCCCAACAGGCTTTTAGCCGTTGGGATCAGTGTTTGTTGCAACATTTGCATGTCACTGGCGGCATCGTTGGTCGGTGTGTTGAGACCTTCTGCTGCTTCGACCAGGTATTCCAGTTCCCCCAAACGTACATGATCGGGTGCGGTGTCATAAAGTTGTTCCAGCAAACGCCGCGCCTCTGTGGGGTTACGGTCAATCAATGCCTGGGTGATGCCGTTAAACAGACTGGTGGCCGGGGCATCCGTGAACAGGTCCATCTGTGGCTGATCTTCAGGCTTGTGGTAACGCTGGTGGAAACATTGGTTCAGAGCGTTGTTTTGACTGAAACGTAATTGTTGTGTGCTGTTATCAGACCAGGAATGGTAGGCAACGGTTTCTGTCTGCCAGCCCCGGCGTTGCAGATAGTCAGCGGCTTGCATCAATTGTTGTTTAATATGTTCATGGTCACCAAACAACGTCTCGTCGAGATAGTCGAATTCGCCATTGCGCCAGGCTTCGTAGTCCGCATAGAGCAGGCGTCCTTCCTGTAACAACAATTCCAGGGGTAAATATTCGCCTTGCTCCAGCAAGAGTTGGTCAACCTGATGTTGAATATCGTGAGTCATTGCGATGTTTTTTGAGTGAGTGTTGATTTTGTTCTGGTATATATTTCCACACGGCGCATGGGAACGGGCAAACCCTATGAGGAAGGTGTCCAGTCTGTATCCAGTGGCTGAAACAGCGCCTCCAGATCCTGTTTATCCCATTGCGGCTCATTTTGGCCATCACCCTGATACAGGCCATCGGCCAGTGCCTGTTTACGTTGCTGCATGATTTGAATCTTTTCTTCCAGAGTACCTTCGCAAATAAGTTTGTAAACAAATACTGTCTGTTGCTGACCAATGCGGTGAGCACGGTCGGTGGCCTGGCGCTCCACTGCCGGGTTCCACCAGGGATCGTAGTGGATAACGGTGTCGGCTGTCGTGAGATTTAGACCAACACCACCGGCTTTAAGACTGATGAGAAATAACGGCACTTTGCCATCCTGAAATTTTTTCACCGGGGTTTCCCGGTCGCGAGTCTGGCCGGTGAGCTTCACATAACGGATGCTCTTCTTTTTGAGTTCTTTCTCGATCAGTCCCAGCATGGTGGTGAACTGGGAAAACACCAGAATGCGCCGACCCTCTTCGACCATCTCCGGCAGGAGTTCCATGAGCATATCCAGTTTGGCGCTTTTGTTGACATCCTTTGCCTTGTCGATGTTTACCAGGCGTGGATCGCAACACACTTGCCGCAATTTCAACAAGGCATCGAGCACGATGATATGACTGCGGCCCAATCCCTGACGCTCGATTTCTTCACGCACCCGGCGGTGCATGGCCAGCCGCACGGTTTCGTAGAGTTCGCGCTGTTTCCCTTCCAGCATCACAGTTTGAGTAATCTCGGTTTTGGGTGGCAGTTCCGTGGCGACCTGTTGTTTGGTACGGCGTAACAGGAAAGGTCGAACACGGCGGCTAAGCCGTTCCGCCGTCGCCTCGTTGCCGTGTTTTTCGATAGGCGAGCGGAAGAAACGGCGGAATTGTTTGTTGTTTCCCAACAAGCCGGGCAACAAAAAGTCGAACAGGGACCATAATTCACCCAGATGATTTTCCATGGGCGTTCCTGTGAGGCAGAGGCGGTGGCGGGCGTTGATATTTCTTGCCACTTGCCCCGCCTGCGCCTTGGGGTTTTTGATCACCTGTGCTTCATCCAGAATCAACAGATGATAATTGTGTGCCAGCAGCGTGCCTTTATCGCGCGCCAACAAAGGATAGGTGGTGATGATCAGGTCATGATCGGCAATGACCGGGAAATGCTGTTTGCGTTGCGGACCATGCAACACCAGCACCTTGAGATCCGGTGCAAAGCGCTCAGCCTCATGACGCCAGTTGAACATCAGGCTGGTCGGCGCAATCACCAGGCTGGGGCGGTCGGCGCGCCCCGCTTCTTTTTCCAGCAGCAGGTGAGCCAGTGCTTGCACTGTTTTACCCAGCCCCATGTCATCGGCAAGAATGCCGGCCAGTCGGTATTCGCGCAGGAACTGCAACCAGTTCAGCCCCTGTTGTTGATAGGGACGCAGCGTTGCTGTCAGTCCCATGGGCACCGTGACTTCGGGAATGTCGTCCAGGTCACGCAAGCGCTGAACCAGTTGCTGCACATCATCATCGCCTATCCATTGCAGGGGGATGCTATTTTCATCCTGATCCAGCGCGCTGATTTGCGCCAATTGTATGCGGCTGAGGCGCAAATTCTGGTTTTCAGCCGGATCAATGTCATGATCCGCGCCATGATAAATTTCCAGCAAGGTTTCCAGTAACGGCAGAATTTTCGCGGCGGGCAAGCTCAGCAAGCGTTCTTTGTCCTCTTCCTCGTTTTTGCCATCAACGGTAAAGGGAATAATGAAATGCTCGGTGGTAATTTCCTTTGCATCGGGCAGACCGCGAGGAAAACTGGAGAGAAAATTCAGCAAAATGGGCAGCAGATCCACATGCTGGCCATCCACTTCCACGCCCAGTGCAATGTCGAACCAGTCCTGCTGATCCGGTTTTTTGACATCACACGTCCACCGGTCGGCGTTGGCCAGTTGATAGCGGAAGTTATCGTATTCGATACGCCAGCCCTGGGTGCGTAAGGCCGGAACTTCTTCCACCTGAAAGTTCAGCCAGGCCTCGACATCATCGTCCTCGAAGCCCCCAGGTTCATGTTCGAACGAAAAACAATCCTCGTCGCTGTTGAACCCCCATTCATTAATTTCCGCGAGCCCTAGCTTGTGCAATTGTTTTACGGCTGCCTGTTCTGCTTTTTTGTCACGTTGTATGCGAACGAGCCGACCATCTTTGATGCAGGCGGGAGGAGCATGACGGTTTATTTCCATATCGCTATATGCAAAACTGAGGCAGGCCATGTCGCTGAACTCAGTCCAGTCGTCGTACATGACGTAATCCTCCGTAGTCAGGCACAGGCAGGGCACGGGCTTGACTCGCGGCAGGGTCTCGACTTCCAGCACTTGCAGGAGCGGAATGATTGAACCCGGCCAGGTGTCAAGCAGATTTTTATTGGTCTCGGCAGCCCGTTCCGGCGGTACCGGAGGCAGGGTTATCAGCTGATGGATGAGATCCTCGGGCAAGTTGCCTTTTAGGGGGCCGCATTCGTTCGCATCACGGTCAAAATACCAGGGAGTAGACAAGGACAGCAGGATATCGGCCTCGGGAGTGGTGCGGACCTCCCCTTGTTGATAGCCGGAATCATTCATTTGCCAGTGAAACTCTAGCGTACGTGTTGCCCCCTGACTGAGAGGGGCTCCCCATTCAATAAACTCAAAATAACTGCGCCCGGTGGCGAGAATGCATTCCAGTATCTGTGTAGATTGCGGCCCGGTAAGCTGGGGAGCGCCCTGATTCAATGTGTACGGCAGTTGATTCAGGGAATTAATCAGCGACAGGTCAACAGGTTCCAGGTAGCGTGGCGGAGTGCGGCTCAGCGCACGGCCAGAATCAAAAGGGCGCTGACGGGAATAACCGCCCTGCTTCAAACGACGTGCCACAACGGTTTCCACATGCAAGACACCCGCATCACATTGCAGGAGATAGAGCAATGCCTGTTGAGAGTCTGCCGGTTTGGCATTTACTTTTTTACGTGCGTTGCGGGACGCAACAGATTTACCCGAAGGTTTTGCCAGAGCAGCGTCTTTATTGTCAGGTAGCGCTTGCTGGTCATCCAGCACCTGTAACAACACCGCAGCGACATGCTCACAGTTTTGTTTTGTCTCGCAGCTGCATTCGCCATTGATGGTGATGATGCCGTTTTCACTGCTGGTACGGATATACACCCGCAACGGGCGCTTGCTGGCTTGCGGGATAATGGCAGTAACCAGCTCACCGTTGCGTTGGATATTGGGCGCGGTTATCCGGCTGTCGGTGAACAATTGCCAGCCCCCGTCGAAACGTTCCGGGGAGATTTGCGCTGTTATGTCTGTCAGGGAAAATAGCATGTGCGCATTGTAACCCCAAACAATGGTCAAATTTATCAGTAGTTGATGGATTATTTTTCTGGCCGCACCCTTCCTTATTTAGAGTGTGGTGAATAGAGTGTGGCGAATTCTCCGTTGCCTCTTTAATCACTGATTACCGTGATACTTAATGCTCCCGGCATTGCCTGTCATTCTGGTTTATCTTGTTGGCACCATTGCCATTTTGGTGTGGGCCGTAAAACACTATTGTCATGACATCAAACCTGCTCTTGGTGAAATAGTCGTGGTGACGCTGTTTGCTTTTAGTTCGGTCTGGAACACCTCTGACCGTAGAGCGGTAGCAATCACGAATTCAGAAGGTGCCACTTCAGGGCGAATGGTTCTGAGTCAAGAATCAAATGCACTCCAAACCTGTTTCGTATGGACGGTGGCTAAATACTGCAAGCACAATGGGATGTCGTTCAGTAATAGCCCTACAGCAATATTGATTGCTACGGGCATTCTGGATCATATTATCCTGATTCGTGATTGATAAAGTGCCCCCTCTGGCCGATCCCTGTTTTTGTGGTCGATTGGCGGGATAAATGTGAGGTAAGCGGCGGCAGGACTTGAACCTGCGGCCTTCCTGCCCATACTATTGCAGTCTCCCAACTGATTTAGCATGTAGGAAACAGGACGCTCTTTCCGTCTGAGCTACGCCGCGATGAGCTTACTTTTTGGCGGTAGGTTTTGCGCAGATTCCACCTCTGCGCTTTACCTGCCGGTTGCGGTGCTTGCTTTCTTCTCGGACTTCCGTGAATTCCGCCTCCAAGGCGTTGAGCTTTTCGACCAAACCTGACAGGTCATACATGTTGCTTAGTCTCCCTCCTTGTTTTGATGTGCGCGATATTCGCTTGACAAGGCCAGCGGTTTCCAGCTCCGCGATGTTGCGCTGTATTTGTTTGGAGCCTATACCCAAGCGATCACTGAGCGCGCTTTTGCTAGGCCAGGGGTTGCGTTCTTTTTCCCACCAAAAGTCAGCAAGCTGTAAAATTATTGCTAGTTGAGTGGGACTTAACCCAAGTCGTTGTTGTGCTCGTAGGAGTAGCGACGGGACAACACAAAAGCCAGCCTTCATCACTGCCTTGCCCCATTTCTTTTCGGACTCCAGGTTTTTGGTTGGCTTGATTTGGGCAACGTTTGTTTTTTTGGTGGCTTTGGCTGGCATTGGCATTTCCTCGTGAGCTGGGTGTAAAGTTACTCGCGTTTATATGCCGATACAAGGAATTGCACTGGTCGTTTATGTCCTGTAAGTATGGTCGTATTTGTCTAGAGCGGTCTAGTCGGGAACGTCCACCGAAGTAGGGTCTGGTCTTCCGTGACCTGTGGGGTCGCTTATTAGTCAGTGGTCTTGTGACTCATTCGATCCATCAAAGTGGTGTCATACGAAGCCACCTTGTTTTTGCCTGACCTGTTGGTGTTTTGCTTACAGTGCCGCTGAACGGCGGATCGCAGGCCTGTTTTTATTGTGTGCATTCTTATGTCTGGTTTCTAATTCTTCTTCTAAGGATTGATCGATAAATTACTGTCCCATTTTGGCGGTGTACCGTAAAATTTGGCCGCTTTTCAGGTGATTTCCTTTATGCAATAAGGACAGTTATTGTTCGCGTGGTCCTAAGTGGCGAAATTTGGCGTTATTCTTGACTAGAAGTGGCGGCTTGGCTTAAGGGGGGCAGCCTGCGCCACCGCACCTGCTACCCAAGATATAAAATTAATCTTGATAAACTATATACATTTGTATATAGTTTGGCCGTGAAGGACTCAATGGAAAAACCGCTGGTATGGATAGGCAGTTCTTTGGTGGATCTAAAGAAATTTCCCGAAGAAGCGAAAGATGTCATGGGGTATTCTTTGCACGTTGCCCAGAATGGGGGCAAAGCGGACAATGCCAAACCTTTGAGTAGCCTGATCAGGGGCGGTCGCGTTTTTGAGGTGCTAGATGACCACAAAGGCGATACTTATCGGGCAGTTTACACCGTGAGATTTGGCGAAGTTCTTTATGTGCTGCATTCGTTTAAGAAGAAATCTACAAAAGGGATTTCGACGCCTCGGCCAGATGTTGAGCTGATAAAAGCCCGGTACAAAGCTGCTGAGGAACATTACAAAGTGCATTACAGTAGCAAGTAAAGGAGACAAACTAATGACTGCGAAACCTGAAAAAATCACAGTGACTGAGAGCAGTGGAAATGTTTTTGCTGACATTGGTTGCAAGAACCCGGAAGAGCTAAAGGTAAAAGCTCAAATTGCGGCTGCGGTTAATTCCATTGTGAAGCACCGCAATATCACCCAGGCCGAGGCGGCCGAGGTGCTGGGGATATCACAGCCTCAGGTGTCGAACCTGAAAAGAGGTAACCTGAAACATTTTTCCGTGGAACGGCTTTTTGATTTGCTGAATGCGCTTGATCGGGATATTGAAATTCGCATCAAAAAAAAGAGCCCTCGCGCGCAGCGCGAGGCGCATGTGGCGGTGGTAGCTGCGTAGTTCTATCTGTTTGACTGGATGGAGTATGGTTAATGCTGTTTTTCTGGTCACACTATCCCTAGAATAGGGCAGATTTTTTGTTCCCATACAATTTACAGGATACCTAATGCTCCCGACACTGCTCGTCATTCTGGTTTATCTCGTTGGTCCCATTGCCATTCTGGTGTGGGCAGTCAAACGTTATCGTCATGGCATCAAGCCCGCATCTGGCGAAATAGTGGTGGTGGCGCTGGCAATATTTCTCATGGCGCTGTTTGCTTTTAGCTCGGTCTGGAACACCTCTGACGATGATGACCAGGAAGTTGCGGAGGTCGTGCAGGAGCTCACGCAACGTTACGACTTTCCCGTCAAGGCCCGGTTTGCTGACCGGCCTGCGGTAGAAGGCTTTGCAAAACCGCGTCGCCTGGAAGTGCGCGTGTACGGGGTGATTACGAGCGCGGAACAGGCCAAAGTCGTGCGGGTACTGGAAAAGCTGCGCAAGCAAATCGCCTCCAAACCTATCGTGGTGTACTTCATGCGTGCAGAAGTGTGGGAGGAAAGCGCGGACGGCTCCCGACAACCCCGGCGTGATCGTGAGGAACTGTTGCGTCAGGTGCGGGTTGAATAGACTCAGGACGTTTCGGAGAGTGTCACTCTGACGAATGCCAGAATCCAGAAGTTGAATCCCCCCTGGACACCAGCCTCCGCCAGCCTGTTACGGGATCGTTTATTGGCGTTTTGGCTGGAAGTGCATGATGTGATGGTACTTGACCCTGAGTTTCTTTTCTATTTTGTTAACAGGCGGCGAAGATAGTGGCATATTCTAATAAAAAACGGGTATATTAAATGAGAAATCAAACAGAAATAAAAATAACGATTGCAAAGTTATTGGAAGTAGCTTATTCCAAGAACAAAGGAATCACAAAAAAAATTATAAGAAAAAAGGGAATTTCAAATTAACCGTTGACGAGCAGGGAAGAGTTTCTCTTTCTGGAGGTGTCGGTACATTAACTTTTAAAGCGGGTTATGCTTTAGAAGGTTTGGGAGCCAGGGTTAAAAATATTTCCATTTTCTTTTCAAAAGGAAATGGAAGCGATATTGAATATACAGCATCGTTCAGTTTTATTGGTGTTGCAGCTGTATCTATCGCAGGAAAATTTAATGTGGAAGATTTAATCTTTTTGTGTTCAGGCTTACTTTGTTCTGCTGCTCGCGACCTTAAAGGTAGACATAAAGCGTATGACATGCAGCTTCAAAGAGTTATGGGTCGGTAAATATGAAGGCATTATTGTTTATTGTGGCATCTGTTTTTTTGCTCTCGTGTACTACATTTGGAGAAAAACAGTCGGTTTCTCTGTATAAAAGTTATAAATTATATGTCGATACATTAATAGCCGAAGATTATGAGTCTGCTGTTGCGATGCTGGCCTTGCATAATCGAAATCAATTTTCGCTTTCAAAGAATAGTGAAAATTTTAATGATTTTTTCCCTTTTTTCTCTTCTGTAGATACTGTTATTGCCAATGAAGTAAATCATTATCAATATAATTTTGGCTTGAAAGGCTGCTTGACTGTCAATGGGTTTAATTCTGTGAATGAGCCAACGTCATTAAACTTTGAGCTGCTGAATGAGAATAATGAATGGAAATTTAGCTATGTACAAATGATATATCATGAGTCGGAAAATGAATTTCCAGCATCTGCAAAATGTCCACCCAGGCCACAAGGATTGTAAAGAAGAAAAGTAGAACTAAGTGTTTGCGTTGGCCGGTGTAATACCCCGTTCTCGCGTAGCGGAAGTCGAGCGTTAGTGATAGCTTGCTACAAGGTGGTTTATTACCTAAGTCCTGCAAGTAATAATGCGGCAACCCCGAAATGGGGAATAAGGGTTATTTGTGGAGCACCGTGTGGACAATGATTAACTGGCCTATCACCTGTTCACAATTTGGGCATGGAAATTAAATAACTTGTACATCTTGCATCTTATCTTTAGCCTGTCTTGACGTGTTCTTTCATTACAAAAGCTCAAAATAGAAAGGCTATTTCTGTGCCTTTGTTCAGTCAGAAACACAGGAACAGGGGGCATCCCTCTGATAACCTGAATGCTATTCGTGGTAGCCTCTACCGAAATGATTTGCCAGGTGTCTGGCGACTCAACGGAAAGGTCTATCCCGTGGCATTGGCATCAACATCGACAAAAGAGTGATGAATCTTACCGAAAATGCACAAGCCGTGCTGTTACTGACGACGTACTTTGCCAGGCCGCTGAAAGAGGCAGCCAAACCATTGACCCTGACCGAATGGGGACGGTTTGCCTTGTGGCTAAAAGGAATCTGATCGCGTTCCCGCCAGCCTGCTTAACGGCGACCCCGAAGAAATTCTGGAAGGCTGGCACGATGTCAAAATTTCAAAAGAACGGATTAATACGCTATTGGCGCGTGGCCATGCAATGGCGCTGGCGCTGGAGAAATGGAGTCGTGCAGGCATTTGGGTGTTAACCCGTTCTGATGCCGCTTACCCGAATCGTCTTAAAACGCGACTGAAAACCGGTGCGCCACCGGTACTGTTTGGTTGTGGTAATGCTGATTTGCTTAACTGTGGCGGAGTGGCTGTGGTTGGCTCGCGTAATGCTGAAGCAGATGATTTACAATTCACCAAAGAGCTGGGTAAAAAAACAGTCAACGAAGGTTTTCCTATTGTTTCCGGGGGAGCGCGAGGTGTTGATGAAGTTGCAATGCTGGCAGCGATAGTAGCCGGAGGCACAGTAGTGGGTGTGCTCGCTGACAGCTTGTTGCGCGCAGTGACTTCCAGCAAGTGGCGACAAGGGCTAATGGACAACAACCTGGTCCTGGTATCACCGTTTTATCCTGAAGCCGGTTTCAACACAGGCAATGCCATGGGACGCAATAAATATATCTATTGCCTGGCGGATACGGCTGTTATTGTTCATTCGGGCAGCAAGGGCGGCACCTGGAACGGCGCACTTGAGAACCTGAGCAAAAACTGGGTGCCGCTCTGGGTAAAGCCTACCCGCGACAAAGCGGCGGGCAATGCCGGAATTGTACAGAAAGGCGCGCACTGGTGTGAAACAGTGGTTGATGAAATGTCAATTCCATCTTTGTTTGAGTCCCGGACAATTAGCGGGCAATCCATGGATTTATTTGCAGTATCTGAAGACAATTCATTGGTGACAGAGTACAAAGCCTCCAGTGAAAAAGCTAAGGTTGTAGTGACAGAAGAAGCATCACGGGAAACGATCCCAACAGATTTTTATCAGATTTTTTTAGCAGAATTACAGCGTATAACTGGCAAGTCACCCCTGTCCACTGAACAAATTTGTACACAACTGAGTCTGCATAAGAGCCAGGTTAGGGAGTGGGTAAAACAGGCAGTGGAAGAAAAACAAGTAATAAAATTGAATAGACCTGTACGATATCAGTAGGTAGATAAGTCGTCTTCCCCGTGTTGATTGATGAAAGCAATTGAAAATATGAAAGGTTAATGCGATGGCAAAAATTGAAGGGTTTAGAGTAACAACTATAAGTCATTAAAAAATGTTCGCCTTGGTCGATTGTGGAACCTGCAAAATGTTGATCCTCTGACGCCATTGACTGTAGTAATAGGAAAAAATGGTGTGGGAATGACGCATGGAACTCAATTGATGAGAGGACCATTCATTTTTGAAATGAAAAAGAGGTTAAAAATGTTAGTGAGAAACACAGGAATGGAGACACCCGTCTGACAACCTGAGTACTATTTTTTGCTGCACTGACCATGCGAGCCGCGTCAACTGCTAGATCAGGTGCTGACCGTGGATACCGTGCTGGGTTTCTGATCACTGTTTGCGGGATATCAGGAGGTGGCGTGTCCACCCACAGTACTATGGTGGAACCGGCAGGCCTGAAAACAAAAGAGACCGCTTTTGTCATACGCATTGAGCGCAGCCCGCCAATCTGTTAATCTGCGTTCCCTTCTGATGTCCCCCTTAAACCTGACCATATTCCGGGTTGTTAATGACCAAATTTGTATTCGTAACTGGTGGCGTTGTTTCCTCTTTGGGGAAAGGCATCGCCTCTGCCTCGTTGGCTGCCATTCTTGAATCGCGCGGCCTGAAAGTGTCTCTGATGAAACTGGACCCGTATATCAACGTGGACCCCGGTACCATGAGCCCCTTTCAGCACGGTGAAGTCTTCGTTACGGAAGACGGTGCCGAGACTGATCTTGACCTGGGTCACTACGAGCGTTTTGTGCGCACTACCATGGGCCAGCGCAACAATTACACTTCGGGGCGTATCTATTCTGATGTGATCAGCAAGGAGCGCCGGGGCGATTACCTGGGGGGTACCGTGCAGGTCATCCCGCATATCACCGATGAGATCAAGCGTCGCATCATGGAGTGTGCTGAAGGGCTGGATATTCTGATGGTGGAGATTGGCGGTACGGTGGGTGATATTGAATCCCTGCCGTTTCTTGAAGCCATTCGCCAGATCGGCATTGAACAGGGCCACGATAATTCCTTGTTCATGCACCTGACCCTGTTGCCGTTTATTCCCACCGCTGGCGAGCTGAAAACCAAACCTACCCAGCATTCCGTTAAGGAGCTGCGCTCTATCGGTATCCAGCCCGATGTGCTGATTTGTCGTGCCGACCGTCCGGTGCCGGATGATGAGCGCCGCAAGATTGCCCTGTTCACCAATGTCGAGGAGCGCGCGGTTATTTCCGCTGTGGACGCCGACAGCATTTACCAGATTCCTGTACTGCTGCACGAACAACACCTCGACCAGATCGTAGTGGACAAACTGCGTATCGAAGCGCCGCAGGCGGATCTTTCCGAGTGGCAGGCGGTCACGGATGCGCTGTTTGATCCCAATGGTGAAGTCACTGTTGCCATGGTGGGCAAATATATGGATCTCACCGAAGCTTACAAATCCCTCTCCGAAGCATTGATTCACGCAGGGTTGCATACCCGCACCAAAGTGAAAATCCGTTATATAGACTCGGAAGACATTGAAACCGATGGTCTGGATTGTCTTGAAGATGTCGATGCCATTCTGGTGCCTGGTGGCTTTGGTGAGCGCGGAGTGGAAGGCAAGATCAGCACGGTCAAATATGCCCGCGAAAACGGCGTACCTTACCTGGGTATTTGCCTGGGCATGCAAGTGGCGGTGATCGAATATGCCCGTCATATGGCTGGACTTGATGGCGCACACAGTACCGAATTCAAAGCCGATGCACAGCATCCGGTCATCGGGCTTATCACCGAATGGACCACAGCGGATGGTGAGGTGGAGCAACGTAGCGAAGATTCCGACCTTGGTGGCACCATGCGTCTCGGCGGTCAGGAGTGTCACCTCATGGACGGCTCCAAGTCACGCGAACTGTATGGCAAGGAAACGATTATTGAACGTCATCGCCATCGTTACGAATTTAACAACAGCTATCTTGATACCTTGCAGGGAGCAGGTCTTGCCGTTGTGGGGCGCTCTGCTGACGGCAGTCTGGTGGAAATGGTGGAAATTCCTGAACACCCATGGTTTGTCGCCTGTCAGTTTCATCCGGAATTTACCTCCACGCCGCGTGATGGTCACCCGTTATTCAGCGGTTTTATCAGTGCTGCACGCGCCAGGGCAGGAACCTGAATCATGAGCATGAAACTCTGCGGCTTTAACGCCGGGCTGGATCAGCCACTGTTTGTTATTGCTGGCCCCTGTGTCATCGAATCCGAACAGCTGGCCATGGACACCGCCGCAACATTGAAAGAAATAACCGACAGGCTGGGCATTCCGTTTATCTACAAATCCTCCTTCGACAAGGCCAACCGTTCCTCCACATCCAGTTATCGCGGGCCGGGTATCGAAGAAGGATTGCGCATCCTGCAAAAAGTTAAAGACGACATCGGCGTACCGGTGCTCACCGATGTGCATGAAGACACACCGCTGGATGAAGTTGCCAGCGTAGTGGACGTATTACAAACCCCCGCGTTTCTTTGCCGACAAACCAACTTCATCCAGAATGTGGCGCGTACCGGCCTGCCGGTGAACATCAAAAAAGGCCAGTTTCTCGCTCCCTGGGACATGAAAAATGTCGTGGATAAAGCGCGTGAAGCCGGTAACGACAACATCATGGTTTGTGAGCGTGGTGTCTCCTTCGGTTATAATACGCTGATTTCGGATATGCGTGGCCTGGTGGAAATGCGCAACACGGGTTGTCCGGTGGTGTTTGATGCCACCCACTCCGTGCAACAGCCGGGCGGGCAGGGTGCAACCTCCGGTGGTCAACGCCAGTTTGTGCCCGTGCTGGCACGTTCGGCAGTGGCGGCAGGTGTCTCCGGGCTGTTTATGGAAACGCATCCCGATCCGGAAAAAGCGCTCAGTGATGGGCCCAATGCCTGGCCGCTGGGTGAGATGGAAAGCCTGCTGGAAACCTTGAAGGCGCTGGATGATGCTGTGAAGGCACGAGGGTTTGGGCACGATCCTGTATAATGGATCGTTCTTTCGGGTATGCCATGAGGCATTTGTGCAAAATGGCAAATTCTGGATTCCGGCCTCCGCCAGAATGTCGGTAATAGAATAAATCAGAGATCCCATCAGGAATTACTGGATAATTTAGGCAACATTAACAAAAAAACCTGGAGTACCAATGACCGCGAAAATCGCCAACATACACGCCCGTGAAATTATTGATTCCCGAGGCAACCCCACCGTCGAAGCTGATGTCACCCTGGCATCCGGCCACATGGGCCGCGCTGCGGTACCATCCGGTGCATCCACCGGCTCCCGCGAAGCCATCGAACTGCGTGACAACGACAAATCCCGCTATCTGGGCAAAGGCGTACTCAAGGCCGTAGCCAACATCAATGGCGAAATCCGTGACGCCTTGCTGGGAAAAGACGCCAGTGACCAGGCTGATATCGATCAGCTGATGATTGCACTTGACGGCACCGAAAACAAAGACCGTCTTGGTGCCAATGCGCTACTGGCTGTCTCCATGGCCGCCGCCAAAGCCGCTGCCAGCGAAGCAGGCGTTTCACTTTATCGTTATCTGGGTGGTGAAAATGCCACCACACTGCCAGTGCCGATGATGAACATCATCAACGGTGGTTCACATGCTGACAACAGCGTCGATTTGCAGGAATTCATGATTCAGCCCGTGGGTACAACCAATATATCCGAAGCCATCCGTTGCGGTGCTGAAATATTTCATGCACTGAAAAAAGTATTGAGTGATCGTGGCCTGAATACCGCAGTGGGTGACGAAGGGGGATTTGCCCCGGATCTGCCCTCCAACGAAGCAGCCATTGAAGTCATTATCGAAGCCATTGAAGCAGCGGGTTACACACCGGGCAAAGATGTCTTCATCGCCATCGATGCCGCCGCCTCTGAATTTTACAAAAATGGAAAATACGAACTGACCTCGGAAGGCAAATCATTAACGGCTGCTGAATTTGTTGATGTGCTGGCCAGCTGGGTGGACAAATACCCCATTCTCTCTATTGAAGACGGACTGGATGAAAGCGACTGGGAAGGCTGGGCCATATTGACCGAAAAACTGGGAGATAAAATTCAGTTAGTGGGTGACGACCTGTTCGTTACCAATACCAAAATACTTAAACGCGGTATTGATAACAACATTGCCAACTCCATCCTTATCAAGGTCAACCAGATTGGCACACTGACAGAAACCTTTGCCGCCATTGACATGGCCAAAGCCGCCGGTTACACATCGGTAATGTCGCATCGCTCTGGTGAAACGGAAGATGCCACGATTGCTGATCTCGCCGTCGCCACCGGCACGGGACAAATCAAGACCGGCTCCCTGTCGCGCTCTGACCGCATCGCCAAATACAACCAGTTATTGCGCATTGCCGAAGAGCTGGGCGACAAGGCAACTTATCCCGGCATGACTGCTTTCAAACGTGCCTGAACTGAAATGAAGTAAAGATGAAAACCATCATCGCCGCCCTTATCGTCCTGTTTGTACTGTTACAGTTCAAACTCTGGCTCGGTGAGGGCGGTATGAAGGACGTGTGGGCACTGGACGAAGCCATTGCCGCACAGACTGACAAAAATGCGCAGCTCAGGGAACGCAATCAAACACTGTCTGCCGAAGTGGATGATCTCAAACAGGGGCTTGAAGCCATCGAAGAACGTGCCCGTTATGACCTGGGCATGATCAGGGAAGGCGAAACCTTTTATCAGGTTGTCGATTGAGTTTGGCTTGCTCAATTATCAAAATCCATTTTTTAGTGTCACAAAATTAGCCGGTGTCAATTTTTACAAAAACAGTCGTATCTGAAAAAGCTGTGTTGTTGTGGATAATAATGTGCGCAATAGCGACTATTGCCAGTGTGTTGTTGGGTGGCATCATTATATATTTTATATATGACTGTTGGCCTGTTACACGAATACAATTTGGTGGGTTATGCCTATCGAAAATTCAACCAGATTTTCTACAGTTTTTACCTCTTGTGATTGGTGTTGTAGCAGGTTCTATAATGACTGTTAAACTTTTGGAAGCCGGAAAAAAGTAGCTGGGTGATGCCGTCAGCCCGTTAGAATACATTTTATGCAGCCATAGAAAATTAGTGTGGCATCAAAGTTAATTGTTTGCTCAAATTGACTTTTAGAGGTGTGTAACACTATCAATCCCGATACCTTAACCTTAATATTTATATGGAAATGAGGCGCTGACAGGTTTAATGTGTCAACTAACTTACTCATGCCTCCAGAGCAATCAGGCTCGGAAATACGGTGGCCACTATTATTTTTAGTGCCCGCTTGAAAATCCCTGAAACAGGCTACGATTTCGAGTGAGGTTAATTCGCCTATTAATGCAATGGCTCTTTTTGTACTCTGTTGATTGTTCTGATCGACAAAAAATGAGAACAGCCCATTTGATTGGCTTGCGTGTTAGGAATTTGCACATGCCGGAGTCGTTAGTTGTTTTGAAATGGAATGAAATATGAACCTTAAGAACAGTATTTTTTATTGAATGCTTCATCCATAACGCAAGAAGGAAGGCGAAACCTTTTATCAGGTTGTCGATTGAGTTTGAGTTCTTCTACTAAAAACAATACTTCTTCCCTGTCTCCACATTTCTGGGCTGTCATACCCGCCGCAGGTGTCGGTGCGCGCATGGCATCTGACCGACCCAAACAATACTTGCCGCTTGCCGGACGAACCGTCATTGAACACAGCCTGAATGCCATGTTGAATCACCCGGTGATTAAGGGTGTGGTGCTGGCCATTGCCGCTGATGATGAATATTGGGCGACGTTGGATTATCAACACCCAAAACCAGTCCTGCGGGTGCCGGGCGGGACCGAGCGTTGTCATTCAGTGTTGAACGCGCTTGATGTGTTGCAGGCGACGGCCAGTGAAACCGATTGGGTGCTGGTGCATGATGCTGCACGGCCCTGTCTGCGTCAGGATGATATCAGCCAGCTCATGGAATGCTGTAAACATCACCCGGTGGGCGGCATTCTCGCGGTGCCGGTGAAAGACACTATCAAACAATCCATGGGTTCCAGCCAGGCCGACACCATTACTGTGACGGTTGACCGTTCTTTGTTGTGGCATGCACAAACCCCGCAAATGTTTCGTCTGGGTATGTTGCGTGATGCGTTGAGGCAAGCGCTGGCGGCGGGTGTGACGATTACCGATGAGGCCTCTGCATTGGAATGGTGTGGTCAAATGCCCCTGCTGGTCGAGGGACATGGCGACAATATCAAAATTACCCGCCCGGAAGATTTGCCCCTGGCGGCGTTTTATTTTTCCCGATCACTGCCGACAAGTAACTACTGATATTTCATTGCACTTGCACAGGAGGTGTTATGCGCTGGTGTTTATTATTAATAACGCTGTACGCAACACAGGGTTTTGCAGAAACATCACTATGGCGTGTCAGTAATGGTGCCAATGTATTATTTATCGGCGGTACTGTCCACGTACTCAGTAAAACCGATTATCCATTACCTGCTGCATTTGATGCTGCGTATAAAAAGTCCTCCAAACTGGTTTTTGAGACAGATATCGATGCCAGCCAAAACCCTGCTTTTGCACAGACTATGTTGCAGCGCATGATGTTTAAGGACGGGCAAAACCTGAAAGATGTACTGCGACCTGATGTTTATGCGCAGCTGGAAAAATTTGCTGCCGCACGCGCTGTTCCCATGGTGATGCTGGAAAAAATGCGCCCGGTCATGGCCGTTATGACGTTGATGCTTGTGGAGTTGCAGCGCCTGGGTATGGCTGATACAGGAGTGGATGATTATTATCATCAACGTGCGCGGACAGATAAAAAAATAGTGGGATATCTGGAAAGCAATGAACAGCAGCTGAATTTTATCAGCAATATGGCCGCAGGACGCGAAAATGATTTTGTATTGTACAGCCTGAAAGACCTGAATAATGTTGAAGACATCATGCAGAAATTCAAGGCCGCCTGGCGTAGTGGCGATAATGATGAACTGGCGGCGTTGTCACTGGCGTCAATGCGTCAGGATTTCCCCCAGATTTACCAGCAGCTTTTGGTTGAGCGCAACCAGAACTGGTTTCCTCTGATTGAGTCCATGCTGAATGATCCGGGCACAGAAATGATTTTGGTGGGTGCGTTGCATCTGGTGGGCAAGGAAGGCGTTTTACATGCTTTGCGTGAAAAGGGATATCGCATTGAACAATGGTGAGTGATGGTAGCAATGACAGGGAGCGGGAGTACGATGAGCAGAAAAAATAAAGAAGCAATTGTGAACCATGAAAAACTGGCTTTGCAATGGCGACGCACCAAGATTATTGCCACATTGGGTCCGGCGTCTGATTCTCCGGCAATGATCAACCAGCTGCTGGAAGCGGGCGTGAATGTGGTGCGTCTGAATATGTCCCATGGTGATCACGACAGTCATCGCCTGTTATTCAAACGCGTGCGTACTGCTGCAAAACATCAAAATCGCAATGTCGCTATTTTGATGGATCTGTGTGGACCCAAAATTCGGGTAGGAGAGTTCAGAGACGGGCAGATTATGCTGGTGGATGGCCAGCAAGTGACGGTGACCTGTCGAAACATCCTTGGTGGAGAAGGGCTGATTCCCTCCCAATATCGCCATCTGTACAAAGACGCAAAAAAGGGTGAGCGTATTCTGCTGGATGACGGCAATCTGGAATTGTGTGTGTTGTCAATCAAGGGCACGGATGTCAATTGTCGTGTGATTCACGGCGGCATATTAAAAGACCACAAAGGCATGAATCTACCGGATTCTAACTTGTCCACCGCAGCCTTTACCGCCAAAGATAAAAAAGATGCGTTGTTGGCCATGGAATTAGATGCGGATTTTGTTGCATTGAGTTTTGTACGCAGTGCAAAAGATATCATGCGGTTAACGCGCTACATGGCACGTCATGGCAAAGCCATTCCGGTGATCAGTAAAATTGAACGCCCGGAAGCCGTAGAAAATATCGATGAAATTCTTGTTGAGTCGTACGGCATCATGGTGGCGCGAGGTGATCTGGGTATTGAACTGCCTGCCGAGCAAGTGCCGATGATTCAGCGTGACCTGATCAAACGCGCCCGTCGTGCCTATGTGCCGGTGATTGTTGCTACACAAATGCTGGAATCAATGATTACGCATTCGCGTCCCACTCGTGCCGAAGTCGGTGATGTGGCCAGTGCCGCCCACTCCAGTGCAGATGCGGTCATGCTTTCGGGTGAAACCGCCAGCGGTGAATATCCTGTTGAAGCGGTGCAGACCATGGTTAAAATTGTGCGCGAAATTGAACGCCACCAATGGCATGACGGGCGCTATGGAAGCCAGGTGTTTGCGGATCGTCGAAAAGCAGGTTTCTCCAATCGTGAAGCCGTGGCTCATGCGGCGCTGGAACTTGCACGGGATTTAAAACTGGAGGCGATTATTGTGCCTACCCTGTCGGGCACGACGGCACAGGTGCTGGCGGCGCATCGTGCCACGGCATCGATGGTGGGGGTGTGTTCACGGGAGTGGGTTTGTCGCCGCCTGGCATTGCACTGGGGGGTGATTCCCGTACATCTGGTGACACCGGATCATCAGGACTGGCGGGATATGTGTCATCGTATTGAATCGCAATGTGAGCTGACCCGGCCCGGGCATACGGTGTTGGTGGTTTCGGGTTTTAATGATGACCCGGCACGGAACGAGCCAGTGTTGAAAATGATGCAGCTTTGAGTGTGTTGTTGCAAAAAATATTGTTTGCTTGCGGGCAGAATTATGGTTTGTTTATGGTGTGTCAAGTGCCGCCTGCTGGCTAGTTATGCACAGATGCCTCAGCCTATGTTTCCCGGCAACAGTAGTGCCATAACCATTAAGAGTGTCGTAAGCTTGAACGATTTTATCGCAATCTCTACTCAAGCCTGATCTGTGAAAAAATATTGCCATCAGGCTTTGGTTGAATTTTTTCATCCTCAAAAGCAATGGAAATAACGCTGTCATTCGTGGCTTGCTTGTGTCGCTGGTTTTTCAATGTCAACTCGTAGCAAGCTGATGGGGTATTCACGTCACACTGGCGGAGAGCGGTGTTCAGAGCGGGAACTCTGGATTCTAGCCTTCGCCAGAATGACAGTAGTTGTGGCGAGCCTGACAATCCATTGTAAGGTACGTTTTAGACAGCTGCATTTTCCTGGAGTCTGCCTATGGTTTGTGTCAATATCGGTTCAAAAGATAGCTGAACTGTTGGATTAACACTACTTAAAGATGCCCCGCTTTCATGCGGCGTAAGCGGGAGAGATTGCTTCAGGAGTGTTTATTAATTAATAATATGTGTGCTGGATGGACATGACGTACGAGCATGTTCACACTTGGGGAGTCAGGGGTTATGAGTATGTTGTCCGTCAGAAAATTGCTTACGGTTGTTTTTGTTTCGTGTTTCCTTTTTACATTTTCGGTGCAGGCTGAAACACCATTTGAAGGAGTGACTAAAGGATCATTCGCAATCAGCCCGACAGGGGCGGCAACTTACACCATTCCCATCGAAGTGCCACCGGGTATTGCCGGACTGCAACCGGAGCTTGCGCTGACATACAATAGCCAGGGCGGCAACGGGCAATAAAACAAGACACCCATCAATCAATTGACATCCTGACCGGTCTTCTTTAAATTGCGGATCAGATTATCCACACACATGGAAGCAGTAGGAGGCACGGACAAGAAAACAAGACACCCATCAATTAATTCCCGCCCCGAAAACAGCGCAGGTTCCCATTTCAGACTCAGCCAACTGCGTCATCCCGCGTACCAGCTCGCCGAAAACAACCCCGTTCACCACCGCAGGGAGCAAGGTTTTTGTATTGATTTTCATTA
>Ga0316209_1000100_pt1 | contig 177551 bp, 176 predicted proteins | sample 6monopyrite_MG_FD_204945 | JGI IMG/M metagenome (GOLD analysis project Ga0316209, IMG submission 204945) | Microbial mat bacterial communities from mineral coupon in-situ incubated in ocean water Damariscotta River, Maine, United States -... | ecosystem: Environmental > Aquatic > Marine >... | reverse complement strand
GCCAGCAAATTCATCCCTTCAGCTCCCGCGCTTCTTCCATCTCGACCGACCCCCGCGTGCGGAACCGGGCGATGGCGATGCCAAAGCCCACCGCCATTTCCACCGCCATCACCGCCATGACGATCAGAACGAACATCTGCGCCGCCGGCTCATCGGGGTGCAGATAGCGCCAGAAGGCAACGATATTGACCAGCGCCGCGGCCAGGATCAGCTCGACCCCCATGATGATCATCACCAGGTTGGTCTGGCTGAGCGCGCCATAGAGCCCGGTGCCGAACATGGCGGCCCCGACGGTGAGGGCGATGATCAGTTCGGGGATCATGACTTGCGCTCCTTTTCGGGGGCGATGGCCACCATGGTCGCGGCCACCATCGCGGTCAGGATGGTCAGCCCGGCCGACTGAAAGATGAACATCGAGCGGCCTAGCAATTCACGCCCCAGCTCGGCCGTCTGCTCGGCTGCCGCCGGGATCGCCAGAGCGGCAGGCCCCCAATCGGAAAGCAAGATCACCGCCAGCGCGCCCACCAGCCCGAGACCACCGGCCCAGAGCGAGAGGCGTTTCTGATGCGTCATCTCCATCGCGCCCAAACCGCCCGGATCCATCATGAACATGACCATGAAAATGGCCATCACGCTCATCTCGGTGGCCATCATCATGATCTGCAAGACGCCCAGGAACTCGGCCTGCATCAAGAGGAACATGACCCCGACGGCGGTTTGCGAAAACAACAGCGCAATGGCGGAGCGCACCATGGAATGGGTGCGAAACACGACCACGCCGAACCAGACGGCCGCCGCTCCGAAAAAGGCCAGAAAGAAGACTTGCGCGAAGGATCCGGTCATATCGGCACCACCAGGGCGGTAACACCCACCAGAAAGATATTGGCCAGCGCCAGCGAGATGCCCAGTTTCCAGCTGACCGCCAGATAGCGCGCCTCGCGCACCCGTGGCAGCAACCGGCCCGCGCCCAGCATCAGGGCCGTGACCACGAGGATCTTGATCGCGCTCCAGGCCACCGGTGGCAGCCAGGGGCCAAGCCAGCCACCGAGGTAAAACGTCACCGTGGCCCCGGCCATCACCAGGATGATCACCATCCGCGCCAGCCGCAGCACCGCCAGCCGCGCGCCGGTATATTCCGCCTCAAAGCCACCCGCCAGATCGCCGGCACCGGTCGGCAGGTCGAGCGGCGGCAGCCAGGCCAGCCCCATCGCGGCCACAACAAAGAGGGCAAAACCGATCGGCTGATAGGCGATATTCCACAGCGCCGCCTGCGACGTGACGATATCGATGGTGGAAAGCGATTCCGCGCGCATCGCAACGGCGGTGATCGGCATCACGATCAGCATGGCATAGGCGATGAACTGCCCCAGAAACCGCCAGCCGCCGATCATGGCATAGGCTCCGTTGGGTCCCCATCCGGCCATGATCAGCGCCACCAGAACATAGGCAAGTGCTGCATTGAGAAAAAGCGCGCCGGTGGCCAGATCGGTGACGATCAGGCCAGGCGCCAGCGGAATCACCGCTGCCGCCAACAGCCCGGCCACCAGCAAAAGCACCGGCGCGGTTTCGAAAAACAGCCGGTCGGGCAGGCGCGCCAGCACGCTTTCGCGCCCCAAAAGCGCCAGCGCCGAGATCGCGGGCCGGGCCAGGCTGAACCGGCCATGGATCAGCCAGCTTTCCAGAACCGCGATGAAATAGCCACCAATGGCCAGCGCAAGCAGTAGGACAGCGATGGTCATGGCGTGATCTCCCAGGGATCAAGATCCAACGAGCCGATTGCTGTCAGCGCATCGGCCAGCTCGCTCTGGGCGGTGATGCGTCCGATCAGGGCCGCGTGCGCCGCAAAGGGGGTGGTGATCTGCGCCTCGGTCACCCGCCCGTCCTTGAGCGTCAGGTGCGCCGTGGCCGTGCCGCGCGGGGTCTCGATACTGGCCATGCCATGTCCCGAGGCAGGGCCGATATCGGGCGGCGCGGGCAGTTCGATGGCCCCGGCGCGGGCGATCAGGTCGAGGCTTTGGGCAATTTCATCGAGCCGCTGATTGAGCCGCGCCAGCGCATCGCCGGCGGATTGCGTCACGATGCTGAACCCGAGCGCGCCATAGACCGGATCGTCGCCGCGCGTATCCGTGGCAAGCCCCGCCGCGCGTGCCACCGGGCCGGTTGTGCCGTCGTCGCGCCCGGCCTTGCCGATCCGGCCCAGCTTGGTGCGCAAGAGCGGCACCGCCCGGACCCGGGCCAAGAGCGCCTTTATGTCTCTGGCGCGCGCTGTCACGTCCGCCATATCCGCATGACGCAGGGCGCGCTGCAAAGCGCCCGCGCGCCGTTCCAGCCAGGTCATTCCGATCTGTGAGGCGAATCCGGCAAGCCAGGACAGGTGGCTCGCGATGCGTTCCCGTTCGAGCGCCGCGGCGCGGGCCGCGGCCGCCTCGCCGGCACCGTCGCGCCCTGCGGCGGCCGTCAGCGCCAGACAGGCCAGCGCCCGCATTCCAACCGGTGCCAGCGGCACCAGAGACGCCAGGCGTTCGACAAACGCGTGCGCGTCCAGATCACGGCCAAGCGCCGATCCAGCCAGGCTCTGCGCCTCTGCCTTGGCCACGCTGTCTCCATCCAGCGTCAGCATCAGACCCAGCCCGCCGGGCAGGCCGGGAAAGAAGGGGCCGAAGGGGGCGGTGATCCACTCCATCTTCAGCCCATCGGGGCTGGCGGGCAGGTCGCGTGTCAGATCGACCATCGACATGAAATTCGCCTCTATGCCGTCGATCTGAGGGGGGCTGTGGCTGCCATGCCCGCTATGGCCGTGCATATGGCCGCCATGGCCTGCATCTTTGCCCTGCGCAGAATGTTCGCCATGCCCGCCATGATCCTGCGTATCTTCTGCACCCACCGGCACGAGATGCATGCCGCATTTCGGGCAGGAACCCGGCTGATCGGTGATCACCTCGGGATGCATCGGGCAGGTGAAGCGGGTCGGCTCTTTCGCATCGGTGCCGTGGGCAGAATGGTCCGTATGATCACCATGCTGATGGTGGTCGCCATGCCCGCCATGATCCTGCGTATCTTCTGCACCCACCGGCACAAGATGCATGCCGCATTTCGGGCAGGAACCCGGCGTTTCGCTGATCACCTCGGGATGCATCGGGCAGGTGAAGCGGGTCGGCTCTTCCGCATCGGTGCCGTGGGCAGAATGGTCCGTGTGATCGCCATGCTGATGATGGTCGCCATGCCCGCCATGATCCTGCGTATCTTCTGCACCCACCGGCACAAGATGCATGCCGCATTTCGGGCAGGAACCCGGCGTTTCGCTGATCACTTCGGGATGCATCGGGCAGGTGAAGCGGGTCGGCTCTTCCGCATCGGTGCCGTGGGCAGAATGGTCCGTGTGATCGCCATGCTGATGATGGTCGCCATGCCCGCCATGATCCTGCGTATCTTCTGCTTCCACCGGCACAAGATGCATGCCGCATTTCGGGCAGGAACCCGGCGTTTCGCTGATCACTTCGGGATGCATCGGGCAGGTGAAGCGGGTCGGCTCTTCCGCATCGGTGCCGTGGCCAGAATGGTTCGTATGATCGCCATGCTGATGGTGGTCGCCATGACTGCCATGCCCGCCATGATCCTGCGTATCTTCGCCGCCCACCGGCACGAGATGCATGCCGCATTTCGGGCAGGAGCCCGGCTGATCGCTGATCACTTCGGGATGCATGGGGCAGGTGAAGCGGGTCGGCCCTTCGGCATCGGTGCCATGTGCGGCGTGGGCCGTGTGGGCCGCATGCGCGCCGTGGGCTGCGTGAGACTGCGGCGCGTGGTCCATCTCAGGCGCGGGCTTGTCGGCACCGTGGCCGGCATGCCCTTGTGCCGAAGCTTCCCGCTCAACCAGCGTCATGCCGCATATCGGGCAGGAGCCGGGTTCATCGCGGATCACTTCGGGATGCATGGGGCAGGTATATTCGATGCGGGTGCCAAGTATGGGCGCGTCAAATTCCGCGGGCTCGGCGGCAAATGCGCCCTGGGTGATGATCCGGCGCAGATCTTTCAGACCGGCCTCCAGCCCCGATTGCGTGAGCGCCCCGGTTGCGTCGGCACCCGGAAGCGGCGCGCGCGCCTCGGAGCCAAGCGCCAGAATGGCGCGCGGCCGGGGCATCTGGGCATAGACCACGCTGGCCGCATCGCTCAATTCCGGCGGCAGATCCCCGATAATCAGCAGCAGATTGGCATGGCGCGGGCTGCCCGCCAGATGCAGACCGGCCGCAGCAAGATCGAGCCCGCGGGCCCGCGCCACATCCGGCCCCGGCACCACAAAGGCACACAGGTCTCGCGCCATCGCGCCGGCCACCAGCCGCCGCATCCCGGTCATCAATCCCTGGCGTGCCCCGTGTATCATTGCCGCCGCAACGCCCCCTGGCTCCAACCGTAAAGCAGCCCGAGAAACAGGATGGCCAAAAACACACCCATGTCCAAAAGCGCGATCAGCCCCTCCTCGCGGTAGACCACCGCCCATGGATACATGAAAGCCATTTCCATATCAAAAGCCAGAAACAGCAGCGCATAGCCGTAATATTTGGCGTGATAACGCACCCAGACCGGATCGCGCGACAAGGTTCCGGCGGTGGCGGGGACATCCTTGCCCGGTTCGGCCCGCGTCCGTCCGATGGCGCGCGCCAGGGCATAGAGGCTGAGCACAAAGGCCACCGTGCCAAGCGTCAGGCCGAACAATATGGCGTATTGGGCAAGTTCACTCATTCCCGGTCCGATCCGCAATACACACTATTCTGTCGCCTATCAGACGCCATATCAGCACCTTAGGGTGCCGTGTCAAGAAGCGCCAGACCGGTCGCGGGACAGATCCCGGACCACGGTCCTGAATTGCGCCTTGATCGTATGCAATCGCTTGCCTGCGGTCATGTAAACGCTTACGAGGGGGAAAGAAGACAGTTCCGCAGCCGCATTTCGCTGGCCCGGACAAGGACCGGCGGATGCCGGAACCAGGCCGGGCACCGCAATCCCTGAAAAAAGGAGACACCGCCGCTCATGTCCATCCATCGAAAGATCGTTGACGATCTGGTCGCCAATGACATCGCATTCGTCACCACCGTGCCCTGCAAGCAGCTGGCCGGTGTCATCGAAGAGGTCGAGGCGCGCCCCGAGATTGCCCATGTTCCGGCCAACAAGGAAGATGAGGGGATGGGCCTCTGCGCCGGGGCCTTCATGGGCGGCAAACGGCCCGCGATCATCATGCAGAACACCGCAATCGGGGTGACCATCAACACGCTGGTGACGCTGACGCAGTTCTACCGGATGCCGCTGCCGATGCTGATCTCCTATCGCGGCGAGCTGCGCGAACCGGTGGCCTGCCAGGCGGAAATGGCGGTCCATACCAAGGCGCTGCTCAATCAGCTGCATATCCCGACCTATCATTTCCACCATGAGGCGGACGCCGATGAGCTGGACGCGATCCTGAAATACACCTTCATGTGTTCGAAACCCGTGGCGATCCTGACGGATGCAACTTTCTGGGGAGGGTACTGAGATGATCCGGTCCGACATTCTGCGCGATATCGCGCCCCTGCTGCGCGACCAGCTGGTGATCTGCAATATCGGCCTGCCGAGCCAGGAATTGCACATGATCGACGATCAGCCGACGAATTTCTACATGCTGGGCACGATGGGGCTGGCCTCGTCCATCGGGCTGGGGCTGGCGCTGGCGCAAAATAAAAAGGTGATCTCGATCGATGGCGATGGCTCGGTCCTGACTAATTTCGGCACCCTGCCGACGATTGCCAATAACGTGGCCGACAACTTCATCCTGCTGATTATCGACAATGGCAGCTATGGCTCGACCGGCGATCAGCCGACCTATGCCGGGCGCAAGACCTCGCTGGCGGCGGTGGCGGCGGCCTGCGGCTGTGAAAATGTGGTCGAGGTTCAGGCCGAAGAGGTGGGGGCCGCGTTGGAGGCGGCCATCGCAGGCGATGAGATGACCATCATCGTGGCCAAATGCGAGAGCGGTAATATCAAGGTGCCGGTTATCGCGATGGATCCGGTGGTGATCCGGGATCGGTTCATGACTGCCGTGAAAGCATAGTATTTTCAAAGAATTGCCGGGCGAAGCTAAGGTAAATCCTGCCTGCGCCCGGCGCGCTTATGCCTTGATGCGGGTGTTCTCCGGGTCATAGGGCCCGGCCGGGATGACGCGCGCCGCGGTCTCCGCGCCGAGGATATCGACCGTCATCCGGCTGCCCACGGCACCCTGATCCGGCACCACAAAAGCATAGGCCAGGTTTTTGCCCACCCGGTGCCCCCATCCGCCCGATGTGACCGTGCCGACCACGTCGCCATCCAGCATCACCGATGCGCCGGGATGGGCGGGGGCGGCGGTGCCGTCAATCTCAAGCGTCACCAGCACCCGTTGCGGTCCCGCGACTTTGCGCGCCTGCACCGCGTCGCGCCCGATGAATTCGCCCTTGTCCGGGGTCACAAAGCGCGAAAGCCCGGTCTCATAGGGGTCGAACTCGGTCAGGATGTCGGCTTTCCAATGCAGATAGCCCTTTTCAAGGCGCATCGTATCAACCGCCGCCGCGCCGAAGAGGCGCAAGCCATGCGCCTTGCCTGCCTCCCGCAGCGCGCTGTAGGCGGCAAAAAGCGATCCGTTGGGGATGTGTATCTCATAGGCCAGCTCGCCCGAGAAACTGACGCCCATGACGGTGGCCGGCGCGATGCCGATGAAACATTCGCGCAGCGAGAGCCAGGGAAAGCCCTCGGCCGACCAATCGCCCCGGCTGACCGCCGCCAGAACGCGGCGCGCTTTCGGGCCGGCCAGCACCAGGATCGTCTGTTCATTGGTCAGCGAGCGGATCTCTACATCTTCCTCAGCGCGGCGATGCTGTATCAGCCAATCCATGTCATGCAGTTCCGATGCCGCGGCAGAGCCATACCAGATCCGGTCGGGGCCGCGATCCGAGGCCGGGATATTGGCCAGCGTTGCCTCCGATTTCAGCATGCCGGCATGGTTCAGCAGATAGACCAGCCCGACACGGGCCGCCTTTCGCGGCAGGCGGCCACAGATCATCCGGTCGAGAAAGCTCTGCGCATCGGCCCCGGTGATCTCGAACCGATTGAACCCATTGACTTCGCAAAGACCCACGCCCGTCTCAACGGCGGCAACCTCGGCGGCCACGAGATCGAAACTTTCGTCGAACCCGAAGCCATGGGTCACCGCGAAATCGGGGGCGGGCTTGAAGAACTCGGCCCGCTCCCAGCCATTGACCACGGTAAATTCGGCCCCCTCGGTGGCCAGAACCGGGGTCAGCGGCGTGGTGCGCGCCATGCGCCCCGCGGGCCGGTGTTCATTGGGAAAGTGAAAGCGAAATTCGTTCTGGTAATCCTCGACCGCCTTCAGCGCGGTCAGCTCCACATTGCTATGTGGGCCGAACCGGCGCGGGTCGATCACCCAGGTGTCATAGCAGGCCTCGCCATGCACGATCTGCTGCGCCAGAAGCCAGCCATGCCCGCCGCCCTCACCCAGCCCGGCGCGCAGCCCGATGATGCAATAGGCGTTTCTTTTGCCGGGAATGGGCCCGACCAGCGGCGCGCCGTCGATGGTGTAGGTGATGGGGCCGTTCACCACCGAATGAATGCCGGTCTCTGTCAGCGCGGGCATGCGGGCAAAGGCCCCCTCCAGCACGTCTGTCACACGGTCCAGATCGTCGGGGCAGAGCGCATTGACGAAATGCGGGTCGATCCCGTCCATGCCCCAGGTCCGGCAATCCTGTTCATAAAACCCCACCAGCAGGCCCTGTTTTTCCTGACGGCAATAAAAATCGCTGATCGGGCAGCGCAGCAGCGGCATCCGGTGGCCGGCCTCGGCAATGGCGGGGATCGGCTCGGTCAGGAAATACTGATGCTCCATCGACGTCACGGGGTGATGCACCCCCATCATCGCGCCGACCTCGTTGACGCGGTAGCCGCAGGCATTGACCACGATCTCGCAGGCGATATCGCCCTTGGCCGTCTGCACGGTCCAGCTGTTGTCGGGATGCTGGATCAGGCCGGTCACGGGCGTGTGGCGGTAGATCTCGGCCCCCGCGCGTCGCGCGCGCCGGGCCAGCGCCTGACAAAGCTGGCCGGGGTCGATATCGCCATCCATCGGATCCCAGAGCCCGCCAATGAGGTTCTCGGTCGAGATCAGCGGATGGCGACGGGCGCATTCGGCGGCGTCGATCACCTCGAACTCAACCCCCATGCCGCGCGCGACGGAGGCGAAATGGCGATAGCCATCCATCTGCTCGGGCGTATTGGCGAGCCGGATACCGCCATCGGCATGGTGGTAATTGACCGGGTAATCGGGATCTTCCGACAGCTCCTTATAGAGCGCGATCGAATGCGACTTGAGGCCCACCATCGTCTGCGTCATGCCGAAATTCGTCACCTGTGCGGCCGAGTGCCAGGTGGTGCCACTGGTCAGCTCATCGCGTTCGACCAGCACCACATCCGACCAGCCCTCCTGCGTCAGGTGATAGAGCGTCGAGCAGCCCGCGATGCCGCCACCGATAACAACCACGCGTGTTTGCGATTTCATGAGCCTAGCTCCCCTTTGCGACGGGGGGATTGGCGCGCGGCGGGCCGTCTCGGTCAAGGTCGGAGGTATGCATGCGATTTATTCGGATATGAGTTGCGAATTTTCGAGAATAGCCCGGAAATGGCCCGCAAGCCCCACCGATATGGCACAGTCGACGCAGGCAACGAAGGGGCGGTCAGGTGACGGGATCGGCAGGCAAAAGGTCAGGGCGCAAGGCCCGTGTGGCAGAGCGCGCCGCCCCGCCCAGGGTCAACCCGGCCCCGCCGGGTCAGCGCGGCGGCGCGTATCGGCCGCTGTCAGAGACCGATCTCAGCGCCATCTACGACACCGCCCTGCGGCTTCTGGCCGGGCTTGGCATGGGCGAGGTGCCGTCCCGGCTGGCCGATGATCTCTGCCGGGCGGGCGCGGCCTGGGGCCGGGCCGGGCGGCTCACCTTTCCAAAGCCCATGGTCGAGGATGCCATCGCAAAGGCCGCCAAACGCTTTACCCTGCATGGCCGCGACCCCGACCGCGCCATCGAGGTGGGCGGCGACCGGGTCTATTTCGGCACCGGGGGTGCGGCGGTGCAGACGCTGGATATGGGCACCGGCCTCTACCGCCCCTCTACCTTGCGCGATTTGCATGATTTCACCCGGTTGCAGGACAGCCTGACCAATATCGCCTGGTTTACCCGCTGTTGCATTGCCACCGATGTGCCGGATGCCTTCGATCTGGATGTGAACACCGCCTATGCGCTGATGAAACACACCACCAAACCGGTGGCCACGGCCTTTACCGAGGCCGCCCATGTGGCCCCGATCGTGGCGATGTTCGACATGGTTGCAGGCGGCGACGGGGGTTTTGCGCGGCGGCCCTTCGTCAAGGCCCATATCAGCCCGGTCATTTCGCCGATGCGCTTTGGGGCCGATGCGGTCGATGTGGTTTATGAATGCATTGCCCATAACATCCCGCTTTCCTGCATCACGGCGGCGCAATCGGGGGCGACGGCCCCGGCCACATTGGCGGGGTTCCTGGCGCAATCGCTGGCCGAAACGCTGGCGAGCCTCGTCATGGTCAACGTGATCGCGCCGGGCTATCCGATGGTGTTTTCCAACTGGCCGCTGGTGATTGACCTGCGCAGCGGGGCTTTCGCGGGCGGCGGCGGTGAGATTGCGGTGCTGAACGCGGCCTCGGCGCAAGTGTCGAACTGGCTGGGGCTGCCCTCGGGCGTGGCGGCCTCGATGACGGATGCCAAGGCGATAGATGCGCAATATGGCGTTGAAAAGGGCATGACATCGCTGGCGGCGGCACTGGCGGGGGGCAATCTGATCTATGAAAGCGCGGGCATGACGGCGTCACTGCTCGGGGCCAGTTTCGAAGCCTTCGTGCTGGATGACGAGATGCATTCGGCCAGCTACCGGGTGCTGCGCGGCATCGAGGTCAGCGAGGAAAATCTCGGCTATGGCGCGATCTGCGCGGCGGTTCTGGGCGAGGGGCATTTTCTGGGCGGGGCAGAGACGCTGGCGGCGATGGAGCGCGATTACGTCTATCCGCATCTGGCCGACCGGGATCCGCCCGCGACCTGGGCCGAAACCGGCGCGCGCGATGCCTGGGGCCGGGCCCGCCTGCGTGCGGGCGAGATTCTGGAGACGCACCATCCGACCTATCTGGACCCCGCCATTGATGCGAATATCAGGGCCGCCTTCACGATTCTGGACTGAAGCCCCCCCCGTCCAGCAGCCGAAACCCGGTGCCGAGCCAGGGCAGGGTGGCAAGGGTGGGCGCAACCGCGCGCGCGCCGATCAACTGGTGCAGGGTCGTGCCGATCACGCCTGCCACCTCCGCGTTGCAGGCGGGGGTGGTGTAGATCGAAATGGTGCGGGCAAAGCCGCGCCCCGGAAAGGGCAACAGCCGCACCCGCGCCTGAAACGGTTCGGCCCGGGCGTAGTTCATCGGCGTGGTAATGGCCCACCCGCCACCATCGGCGATCAGGGCGAAAAGCGACTGGTTGCTCTCAAAGCTGAAGCGGTGATCCAGATTGCAGCGCAGCCGGCGCAGCTGCGCCTCGATATGGGCCCCGATGATCTGACCGCTGGCATAGCGCAGAAAGGGCAGACGGGATGCCCCGTCGAGATAGGCCTGCGCCGAGTGGGCGGCATCGGCGGGCACGGCCAGAACGAAGGGATCGCGCAGCAGCGGGCGCTCCTCTGGCCCATCCACCGGAAAGAGCGGCTGCGTGCAGATGCCGATATCGATCTGTCCGCGCGCCAGCAGATCCAGGATCTCGTGGCTCGGCCGGGTCAGATGGGTAAAGCTGCAATCGGGCAGGGCAGCGGCCAGATGGCGGGCCAGTTCGGGGGCGATCTCACTGTCGAAATCCTCGATCAATGCCAGGCGCAGGCTGCGGATCTGGCTGATCTTGTCGGCATAAAGCTCGGCCTGGCCACGCGCCAGCCGGTCAAGGGCGGCCTCGACATGCGGCAGAAACACCGCGCCCTCGGGGGTCAGGCCCATCGGGCGGCGGCCATGATCCAGAAGGCTGAGGCCAAGCGCCGTTTCCAGGCTGCGCAAATGATGCGACACGGTCGAGACCGACAGGCCGCTATCGCGCGCCACCGAAGTGACCGAGCCATGGCGGGCGGCGAGGCGGAAGATCTCCAGCCCCTTGAGGGAGATATTTGTCATATGTCGGATGTTAGATCCGAATAGTTCGAAAGGATAGCACCCGATCAGAGCGCCGTGGTCATCTCATGGCCCGGGCCATAGGTGATGCGCACCTTGGTCACCACGCGGGCCTGATCCCATGTCACACGATCCAGCACAAAGAGCGCACTGGGATCGGGGCAGGCCAGCGCCGCGATGGCCTGCGCCTCGGCCAGAACGGCGGAAAATGCGATCTCACCATGGGTGTAGGGCGCGTGGGCCAGCAGCCATTCATTGCCGCTGATCTCGTCGAACGGGGCCTCTGCCGCCGCTGGCACAACGCCCAGATTGATCCAGCGATCCTCCAGCGCGTAAGGCGCATCATCGGCCAGATGCAGCGCGACCAGATGCAGGGCCTCGCCCTCGGTGATGCCCATGGCCGCCGCGATGTCGGGCGGCGGCGGGCCCGCAGCCTGCGCCATCAGCCGGTAGCCATAACGCTGCCCGCGCCCCTCGACCTCCAGCCGGATCACCGGAATATCCAGCGTCGCCTTGGCCACGGGTTGCAGCGCCACGCGGGTGCCGGCCTTGCGGCGCCGATCCAGCAGCCCCGCCTCGGCCAGATTGCGCAGGGCGCGGTTGACCGTGGCCCGCGCGCAGCCGAACTCGGCGGCCAGATCGGCCTCATTCGGGATCTGGCTCCCGGGCTGCCAGATGCGGGCGTGAATGCGGCGCAAGACCTCGGCCTGCACCGATTGCCAGTTCTTGATCGCCCCGCTCATAATGCGCCCGCCAGATCGGCCAGTGTCTTGCGATAGGCCGCGACAATGGCCGCGCGCGCGATATGGTGCCCGCCTTGCACGCAGTGGCGCCCGCCCGACCAGACGTCGGCAACCAGCCGGTCATCGCCCGCGAAGATCCAGGTATCGAGCGCGGCGTCGCCCGCGCGCCCCTCCAGATGGATCGACCGCGTATCAAGCGCCAGCATGTCGGCCCAGAGCCCCGGTTCCAGCGCGCCCGTTGCGCGCCCCGCCGCCTGCGCGCCGCCTGTCAGCACGGTGTCGAAAAGCCTGCGCCCGGTGGAGCGGTCCGCCGTCGCCAGCGCCGCCCGGCTGTGATCGCGCAGGCGTTGCGAATACTCCAGCGTGCGCAGCTCCTCGGCCAGAGCGATACGGATATTGCTGTCGGAGCCGATGGCGATGCGCCCGCCGTGATCGAGCCAGCGGGTGCCGTCGAATATGCCGTCGCCAAGGCTGCTTTCCGTGATCGGGCAGAGGCCCGCAACCGCACCGGTTTTTGCCAGAGAAGTGGTTTCGGAGGCGGTCATCTGGGTCAGGTGAACAAAGCACCAGCGCGCGTCCAGATCCATATTCTCAAGCGCCCATTCCACGGGCCGGGCCCCCCAATGGGCGGTGACCTCCTCGACCTCGGGGATCTGTTCGGCCAGGTGCATGTGAATGGGGCCGGTGGCGTAGCGTCGGCCATAGCTTTGCAGATCTTCCCGGCTCACGGCGCGCAAGGAATGCGGGGCGACGCCATGGCTGGTGTCGGCGGGCAGGGCAGCCAGGGCCGCCACCGCATCGCCATGCAGCCGGTCGAACCGGTCGCGCGTATTGCCGAACCGGATCTGGCCGGGGCCGAGCGGGCGGCCATCGCAGCCGCCATATTGGTAGTGGACGGGCAGCAGGCAGAGGCCGATCCCGGTATCCGCCGCCGCCGCCGCGATGCGCCCCGACATCTCGGCCAGATCGTCATACCGCGCGCCGCCGGGCTGGTGATGCAGGTAGTGGAACTCGGCATTGGTGGCATATCCGGCCTCCAGCATCTCCATCTGCACGAAGGCGGCGATGGCCTGGATATGCTCGGGCGTCAGCCGGTCGAGAAAGCGGAACATGAGCTGCCGCCAGGTCCAGAAACTGTCACGGGGATCGGGGCCGCGCCGTTCCGTCAGCCCCGCCATGGCGCGTTGAAACCCGTGTGAATGGGTGTTGACGGGCGCGGGCAGCAACAGGCCCGTGCGCGTCGCATCGCCGGGCTTTGCGCCGGTTTTCACGGTGGCAATGCGCCCATCGGTGGCCACCGTGACCCGCACATCGCTGGCCCATCCCGATGGCAGCAACGCCGTTTCCGCCCAGATTTTCCGCATCACTTGCCGCCTTGACAGTTTATTATGTGCAGACATAATAACGCGAACCCTCCGAGACACAAGTGAGTCGTGCCCGATGATCCTGACACATGCGACGATTGCCACATTGGCCGATGACAGCGGTTTTGGTGTGATCGAGGCCGGTGCCATCGTGATGCAGGGCGCGCGCATCGAATGGGTCGGGGAAGAGGCCGATCTGCCGGTCGTTTATGCCGATCACCCACGCACCGATCTGGGCGGGCGGCTGGTGACCCCCGGCCTGATCGACTGTCACACCCATGTGGTCTTTGGCGGCAATCGCGCCGCCGAGTTTGAGCTGCGGCTCAATGGGGCCAGCTATGAAGAGGTCGCCCGCGCCGGTGGCGGTATCGTGTCGACCGTGCGGGCCACGCGGGCCGCATCCGAGGCTGACTTGCTGGCCGATGCGCTGACCCGGGTGGATGCCCTGATCGCCGAGGGCGTGAGCCTGATCGAGGTGAAATCGGGCTATGGGCTGGATCTGGAGACCGAGCTGAAGATGCTGCGCGTGGCGCGTGCGATCGGCGATGCGCGGCCCGTCGATATCCGCACCAGTTTTCTCGGGGCCCATGCCGCGCCTGCCGACTACAAGGGCCGCGATGATGCCTATATCGACGCGGTCGCCATCCCCGCCCTGCGCGCGGCCCATGCCGAAGGGCTAGTCGATGCAGTCGATGGATTTTGTGAGGGAATTGCGTTTGATACCAAGCAGATAGCACGCGTCTTTGATGTGGCGCGCGAACTTGGGCTGCCGCTGAAGCTGCATGCCGAACAGCTGTCCAATATCGGCGGCACGGCGCTGGCGGCGCGATATGGCGCGCTCTCTGCCGATCATGTCGAATACGCCAGCGAGGCGGATGCGCGGGCCTTGGCCGCATCCGGCACCGTCGCCGTCTTGCTGCCCGGTGCCTTCTATACGCTCCGCGAGACGCGCTCCCCGCCGGTGCAGGCCTTTCGCGACCATGGCGTGCCGATGGCGCTGGCCACCGATTGCAACCCCGGATCCTCGCCGCTGACCTCGCTCTTGCTGACGATGAACATGGGCTGCACCCTTTTTCGCATGACCCCGCTGGAGGCGCTGCTCGGCGTCACGGCGCATGCGGCCCAGGCGCTCGGGGCGCGGGACCGGGGCCGCATCATCGCGGGCCTGCGGGCCGATCTGGCGGTCTGGGATGTCGAAGCCCCGGCGGAACTGGCCTATCGCATCGGCTTCAACCCGCTGCATACGCGCATTTTCGGAGGCCGGATATGACGCTCAGCCTGACCCCCGGTGCCGCCACTTTGGCCGATCTGCACGACATTTGGAGCGGCAGCGGCGCGGTAGAGCTTGATCCTGCCGCTCGGCCCGGGGTCGAGGCCGCCGCCGCGCTGGTCGCCGCCGCCGCCGCCGGCGATACGGCCGTCTATGGCGTCAATACCGGCTTTGGCAAACTGGCCTCGGTCAAGATCGCGCCCGGTGACACCGCCACCCTGCAGCGCAACCTGATCCTCAGCCACTCCTGCGGCGTGGGCGAGGTGCTGGACGCGCCCACCACGCGGCTGATGATGGCGCTGAAGCTTTTGTCGCTCGGCCGTGGGGCCTCGGGCTGTAGCTGGGAGGTGATTGATATCCTTCAGGGAATGCTGGCGCGCGGCGTGATGCCGGTGATCCCGGCGCAAGGCTCGGTCGGGGCCTCGGGCGATCTGGCCCCGCTGGCGCATATGGCGGCCACGATGATCGGCGCGGGCGAGGCGATCTTTGCGGGCACCCGCATGGCCAGCGCCGAGGCGCTGCAAAAGGCGGGGCTGAGGCCGATCACGCTTGGCCCCAAGGAGGGGCTCGCGCTGATCAACGGCACGCAGTTTTCCACCGCCTCGGCGCTGGTGGGGCTTTGGGGGGCGTGGCGGAATGCGGGCGCGTCTGTGCTGACCTCGGCGCTTTCCACTGACGCCATCATGGGCTCGACCGCGCCCTTGCAGCCCGCGATCCACGCCTTGCGCGGCCATCCCGGCCAGATCGAGGTTGCGGCAGCCGCGCGCGCCCTGATGGAGGGCTCCGAGATCCGCGAGAGCCACCGCGATGGCGATGCCCGCGTGCAGGATCCCTATTGCATCCGTTGCCAGCCGCAGGTGACGGGGGCGGCGGTGGATCTGCTGCATGCCGCCGCCCGCACGCTGGAGATCGAGGCCAATGCCGTCACCGACAATCCGCTGGTTCTGGTCGATCAGGGGCTGATTGTCTCGGGCGGGAATTTTCACGCCGAGCCGGTGGGGTTTGCCGCCGATCAGATCGCCATCGCCATCAGCGAGATCGGCGCGATCGCGCAGCGGCGTGTGGCCCTGATGGTCGATCCGGCGCTCAGCTTCGATCTGCCGCCCTTTCTGACGCCCGATCCGGGGCTGAATTCGGGGCTGATGATCGCGGAGGTCACGACCGCCGCTTTGATGAGCGAAAACAAGCACCTGGCCAATCCGTGCACGACCGACAGCACGCCCACTTCCGCCAATCAGGAGGATCACGTCAGCATGGCCGCCCATGCCGCGCGGCGTCTGGGGCGGATGAATGCCAATCTCAACGTCATTTTGGGGGTAGAGGCGATTTGCGGCGCGCAAGGCATTCGGTTTCGCGCGCCGTTGCAGACCTCCGCGCCCCTGAAACGGGCCATTGCGGCGCTGCGCCGGGCGGTTCCCGAACTGGGGGCCGATTGCTATATGGCCCCGCTGATCGAGGCCGCCGCCGCGATGGTGGCCGATGGCACGCTGACGGGCGCGGTTGATCTGCCGCCCTATGTGAATGGCGCGCAATCATGACGCCGGTGGAGGTGATCCGGGGCGATGGGCCAATCGTTCTGGGCCTGCCGCATACCGGTACACATGTGCCGCCGGATGTGGCCGAAAAACTCAACGAAAACGGGCGGCTCCTGGCCGATACCGATTGGCATGTCGACCGGCTTTATGAGGCACTTTTACCCGGGGTCACCACCGTGCGCGCCACCTTTCACCGCTATGTCATCGATGCCAATCGCGACCCCGAAGGCGGCAGCCTCTATCCCGGCCAGAACACCACCGGGCTGGTGCCGCTGACCGATTTCGACGGCAACGCCATCTGGGACGTGCCCCCGGATGCGTCCGAGATCGACCGGCGGCGAGCGTCTTTTCACCAGCCCTATCACAGCGCCCTGAAAGAGGAGCTTGAGCGGGTCCGCGCCCGGCATGGCATCGCGATCCTCTATGATTGCCACTCGATCCGCTCAGAGATCCCGTTTCTCTTCGACGGTCGCTTGCCCGATTTCAGTATCGGCACAAATCTGGGCGCGACCTGCGCTTCAAGTATCGAACGAACAGTGCTTGATATATGCGCAAAAGTAAATAGGTACGAGACGATCCTGAACGGACGCTTCAAGGGCGGTTGGACTACGCGCCACTATGGAAAGCCGGCTGAGAACATCCACGCCATCCAGATGGAACTGGCCCAATCAACCTATCTGAGCGCCGAGGCCGCGCCCTGGGGTTATGACACCAAAAAAGCCGCGCGCCTGCGGGAACCGCTTGCGCAAATCCTGACCGCTCTGGCCCAATTGGCCGCAACCCTGAGAGGCTCGTCATGACCGACCCCCGCCACAATATCCGCGATGTCTTTCCTGCCACGGGGGCGGAGATCACCGCGAAATCCTGGCTGACCGAGGCCCCGATGCGGATGCTGATGAACAACCTGCACCCCGATGTGGCCGAAAACCCGCATGAATTGGTGGTTTATGGCGGCATTGGCCGGGCGGCGCGGACATGGGATGATTTCGACGCCATTGTCGCCAGCCTGAAAACGCTTGAGGGCGACCAGACCCTGCTGGTGCAGTCGGGCAAGCCGGTGGGCATATTCCGCACCCATGCCGATGCCCCCCGCGTGCTGATCGCCAATTCCAACCTGGTGCCGCATTGGGCCAATTGGGATCATTTCAACGAGCTCGATAAGAAGGGTCTGGCGATGTATGGCCAGATGACCGCCGGATCCTGGATTTATATTGGATCCCAAGGCATTGTGCAGGGAACTTATGAGACATTTGTCGAGGCCGGGCGGCAGCATTACGGCGGCAACCTCTCGGGCCGCTGGATCCTGACCGGCGGGCTTGGCGGCATGGGCGGGGCGCAGCCACTGGCCGCGGTCATGGCCGGGGCCTGCTGTCTGGCTGTCGAATGCGACGAGACGCGGGCCGAGTTTCGCAAGCGCACCCGCTATGTCGATGAGATCACCCATGATCTGGATGACGCGCTGGCAATGATCGACCGCTGGACCAAGGCTGGAGAGGCGAAATCCGTGGGCCTTATCGGCAATGCCGCCGATATCTTCCCCGAGATCGCCCGCCGTGGCATCCGCCCCGATATCGTCACCGACCAGACCAGCGCGCATGACCCGATCCATGGCTATCTGCCGCAGGGCTGGAGCGTGGCCGAATGGCGCGACAGGCAGGACAGCGACCCAAAGGCGGTGGAACGGGCCGCGCGCGCCTCCATGAAGGTGCAGGTGGCCGCGATGGTCGATTTCTGGAACGCCGGTATCCCGACGCTGGATTACGGCAACAATATCCGCCAGATGGCGCTGGAGGAGGGGCTGGAGGATGCCTTTGCGTTCCCCGGTTTCGTGCCCGCCTATATCCGGCCGCTTTTTTGCCGGGGCGTGGGGCCGTTCCGCTGGTGTGCGCTGAGCGGCGATCCGGAGGATATCTACAAGACCGATGCCAAGGTGAAGGAACTGGTCGACGATCCGCATCTGCATAACTGGCTGGATATGGCGCGCGACCGCATCGCCTTTCAGGGCCTGCCGGCTCGGATTTGTTGGGTGGGGCTTGGTGTGCGCCACAAACTGGGCCTTGCCTTCAACGAAATGGTGCGCAGCGGCGAATTGACCGCCCCTGTCGTCATTGGCCGCGACCATCTGGACAGTGGCTCGGTCGCCTCGCCCAACCGCGAGACGGAAGCGATGCGGGATGGCTCGGACGCGGTATCGGACTGGCCGCTTCTCAATGCCATGCTGAACGTGGCCAGCGGCGCGACCTGGGTCAGCTTGCATCATGGCGGCGGCGTCGGCATGGGGTTTTCGCAGCATTCCGGCATGGTCATCTGCTGTGACGGCACCAAGGATGCCGACCGCCGTATCGCCAATGTGCTGTGGAACGATCCCGCGACGGGGGTGATGCGCCATGCCGATGCGGGCTATGAGATTGCGCTGGATTGTGCCCGCGAAAACGGGTTGGATCTGCCGGGTATCCTGAAGGGGTAGGGGCGATGTTTCTGAAAAACGCCTGGTATGTGGCGGCCTGGGGCCATGAGATCAGCCGCGATCTGCAACAGATCCGGGTTCTGGGCGAAAAGATCTGTATCTTTCGCAGCACCGAACACGAGGTCGTGGCGCTGGAGGATGCCTGCCCGCATCGCAAGCTACCGCTGTCGAAGGGCCGCATCCGGGGCGATAGCGTCGAATGCGGCTATCACGGGCTGACCTTCGATTGCGCGGGGCAATGTGTCTGGGCACCGGGGGCGGGGCGCATCCCGTCAAACGCCCGCGTCCATGCCTATCCCACCCATGAAAAATACGGGCTGGTCTGGATCTGGATGGGCAACCCGGCGCTGGCCGATCCGCAGGATATTTTCGAGATCGAAAACTACGACAACCCGGCCTGGGGCATCAATCGCGGGGCCGCGATGGAGCTTGACTGCAGTTACCTGCTGATGTGCGACAACCTGCTGGATCCCACCCATGTGGCCTGGGTCCATGAAAGCAGCTTTGCGGCCGAGGCCACCAAGGACACGCCGCTGCGCGTGACCAGAACCGATGCGGGCGTCATCGTGCATCGCTGGATGATGGATCATGCGCCCGCGCCCTTTTACAAGAAGGTGGTGGAGTTCGAGGGCAATTGCGACCGGCTGCAACATTACGAGGTGCGCTATCCCAGCCACGCCCTGATCCGGGCCGTGTTCACGCCTGCGGGCACCGGCGGGCCCGAAGGGGCGTTGCATGAGAAAACCTTCATCATGGACAGCTATAATTTCATGACCCCGACCTCAGAGTCCGAGACCCGGTATTACTGGTTCCAGCTGCGCAATATCCGCCCCGATGATGCCGAATTATCAGAAATGATGAGCGCCGATGTCCAGCACGCCTTTGAAGAGGATCGCGCAGTGCTGAACGCGGTCCAGATCGGGATGAGCAGCAAGACCAGCCCGCATATCGACCTGCCGATCGATGGCGGCCAACTCAGGTTCCGGCGTCAATTGCAGGCGATGATCAACGAAGAGGCCCGCGTCGACGCCCAGATGGCCGACTAGCGCGCGCCGTCAGTCCGGCCGTGCCGGACCCAGGGATTTCCTGAGCCGGATGTCGGTTTGCAGCTCGATATTCTCAGGCACCGCCTCATTTCGAACCGCCTGAACCAGCATGTCTGCCGCGCGCCGGCCCATTTCGCGATGCGGGACATGCACGGTGGTCAGTGCGGGCTCGGCCAGAACGGCAAGCTCGATATCGTCGAACCCGGTGACCGAAACATCCTGCGGTACGTTCAGGCCCATTTCGCGCGCCGCGCGCAAGGCACCGATTGCCAGAACGTCATTGCCGCAAAACACGACGGTGGGCGCAGGCGCCGACATCATCAATTTGCGAAAGGCCGCGCCGCCGGTTTCGATGCCGTATTGGGTCTCGGTCAAAAGCAGATTTTGCTCGGGCAATCCGGCCTCGGCCATGGCGATGCGCACGCCTTTGACCCGATCACGCGCCCGGTCATTGGCGTCGGTGGGGGCTGAGATGAAGCCAAGCCGCCTGTGGCCCTTGGCGATGACCAGCCGGGCCAGCTCGGCCATGGCGGCGGCATTGTCAAAGCCGATCGACATTTGCGGCGCGCCGTCGCGATAGGCCCAGGAAATCAACGCCGGCAGATTCCGACGGGCCAGAAATTCGTAGATCTCTGGGCGGCGGTGATAGCCGATCAGCAACAGCGCATCGGCCCCGCGCGCGGCCAGGGTGCGGATCTGTTTCTCCTCCAGATCCTCACGGTAGGAGGAGCTTGCGATCAGCAGCGTCTGACCGTGATTGCCCAATTCCTCCTGAAAGGCCTGGATACCGCGCGCGAAGATGGCGTTTTCCATCGTCGGGATGATGGCCCCGATGGTGTTGGTGCGTTTCGCGGCCAGCGCCCGGGCGCTGAAATTCGGCGCATAGCCAAGCGCCTGAACCGCCTGCATCACCCGCTCGCGCGTTTCCGCGACCACCTGATCGGGAGAGTTCAGGCAACGTGAGACCGTCGCGGTCGAGACCTCCGCGTGACGGGCCACATCGGCCAGCGTCGGCACGGGCGGGGGTGGTTGCGATGGGCTCTGTCTCGGCATTGGGACCGCTTTGTTATCCGGCACCACCATGTCGCGCCCTCAAGGTGTTCCGACTGTAGCGCAGGAAGCGCGACAGGTGCAATGTAAGCGCTTGCAGGATATGATGTAAGCGCTTACATTAATCCCGAATCGGAGGTCGGAGACAATCGGCAGGAGGGGATCATGGCTTTTGGCATTGCGGCGGCGCTTTTGGTGGCCTTCACCGGCAATGTGGTGATCGGGGCCGTCACCGGAACGCCGATCGTCGGCAATGTCTCCGAGATGATCCTGCTGTTCAGCGCATCGATTGCCTTTGCCGCGGGCATCCTGATGCGCGAAGCCGCCGTGAAAAAGGCGAACGAGACTGACACCTGAGTTTTTTGGGAGGAAACCACATGGACAAGACACGCAAGGATCTGGCCTCGGCCACGCGCCGGAATTTTCTGAAACTGGCCGGGACGGGCGGCTTTACCGCCGCCATGGTCGCGGGCGCGGGCGGCGTTTTGTGGTCGGATGCGGCCGTGGCCCAGACCGCCGCCGAAGAGCGTGAGCGCGAAGCCGCCGCCGATCATATCATGACGCTGGCCACGGCCTATGTGCTGGGGGCCTCGCGCAGCTATCCGATCATGCAGCTGGACCTGAAGGAAAACATCCAGAACATGACCAACGGCAAGGTCTATGTGCGTCTGGCACCGGGCGGTCAACTGGGCGCGGGCGGTGCGCTGGCGCAGGCGGTGCAATCGGGCACCATCCAATGCGCGCAGCATTCGCTGTCGAACTTCGCGCCTTTCGCCAGTGTCGTCGACCTGATCAATCTGCCCTATTTCTGCGGCTCGAACCAGCGGTTCACCAATCTGACCTCGTCGGAGACCTGGAAAAGCGAGGTTGACCCGCGCATCGCCGCCAGCGGTTTCAAGTCGCTCTTTTACATCGTCATCGACCCGCGCGTCGTGGCCGTGCGTCAGGGCGGCGATGCGATCATCACCCCCGCCGACATGGCAGGCGTGAAATTCCGCGTGCCCGGCTCGGCGATGTTGCAGCAATATTACCGCATGGTCGGTGCCAACCCGACTCCGGTGGCCTGGGGCGAGACGCCCTCGGCGATCCGTCAGGGCGTGGCCGATGCGCTCGATCCCTCGGTCGGTGCGCTGCATGTGTTTGGCTTTGGCGAGATCCTGAGCCATGTCACCTTTACCCAGGCCGTGCCCGACAGCCAGGTCTATTCGGTCAACCTGGAATGGTTCGAGAGCCTGCCGGCGGATGTGCAGGAAGGCATCGAGTTTGCCGGGGAAATCACCCAGGCGCAGAACCTTGCCAAAGTGCCCGCCGCGCGCGGCTATGCCATGTCGCAGCTGCGCGCCAACGGGGTCGAGTTCCACCAGCTGAGCGACGATCAACTTGGCGAATGGCAGGCCGCCGGTGGCTATCAGCTCAGCGAATGGGACCAGTTCAAGATCGATCTGGCGGGCTCGATGGAGACATTTGCCCGGCTGGAGGAGGCCGCGGGCACGATGGGCCGCTACTACGTTCACGACGCCTGATCCGATCCGGGCCGGCATCCGTTTTTCCGGGTGCCGGCCCGTCAATCCGATTTCCGCGAAAGCTGAACATCAGGCAGCGACCGGCACCAATGACGCCGCGTGCCGACGGAGGTAGATATGTCACGGATCCTGAAGGCCATAGACAAGAACGGTGAGCGCTGGCTTTTGCTGGTGTTCTACGTGATGCTGGTGGGCACCATGTTCATCGAAGTGGTCCGGCGCGAGGTGTTTTCTTATTCCTCGATCTGGGGCGAGGAAATGGTGCGCTATTCCTTCATCTACCTGGCCTGGATCGGGGCGGCCTCGGCGGTCAAGGAACGCGGCCATATCCGCATCGATGTGCTGATGAACTACCTGCCCAACACGCTCAAGACGCTGCTTTATATCTTTGGCGATCTCATCATGTTCGCGGTGGCGCTGGTGGCGTTCTACTGGTCCTGGGACACGGTGACCGTGTCCTGGCGGTTCGGCTCGGTGACGCATGGGCTGCGCATCAGCCAGGTCTGGTTCCTCTTCGCCGTGCCCTTTGGCTTTGCGCTGATCATGCTGCGGCTGGTGCAGTCCTTTCTGCGCGACATTTCCGACCTTCGTAACGGGCGTCCCGTTTACGAGGGCGACAAGCTCTTCGATTAAGGGGGCCGCGCGATGCTTTGGCAACAACTCCAGAATCAGGCGGTCGTGCTGGGATGGGATTTCTATGTTCCCGTGCTGGTCTTTATCGGCCTCATCGCGCTGGCGGTGCCGGTCTGGGCCGCGATCGGGTCGGCGGCGATCCTGATGCTGATCATATCGGGCGCGCTGCCGCTGTCGCTGGTGGGGGAAAGCCTCTTTCAGGGCATCGACCATTTCGCGCTGACGGCGGTGCCGCTCTTCATCCTGACGGGTGACGTGCTGGTGCGCACCGGGCTCAGCAAGAAATTCCTCGATGTGGCCGAGGCCATCACCACCTGGGCCAAAAGCGGCTTTGGCTCGGCCACCGTGCTTGTCTGTGGCATGTTCGCGGCGATTTCGGGCTCGGATGCCGCGGGGGCCGCCGCCGTCGGGCGCATGACCATCGACCGGCTGGTCGCGTCGGGCTATCCGCGTCCCTATGCCTGCGCGCTGGTCGCGGCCGGGGCCTGCACCGGCATCCTGATCCCGCCCTCGATCGCCTATATCATCATCGGCCTGGTGCTTGGCATCAATGTCTCGGTCCTGTTTCTGGCCGCCGTCATTCCGGGTCTGGCCATTCTGGGCGCGATCCTGCTGACCAATTCGATCATCAACCGCCGCCATGCCTATGAAATGGGCGGGCTTCTGTCCTGGGGCGAATGGGGCACCAACCTGCTGAAATCGCTGAAATCGGGCTGGTATGCCTTCATCGTGCCCGGCATCATCTTTTACGGCATCTTTTCGGGCCGGTTGACGCCGACCGAGGCGGGGGCCGTCGCGGTGGTTGTGACCATCGCCATCGGGTTCATCCTGGGCACGCTCAAGTTTTCCGATTTTCCCGCCATGCTGGTCAGTTCGGCCAAGGTCAACGGGGTGATCCTGCCGATCATCGCCTTTTCGCTGCCGTTGGCGCAGGCGCTGGCGATATTGGGCGTGCCGCAGGGTTTCGTCTATTCCGTCACATCGCTGACGGATGATCCGCGCATCCTGATCCTGATGATGGTGCTGATCCTGATCGCGGCGGGCTGTGTGATGGAGACGACGCCCAATATCGTTATCCTGGCCCCGATCCTGTTCCCGCTGGCGCAAAGCATCGAGATGAACGAGATCCAGTTCGCGGTGATGATGATCACGGCCCTTGGCGTGGGCTTCATCACACCGCCGCTCGGGCTCAATCTGTTCGTGGTCTCGGGCATCACGGGGGAATCGATCCTGAAGATCGCGGCGCGCGCGGTTCCGTTTGTGTTCTTCATGCTGATCGTTACGCTGCTGATCGCCTATTTCCCGGCAATCTCCACCTCTCTCCTCCCCGAAATCTACAGATAGGACCGAATGCGAATGACCCTGGAATACCTGAAAAAAGCGACCCTGACCGCCACCAGCGGCGCGTCGGACGTGCATGAGATCGTGCAGGGCATTCTGACCGATATCGAGGCCGGTGGCGACGAAAAGGCCATGGAATACGCGGCCAAGTTCGACCAATACGAGGGCAATGTCCTGCTGAGCCAGGCCGAGATCGAGGCCGCGATTGCGAAAGTGCCCGAAAAGATCCGGGCCGATATCCGGTTCTCGCATGAAAACGTGCGCCGCTTTGCCGAGGCGCAGAAGGCGACGCTGGCCGATGTCGAGGTCGAGGTGGTGCCGGGCATGATCGCGGGGCAGAAATCCATCCCCGTGGCGGCTGCGGGCTGCTATGTGCCGGGCGGGCGCTATTCCCATATCGCCAGCGCCATCATGACCGTGACCACCGCCAAGGTGGCCGGCTGCAAGCATATCGTGGCCTGTTCGCCGCCGCGCCCCGGCGAGGGCGTGCCGCCCGCCATCATCTATGCCGCCCATATCTGCGGGGCCGACCAGATCATGGCGATGGGCGGCGTGCAGGGCGTGGCGGCGATGACCTTCGGGCTTTTTGGTCTGCCCAAGGCAAATATCCTGGTGGGCCCCGGCAATCAGTTCGTGGCCGAGGCCAAGCGCATCCTCTTTGGCCGTGTCGGCATCGACATGATCGCGGGCCCCACCGACAGCCTGATCCTGGCCGATGCGACCGCCGATCCGATGGTGGTGGCGGTCGATCTGGTGGGCCAGGCCGAGCATGGCTATAACTCGCCGGTCTGGCTGGTGACCGATACCCGCGATCTGGCCCAGGAGGTGATGCGCCTGGTGCCGATCCTGATCGACGATCTGCCCGAGGTGAACCGCGAAAACGCCACCGCCGCCTGGCGCGACTACGCCGAGGTGATCCTGTGTGCCGACCGCGAGGAAATGGCCGCTACCTCGGATAATTACGCGCCCGAGCATCTGACGGTGCAGGCCGAGGATCTGGATTGGTGGCTGGACCGGCTCAGCTGCTATGGCTCGCTCTTTCTGGGCGAGGAAACCACCGTGGCCTTCGGCGACAAGGCTTCGGGCACCAATCACGTGCTGCCGACCAGCCGCGCCGCCACCTATACCGGCGGGCTCAGCGTGCATAAATACATGAAGATCGTGACCTGGCAGCGCTCGACCCGCGACGGCGCGAAACCGATTGCCGAGGCCACCGCGCGCATCGCCCGTCTGGAAGGCATGGAGGGCCATGCGCGCAGCGCCGATATCCGGCTGGCCAAGTTCTTTCCCGATGAAGTTTTCGATCTTTCGGCGGAAGACTGAGCCATGACACGCAACACCTCCGATCTGACTGGCCATGTGGCGCTTGTGACCGGGGCCAGTTCCGGCCTTGGCCGCCGCGCGGCGCTGGTTCTGGCGCGGGCGGGCGCGAGTGTTGTGGCCGTGGCGCGCCGGGCCGAGGCTTTGGCCGGATTGCAGGCCGAGGCGGCAGGCGAGATCGCGGCGCTGCCCTTCGATCTGGCGGATCGCGCCGGGCTGGCCGATCTGGCGCGCGCGGCGGCCCTGCCGTTCGGCGCGCCCGATATTCTGGTCCATGCGGCGGGCATCAACACCCGCGAGCCGGCCGGGGAAGTTACGCCAGAGGGCTGGGACACGACCCTGACTCTCAACCTCGCGGTGCCGTTTTTCCTGTCGCAGCATCTGGTGCCCGCGATGGCCGCCAGGGGTTGGGGCCGGATCGTCACTTTCGCCTCGCTGCAATCGACCCGCGCCTTTCCCGGCGGGCTGGCCTACGGGGCGTCCAAGGGCGGCATCGCGCAGCTGACCCGCGCCATGGCCGAGGCCTGGTCGCGCGATGGCATCATGGTCAACGCCATCGGGCCGGGTTTTTTCCCTACCGAACTGACGGCGGCGGTGTTCGATGACCCGGACCGCGCCGCACGTAACGCGGCCCAGACCTGCATCGGGCGCAATGGCGCGCCCGAGGATATCGACGGGCCGCTGATGTTTTTCTGCTCGGATGCCTGCGGCTATGTCACCGGTCAGGTCCTGATGGTCGACGGGGGGTTCACCGCGAAATGAAGGCGCTTGTCTATACCGCGCCCCAAGCGCTGCAGTTTCGCGATGTGCCGGAGCCTGAACCGGCCCCCGATCACCACCTGATCCGCATCGACAGCAGCGGCATCTGCGGCTCGGACATGCATGCCTATCTCGGCCATGACGACCGCCGCCCGGCCCCGCTGATCCTTGGCCATGAGGCGGCGGGGATCATAACGGGCGGGCCGCGCGATGGCGACCGGGTGACCATCAATCCGCTGGTCACTTGCGGCATCTGCCCGGCCTGTCTGGCGGGGCGCGACAACCTCTGTTCGACCCGGCAGATCATCTCGATGCCGCCGCGCGAGGGCGCATTCGCGGAGTTCGTCGCCATGCCCGAACGCAACCTTGTCACCGTGCCCGAGGGGATCAGCCTGGAGCAGGCGGCTTTGGCCGAGCCTGTCGCGGTCGGCTGGCATGCCGTGCGCCTTGGCATCGCGGCGCTGCCCGGCGATATGGCCGAAACCGCGCTGGTCATTGGCGGCGGGGCCATCGGGGTTGCGGCATCCCTCAGCCTCATCGCGCAAGGCGTGGTCCATGTCACGCTGATCGAGCCGAACCCGCTGCGCCGGGCCTATCTCGACCTCAATGCAAAGATCACTGTTCTGGCCCCCGACGATATCGAAGGGCGGCTTTACGATCTCACGGTCGATGCGGTCGGGATCGATGCCACCCGCGCCACCGCCAGTGCCGCCACCCGCCCCGGCGGGGTCATCCTGCATGTCGGTCTGGGTGGCGGCGGGGCCGGGCTCGATATCCGGCGGGTCACGCTGCAGGAGATCACCTTTATCGGCACCTATACCTATACCGCGCAGGATTTCCGCGACACCTGCGCCGCGATGTTCGATGGCCGCTTGGGCGCGCTCGACTGGGTCGAGACCCGCCCGCTTGGCGAGGGGGCCGCCGCATTTTCCGATATCCGCATGGGCCGCACGCCCGCGCCCAAGATCATTCTGAAACCCTGACATCCCGGAGACGTCAATGGCCCACACGCCCAAGCCCATCCCCAATGAAATCCCGCAGCTTCTGGTTCACGAGGAGGCCGATAATGTCGGCGTCGTCGTGGTCGAGGGGCTGACCGCGGGCACCGATATGCTCTGCTGCATCACGCATGACAATTCCACCTTTCGCCTGAGCGCAGAGGCCGATGTGCCGATCGGCCACAAGATCGCGCTGACCGATCTGAAGGCTGGCGATACGGCCATCAAATACGGTGAGGATATCGGCAGGATCACCGCCGATATCGCCAAGGGCGCGCATGTCCACACGCAAAACTGCAAAACCAAACGCTGGTAGGAACCCCGAACATGTCCTCGAAATACGCAAATACCACGATCCACGGCTACCGGCGCGAAAACGGCCGGGTGGGCGTGCGCAACCATGTCATCATCCTGCCGGTCGATGATATCTCGAACGCCGCCTGCGAGGCGGTGGCCAATAACGTCAAGGGCACCATGGCGATCCCGCATGCCTATGGCCGCCTGCAATTCGGCGAAGACCTCGACGTGCATTTCCGCACCATCATCGGCACTGGCGCAAACCCCAATGTCGCCGCCGTCGTCGTGATCGGGATCGAGCCCGGCTGGACCAAAAAGATCGCCGATGGCATTCGCCTGACCGGCAAGCCGGTGGCCGAGTTTTCCATCGAGCAGAAGGGCGATTTCGAGACCATCCGCGCGGCGTCCTGGGCGGCCAAGGAGTTCGTGCATCACGCCACCGAAATGCAGCGCGAGGACTGTTCGATCAACGAGCTTTGGGTCTCCACCAAATGCGGCGAGAGCGACACCACCACCGGCCTCGGCTCCTGCCCGACGGTGGGCAATATGTATGACAAGCTGCTGCCCGAGGGCATCACCGGGTTTTTCGGCGAAACCTCCGAGATCACGGGGGCCGAACATATCTGCAAGGCCCGCGCCGCCAGCCCCGACGTGGGCGAACGCTGGTATGCGATGTGGAAGGCCTATCAGGACGATGTGATTTTCGCGCATCAGACCGATGACCTGTCCGACAGCCAGCCCACCAAGGGCAATATCGAGGGCGGGTTGACCACCATCGAGGAAAAGGCGCTTGGCAATCTGGAAAAGATCGGGCGCACGTCGACATATATCGACATTCTCGAACCGGCCGAGGCACCGGGGAAGGGCCGCGGGCTCTATTTCATGGACAGTTCCTCGGCCGCGGCCGAATGCGTGACGCTGATGGCCGCGGGCGGCGCGGTGATCCACACTTTCCCCACCGGGCAGGGCAATGTCGTGGGCAACCCGATCGTGCCGGTGATCAAGATCACCGCCAACCCGCGCACCGTGCGCACCATGTCGGAGCATGTCGATGTCGATGTCTCGGGCATCCTGCGCCGTGACAAGACCATAGACGAGGCGGGCGATGACCTGATCGAGATGATCCGGCGCACCGCCAATGGACGCAACACCGCCGCCGAAGCGCTTGGCCACCGGGAGTTCTCGATGACCAAGCTTTATCGCAGCGCGTGATTGCGCGGGGCGCGGCCGTCCCCTCCGATGGCCGCGCCGATCTGCCCGCATCCGCCACCGCCGGGTGGGCGCAGTCAGGGAAGCCAAGGGCCCGCACCGAAATTTCGGCTGAAAAAGGGAGCGATCACATGCACAAACATATCCTCATCCCCGTTGCCATCGACCACGAGCCGATGGTGCCGCGCAAGATCGAGATTGCCCGCGCGCTTCTGGCCCCAGGCGGGCACATCACCTTGTTGACCGTGCTGGAACAGATCAGCGGTTTTGTGGCGGAGTTTGTCACGACCAGAGAGGAAAACCACCTGACCGCCCGTTTGCTGTCCCGGTTGGAGGACGCGGGCGGCGGGGCCGTCGATATCGAGGCCAAGGTCATCACCGGTAAACCCGGCGTCGAGATCGCCCGCTATGCAAAAGACAATGGCTATGACCTGATCATCGTGGGATCGCAGAAACCCGGAGCCAGCGATTACTTGCTGGGATCGACCGCCTGGCGCGTGGTGCGCCGGGCCGCCTGTTCGGTCCATGTTCTGCGCTGACAGGCTGGATGCCGCAGACCTCGCAACGCAGTTTGCGCCGGATCAATGTCGCGGATCTCGCTTTCTGACATTACATTCGGAAAGCGACGCCCCATTCGGGACGGCATCGCAGGTTGAACCGGTATGAGTTGGTCCCCGGCGGGGCCCGGGATGAGGTTGCAGGCGCAGATGGAATACAAGGATTTCTACAAGGCCCTGGGCGTTGGTCGCGATGCGACCGCCGATGAGATCAAGCGCGCTTATCGCAAGCTGGTGCGCAAATACCATCCCGATGTGAATACCGGGCCGGATGGCGCGGGTGCCGAGCAGAAATTCAAGGAAATCGGTGAAGCCTACGATGTCCTGTCCGATCCCGAAAAACGCGCCGCCTATGATCAATTGGGCGCGAGCTGGACGGAAGGTCAGGCGTTCCGCCCGCCGCCCGACTGGGATGCCGGGTTTGAATTTTCCGGCGCAGGCCACCCGTCAGACCAGCCCGACCAGTTCGGCGACCTCTTCCGCGATCTCTTTTCGCAACGCGCGGCGTATGACCGCGGCGGACAGGCCGGGGCGCGGGTGCATGTGCCGGGGCAAGACCATCACGCCAAGATCCTGGTCGATCTGGCCGAGGCCTATCAGGGTGGCAGCCGGGAGTTTTCCCTGCGCAAGCCCGAACTGGATGCCGAGGGCCGCATCACATTGCGCGAACGCGCGATCCGCGTCACCATCCCCAAAGGCGTGCGCGACGGGCAGCATATCCGCTTGGCCGGGCAGGGGGCTCCGGGTGTCGGACGGGGCAAGCCGGGGGACCTCTATCTCGAAGTGGCGTTGACTGCGCCTGCCGGGTTCCGGATCGACGGGCGCGATGTTTATATGGAGCTGCCCCTCACCCCGTGGGAGGCCGCCCTTGGGGCCAGGATCAGCGTCGATACGCCAAGCGGCAAGGTTGATTTGCGGGTGCCGGACCATGTCCAGCCGGGCAAAAAGCTGCGGCTGAAGGGGCGCGGCATCCCGGGCAGGCCCGCGGGCGATCTGTATGGCGTGGTCAAGATCGTCATTGCGCCGGTTGAAACGGAAAAGGCGCGCAAGCTTTACGAAGAAATGGCCCGCGAAACGCGCTATGATCCGCGTCAGAAAGCCGGAGGGTAGATCATGGCTGCCAGAACGTCACCGGACCCAGAATGCGAGATTGTCACGACCCTGACGCTGGTTGAGCTTTGCCGCATCAGCGGAACGACCCGAGATTGGGTCATCGAACTGGTCGATGAGGGTGTCCTGGACCCCGTCGGCGGCGGCCAGACGGCCTGGCGGTTCGAAAGCTCAAGCATCACGGTCATCGCCAGGGTGCGCCGTCTGCAACATGATCTGTGTCTCAACATCCCCGGGGCGGCGCTTGTGCTGTCGTTGGCGGATGAGAATGCCCGGCTCAGGCAGCACCTGAGTCAGGCCGCGGGAGATGCGCCCGGCACGCCCGACCCATAAGCCCGCAGCCGGGTGCCCCGGCCCGGTCAACGCCGGCGCGGCAGTGGGCGCGGGTGTCGCGGTTTTGACTGATGTTAATTCGGGCATGGCTTTGGAGATGTATCCTGAACCGGTAGCCTGATTGTCAGGAACGCTGGAGACTGCCCGATGCTGGTGAGCCGCATTATGCGCACCCCCGTTACGACCGTAACGGCAGATACATCCGTGCGCGCCGCCGCCGCCCTGATGGGGGCGCTGCGTCTGGGCGTGTTGCCGGTCTGCCGGCGGGATCGCCCGGTTGGCATCATCACCGATCGCGATATTGCCATCCGGTGGGTTCCCAACGCCATCGCCGATACCGATATCGCGCCTTTCATGACACCGCATGTCGTCACCTGCCGGCCCGATCACAGCGTCGAAGAGGCGGCCTATCTGATGTCGGCCAAACAGATCAGGCGGCTTGTGGTGGTCAATGAGGCCGGCGGTATCGCGGGCATGCTGACATTGGGTGACATCGCCAATGATGCCAGCGAGACGCTTGCCGGTCAGACATTGGGCGAGATCGTCGAGGCGCGCTGTGGCTACTGAGCTGACTGGGTCAGGATCTCATGGCGCAGGATATCCAGATCGACGCCCGCGATATCGCAAAGTGCCGTGATATCGCTGAGGGTGATCTCGTTGTGATGCGGGTGGGCAATAAGCCCGTCGCGTTCGAACCGCCGCATCGTCCGGCAGACATGGACATTGCTCAGGCCGGTAAACTCGCCGAGTTTCTGCTGCGTGATTGGAAAGGCAAAGCTGTGCTGCCTGGCCTTCCCGATCGCATCGAGCCGGATGTAGAACTCCAGCAGCGCATAGGCGACGCGGCTGGCGGCGCTGCCTTGCCCCAGGCGCAGCAACAGTTCCGAGACGCGCGCCTGCGTGCGCACGATCTCGGCGGCCATCAGATTTCGAAGGCAGGCCAAATCAGGTTCTGGCCCGTTCGCATGCGGGCCCCGGATATTGATGAACCGCGAATCGCTCAACGCTTCGACCGAGCAGGCGGCGACGGGCGCGGTTTCGGCACCGATCAGGGCGAAATCGCCAGGCAGCATAACGTCGATGATCTGGGTTTGGCCATCGGGCAGCATCTTGGAAAAAGCGACCCACCCCTCCAGCAGCAGCATCGCGTGATCGGCAAAGTCATCCTCCTGAACGATGACCTTGCCCTTGCGGGCGGTCTCTATCGGGGAATGCGGCTGGATACTCAGATAGGCCGTGATCAGCGAGGCGGGCGGCGGCGGAGCATTCGACAGGCGTGTCTGGTTGCCATGAGATTGCATCGCCGCAGCCCTTTTTACCGTTCACCAATTGCGCAGGCCAACACCGATGACCCGCCAGCTTAGGGCCCAACGGTAACAGGGTCGGCCCGGTTGCGCCACTGCCCTTGGGCAGGTGCCGGAAACGAGCGGGCCGGATCGCGCGCCTTTGGCGGGCTTGCCAAAGCCGCGGCGCGGTTCGCCGTGCCGGAAACCGGCCGCGATATATCGCCGCCGCTGCCTTTTCTCTCGATGCGGCGCGCGGTAGAATTTCACACCGAACCGCCCCGGTGCCATCGGCCGCGCAGCAGCCAAATGCGTTCAACGTCTGGTATCGGTTACGACATGCCTGACACACCCATGAGATGAGGTAAGCCGAATGGAGCACGAGCACGGCACCAGCCCCGAGAGCCCGGCCGCCATCGGCCTCAGCGGCGCGGTGGCCATGGGCACCGGCGTGATGATCGGGGCCGGGATCTTTGCCCTGACCGGTCAGATCGCAGAGCTTGCCGGGCCGCTTTTCCCGCTGGCCTTCATCGTCGGGGCCATCATCACCGGGTTTAGCGCCTATAGCTATATCAAGATGTCAAACGCCTGGCCGTCCTCGGGCGGGATCGCCATGATTCTGCAAAAAGCCTATGGCCCGGGGGCAATCGCGGCGGCGGCGGCGCTTTTGATGGCGTTGTCAATGGTGATTGCCGAAAGCCTGGTGGCGCGCACCTTTGCCACCTATGTCCTGCGCCCCTTCGATATCACCGGTGGCCCGCTGGTGCCGGTCCTGGCGGTGGGCGTCATCCTCTTTGCCTTTGTGGTCAATGCCGCAGGCAGCCGGTCGGTCGGGGCGCTGTCGCTGGTGATGGCGGCGGTCAAGATCGGCGGTATCGCGCTGTTTGGTATCGCTGCGCTCTGGACCAGCGGGTTTCAGTTTTCGACCGCCAGCGCGACCGCCTCAGGCTTTGATCCGGTGGGCTTTATGGCTTCGGTCGCGCTGGCGATTCTGGCCTTCAAGGGGTTTACCACCATCACCAATAGCGGCGGAGAAATCACCGACCCGCATCGCAATGTCGGGCGCACGATCATGATCTCGATCGCGATCTGCGTGGTGGTCTATCTCTTGGTGGCCTTTGCCGTCGGATCCAGCCTGAGCATCGATCAGATCATCGCCGCGCGCGATTATTCGCTGGCCGAGGCGGCGGCCCCGGCATTGGGCGAGGCCGGGTTCTACCTGACCGTTGTGCTGGCCGCGGTCGCCACCGCCTCGGGCGTGCTGGCCAGTGTCTTTGCGGTGTCGCGGATGCTGGCCATGCTGACCGATATGAATATGATCCCACACCGCCATTTCGGCATGTCGGGGCCGATCCGCAGCCATATGCTTGTTTATACCGTCGTGATCGCCTCGATCCTGGCCGTTTTCTTTGATCTTGGCCGGATCGCGAGCCTTGGGGCGTTTTTCTATCTGATCATGGATATGATCGTGCATTGGGGCGTTTTCCGCTTCATGCGCGGGCAGGTCGGCGCAAATCCGGTGGTGGTAATTCTGGCGCTTGTTTTCGATGCGATCGTGTTGATTGCGTTCACGACGATGAAGCTGCGCACCGACCCCGCGATTGTGCTATATGCTGGCATCGCTATTGCCTTGGTTTTTACATTTCAGCGCCTATATCTGTCCCGGTGGACGGCACCGGAACCGCAACGAACAGGTCTTGGCAAGGGAGGACATGGGTAAACATGTCAGTAGGAAACACACTGATAAAAGCGTGGTGGGCGCGCCATCTGGTGGTGATCTTAATCGCAGTGGCGGGAACGGCGCTGTTTTTGTACAGCCGGGCCCAATGGTCCGAAATGCATCGCTGGAACCGCGCGATCGGCGATGTTTCGCTGATCCTGGTGGCGCTGGCGATGGTATTGGGGCCGATGTCGCGCCTGTGGCGCGTCTTTACCAGGTTTGTGCCCTATCGGCGTGAGCTGGGCATCTATGCCGTGGTCCTGGCGCTGATCCATGCCACGATCATCCTGTTTGGCTGGGTCCAGCTGGATCTGATGCGCCTGTTCGGGTTCGAGTTCCACCCGGGGCTTCAACAATATGTGATGTTCCAGCAAGGCTTTGCGCTGGCCAATCTGATCGGCATCCTGGCGCTGGTATATGGTGCGATCCTGGCGATTACCTCGAATGATGCCAGCATGCGCTGGCTGGGCAATTCGGTCTGGAAATTCGTGCAGCGGGGCACCTATGTGCTGTGGTGGCTGTCGGTGATCCATACCGCGTATTTCCTGTTCATTCACTTTCTCGATTTCGACCGCCCGACGCCCGAGCCGAACTGGTTCCAGTGGCCTTTCGTGGGGCTGGTGCTCGGCGTGATGGTGCTGCAAATCGCGGCCTCCTGGACGACCTGGAGAAAAGGGCGGGACCGCAGCGCGGTCGCGTCAGGAGCTTCCTGATCTGATCAGGCGAGGCCGGGGCCCTTGGGACCCTTAATATCTTATGTCGCCGACCGGGTTCCCGGTCGGCGTTTTTCGTTTCGGCCTAGCGTGGCAGACCTGTGAAACTGCCGTCAGGAGCTGCTGGCTTTGTTTGATCTAGCGCAAGTTTTCGGTTGATCCAACGCAAAGACCGGGTGGGTGAATCGGCATAGGAAACACGCAGCAAACGGCATTCACTGCGCCCAGGCAGGCTACCCGCCCGTCAATAAAGCGACAAGCGCCACCTGCCGGTTGCACAGTAGACAACAAAGGAACGTTCGATGAATACCTCCAACATTCGCCACGCAATCGGTGCAGCCCTGGTGCCCTTCGTCATGCTCGGTGCAACGGCAGCTCTGGCCAGCCCCGGCGAAGAACACGCTGACGGAGCCAATATCGGCCAGGCGGGCGATATCTCTCATATCGACCGCGTGATCGAAGTCGATCTTGGTGAAATGTATTTCGATCCCGGCAGCTTCGAAGTAGAGCGCGGTGAAACCGTCCGGTTCGTGCTGAACAACAGCGGTCGCGTTGTCCATGAATTTGCCATCGGCACCGACGAGATGCAGAACATGCATGAACAGGAAATGCGTTCCCTGATGGCAGACGGGTTCATGACTACCCGCGTTCTGCGCCATGATCGCATGATCGAGGCCGGCCGGATGCACCTGGATGCCAACTCGCGTCTGCTTGAGCCGCGCCAATCCTCGGAACTGGTCTGGACCTTCAGCGGCGAGCAGGATGAGCTGATCATCGCCTGCAACGTCCCCGGCCACCGCAATGCCGGCATGGAAGCAATCGTGACCATCGGCGCGGATCACGTCAGCTGATCCAGATCCGGAACTCCGGAGTGTAAAGGCAGGCGGGCATCGGGCCCGCCTGTTTTTTTATGTCCGCGCGACCACTTGCGAGAAGCCGCGTCAGCCGCAGGCGACATTGGGATTGAACGGCGTAAACATTCCCATCGGGTTCTCGCGCTGTGCCCAGACATGCAGGTCGTAATGCGGCTCGAACCCATGGGCCTCGTCACCCGCGGTGCCTCCCATATCGGCCATCATATCCCAGGGCTGATCGCCGAACATCGGCGGGCTGTCATTATCCGCATCCCAGGCCGCCCTGAAAATCAGGTTCTCGACACCGACCAGCACCAGCGACCCATCCGCCTGCGGCTCATAGAGCAGGATCGACGGGGTGGTGAAATCGGTATTCATGCCGTTGCCATTGACCCGGCCTTGGCCCGGCGGGGCCAAACCCAAGAGGCCCGGATTGATATAGTGGATGCCCATCGCGCCCATCTCGGGCGGCAGCCCTTCGGCGGCGGCAGAGACACAATCGCCGGGCGGGGCGGGAAAGAACCCTTCTGCCAGGGCCACGTTGACATCGGTATATTTGGCGGTTGCTGCTAAAATGGCGTCCAACTGATCGGTATCGGCAAGGGCACCACCGCCAGCCAACAGCCCGATTGCAAACGGGATACATCCGTATTTCATAATGCTTTTCCTCACTGTGATTATGCCGATCCCCCAATCAGCACGCCTTGACGTTAGGTCAATTCGTGTCTTCGGGCAAGCTGCGGCGCAGCATCGGCAAACCGCCCGGGCGCGAACCGCCAAGCGGCACCGCCCCGCATCGGGTGTCTAGGAAAACAGCATCGGACATTCGCGGGCGCATTTGTTGCGCAGGATAATGTAGATCAGATGCAGCGTGCCAAGCCCGGCCAGCAGGCAGAAAAACGAGATATAGGCGTAGCGCAGAAAGAGGATATCGACGACCACCACGGCCACGATCGTCAGCGCGAACCAGCGCATATGCAGATAGGTCGAGATCGCCGGCGGCGCGATGATCAGGAACAGATAAATCACATAGGTCATCCAGCGCGGCATCAGATAATCGAGGATCATGGTGCCCTCATAGGCCAGCGAATTCTGGTTGACCGTCACCAGCACCCAATCGGGATTGATCAGATGCGGCACATAGAGCGCCAGCCCAAAGGCCAGCCCGCCCAGTGACATCGCCAGCATCCAGGGCCGCCTGCGGCTGCCTGCGGGCTCCAGCACATAACTGGCCAGCGGGATCCAGAAGGGCCACATGAACCAGGTGAAAAAGATGAATCCCAACGCGCTCCAGAGCGTGGTGAAAGGATCGGCACCGTTCACGCCAACCCAGACATAGCCTTCCATGAATTGCTGCAACCCCGCAAAGAGCGGCATCAGCGCCACCGGCAGATAGCGGATGTTGATCTGCGTCGCCTTCCAGCTGGCAAAAGCCCCGCCCCCGACGAGAAAAACGCTGGCGGCAAAGCTGACTTCGGCGGAAAGACACATGTGAGATCCTGGCGGTTGTGGCTGAATGGGCAAGGTGGGCGGCGTGTCCGCCCGGCCCTTCACTAAATCACGTCTACCGCCGGCTCTGCAACCCTACATGCCCCAGGCGTAATCCGGCACCCGGCCCAGATTGACCGAGACCGGGCCGAGCCCATCGATATTATCGAGCGCCACCCTGGCCGCGTTTTCGATGGCGTCCGATCCGACAACGCCCCAGACATTGACGCGACCGCCCTCGACGACCACGTTCAGATGCACCGAATCCAGCCCCGGAACCTGCGCAAGCGCCGCCAGAACGATCTCACGCCGATCGCGATCGCTGGCCGAAGTGTCGATCGTGACCACCGGCGCGCTGGCCAGCGCCTGAAGCAGATTGGCGCGTGAAACGATCCCGACCATCTGGCCATCGCTGACCACGGGCACCCGCTTGATCCGCTTTTTTTCCAACAACCGCGCGATATCGCCGACCGGCGTATCGGGGGCTACGACCGCGACATCGCGTGTCATGATGTCTTTGGCGCGGCGGCTGCGCAGCGCGACAAAATCGGTGGCCGTTTCGCTTGCCCCCGTGAAAAAGGACAGCCACCAGGATTTGATGCCCGTCTGGGATCCCTCGACCCGGCGCATCAGGTCGCCTTCGCTGATCACACCCAGGATTGCGCCCCCGGTGTCCAAAATCGGTACCGCGCTGATATGGTTTTCCATCATCAGGGCGGTGACCTGTTCCACGGTCGCGTCATCAGATGCCGAGACGACGTTGCGGGTCATGATATCCTGGGCTTGCATCCTATCCTCCATTGGGCTCGGAGATGGCGGGATCGGCCCCGCCACCTCTGTGGATCAAGTGCCTCAATCGTGTTCCTCATCCTCTGATTCTTCTTCGGCATGTGCCATCATTTCCCGGATGTCATCGGGGATATCCGCCTCCGAAAACAGCGCCTGCTCAGCGGGGTCGTGCACAAAGGCGATGATATCGGCGAGATCCTGACCCGAGATCTGGATCACATCGCCCAATTCTTCGCGCTGCAGCTGGACCATGGTTTCGGCCCCGCGCCACATATTGGCGGCGAAATCGAACGGGTTCATCGGCTGATCCATGAACTCGGCATCCAGCATCGGTGCGTCAAATCCGCCGACACCGTTGATCGAATGGCAGACGACGCAGCCCTTGGAGGCGAAGAGTTCCCGTCCATTCGCGGAATTCATTGCAGGTAACACCAACCCGGTCGATACCATGCCCGGCATGTCATCCATATCCGACGAGGCCTGCGCCGGCGCGTCTACCATAAGGAGCGTTGCAGCCGTGGCGGCGGCGATGAATGCGGTTCCCTGTTTCAGTTTTTTCATTGTTCGTCCCTTTCAAATTATCTGCGTTTATTCGTTGCTTCCTTCTTCCTGTGCTCGAGTTTCTTTTCTGGCTCCGCGGATCACCACGGCACCGGACTAATTGTTACACAGGTGACGTCCGGGCGGGGCTGGCTGGCAGGCCGCCCCAATGCCCATCACGACACAAGTCCGCCGGGGCAGCAAGCAAAAGCTGCTGCCCCGGCGGTTCTGAATGGAGTAAACCAATTGAAGAGATGCTATCGTAAGTCTCCCATTCAGAATTTCAGCCTCCGCAGTCTGAGGGCATTCAGCACAACAGACAAAGAGGAGGCGCTCATTGCAAAAGCGGCAAAGATCGGGCCGATCAGGATGCCGAAGAACGGAAACAGGACCCCCGCCGCGATCGGCACGCCGCTTGCGTTGTAGATCATCGCAAAGAACAGGTTCTGCCTGATGTTGCGCATGGTCGCCTGGCTTAGCTTGCGGGCGCGCACGATGGCGTCCAGATTGCCCTGAACCAGCGTGAAGCCCGCGCTTTCGATGGCCACATCGGCCCCGGTGCCCATGGCGATGCCGACATCGGCCTGCGCGAGTGCCGGTGCATCGTTGACCCCGTCACCGGCCATGGCGACCTTTTTGCCCTCGGCCTGCAATTCGGTGATGATGCGGGCCTTGTCCTCGGGCAGCACATCGGCGCGGATCTCGTCGATGCCCAGACGGTTGGCCACCGCCTGTGCCGTGCGTTCATTGTCGCCGGTCGCCATGATGATGCGAAAGCCAAGCCCATGCAGCGCCTTCAATGCATCGGGCGTGGTCTCCTTGACCGGATCGGCGACGCTGACCAGACCGGCGATAGTGCCGTCGAGCACGATGAACATCACCGTTTCACCCTCGTCGCGCCGCGCATTGGCGGTATCGACCAGCGCGCCGCTATCGAGCCCCATGTCATGGATCAGGGCAGCATTGCCCAAAGCCACCGATTTGCCATCGACGCGACCGCGCACACCCTTGCCGGTGATGGCCTCGAAATCTTCGGTCTTGGCAAAGTCGACGCCGCGTTCCTCGGCCCCGCGCACGATGGCCTCGGCCAGCGGATGCTCCGATCCACGCTCCAGCGAGGCGGCCAGGCGCAGAACCTCGGCTTCGTCATGGCCTTGCTCGGGCAGGACGGCGACCAGTTTGGGTTTGCCTTCGGTGAGCGTGCCGGTCTTGTCGACAATGAGCGTGTCGATTTTCTCAAACCGCTCCAGTGCTTCGGCATTCTTGATCAGAACGCCCATCTGCGCCCCGGTCCCCGTGGCCGTCATGATCGACATCGGGGTGGCCAGGCCAAGCGCACAGGGGCAGGCGATGATCAGGACGGCCACGGCCGAAACCAGCGCATAGGCCATGGCCGGATCGGGCCCCCAGACCGACCAGATGACGAACGAAATGACGGCGATCGCGATGACGGCGGGCACGAACATGCCGGCCACCTTGTCGGCGTATTTCTGGATCGGCGCGCGCGAGCGCTGTGCGTTGGCCACCATTTGCACGATCTGGCTCAGCATGGTGTCGGCCCCGATGCGCTTGGCCTCGATCACCAGGCTGCCGGTGCCGTTGATCGTGGCCCCCGTTACCGGCTCGCCCGCGACCTTTTCAACAGGCACGGGTTCCCCCGAGATCATGCTTTCATCGACAGATGAGCGGCCATCGACCACCACGCCATCGACCGGCACCTTGTCGCCCGGGCGCACCCGCAGGTGGTCGCCAAGCTGCACCTGGTCCAACTCGATCTCTTCTTCGGTGCCGTCGGGGCGGATCACCAGGGCGGTTTTCGCGGCCATGTCCAGCAGGGCGCGAATGGCCTTGCCGGTGCCCTCACGGGCACGCAGTTCCATCACCTGTCCCAGCAGGACCAGCGTGACAATGACGGCGGCGGCTTCGAAATAGACTCCGACGGCCCCGGTTTCGGGATCGCGGAACCCCTCGGGGAAGACGCCCGGTGCAATCACCGCGACGATGCTGAAGATATAGGCCGCGCCCACCCCCATCGAGATCAGGCTGAACATGTTGAGGTTCATGGTGCGGAACGACTTGTAACCACGCTCAAAGAACGGCCAGCCCGACCACAGGATCACCGGCGTCCCGATCAGCACTTCAAGCCAGAGCGAGGTCTGTTCGCCAAAGAACTCCCGGATTTGCGGGTAGCCCAGATAGGGTGGCATGGTCAGGATCAGCATCGGAATGGTCAGGGCGATACCGACCCACAAGCGGCGCGAGAAATCGACCAGTTCGGGGTTCGGTCCTTCATCTTCAAGGCTGATTGTCTCAGGCTCAAGCGCCATGCCGCAAAGCGGGCAGGAGCCGGGCCCCGGATGGCGCACTTCGGCATGCATCGGACAGGTATAGACGGTTCCCGCATAGCCCGCGGGCACGGTGTCATATTGCCCGCCCTTCAGCGCCTTGACCGCCGCCGGATCATCGTCATGGCCATGGCAGGAAGCGCCGTGGCCGGAATGGTCATGCCCGGAATGGTCGTGGGCCGAATGATCGTGGGCCGAATGGTCGTGGCCCCCGTGCCCGGAGGTTTCACCCTCGGGCACCAGGAACATGCCGCATTTCGGGCAGGAGCCTTCTTCGGTGCTGCGTATTTCGGGGTGCATCGGGCAGGTATAGACGGTGCCTGCGTAGCCCTCCGGCACGGTGTCGAAACTGTCCGCTTCGCTTGGCATTTGGCCCTTGTGGCCGGTGGTGACGTTCATCTTCGTTTCCTTCGTTCAGTTGGCCTGGCACCCCCTGGCACCGGACCGCGTTCAGTAAAATATCATGCCACCGGCATCGACATGCCGGGTCTCGCCGGTAATGGCGGTTGTGCGGTCGCTGGCCGGGCGCGCGACCGCGCGACATGGGGCCGGGCAACGCGCTGCAGGACTCTGGGTTCACGCATTTCGATCATCCCCCGACTGGTCCGCGCCCCGGGGCGCGGAGCCCTGCGTGGGGTCATCGGGCTCGTGGGTCTTGCCCTTGCGCCCATGACCATGACCATGCCCGAACATATGCATCGCAACCATCCCGCCGCCAAAGAGCACCAGAACCCAATTATCGATGATCCACTGCATTCACACTCTCTCCTGGCTTGGCCCGGGGGCATCTGTTTCGCGCGGTGATGGCGCATCTGCGCCGTAAAGCGTTCTGAACATCCGTTCATAGCCGGAATCGCGCGCTATCCGGGTTCGTTCGATCGCATCCTCGATGGCCACAAACGCGGCCTGCTCATGGGCTATCATGGGGTGGCTTCCGTCCAGCGGTTTCCGTGTTTTAGCAATCACTTCAGCGGCTTGACGGACGCCGCGCATCCAGGGGTTGAAGCTGTCGGAAAACATCAGCCGGCTGCTGCGCATCGGGTGCATCCATTTCAACATTTCGGCGCTGACAGGCGTGGTCATCAGCCGAATCCACGGGCTGACAAAGGCCGAATAGAGCGCCTCGTTCCGCTCTGACATGCGCCGCACGCTGTCAAAGGCCTGTTCGGGAACGTCCTGGGCCAGATCGCTCACGTCACGCGGATTGAAGCTGACCTTGTATTGCGGCGCGCGGCGATCGGGGTCTCCGGTCGGGCTGTCGATTTTCATCTCGTAAAGGCCGGGCTTCAGCTTTGCGATCCTGTCCAGGCTTTCCAGGATGGCGCGATGTTCCAGCCGCGCCACCGAGGCCGATACGAAGATGCCGAGATGCCCGACATGGGCATTGGTCAGATAGACGATCCGCTGGCCTGCGGCCTTGAGATCGGCGGTGTCCCTGTAGACGGCCGGAATCCAGCCCAGGGCCTGTGCCGGCGGCGTGATATTGTCGCCATAAGAGGCGAAGACGATCATCGGGTTCCGGATCTTGCGCAGGTCGGCAATGCAGTGATCGCCGATGGGCATTTCGCCGCCTTCCAGCTTGTTGCCGATGAAGAGGTTCTGCGTGATCGACAGGATCTCTTCGCGGCTGAGGCTGTAGAACCCGTTCCACCAGCGCTCGAAATCGAGGAACCGGTCGCGTTCGGTATCCACATTGGCCAGCAGGTTGGCGTATTTCTCCCAAATGGCCTTTTCCGGCTTCAGGTTTTCGAAGTTTTGCGCCAGCCAGGCCCCGTCAAAGCGGCCATCGCCCAGATCGGCAATCAGATGCGCCAACCAGGCCCCGCCAAGCAGCCCGCCGGTGACGCGCATCGGATTGACGCCTTCCTCGCCGGCCCAATAAGAAAGCGGTGAGCCGTTCAGGACAACCGGCCCCGCCAGACCCTCGCAATGGGCCGCCAACAGCGTCACCGCCCATCCGGCCTGACAATTACCATAGAGAACAGGCGCGGCGCGATCGTGACGGGCCGAGACCTCCTCGACAAAGCGGCGCAAGGCATAAAGGACATGTTCCAGCGTCTGGTCGGCGACGGGCTCGGGAAAGAAGATGACAAAATAGACCGGGTGCCCCTCGGCCATTGCCATGCCGACCTCGCTGTCGCGTTTGAACCCGCCGATGCCGGGGCCGTGGCCTGCGCGCGGATCGACCACGATGACGGGCGGTTTCGTGGCATCAACGCAATCGTCCCAGCAATTGCCGTCGACTTCGGTGATCCTGAGCAACGCGTAATTTGCCGGGCGGTCGAACTGGCGCGCATCCAGCAGCGTCTCATATTTGAAATCCAGCAGCGGCGGCATTCCGGCCCGCTCATGCGCAATCATGTTATCGGCGCGCGCGCGCAGCGTATCAAGAAACAGCACCGAGCGTTCCCAGAGATCCCGGCCATAGGCGGCCGGATCGGGCAGGGGGGCCGCCCCGGCCGAAACCGGGGCGGGGATGTCCGTGAGTGCGGATATAAACCGTTCAATCGAGGCCTGGGTGTTCATGCCGCAGCCCGCCGCGAAAAGAAGTTCAAGGCGGGCACAAAGATCAACGCGATATACCAGCCATAGGCAAAGGTTTCGGCCAGCCCCAAAACCACGCTGGACCAGCTGATCCAGGTGACGCCGGGCAAAAGCGGCAACCAGGCCTGATACATCGTGACATTGGGAAACAGCAGCCCAAAGATGACGCAGAGGGCAAAGCTCAGCGATAGCAAAATGCCAAGCGCCATGGCGACCGGGTAGATGCGGATGGGTCTCGACTCTGGCATGGGTTCACTCCTTCAAACTTGATGCCGCTAAGCTCACAGCGCGGCGGTGCCCGCGTTTCCGCAGGGACAGTATCAAGACGTCGTCAGGGGGAATGCGTTACAGGTGTCGGTGTGGAGCACCCGTAACAAGGGGCTGCAAACGCCGGGGCGTCAGGCAATCGGGGGCGGATGATCCTGGCCAAGCCTGCGCCCGATAGCGCGGGTCCGGCCCGGCAAAAGCCGCCAGAAACCGCCGCGTGATGGGGTGGTTGCCGTCTCTGCCGTCACATTGAGCATCGTCACGCCGTGGCACGAGGATTGCGCCGGGCAGGAGGCCGCGGGCACGGCCTCGGCGATTGCGAACGGGCCTGCCGCCAGATCCGGTTCGACCAACAGGGTCTGCCCCGGGCTGCCATCGGCCCGCGCCGTCCCGATGATGCCCGAATGCGTGGCCGCAACAATCAAGCCGAACATCATTATCACCAAAAACAGAGCCCGCCGCGCTGGCGCGATCTTGCTGGTCAATACTGATTGCCGCTTGCTTGACATGGATCAGATCCTCGCCTGAAAGCGTCCGTCTGTTGTTGACCTATGTCAAATCCTTTTTTTGTTTCGCCGTAAGTGGCACCGATACGCGCGCGCCTGGTGCGATCCACAGCATCAGAACGCCGGCAATGGCCGACAGGGTGGATCCGGCCAATATGGCCAGCCGCGCCGTGGCCGCGAGGGCCGGATCCTCAAAGGCCAGCGCAGTGACAAAGAGGCCCATGGTAAACCCGACCCCCGCCAACAGGCCCGCGCCATAGATATGGCGAAATCCGACGCCCGGCGGCAACAGGCCAATGTTCAGGCGGACCGCCGCCCAGGTGGCCCCAAGCACACCGATCTGTTTGCCGAGGAACAGCCCGAGAAACACGCCCAGAGAGACGCCGCCGGCCAGATTTTCGACAGTCTCGATCTCGATGGCGACACCGGCGTTGAAGAACCCGAAGAGAGGCACGATCACGAGCCCCGCCCAAGGGTGCAGCAACCGCTCGGTCCGCAACAAGGGAGATGGCGCGCAGGTGCCCCGCTGGCCGTTGGGCACGGCGGCGGCGATCAGAACACCGGCCAGCGCGGCCTCGAGCCCGGATCGAAACAGCGCGAGCCAGAGCACCAGCCCAAGCAGCGACAGCACCAGGGGGCCAGCATGGCCCGCCCGGTTCAACCCCATCATCACCGCAAAAGTGACCAGCGCCACGATCATCGGCAGGCTCTGGACCTGTTCGCCATAAAACACCGCGATGATTGCGACCGCCCCCAGATCGTCGAAAATCGCCAGCGCCATCAGAAACACCTTGACCCCGGCCGGGACCCGCCGCCCGAGCAGCGACAGGATGGCAAGCGCCAGCGCAATATCGGTCGCCATCGGGATCGCCCAACCGCGCAACGCCGCGGCATCGGGGAAGGTCAGCGCAATATAGATGAGAGCCGGAACCGCCATGCCGCCCAGGGCCGCCATGGCGGGCAATGCCGCCCGGCGCAGGCTGGACAGGTGTCCCTCAAGCAATTCGCGCTTGATCTCGACCCCGACCAGCACAAAGAAAAGTGTCATCAGCCCCTGATTGATCCAGACAATGAGCGGCTCTTCGATCTGAAAGGGGGCCAGCCCGACACGAATCGGGGCGTGGTGGATGGCCCCGTAGAGCCCCGCCAGCGGTGAATTGGCGGCAATCAGCGCCAGCACAATCGCGCCCAGGATCAAGCCGCCCGATATTCTGTCCAGGGTCAGACGTTCCGCGCCCAATTTGGATCCCATTCCTTGTTTACCGCATCAGGCCCGCGCCACCGGTCCGGTGCCGCGGGCCCGATGCGCGATGGTGCGGCCGATGCGGGTGCCGGGGTCACGTTCGCAAGTGGTTTTCCTCGGCGGCCATATAGTCGCGCGTAAGCGGCAGGGTGCTGTTGCGCTTGGCCAGTTGAAACTGAAACACCACCAGCCCGCTATGACGAAATGCGGCCTCGCAGGCAGCCAGGTAAAACTCCCACATCCGGCAGAACCTGTCATCATATATCTCGGCAAGCTCGGCCCGGTTGGACAGGAACCGCTGCCGCCAGATACGCAGCGTCTGAGCATAATGCAGGCGCAGCACCTCGACATCGGTTACGATCAGCCCGCTTTTCTCGATCGCAGGCAGCACTTCGGACATGGCCGGGACATAGCCGCCCGGAAAGATGTATTTCTTGATCCAGGACGAGGGGGCCCCCGGCGGGCCGCTTGACCCGATGGTGTGGATCAACGCCACGCCATCACGGGTCAGCCGATCGGAAACAGCATCGAAATAGGTGCGGTAATGCGGCGTGCCGACATGTTCGAACATCCCGACCGACACGATCCGGTCATAGGCTGCGGTCTCGTGCCGGTAATCGCGCAAGTGGAACTCTACCTTGCCGCCCAGCCCGTCCTGCGCCGTCGCATTGCGGGCGTAGCGCAGCTGTTCCTCGGACAGCGTCAGCCCGGTGACCGATACCTGCGCCGTCCGTGCAAGAAACCGCGCCATGCCGCCCCATCCCGACCCGATATCAAGAACCCTCTGGCCCGGTCGCAGCTGCAGCTTCGCCCCGATATGGCGTTTCTTCTGATCCTGGGCCATTTCCAACGTATCGTCGGGCGCGGTGAAATAGGCGCAGGAATATTGCCGGTCAGGATCCAGAAACCGGTCATACAGGCGATCCGTCAGATCATAGTGATGCGCCACGTTGCGCCGCGATCGGCTGGCGGGGTTAAACAGGTTCAGCGGCCGGGTCAGGCGGCGCAACGCCAGCCACCCGCGTCGCAGCGCCGAGCCGGCGTCAGCCCCGAGATTGCCCAGGACAAGATCCAACAGGCCGTAAATATCGCCCTCATCGATGCGCAGCGTGCCGTCCATATAGGCCTCGCCCACGGCCAGGTCCGGGTTCAGCGCGATCCGACGCAGGCTGCGCGCCTGCGTTATCGTGGCCGTGATCCGAGGGCGGGCGGTCTCGCGGCCAAAGCGGCGCCGCGCGCCATCGGGAAAGGTCAGCTCCAGTTGACCAGTTGTGATGGCGCTCTCCAGAAAACCGCCCAGCAGACGTTTCCAGATACCGGGCCAGATGCCCGAGCGGACCCTGGCCAGGCGATCAGGCGCGGCGGGGTCTACCCTGGTTGCGGTGTGTTTTTGCCATCCGGTACTGTCATCCATGAAAACGCCCCCTCATGCTGTGTCCTAACAAGACGAAGAAACGCGATGCGCGTTACACGCCCGGTCGCGAAACCCCGAGCGCGCGCGCGGTAATCGTTGCCGGATCCAGAACCGCGCCAAGCGGTTGCATCCCGGTTTTGACCGGCGCTGACGGGTGCTGCAGGGCGATGACTGCCTGGGCGATCACCTCGGCGGTTATGTCGGCCTGCGGGCCGCCGGTGAGGCTGCGGGTGGCGATAACTTCACCGGTGCCGTTCAGCCCCTCAAGTGCCAGGCGCGTGCCGGTGCCACCCATGGTCGGGCCGCGCTGCATGATACGTGTCAGCGGCGCGGAATAGCGCCGCATCAGCCCGCGCAGCGGTGCCCGGGTCAGACCGCGCAACACCCGGGTCATCCAGCCGGGATCAACCGCCAGAAACGTGCGTGCGCCGGTCAGATCCAGGTCGCGTGCGATGCTTGCCTGATCGATGAAGGCAAAGCCGATCGCGTGGACCGGGCCCTCGTCGGTCTCGAACGTGCGCGTGTTGGCCCCGGTCCTGACCTCTTGCCAGGCACCGTTCCACTTCATCGGATAGGTCTGCGCCAATGCCTGCAAGGTCCACTGCGTGGCGGCGGCCCCGTGATGGGTGCCCATGCCCATCTGGATCAGGATGTCGATGCTGCGCGTTTTGGGATGCTCGCGGGTCATCTGGGCGGCCAGCAAATTGGTCAGCCCCGGTGCCAGACCGGTTTGCAGAATGGCGGTGGCGCGCGGCGCGGACACCGTCGCAATGGCGCGGGCAAGTCCGGCGACATAAGCCGGGGTCGCGGCGCTGTCGATGAAATGGGTTCCGGCTGCAACAAGGCTTGCCGCCAGCTCTGGAGGCGTCGCCTCGGTCAGGTTTATGCACAATGCCATCTCGGTCAGCCGCGCGGCGGCGTCGGCGGTGCCCACATCCAGGGCCATACCCTGGCAACGCGGGCCGATGTCGCGCGCCGCGGACTGGGCGCGTGGCCCGTTGCGCCCGGCAAGAACGATGTGCATTTGCGTGTGTTGATGCAGCAGAGCTGCCAGCCGCAGGCCAACATCGCCATAACCGCCCAACAGGCAGATTTCCGGTGTGTTTTTCTGCATCAGGAAGGCCTTTGGCACCCGCTTGGACCCGAAGCCGACGACCGATCACATTGGCAGCGCGCGCGAAAGGCCACCGATCCGCGCGGACCCGCGAAAACCGCCAGGGTAAAGAGCAGGGCGCTTGCGACGACGCTGAATACGGGGGCAATTCCGGCAATCCATGACATGATACAATCCTCTCCCTCGGTTTCTTGTTCGGGTGGCTATTCACCGATTGACCTATCAGACGCCGGGCCGGCCGCCGCGTTACAGGGTGTTGGGGTTTTTCCGATCGGAAAAAAAAACGGCCCGGCCGGGCAAATCGCGCGTAACGGATGGCGCGCCGTCGCGTCCGTTTCCATGAGGGCCAATTTAAAAGAAGAGGCAGCGCCGAATGAGACAGGGCCAAAGCGAACGTACCCAGCCCCCGATGCGCAAGGCACCGCCCTGCCGTCCCTGCTTTTCCGAGCCGATAGATCCCGAACTGGAGGCCCTGTTTCACGAGCTTTCGCTGACGCTTTTCGCGCTTATGGATCCCGCCGACGCCGATATTCTGGCCCGGGCCGAGCTGGGGCAACAGACAGCAGCCCAGATCGCATCCCGGATAGGGTGCTCGAACACAGAAGCCACCCGCAGGCTGGCCCATGCGCGTCGCTGTTTTTGCCGGCTTGCGGCCAAATCTCTTGCGTGTGGGCCATGAGCGCCATGGCGCGCGCATGTTCGGGGTTCCTTAACGCAGCCGTCGTAAGCACCTTGGCATGACCACGCTTTCCATGTCCAAGATCGTTGCCGCGATGCTGCTTTGGGCGGCCTGCTTTCCGCTGATTACCATCGGGATCGCCCTGGCCCCGCATCTCAGCTTTGCCACCTTGCGCGCGGTCGTTGCCGGTCTGGCCCTGGTTGGGCTGGCGCTTGCGTTGGGGCGGCCTTTTCCCCGCGGGCGCAAGACCTGGGGGGCGCTTGGCGTGATGGGTATCGGGGCCACCAGCCTTGGGTTTCTTGGCATGTTTCACGCCGCCGAGTTCGTTTCGCCGGGCCTGGCCACCGTGATCGCGAATACGCAGCCGCTGCTGGCGGCGGGCCTGGGCAGCGTGGTGCTGGGCGAACGGTTGCAGCCGATGGGCAAGGCGGGGCTTTTGGTCGGCTTTCTCGGGATTGTGGTGATCGCGGCACCGCGGTTGCTTGCCGGTGGTGAGGGCAGCTATCTGATCGGGGTCGCCTATATCGTCCTGGCGGCGTTCGGGATCACCATCAGCAACGTCACCATCAAGAAAATCGCCGGCCAGATCGACCCGCTGATGGCCATGGGGGTTCAGTTCCTGATCGGCAGCATTCCATTGGGCATCGCTGCCGGGATGACCGAGGATGTCACATCGATCCAGTGGTCGGTGACCTTTATCTTCGTGCTGCTGGCGTTGTCGCTGTTCGGCTCGGCGCTGGTCTATGTGCTGTGGATGTCGGTTCTGGCGCGGGTCCCCCTTTACAGGGCCAATGCGTTCAGCTTTCTGGTGCCGGTCTTTGGTCTGACCATGGGCATGCTGTTTTTTGGCGAAACCCTGGGGCCGCTGAAGCTGTTTGGTATCCTGCTGGCGGTCATCGGGGTGGTGATGGTCTCGCGCCAGGGTATGGCGGCGCGCCCCGACGCAGGATTGCAGCAGCCAGTGCCAAATTTGTCCAGATCATGGTAGTATTGCTGACATCGCTCCATACATAGGGGCAAGGTTACGGAAAGTACGCGAAATGAATGCCCCGGTTGTTCCCACTACAGACGCCCCGCGCCCGGTTTCGCCGGCATTGGAGCAGGCGCTGAAGGCGCATTATACCGACTTCCTGCGCTATCTTATTCGCCGGGTCGGCGATCAGGCGACGGCCGAGGATATTCTCCAGACCTTCTGCATCCGCGTGATGCGGAGCGAAACGCAGCTGCGTGATGACCGCAGCGCGATCGGTTGGCTCTATACGGTCTTACGCTCGGTGTTGATGGATCATTTTCGCGGCAGCGCGGTGCGCAGACGCGGCGATGCGCGTTATTCCCGCGAGCAGATGATCCTGAACGAAGAAGGTCCCGGGACAGAGGATGACGGCGGGATCTGTAACTGCCTGCGCGGTCTGCTGCCCGAATTGCGCCCCGACTATGCAGAGCTTTTGCGGCGGGTCGATTTTCTTGAGCAATCCCGCACCGATGTGGCGACCGATATGGGGATATCGCAACAGAACCTCCGGGTGCGGCTGCACCGGGCCAGAGCCGCCATCGGCATCGCCCTGAAACAGCATTGCGGCCCGTGTTGTGAAACCGAGTACCGCGACTGTTTTTGCGAGCAGGATTGCACAGATGAGGCCGCCCTCGCGGGCTAGATCCGCCACAGGCCAGGGCCCGCGCGCAGGTGTTCGCCGACGCGGGTGCGCGTCGCCCCCGCCGCTGCCAGAGCTGCGCCAGGCGCAATCGGTTCCGCCTTGACCCTGCAACAGAAATGTCGTGGCCAAACGCCCGCATGATCGAGGGGCCTGTGACTGCCCCGCCGGTGCCCTGTTGCGGGGCAAAGGCGAGGCAGATTGGTCGTCACCGGAGTTGATGCGCGGTGTTTGTGGCGCGCCGCCAGGTGCTAAAGACCAAAGGCGTTCAGCCCGGCCTCCAGCCAAACGGCGGCGAAGAGGACGAAGAGATAGAGCAGCGTCAGGCGAAAGAAGCCACGCTCGGTCGCATAGCGGTCTTCGGCGGCTATCGTCTCGTCGCGGGTCGCAATCGCCAGCGCCCGGCGCAAGAGCATCAGATTCAGAATGACCGCGGCCACCAAAAAGATCAGACCGCCAATCGCGGTGAACGCCATGGCGATAGAGATCACCGCCAGGATCACACTGTAGATCAGGATCTGACGGCGGGTGGTTTCGCGGCCATGGGTCACCGTCAGCATCGGCACACCCGCGCGCGAGTAATCGTCGTGCATATACAGCGCCAGGGCCCAGAAATGCGGTGGCGTCCAGAAAAAGATCAGACCGAAGAGCAGGACGCTTTCGACATCGATGCTGCCCATCGCCACGGCCCAGCCGATCATCGGAGGAAACGCGCCCGCAGCCCCGCCAATGACGATATTCTGAGGCGTGCGCCGCTTCAGGATCATGCTGTAGATCACGACGTAGAAAAAGATGGTAAAGGCCAGAAGCCCCGCCGCCAGCGCGTTGGAGACGACCCAAAGCGCGATGACCGACAGCACCGACAGCACCAGGCCAAACACCAGCGCGGCACGGGGCGAGACATCGCCATTGGGGATCGGGCGATTGCGGGTGCGCCGCATCTGGATATCGATATCGGCATCCCACCACATATTAAGCGCGCCCGACGCACCCGCCCCGGTGGCGATGAACAGGATCGACAACATCGCGGTCATCGGATCGGCGGCCTGGGGGGCGGCAAAGACCCCGACCATCGCGGTAAAGATCACCAGCGACATCACGCGCGGCTTTAACAGCGCGAGATAGCTTGCCGGAAGTGGCCTGCGCAGGGCAGGGGAATAGTTGGAGGTATCAGCCATGTGGCCCTCGGGGCTGGAGGTTCAGTGCCGCGGCCCGGCCCAATGACCGGGCCGCGGTATGATCGTTGGATCTGTCGCCGCTCAGGCTACATTTCCATTGCCATGCCTTCGGTTGCCAGCTGTCCCATCATGCCCATCTGCATGTGGTAGGGCACCATGCACATGAACATCCAGACACCGGGGCGCAGAACCTCGGCGACAAAGGTGATCTCGTCGCCCGGCAGAAGCAGGGATTTCTCATAGAGCGCCTCGTGCTCCAGAAGATTCCAGTCGGCCCGGCGGGCGCGGTATTCTACGCCCTGCATCTGCGCCATGCCCATGAACATGAACTCATGCACGATCTCGCCGTCATTGCGCAGCGTGAACTGGATGCGTTCTCCGGGCACGGCGTCGATCTCGAGCTCCGAGAAGGTCCATTCGGTCATCGAAAGGGCGATCTCGCGGTCGAACTCACCCTCGTCGGTGACAACCAGCCCCGCCATCTGCCCGGCCATCAGCCGGTCGGCTTCTTCCTCATCGGCCGCGCCGGCCTCGGCCATCTCCATGGCACCGCCCTCGGCCATATCGGCCTGGGGCATCTCCATGGCACCGCCCTCGGCCATATCGGCCTGGGGCATCTCCATGGCACCGTCCTCGGCCATATCGGCCTCGGCCATCTCCATGGCGCCGTCCTCGGCCATATCGGCTTCGGCCATGTCCATGTCGCCCATGTCCATGTTTTCGGCGGCGGCCTCGATCATCGCCTCATCCTCGGGCGGCACCTCGAATATGTCATGCTCGATATCCTCGTTCTCGAACATGTCGCCTTCGGGGATGATGCCTTCTTCACGCAGGCGCGCATACTCCCCGACGACCGGCGCCGCCTGCACTGTGGGCGGTGTTTCCACCACGATGAACCAGCCTGTCCCTCCCAGAAGGACAAGCCCGAAAAGTAGAAATAGTCTCATAATCATTTGGGTTTTTCCTTCTTATTCGGCCGGAACCGGCGCGGCGGCGGTGGCGTCTTCACCGTCGATGGCCCAGGGGTCGCCCGAGACCGGTGCCCCGCGGGTGGAGCTGATCATGGTGTTGATGACAAAGACGATGAAGCCCAGGCCGATCAGATAGGCGGCCCCCGTCAGCATCATCTGCGGCATCGACCACTGCGGCAGGTCCAGGTAATCAACCACCCAACGCGGGAAGTAGTTGAAGCCCAGGTAATACATCAGCGTCACCTTGGCGAAGATGCCGATCTGCCAGAACCAGAAATGGGTGTTGGCCAGGGCCTGGTTGAACATCCGTCCGGTGAAGTAGGGGTAGAGATAGTAGAACCCCGCCATCGCCATATTGGCCATGAAGCCCACGAACATGGCGTGGAAATGTGCCGGAACGAAATAGGTGTTGTGCACGAAATCGCTGTCGGTTGCGATCTGGGCGTTCACATAGGCCGTCACGCCGCCAACCATCAGGAAGAAGATCGAGGCGACCATGAACTTGAACGGGATCGCGCGCCGCGCCGAATCCGGGATCTTGTCGGACCACAGCGTGGCAATCCAGTTGAACACGTGCAACGTGGAGGGGATGAAGATCGCAAGCGTCAGGATCTGCGTCGTGCGTTGCAGCCATCCGCTGACGTTCTCGGCCGGCTGGAAGTGGTGGGGATAGACGATGAAGCCCAGAACCGTCAGCAGCACGAAGGCCGTGACCGCGGACCAGTAGCTCCAGATCGGGCGCCCCAGGAACCGCGGCAGCAAGGTATAGAGCGCCGCCACGGCAGGCATCAGCGGCAGATAGACGGCCGGGTGCCCGTAGAACCAGAACATGTACATAAAGGTGATGACGTCACCGCCGCGCGACGGATCGTAAAGCGCGGTGATGCCGGCCCAGTCGGTATACATGATGATGCCCACCAGCCCCAGCATCGGGGTGGAACCGGCCAGCAGGAGCCCTTCGGAAAGCGCCCCCCAACCCATCAGCGGCAGTTTCTTCCAACCGATCCGGCGCGCGCCTTCCCAGCCATTCTTGAACAGAACGACACCGGCGATGAATTCCGAGATCGCCACCAGGACAATCGCGATATACCCCATCCAGATCAGTTCGCCACCGACGCGCAGCGCCATTGGCGGATAGAAGGTCCAGGTGAAATCGGGCCGCGAGATGACCAGCAGCACCGCCGCGATGATCAACAGCCACCAGCTCCACTGTGCGCCGCGCGCCCAGAGCAGCTGTTCGGTCCCGAGGATCTTGGGGATCATGTAATACATGATCGAAACGACGAACGGGATGATGAAGCCAAAGACCATGAACATGCCGTGCAGGGTCATCAGCGACATATAGGGCCGCGCGTCGAAAAACTGGATGTCAGGGGCGGCCAGTTCGGTGCGGAACAGGAGGGCCATCAGCCCACCCAGCCCCAGCATCACGATCGAGGTCAGCATCCCCTTGATGGCGATATGCCGGTAGTCATGTGAAAACAGGAGCGTCGACAGAGTCATCTTTCCGATGATATCTGCTGCCTCCCAATGGGGTTTGCCCCCCATGCGTTCTGCATCATGTACGCTTGCCATGGTGCGGTTTCCTTCCTTGAATATTGTTTTTTGTCCCGGCGGGCCTGATCAGGCCTCGGCCGCGTCCTCATCGCCTGCGACGACCAGCCATGCCTTCATCTGCGAGTGTCCCACACCACAGTAGTTCAGGCATTGGATCAGATAGCGCCCGGGCTCTTCGGGCGCGCGGATCCAGACATCGCGTTCGGCACCTGGCTCGAACTCGGCCGTGATCCCCGCGGCGGGGATGTTGAAGCCGTGGATGACGTCATTGGCAAAGAGGCTGAACAGGACCCGTTCGCCCGGCTGCACCACAGCCGCGTTGCGCGAAATCTCATCCTCTTCGTTGATAAAGGCAAAGCCCCATTGGAAGGCCAGGACCCTGATGACCTGGTCAAAATTTCCGTTTTCCGGATCATATCCGGTCTCCAGAACACCTTCCTCTTCCAGCGGTGCCTGATAGGCCTCGTAGATTTCGGCGCTGCGGCTGTCGCCGTACCAGACCATGACCAGCAACAACCCGATGAAGAGAAACTCCATCGAATAGGGCAGCCGCCAGCGTGTGGGTAAAAAGAGCGCTGCAAAGAGCGCCGCGATGCCGAACCCCAGCACCACGAATACGATGATCATCATTGTAGACTGGTATCCGGCCAGTCCGAGTGCGTTTTCCATTCCCGTTATTCCCCTGTAGAAACGAACTTCATTTTGTTGCGCCGCGGCGCAACCGTGAACGGCGTTTCAGAGGATCGGGGGGTGAAAAATCGGGTCGGCAACGCGCCCGGATCCCAGAACCGCGCTTTGCATAAAGACGACCGGCACCACCGAGGTGCAGGCGTCGGGAACTGATGCAGACTCTGTCACTGACACCAGGCCGCAATGGCCAGCCGCCGAGCCCATGTTCACACAGGAGTTCATCATCATCGGGCAGCCGGCTGGCTGCGCTGGCATGTCAGCCTCGATATCGCAGGTCAGGCCGTTCAGTTCGGCCACCACATCTGACGAACAATCCAGCGACATGGCTGATTGCAATGTGGCATCGGCACCCGAATCCGCGCCATTGGCTTCCATCGCAATGGACTCCAGAGCGAGCACACTGCGTGCCGTGGTGCCGACAATGCCAGCCACCACAAGCACGAGCAAACACGCCATGCGCAGACATTGTCTGGTGCGATTAAAGACTATGTCGATGTGATCGTCCTCCCGTTCACAGAATCGTTAGCACAGGAAATTTTGGGATTCAATAATTTAGCTGGCAGCAACATTCTTGCGGCTGGCTTTGCGGTGCGTGTTCGCGGGCGGTCCGGGGTAACCGCCGGATGGGTGTCCAGTGCTGTAAAATAGCTATAGATATCAATGAATAAAGGCAAAGTCTGCGCCTGCAGTGCCACGACAAGGACAGAGCGTCTGCCTGGCTTGGAAAGTGACGTTAAAAAGGCATCGGCGCAGCCTCAAAATGCGCGCGCGGGTGCTGGTTGCGGGCATCTGCGAACAGCCAAAATGCGATGTGCGCCGGCGAAATCGCGACGGCTGACAGGCGCGTGGCCGATGATGTGCCCGCCGTCTGTTCTTGCGGCCGCACGCGGTATGATCGGCCCGGCATGCCCGGCGGCGCGCAGATCTGGCACCGAACGCGCCTCTCGGGGCCGGGGCGAGTCGGTGCGGCTCGGCAATGGGCAAGGGGGCGGCGCGCATGGTGGCAGGCCATGGAGAAGACTAATCGTCTTCTTCTTTGTCCAAATACTCAAATAACTGCGCCTGCCGCCTGCACGCCGTTGAAGGTGCGCGGTGACAATCCCGCATCCTGAAGGACGCGGTGCTGGCCCCAAATGTAGGGCTTGCCAGCCGGAATTCACAAGATATAGTTCACACCATGGCAGGGGCGGGTGGCTCCCGCTCGGTTGCCCAAAAAAGGGTCTACGGGGGCGGGAGCGGAGTCTGCGATGCAAGATGTGGTAAATCCAAGTTTCAGAGCTGAGTTCACACATGCGCCGGGGGCGCTGAAACAGCATCCCGCGCTGGTTCTGAACGCCGATTATCGACCGCTATGTTACTACCCTTTGTCGCTATGGCCCTGGCAGGAGGCGGTCAAGGCGGCCTATCTGGATCGGGTTCAGATCATCGCTGAATATGACGAGGTCGCGCGCTCGCCCAGTATCGAAATCCGCATCCCTTCGGTTGTTGTGCTCAAGGATTACGTCAAGCCGCAAAAGCGGGTCGCCTTCACCCGGTTCAACCTGTTTTTGCGCGATCATTTCTCGTGTCAATATTGCGGATCCCGGGGCGATCTGACCTTTGATCATGTGGTGCCGCGCGCGGCGGGCGGCATCACGTCATGGGAAAACGTCGTTGCGGCCTGTTCGAAATGCAACCTGCGCAAGGGCTCGAAATCCTTGCGCCGCTCGGGGTTGAGCCTGCGCAAGGCACCGCGCCGGCCGCAGGCGGGAGAATTGCGCAATACGGGCCGAAAATTCCCACCCGGTTACCTGCATGAAAGCTGGGTCGATTTTCTATATTGGGATGCCGAACTGGAGGCATAGAAGCTTTGCCCGGCCACGCCGTATCAGGCTGTCAGGCCGGTGATATCTGCGTGGACGCGGGGCGAAATCAAGGCTAGCCTTGGGGCCGGAAACAAGGAAAAGCCGCCCATGTCCGATCCGTTTTTCACGCCTGTCTCGGGATTTGATCTGCCGCGTTTCGCTGGTGTTCCATCCTTCATGCGGCTGCCGCAGATGGGGCTCGATCATCCGCGTATCGTCGAGGTCGATATCGGCCTGGTCGGCGTGCCCTGGGATGCCGGAACCACCAACCGGCCGGGTCCGCGCCACGGACCGCGCCAGATCCGCGATATGTCGACCATGATCCGGGCCCAGAACGATGCCACCGGGATCCGACCCTTCGAGGCTGCCAATTGCGCCGATCTGGGCGATATCGGCCCGAACCCGGCCGACCTGATGGACAGTATGGAGCGGATCACCGGGTTTATCGCGGCCATGAAGGCAGAAGGCATTCGCCCCCTCACGGCGGGCGGCGATCACCTGACCACGTTGCCGGTGCTGCGCGCGCTGGCGGCCGGTGGCCCGCTTGGCATGGTGCATTTCGACAGCCACACGGATCTCTTTCATTCCTATTTCGGCGGCAAGCTCTATACCCATGGCACGCCCTTTCGCCGCGCGGTCGAGGAAGGCCTGCTCGATCCCAAACGCGTGGTCCAGATCGGCATCCGGGGCACGATGTATGACAGCGAGGATGTCGATTTCGCAAAAAGCGTTGGCATCAGGCTGATCCCCATCCGCGAATTTTTCGCGCGCGGCTTTGCCGATGTGATGGCCGAGGCACGCGAGATTGTCGGCTCTGCCCCCACCTATGTCAGCTATGATATCGATTTCGTCGATCCCGCCTTTGCGCCCGGCACCGGCACGCCCGAAGTGGGCGGGCCCAACAGTTTCGAGGCGCTGGAAGTAGTGCGCGCCTTGCAGGGGCTCAATATTGTCGGGGCCGATATGGTCGAGGTGTCGCCCCCCTTCGATCAGTCGGGCGGCACAGCCTATCTGGGGGCCTCGGTCCTTTTTGAACTGCTATGCGTCATGGTCTGATGCGACGCCGGAACCGGGGGTGCCGGCGTGACAGAACGCCACCAGCCGCGCCCCGGGGCTTGCGCGGTGGCCAATGATTGTGGTAGCGCTAACATAACCTGATACCGCGCTCGAATAAGGACATTTCCGCATGGTTTCTCGCGTCATACCGGTAGAAGATTTCGACCTCGTGATCTTTGGCGGCACCGGCGATCTGGCTCGCCGCAAGATCCTGCCGGGCCTCTATCGCCGCTTCCTTGCCGAACAGGTGCCGCCCGGATCCCGCATCATCGGCGCGGCCCGCACCGATCAGGACAGCGACACCTGGCGCGCATCGGTGCGCGATGCGATCATGGAGTTTGTCTCGGACGCCAAGAAAGACCCGGCCACGATCGAGGCCTTTCTGCAAACGCTGTCCTATGTACCGATTGACGCCAAGGGCACCGGCGGTTGGCAGGAACTGGCGGCTCTCATGCGCCCCGGCGCGACGCAGGCCTTCTATTTCTCGGTAGCCCCAAGCCTGTTTGGCGATCTGGCCGAGCGGCTCAAATCCAACGCCATCGCGCGCCATGACGCGCGTATTGTGGTCGAAAAGCCATTTGGCCGCGATCTGGCGAGCGCCCGGGCATTGAACGCCACTCTGGCAGCACATTTCGATGAGACGCAGATCTACCGCATCGACCATTATCTGGGCAAGGAGACGGTGCAGAACCTGATGGCGGTGCGCTTTGCCAATGTCCTTTTCGAGCCGCTCTGGAACGCGCAATATGTCGATCACGTGCAGATCACGGTGGCCGAAACCGTTGGCGTGGGCGGGCGCGGGGCCTATTACGACACCTCGGGCGCGATGCGCGATATGGTGCAGAACCACCTGATGCAGCTTTTATGCCTGACTGCGATGGAGCCGCCCTCGCTGTTTGAGCCCAATTCGGTCAGGGATGAAAAGCTGAAAGTTATCAGGGCGCTGGACCCCGTTCCTACGGGCGATGTCGTGCGCGGGCAGTATCGGGCGGGCGAAAACCCCTCTTATCGCGAGGATGCCGAGAATGCCGGCAGCCTGACCGAGAGCTTTGTCGCGCTCAAGGTGCATGTCTCTAACTGGCGCTGGTCGGGCACGCCGTTCTACTTGCGCACCGGCAAGCGGATGAAATCGCGCATGTCCGAGATCGTGGTTCATTTCAAGGAACCGCCGCATAACATCTTTTCCGAGGCCGCCCATCCGCGCTGCAACATCCTGACGATCCGGCTGCAACCCGATGAGGGGATCGACCTGCGCATGACGATCAAGGAACCGGGCCCCGGTGGCATGCGTCTGATCGAAGTGCCGATGGACATGACCTTTGCCCGCGCGCTCGGGCCGGAAGGCGCGGATGTGCCCGATGCCTATGAACGCCTGATCATGGATGTGATCCGCGGCAACCAGACGCTGTTCATGCGCGGCGACGAGGTCGAGGCCGCCTGGGCCTGGACCGATCCGATCATTGCGTCCTGGGCCGAGACAGAAGATACTCCGCTGCAATATGAGCCGGGCTCTGCCGGGCCCGAGGATGCCCTGATGCTCCTGCATCGCGACGGGCGCAGATGGCGGGAGATAACGGCATGATGGAGCTGATCGAATATCCCGATGCGGATATGATGATGCTGGATGTGGCCGACACGCTGGCCGGTGAGTTGAGCGATCACCTGATGCGCGATGACGAGGTCAGCTTTTGCGTGCCCGGCGGCACCACGCCGGGGCCGATTTTCGACGTATTGAGCGCGCAGGCGCTGGACTGGGACCGGGTCTCGGTGTTTCTGAGCGATGAACGCTGGCTGCCCGAGGATCACCCCCGGTCGAACACCCGGCTGGTGCGCGAGCGCCTGCTGACCGACAAGGCCGCCGCAGCCCGCCTGGTATCGCTCTATGCCGCCGCCGACACCCCCGAAGAAATGATCGAGAGCCTCAGCGCCGGGTTGGCCCCGCATCTGCCGATCACGCTTTTGCTGTTGGGGATGGGGCCGGATATGCACACGGCCTCGCTTTTCCCCGGGGCCGACCGGCTGCATGACGCGCTGAACGATCCGCGCCGGGTGCTGATGCCGATGCGGGCACCGGGCGTCACCGAGACGCGCGTGACGCTGACGGCACCGGTGCTGTCGGCGGCGCTCTCGACCCATATCGTGATCACCGGCGATGCCAAGCGCACGGCGCTGGAGCGGGCGCAGCATCTGGAGCCGAAAGAGGCCCCGGTGCGAGCGGTTCTGCCCGGTGCCACCGTGCATTGGGCCCCCTGAGCGACAAAGGAAAAACACCATGTCCCTGTGGGATGACCTGAAAACCCACCAGGCCGCGAAATCGGGCCGGGTGATGGCAGCGATGTTCGACAACACCGACAGGGCCGCCCGGTTTTCGGCCCGGTTCGACGGGATGCTGTTCGATTACTCAAAAACACAGATCGATACCGGCGCGATGTCGCTTTTGCTGGAATTGGCGAGCAAGGCGGAGATTGAGGCGCGCCGCGAGGCGATGTTTGCCGGTGCTGAGATCAACGAAACCGAAGGCCGCGCGGTGCTGCATACCGCGCTGCGCGCGCCCAACGGGCCGATCATGGTCGCAGGCGAGGATGTGATGCCGGAGGTTCTGGCGACCCGCGCCCGGATGGCCGAATTTGCCGATGGGGTCCGCTCGGGTCGGATTGCCGGGCAGGGCGGGCGCTATACGGATGTGGTCAATATAGGCATTGGCGGCTCGGACCTCGGCCCGGCCATGGCCACCCTGGCGCTGGCCCCCTATCATGACGGGCCGCGCATCCATTATGTCTCGAATGTCGACGGGGCGCATATCCACGATGTTCTGAAGGGGCTGGATCCGGCCCGCACGCTGGTGATTGTCGCCTCCAAGACCTTCACCACGATCGAGACCATGACCAATGCGCGCACCGCGCGCGACTGGATGGCGGCAAAGGTGGCCGATCCCGGCGCGCAATTCGCAGCACTTTCGACCGCGGCCGATCTGACGGCCGAGTTCGGCATCGACCCGGCCCGCGTTTTCGGGTTCGAGGATTGGGTCGGCGGGCGGTATTCGCTTTGGGGGCCGATCGGGCTTGGCCTGATGCTGGCCGTGGGCCCGGATGATTTCGCCGATTTCCTGGCCGGTGGCCACGCGATGGATACCCATTTTCGCAAGGCCGACCTGGCCGATAACCTGCCCGTTCTGCTGGCGCTGGTGGGGATCTGGCACAATCAGATCTGCGGCCATGCCACGCGCGCGGTGCTGCCCTATGATCAACGCCTGTCGCGGCTGCCGGCCTATCTGCAACAGCTGGAGATGGAATCGAACGGCAAGCGCGTCGATATGGCGGGCCACGATCTGGAGGTGCCTTCGGGCCCCGTTGTCTGGGGTGAACCCGGCACCAACGGCCAGCACGCGTTTTATCAGCTGATCCATCAGGGCACCCGCGTGGTGCCGTGCGAATTCATGGTCGCGGCAGAGGGGCACGAGCCGGACCTGGCGCATCATCACCGGCTATTGGTCGCCAATTGCCTGGCGCAATCCGAGGCCTTGATGACGGGCCGGTCGCTGGCGGAGGCGCGGGCGCGCATGGCTGCCGCCGGGCTGACGGGGGACGAGCTTGACCGTCAGGCCCGCCACCGGGTTTTTCCTGGCAACCGGCCGTCGACCACGTTGATGTATCCCAAGCTCACGCCGCATGTTCTGGGCCGGATCGTCGCGCTCTATGAGCACCGGGTATTTGTCGAAGGCGTGATCCTGGGCATTAATTCCTTCGATCAATGGGGCGTCGAGCTTGGCAAGGAACTGGCGGTCGCGCTGGAGCCGGTTCTCAGCGGAGCGGCCCCGGATGACGGCAAGGACGGATCGACCCGCGCGTTGGTTGAATATTTTCGCAATCATGGCAAATAGTGGCCTGGTTGCAGAGATTTACAGGGTGAAGTGAATGGAGCGGGTAACGGGAATTGAACCCGTAACTTAAGCTTGGGAAGCTCGCGTGATACCTTTTCACCATACCCGCGCTCTGGGCCCGTGAAATAGCGTCGCGCCGCGCGGGCGTCAATCGGAATCGGCGATGCGCGGGGCTTGCCGCTCAGAACAGCAGTTCCAGCCGCGCGCCGCCCCAGATCACGTGCCAGCCCAGGTAAAACCCCAGGCGCAGAAGGATCATCGCCAGAAATCCGTTGCGGAAAAACAGCCAGAGCTGCAACAGGTTGAATATCCCGACATGCAGCGCCACAAGCCCCGATTGCAGCGCCGGGCCACCGCCAAGGATGACCTGAAAGGCGGGCTCGATCAGGGCCACGGGCACCACCAGCCAAAGGCGGGGCCGGGCGCGGGGCAGGACCAGCGCCAGCAGGGCCAGCGGCAACAGGTGGAACTGCACCTCGGCCATCACCGCCAAGACCGGATAAAAGATCAGCGCCCGTGGGGTGGGGATGTTGATTTCCGCCGAAAATGGCTGGATCAGGTCGATGCCGATGGGCAGGGCCGACAGGGCCAGACCGCCAAGGAATATCCGGGCCGCCAGAGGGCTGCTCTGCATCGAGCCGGTCCGATATCCGCGCGCATCAAGCGTTGTGAGCGCCCGATAGCCCAGCGCCGCGAGGGCCGGAACCACGAGCGGCGCGGGCAGGGGGCCGAAGAAACGGGCAAAGTCATCGCTGCCGGTCAGTGAAAGCGCCAAGGCCCCCAGCACCGCCAGGCTGGCAGAAATCAGATAGGGGCGGTGGCGGGTCCACATCTCAGGCATCCGGTCCGGCGGAGTGGCCCGGCCCGGCCCGGTCAGGCAAGGATGGAATGAGCGGCATGAGGCCTCCCTGGTCGGCCCAGGCTAGCCGGTGCCGCCGCCCCTGTCAGCCCCGCCGCCGCCTGCGCCGCCCGCCGCCATTGCCATCGTCGCCGCTGTTGAAGGACGGGGTCGGCAAGGCCACCACCGAATTCAGGATCGGAAAGGCATCGACCGCGTTGGGGATGGCCGAGGCATTGACGAAATGTTCTTGAAATTTCGGCTCCACCGCGGTTTCGACCTTGTGGATCTGGCCCACGACGGTCTCGATCCGGCCCCGCGCCGCGCGCGAACAAAGCGCGATGCGGGCACCGTGGCCGGCCGCATTGCCGGCGCTCGTCACCTTGTCCAGCGGCGCATCCGGGATCATGCCCAGAACCATCGCGTGTTTCGGGCTGATATGTGCTCCGAAGGCCCCGGCCAGCGTGACCCGGTCGACCTGATCGACCCCCATCTCATCCATCAAAAGCTTGGCCCCGGCATAGAGCGCCGCCTTGGCCAGCTGAATGGCGCGGATATCGCCCTGAGTCACGGTAATGCGCGGGCCGCCATCAGTGCTGCCGTCATGGATCAGATAGGCATGGGTGCGGCCCTCGGGCTCTGCGCGCGCGGTGCCGGTCTGCGCCGCCGAGCCAATCAGCCCGGCCGCATCCAGAAGCCCCGCCATGCGCATCTCGGCCACCGCCTCGATAATGCCCGACCCGCAGATGCCGGTGACGCCGGTGGCCGCGCTGGCCTCGGCAAATCCGGGATCGTTCGACCAGAGATCACAGCCGATGATCCGGAACCGTGGCTCCTTGGTCTCGGCATCGATCTCGATGCGTTCGATGGCCCCGGGGGCGGCGCGCTGACCCGAGGAGATCTGGGCGCCCTCAAAAGCCGGGCCGGTGGGCGAGGAACAGGCCAGCACACGGTCGCGATTGCCGAGCAGGATCTCGGCATTGGTGCCGACATCGACGACCAGCACCAGATCTTCGGAGAGGTTGGGCTCTTCCGACAGGGCGACAGCGGCGGCATCGGCCCCGACATGGCCCGCGATGCAGGGCAGGATATAGACCTGGGCCTGACCGTTGAGCGTGTCCAGATCCAGCGCGCGCGCGGGCAGGCTGAGCGAGGACGATGTCGCCAGCGCAAACGGGGCCTGGCCCAGTTCGACCGGATCAATCCCCAGCAAAAGATGGTGCATCACCGGGTTGCAGACAAAGACGGCCTCAAGGATCAGGGCCGGGTCGATCTCGGCCTCCTCGGCGATTTCGGCCGCCAGCGTGGTGATGGCATTGCGCACGGCCTCGGTCATTTCCGCGTCCCCGCCGGGGTTCATCATGGCATAGCTGACCCGGCTCATCAGATCCTCACCAAAGCGGATCTGCGGGTTCATGATGCCCGATGACGCCAGCACGTCGCCGGTCGCCAGATCGCACAGATGGCCCGCGATTGTGGTCGAACCAAGGTCGATAGCCAGCCCGTAGATGCCGCCCTCATGCAGGCCGGGCCAGATCTCAACGATCTGGCCGGTTTCGCTGCCCTGCGCCTGATGAACCGCGACGGTCACCTGCCAGCCGCCCTTGCGCAGCACCGGTTGCAGCCGGGTGAGGATGCCCAGATCGGCGGTGAGGCCGGTCAGGTGCCATTGCGCCTCCAGCGCCGATTTCAGCCGCTCCAGATCGCCCGAGGGTTCGTGCATGTCCGGTTCCGCCACATCGACAAAATAGAGCCGCGTGGCCGGGTCCATCACGATGGGCCGCGCGCTGGCGGCTTTGCGCACCACCTGACGATGCACCTGGCTTTCGGGCGGCACGTCGATCACGACATCGCCCTGCACGGTGGCCTGGCAGCCCAGACGGCGACCCTCTTTCAGGCCGCGCACCCGGTCATAGCGCGCCTCGACCGCGTTCCATTCCGACAGGGCGGTCTCGCTGACCGTGACGCCGTGTTTGGGAAAATCGCCAAAGGCGGGCGTGACCTGACATTTCGAGCAGATGCCGCGCCCGCCGCAGACGCTGTCCAGATCGACGCCCAACCGCCGCGCCGCCGTCAGGATCGGCGTGCCAACGGGAAAATGGCCCCGCTTGCCGGAGGGTGTGAAAATCACCAAAGGATCATGAGACATGCGCGCCACCTATTCCGTTTGCAGATGTCTAACCCGGAACGCGGGCGGGAACAGGGGCGAAACGGCAAAATCCGGTCCGGCAGCGGCATCGCGCGCCGCTCGCGGCCCGTCAACAGCGCGTGACATGCCCGTGAGCGCCAGAAAACTCGGGTTTTCCAGACTATGGTCGGCATGCGACCCGATGGGCGACATGCCCGGACCCTCCCGGTTCATACTGTCAGCCGCGCAGGGGGGGCTCGCATCCATCTTCGATTCGGGTCCGGCGTTGCTGGGGCCGGCCGGGACCGTATTTCGGGTTCGGGCGGGGCCTGTATTGAAAGGAAAAGGGACATGAAGAAACTGGTTGCCGGGCTGGTGCCGGTCGGCACGATGACCGCCGGGGCGGTGATCGCCCGGACGGCGGGCACCCAGGAGGATGTCGCGTTTGCCGATGCCATCTGGGCCGGAATGCTGGCGCTCAATCTTGCGGGCGAAGGGGCCATCATCGGGCTGCCCTATCTTGGCGGGCCGCCTCATGGCGAGACGCTTGAGACGTTTTTCGTCGAAGCCGATCTCATGGGCGAGGAGGGCCTTCCGGTCGTCAAACGCAATTACGGGCCGTTTGGTGTCTCGGAGGCCGAGGCGCTGGCCGATCCCGTCGGGCGTCTTGGATCTGTCACTGTGATGTTCCAGCCGGCCGAGGGCTATGACGCGGAGCATGATGACGGGTTCTACGCCGAATACCTGCCCGATGGCGCGATGGACACCGCAGCGTTGGGAACGGCGCTGGCCGGGGCGATCGGTCGCTGCCTGTCGGGTGGCTGTATCGCCTGCCATATCGGAGCCGCTGGCGATGATTACCTCTTTACCACTGATACCTTCGCGCGCCGCACGCAGGCGATGGAATAGGACCAATCACCCCGGAAGCCAGGAGGAAATGCCTGTGCTTCCGGAGATCCAGATGAGCAGCGGGAAGGGCAATACCGCAAGGATCAGGGTCAGGATCGTCCAATGCGGTGCAAAGAGGCGGCTCATTCCCGCGACCAGACAGATGCCGCCACCGCCGCCGATTAGCCCCGATCCCGGCATGTTGATCAGAAACGTCAGTCCAAGATAGCGATAGCGCATGGCCGGGGCCGCGACGCGCCGGGGCAGGCGGGCCTGCAACACCGCCACCCGACCGCGCGGCGAGAGCGGTGTCATCTGATCGATCAGCGCCGCGGCGCGCGTCAGGTGCAGATCGAGGAACACCCGCGCCAGAGCCCGCAGCGGAACAAGACGGCCCGCGCCATAGGCCAGAACCAGCCCAAGAACCGTGGACACATAGATCGGCAGCGCCAGCTCTGCCCCGCGCAACATCAGGAGCGCCAGCGCAATCTCCAAACCCGGCACGAAGGGGATTGAAATCAGGAGCGCATAAAGCGCGAACACTCCGGCCAACACCCAGAACTGAGCGGCGTCTTGTTCACCCTGCGGCAGGCTTTCAGTCCAGACCAGGGCCGCGTTGATGGCGAGATGCGAGAGATAGACGATGGCCACCAGAACCCCAAGCCGAAGTGCAAGGCGGGGGATCGATTGCCGCCAGGGCGGCGGGGAAGGCGTGTTTTGGTCGGGGATTGGCATTGGTAGGCACCGGGGGCGGGATCACCGCCTACACACTTAGCGCAGAACCCACGCGGGAAGAAGATTTTTTGGTGAAAAATCTTCGGGCGGGAAAAATCTTCTAAAAGATTTTTCTAGCAAATCAGGCGAATGTCGTCGCGTGAGCAGATGATGATGAACTGCGATCCTGCTTCGATCAGGTGAAACCCGCGGCGGCGCACCTCAAGCTCCAACGCCTGGCGTCCGACCTTGCGCTCGACATCGCAAATTTTTCGGCGCACCACGCCGCCTGTCCGCACGGATTTCGCTTCAAAAATTTGCTTCAGCCAAAGCTCGTCTCTGGTTGGCGGGCGGCGCGTATCGAAGGGGCGAAGGTAGGACATGGCCCCACCTTCGCCCGTGTTTGGTTAACGTCTGGTTATCAGGCCCGACGGCGCCCGCCCCGGCGCCCGCCCCGCCCCCCGCCCGCGGCCATCGCGGCGGCGGCGGCCTCGGGGAAGGGCGTGCCTTCCTTGGTTGCTTCCAGCACTTTTGCAAAGTTGATCCATTTGCCGCCATTGGCATCGTGGTTCATCAGGAAATTGGCGGCGTTGATCGCCTCCATCTCGACGGGGCGCACCGGGTTCATGATGGCGCTGGTCATGCCCGCGCCAATCGCCATCGGCAGGAAAGCGGCGTTGATGCCGTGCCGGTTGGGCAGGCCAAAGCTGATATTGGAGGCCCCGCAGGTGGTGTTCACGCCCAGCTCGTCGCGCAAGCGTCGCACCAGCGTAAAGACCTGCCGCCCGGCGGTGGCCATCGCGCCCACCGGCATCACCAGCGGATCGACCACGATGTCATGCGCGGGAATGCCGAAATCGGCGGCCCGTTCCACGATCTTGCGGGCCACCTCAAAGCGCACATCGGGATCTTCGGAAATGCCGGTATCATCGTTCGAGATCGCCACCACCGGCACGTTGTATTTCTTGACCAGAGGCAGGACCAACTCCAGCCGGTCCTCTTCGCCCGTCACCGAATTCAGCAGCGGCCGGCCGTTGGCGGCGGCAAGCCCTGCCTCAAGCGCTGCGGGCACCGAGCTGTCGATACACAAGGGCACATCGACCAGCCCCTGCACCAGCTCGACGCAGCGCGTCATCAGCGGCGGCTCGGTCTCATTCGGGTTGGGGTTGGAATTATAGACCACGCCTGCGTTGATATCGAGCACCATGGCCCCGCAGGCGACCTGCTCCAGCGCGTCCTTTTCAACGGTCGAGAAATCGCCCGCCTCAAGCTCGGCGGCCAGTTTCTTGCGCCCGGTCGGGTTGATGCGCTCACCGATCACGCAGAACGGTTCGTCAAAGCCGATGACGACGGTCTTGGATTTGGATTCGAGGACAGTGCGGGTCATGGGCTCTTTTCTCAGTTCTGGTTTGCAGGGCGGCCGGATGCGCCGCCATTGTCGATGGCCCACTGGGCATTGGTCTTGATACCGCCGAGCGGGAAGAAATGCACCTTCTCGATATTGAAATCGGGATTGGCGGCCTTGTGCGCGGCCAATTGGTTCAGGATCTCGGTCGGCTCAAACGGCATCAGCAGTTTGGTCACATCCTTGGCGCGTTTCTGCAGCACCTTCAGCGACGGCCCGACACCGCAGGCGATGGCGAACTTGATCAGGGTCTGCAATTTGGCGGGTCCGGCGATACCGATATGGATCGGCAGCTTGATGCCTTCGGCCGACAGCCGGTTCGCCCAGTCGATCACCGGTCCCGCCTCAAAGGCAAATTGGGTGGCCAGCGCCATGGCGGCGTCGGTGCGGTTCGAGAAATCCTGTTTCCAGCGCAGCGCCTCCATCACCATTGCATCGCCCCCCTTGGGGTCGATATCGCGGTTGCCCTCGGGGTGGCCCGCGACATTCAGATGGGTGAACCCGGCCTTGTCGAACAGACCCGTTTCCAGAAGCTGCATCGAGGAGTGGAAATCGCCGTGCGGTTTCTCCACGCCACCGGCCAGCAGCAGCGCCTGTTTGACGCCGGCCTCGCCCTGATACATCGCGATCCAGTTTTCCAGCGTGGCGGCGTCCTTGATGATGCGGGCCGGGAAATGCGGCATGACATCATAGCCCTCGTGTGCGATGCGCGCGGCGGTCGCCACCATTTCCTCGATCGGCGTGCCTTCGATATGGGCGACATAGACGCGGGTGCCCGGGGGCAGCAGATCGCGGAAATCGGTGACCTTGGCGGCCGTGCGCGGCATCACCTCGATCGAATATCCCTCCAGGAACGCCTCGAGCTGCGCGGTATTGCCGGCAGGGGCCGCGGGGGCGGGGGATCGGAATTTCAGCAGGGCCATCAGTTTCTCCAAAAACAGGCGTGGCGGCGGGGCACTCATTCGGCGACCGGAAGCGCCTGCCCGTCATTGGCAATCAGCGCCCTCAGCCTGTCGGCGTCGTAGGCTGCATCAATGCGCGCGGCTTCGGCATTTGCGACATCTTGCGCGTCGCCTTCGACCTCGACAGGTGCGGCTTTGCGAAATCCGGCCATATAGGCATCGTCATCCTTTGCCCCAGCCTTCATCGCGGCCCGGTCGATGGCCTGTTCGAACCGCTCGGGCAGGGCGGCCTTGGCCCCGCGGCGGCCCTTGCCGACAATGACCTGGGCGGGGATGTCGCGCCAGTAAACGATGGTGACTGCGGCCATGGGATCGATCCTCGATTGATGTCTTGCTGGCCACCATAGGGGCCCGGCGCGCGCGGGTTTATCCGTTTTCGACAAACCGGCGTGCCCTTGCGACCTTGGCACCGGGTGTTACGGGATCGGGCGCGGCGTGGCCATGCCGGGGCCGGGTCAAAATATTCATTAAGATGATGAGCTGGCACAGGTCTGCCCATTGTGCGGCTCGGCACCAGGCGATAGGCTCGGCGGTGAGGATGCAATAAGGACCAGGGATATGGGCCGCCGTCGCCGTCCCCGTGGCAAGGCCAGGGGGCCAACGCCAGAAAATCAGCCGCAGGCCGCATCCCCGCGTATCACGCCGGCTCCCAATGCAGGGCCCGCGCCGGCCGCAGCCAATGCGCAACCCGACCCGGCCGATCTTTATGCCGCGCTGGATCTTGGTACCAATTCCTGCCGGATGCTGATTGCGCAGCCCAAGGGAAACCAGCTGCATGTGGTCGATAGTTTCTCGAAATCGGTGCAACTGGGGCATGGGCTGGAGGTGTCGGGACGGCTCTCGCGGCATTCCATGGCCAAGACCGTCTCAGCGCTGAAAATCTGCAAGCGCAAGCTACAGCGCCATGATGTCAAACGCATGCGGCTGGTGGCGACCGAGGCCTGCCGGCGGGCCGCAAATGCGGGCGAATTCATCTCGGTGGTGGAACGCGAAACCGGTCTGAACCTGGAGATCATCCAGCCAGAGGAAGAGGCCCGCCTGGCCGTTGTTGCCTGCGCACCGCTGGTCTCACCCCGCACGGAACAATTGCTGGTCGTCGATATCGGCGGCGGATCGACGGAGCTGGTCTGGATCGATCTGAGCCGCGTTCCCCGCGTTGAACGCCCGCGCGCCATCATGCGCCTGCACCAGGGCTTTGATCAGACCGATACCATTTTTCCAAAGGCCAAGGTGGTCGACTGGATCTCGATCCCGCTTGGCGTGGCGACGCTGAAGGATCAGTATCGCGATGTCACGGATGACGGCGCGCGCTTTGCCCTGATGAGTTGGTTTTTCGAGGAACAGCTGGCGGAGTTTTCGCCCTATGACGATGCCGCCGATCAGGCCCGAGAGGGGTTTCAGGTTATCGGCACCAGCGGCACGGTCACGACCGTCGCGGCCTCGCATCTGGGGCTCAGACGCTATGATCGCAACAAGGTGGACGGGCTGCGCATGACCTCGGATCAGATCGATACGGTGATCCAGGATTACCTGTCGCTCGGGCCCGCCGGGCGCAGGCGCGATCCCCGTATCGGGCGTGACCGGCAGGCGTTGATCATGTCGGGGGCCGCGATTTTGCAGGCGCTGCTCAGAGCCTGGCCGACGGACCGGCTCAGCGTTGCCGACCGGGGCCTGCGAGAGGGGCTGCTCTATGCGCAGATGTCATCGGACGGGGTGCTGGAGGACGGGTCATTCTGATCGGTCAGCCTCGCGTGAGCGAGCCTGGCTATCTGATCTCGGGATCGCCGATTTCGCCGCCCGTTGCCGGTGTTGCGCCATTTTGAGTATTTGACCAAAGAAGAAGGGCATGACCCGTAGCGCGCCCGCGCGGCGTCCATCTGCGCCAAATATCGTCGTCAAAGCCTCTGTTGATGCCGTCGCGCCGATTGCGCGCCGGTGCGGGATGCGCGAAGAAGGGATAACGAAAGGGCGCAAGACATGGCAAAGAATACCAGCGGGCGCGGCCAACGAGAGCTGCGCGTCAAGGTCAAGACGGCGCGCGGGCGCAAGCTGAGCTCGACGCTTTGGCTGGAGCGCCAGTTGAACGATCCTTATGTCCAGCGCGCAAAGCGCGAAGGCTTTCGCGGGCGGGCGGCCTTCAAGATCCTGGAGATTGATGACAAGTTCCGGTTTTTGGTGCCGGGTGCGCGGGTGGTCGATCTTGGTTGCGCGCCGGGGGGCTGGTGCCAGGTGGCCGTTCCGCGTGTCAACGCCCTGGGGGAAAAACAGGGCAAACGTATCGGCAGCATACTGGGCATCGACCTGCAGGAGGTGGAACCGATCCCCGGAACCGAGCTGCACGTGCTCGATTTCATGCAAGACGGTGCCGATGCAAAGGTAAAGGGCTGGCTTGGCGGCAAGGCCGATGTGGTGATGAGCGATATGGCGGCGGCCTCCTCTGGTCATAAGCAGACCGATCATCTGAGGATCATGGCGCTTTGCGAGGCGGCGGCCTATTTTGCCTTTGACGTATTGGAGGAGGGCGGCACATTTGTCGCCAAGGTTCTGGCCGGTGGGGCCGAGGGCGATTTGCAGAAGGTTCTGAAGCAGAAATTCAAGAAGGTCGCCTATATGAAACCGGGGGCCAGCCGGTCGGATTCCTCCGAGAAATTCGTGGTCGCCACCGGATTTCGCGGCTGAAAGCGGGGTTTTCCGGCGTAATACCAGATTTGGGGCTTTCCCTTTGGCCCGGCCCATGAGATAGCGACGTGCCAACTGAAACTCCGCCCAAGGAGGCCCAAATGGAGATTCGTGAGGCACTTACCTTCGATGATGTTCTGCTGGTTCCCGGCGCGTCCACGGTGCTGCCGTCCGCTGCCGACACCCGCACGCGTGTGACCAAATCCATCGCGCTGAATATCCCGCTCTTGAGCTCTGCCATGGATACCGTGACCGAGGCGCGCATGGCCATCGCGATGGCGCAGGCGGGCGGCATGGGGGTCATCCACCGCAATCTCGATATCGAGACACAGGCGCGCGAGGTGCGCCGGGTCAAGCGGTTCGAATCCGGCATCGTCTACAATCCTGTTACATTGCGCCCCGATCAGACGCTGGCCGATGCCAAGGCGCTGATCGAGCGCTATAACTTCACCGGTTTCCCGGTGGTCGACGGCAATGGCCATGTGATGGGCATCGTCACCAACCGCGACATGCGGTTTGCACCCTCTGATGACACGCCGGTGCACGCCATGATGACGGCAAGCGACCTGGCCGTTCTGCGTGAGCCCGCCGATCTGGAGGAGGCCAAGAGCCTGATGCGCGCGCGCCGGATCGAGAAGCTGCTGGTGACCAATGACGACGGCAAGCTGACGGGGCTTCTGACGCTCAAGGATACCGAACAGGCGGTGCTGAACCCGACAGCCTGCAAGGATGAACTTGGCCGCCTGCGCGTCGCTGCCGCGACCACGGTGGGCGATGCCGGGTTCGAGCGCTCCGAAGCGCTGATCGATTCGGGCTGTGACCTGATTGTCATCGACACCGCGCATGGCCATTCCGAGGGCGTGGCGCGCGCCGTTGAGCGGGTCAAGGGGCTGTCCAATTCGGTGCAGGTCGTGGCCGGGAACGTCGCCACCGGTGAGGCCACGCGGGCGCTGATCGATGCCGGGGCCGATGCCATCAAGGTGGGGATCGGGCCGGGATCCATTTGCACCACCCGGATCGTGGCCGGTGTCGGCGTGCCGCAGCTGACCGCAATCATGGATTGCGCGCAGGCGGCCGGAGATATCCCCGTGATCGCCGATGGCGGCATCAAGTTTTCGGGCGATTTCGCCAAGGCGATTGCGGCGGGCGCGTCCTGCGCCATGGTCGGCAGCATGATTGCCGGAACCGATGAAAGCCCGGGAGAAGTCATTCTTTATCAAGGCCGTAGCTTCAAAAGTTACCGTGGAATGGGCAGCCTTGGCGCAATGGCGCGCGGCTCGGCCGACCGCTATTTCCAGAAGGACGCGGCCAGCGACAAACTGGTGCCCGAAGGGATCGAGGGCCAGGTGCCCTATAAAGGCTCGGCCGGTGCGGTGGTCCATCAGCTGGTCGGTGGTCTGCGGGCCGCGATGGGCTATACCGGCTCGGCAACGGTGGCAGAGATGCGGGGCGGCTGCAATTTCGTGCGCATCACCGGCTCGGGCCTGAAAGAAAGCCATGTCCATGACGTGCAGATCACGCGCGAGAGCCCGAATTACCGGGCGGGTTAGGCCATGACCCCCGGCGCGCGCGCGGGTGCCGCGATCACGGTGCTGGATAGCTGGCTTGGCGCTATGCCCGTCGAAAAGGCACTGACCAACTGGGCGCGCGGCGCGCGCTATGCCGGGTCCGGCGACCGGGCGGCCATTCGCGATCATGTCTATGACGTGCTCCGGCGGCTGGAAAGCTGCGCAGAGGCGGGCGGCGGGCGCACGGGCCGGGCGCTGGTGATTGGATTGGGCCGGTTGCAGGGATGGGCGCTTGATGCGGTGTTTTCCGGCGGTTATGCGCCCGACCCGCTGAGCGCGAGCGAACGCCAGGCCCCTGAGGTTACGCCCGATATCTGGCGCGACGTCCCCGTTTGGTTGCAGCCCGCGCTGCGCGACGGGCTCGGTCCGGCGGCCGAAATGGTGGTCGGGCAGATGGCAGAGCGGGCACCTCTATATCTGCGTGTGAATGTGCGGAAATCGACCAGAGATGAGGTTCAGGAACGCCTTTTAGAAGATTTAATAGAAACAGAAAAATGCGATCTTGCTGCCGCTTTGATGGTCACCAAAGGCAGCCGCAAACTGCGCCGATCGCGGGCCTATCTGGACGGGCTGGTCGAGATCCAGGATCTCTCGGCGCAACAGGCGGTGGCTGCGATATCCTGGCCCGGTGATGGCACTGTTCTGGATTTCTGCGCAGGGGGGGGCGGCAAGGCGCTTGCCATTGCCGCGACAAGCAATGCCTCGATCCATGTCCATGATGCCAACCCGGCCCGGATGCGTGATCTGGCACCGCGGGCAGAGCGTGCCGGCATCACTGTGCACCCGATCGACCGCGCCCGGCGTTATGATGTGGTTCTGAGCGATGTGCCCTGTTCGGGATCGGGCACCTGGCGGCGAGATCCCGAGGCGAAATGGCGTCTCACGTCGGGCCGGCTGGCCAAGCTAACCGCGTTGCAGGCCGATATACTGGAACAGGCGCGGGAGCTGATCCGCCCCGGAGGGCGGTTGATCTACATGACCTGTTCGCTGTTGCGGGCCGAAAACGAAGCCCGGATTTCTGATTTTCTGGATCGTCACGGCGATTGGCAGCTCACCCGACAGACCCGCTTGTTGGCGCCCGCCGCCTCGGACGGGTTCTATCTGGCAGAGTTGACGCAGTCGGGCTGAGCGGTCAGAGTTTTTTGCGGAAACCGAGCCCCTGGGCGGCGTTTCTTAATCGGTGATTAAGAAAATGCCTGCGAAATTGTCAGAACCCGAATCGTGTTGGAGACCCAGAGTGGGGGATCAGGCCATCTTGCCTCGAATATTCGGCCTGCGGCTCAAGGGTGGGCCGTCGGCTGCGCTGTTATGCCTGGCTGCGCTGTGCTTTGGCCTCAGCTTTCTGGCCCCCACGCTATTGTGGCGCTTCTCGCTTTATGTGGCCTCGGGCTCGATCGCGATGACGGCGGTGTTGCTGTATCTGTCGCGCAGGCGGGCGCGGGCGCAGGACCGGGCGTTGCTGGTTATGGCGGGCAGGGTGGCGGCCGATGACCCGGCACCGGTTTTCTGCACCGATGCACAGGGTGAGATCGTATTTCAGAACCCGGCCGCGCGGGACCGGTTCAACGATCGCCTGGGGCAATCGATGTCACGCGCGATCGCGGGCCTCATTGCCAACGCCTCTGCCGTCGTATTCCGCCAGGAAACCGCGTTGATGCGGGATCGCCAGGCGCGCGAAACGGTGGTGACAAAACGTGGATCGCTGCGCATTACCGCCTTTCGCGTCGGGGGCGGTACGATGTGGCGGATCGAAGAGACGGTGGAAACGGCCGGGCGCAGTGCCGACTGGATCGGTCTGCCGATGATGGTTGTCAGCCGCAATGACACCATCCTGTCAATGAATGAGGCGATGCGGCGCACGCTTGGAAAACGCATGCGCGCGCTTGGCGATGTCTTTGACAATCTGCCGGTGCAGACGGGTCAAAAAACCCGCCTGAAAGGTGCCGATGGGGTCTTGGACGCCGTTATCATCGAATTGCAGGCCGGCGATGGCCGGCGTGAGATCTATGCCCTGCCGGTGGAGCTGTTGCCACTGGAAGACAGCGTCGCCGCCCGCGCGTTCGAGGCCTTGCCTGTGGCGCTTGTTCATATCGCGGGCGACGGGCGGCTGTTGGCGGCAAACCCGCAGGCGCAAAGCCTTTTGAACCTCAACCCCGGAACCGAGCTGGCCTTGTCGGGTGCCGTTGAGGGGCTGGGTCGTCCGATCAATGACTGGCTGAGCGATACATTGGAGGAACGTATCCCTGCACGCCCCGAAATGGTGCGTGCCCGGCTGCGCGACGATGATTGTTTTCTTCAGATTACCCTGGGCCGTATTGTCGGCGAAGGCGATCCGACGCTCTTGGGGGTGCTGCATGATGCGACCGAGCTCAAGACCATGGAACAGCAATTCGTGCAAAGCCAGAAGATGCAGGCGATCGGAGAGCTTGCTGGCGGGGTTGCGCATGATTTCAACAACCTGCTGACCGCGATCACCGGTCATTGCGACCTACTGCTGCTGCGTCACGATCAGGGTGCGCCGGACTATGCCGATCTGGTCCAGATCAACCAGAACGCCAACCGCGCCGCCAGCCTGGTTGGCCAATTGCTGGCCTTTTCCCGCAAACAGACGCTGCAGCCCGAGATTCTCGATCTGCGCGACACGATGTCGGAGCTGACCCATTTGCTGAACCGGCTGGTGGGGGAAAAGATCCACCTCAATCTGGACCACGATCCGGGGCTGCTGCCGATCCGCGCCGACCGGCGGCAGCTGGAACAGGTTCTAATGAATCTTGTGGTCAATGCCCGCGACGCGATGCCTGATGGCGGCGATATCCGGGTCGAGACACGGGTCCAGCATCTCAGCGAACCTCTCTTTCGTGATGAGGCGACGGTGCCGCCTGGCCAATATGTCACGGTGCTGGTTCGTGACGAAGGCACGGGCATTTCCGCCGATCAGATGCCGCGCATCTTTGAGCCGTTCTTCACCACCAAGCGCACCGGTGAGGGCACCGGGCTTGGCCTGTCGATGGTCTATGGCATCGTCAAGCAGACGGGGGGGTTCATCTTTGCCGACAGCCGTGAAGGGGAGGGCACCGATTTCGTCATCTATTTCCCGGTGCATGATATGCCGCTGCATGCCGAGCCTGTGGTCAAGACCGAGGCGGAGACCGCGCTGATGGCGCGGGTGGCGCAAATACCGGGCGATGGTGTTGTGCTGCTGGTCGAGGATGAAGCCTCGGTGCGCGCCTTTGCATCGCGCGCGCTCAGGATGCGGGGCTATACTGTTTTGGAAGCCGAAAGCGCCGAGGAGGCGTTGGAGAAACTGGCCGACAGTTCGTTGGCGGTGGATGTCTTTGTCACCGATGTCATCATGCCGGGCATGGATGGTCCGACCTGGGTGCGCGAAGCTTTGAAGGACCGGCCGGATGTAAAGGTGGTCTTTGTCTCCGGGTATGCCGAGGACGCGTTCGAAAAAACCGGGGGCACTGTGCCCAATTCGGTCTTTCTGGCCAAGCCGTTCTCGCTCTCGGATCTGACCTCGACGGTGCAGCGCCAGTTGCACTGATCCTCACCGCGCGCCGTCGCGGTTTTACCGATCAAGCGATTGCCAGAGCGTGAATTCCGCGGCGGCCTCGTCGTGCAACCGCATCCGCATCTCATCACTCAGATCGACCGAGCCCGGGGGCGAGACATTGACGCGGGGGATGTCAAAGCGGGCGTCAAGCCGGTCTTCCAGGAATGCGACGAGATCGCCCATCCTGTCATAACGAAACAGGTGATCGACGGCGCGGTTGCCATCTGCGTCGGTCAGGAATTTTGCCTGCGATCCGACATCGGCGAACTCGGGCCGCGCGGGCCGCAGCCAGGCCGCGACGAAATCGTCAAAGCTGATCCCCTGGGTGGAGTTCGGTTTGCCCGCAAGCTGCGCCCGGCCGCGATAGCGATACCAGCTGCCGAGCCAATCGACCGGCTCGCGCATCACCGCCACCAGATCCATCGGATGGTTGCCGCGCTGTTCAAAAAATTTGGACAGCCGATTGCGATATTGCGGGGCCGAGATGTGTTTTTGCCCCGGCGGGTCCAGAATGGCGGCACTTGCATGCGGCAAGAGCGCCTGTTCCAGCGCGGTCGTGCCGGTTTTGGGAACCGCCAAAAGCACCAGTTTTTGCTTCCAAAACACCAGCATAGGTTAATCTCTCCCTAATTCCGCACGGCCTCAACGCTTTCTTAACTCTTCCCGTAAAAAATGGAGTTCCACAAGATTTTACTTGAAATGTTCTCTTTTTGATCTCAAAAGGATTGCAGAACAAGAGGCGAACACGAGCATCATTGCCGCGGCCCTCGCGGTGTGGAATAAGGACAAAACTCCATGGCAACGGCGAACCTTCTCGATATGACTGACCGCAAATCCGCAGATAAGCAAAAGGCGCTGGATAGCGCGCTGGCCCAGATTGAACGGCAATTCGGCAAGGGCTCGATCATGAAGCTGGGGGCCGACAACCCGGTGGCCGATATCGAGGCGACCTCGACCGGGTCGCTTGGTCTGGATATCGCGCTTGGCATCGGCGGTTTGCCCAAGGGCCGGGTGGTCGAGATCTATGGCCCCGAAAGCTCCGGCAAGACCACGCTGACGCTGCATTGCGTGGCCGAAGAGCAGAAAAAAGGCGGCGTCTGCGCCTTTGTCGATGCCGAACACGCGCTGGACCCGCAATATGCCAAGAAACTGGGTGTCGATCTGGATGAGCTGTTGATCAGCCAGCCCGATACCGGCGAGCAGGCGCTTGAGATCATCGACACGCTGGTGCGCTCGGGCGCGGTCTCGATGGTGGTGGTCGATTCGGTGGCAGCACTGACGCCCAAATCCGAGCTGGAGGGCGATATGGGCGATGCCTCGGTTGGCGTGCATGCCCGGCTGATGAGCAAGGCGATGCGCAAGCTGACAGGCTCCATCTCGCGCAGCAATTGCATGGTCATCTTCATCAACCAGATCCGGATGAAGATCGGTGTCATGTTCGGCAGCCCCGAGACCACGACCGGCGGCAACGCGCTGAAATTCTATGCCTCGGTGCGGCTCGATATCCGCCGTATCGGCTCGATCAAGGACCGTGACGAGGTGGTGGGCAATTCCACCCGTGTGAAGGTGGTCAAGAACAAGGTGGCACCGCCCTTCAAGCAGGTCGAGTTCGACATCATGTATGGCGAAGGCATCTCCAAGACCGGCGAATTGCTGGATATGGGCGTGAAGGCCGGGATCGTCGAGAAATCCGGCAGCTGGTTCTCCTATGGCGATGAACGCATCGGCCAGGGGCGGGAGAATGCCAAGGGCTACCTGCGCGAAAACACCGCCATCGCCCTGGAGATTGAGGATAAGATCCGCGCCGCGCATGGGCTCGATTTCGACGGCGATGCGGATATGATCGAGGGCTGAACCCGGCCCGGTACGGATCGGAAAACGGCGGCTTCGCAGCGGTGCGGGCCGCCGTTTTTGTGTCCCCCATGGACAGCGCCCGAGCCGCAGTTTACACCCGTGAAAACCCGCCGATCCGCTTGTAGCAAAGGGGCCCCGCCACGATGGCCAGCCTGAACGATATCCGATCTACTTTTCTGAACTACTTTGGCGAACAGGGGCACGAGATTGTTCCTTCATCGCCCTTGGTGCCGCGTAACGACCCGACCCTGATGTTTGTCAATTCGGGGATGGTGCAGTTCAAGAACCTCTTTACCGGGGTCGAGCACCGCGATTACAGCCGTGCCACCACCAGCCAGAAATGCGTGCGCGCGGGCGGCAAGCATAATGATCTGGACAATGTCGGCTACACCGCGCGCCATCACACGTTTTTCGAGATGCTCGGCAATTTCAGCTTTGGCGACTATTTCAAGGATGAGGCGATTGCCTTTGCCTGGAACCTGATCACCAGAGAGTTTGGCATCGACAAAAGCCGTTTATTGGTCACCGTCTATCATACCGATGACGAGGCCTTCGAGATCTGGAAGAAAGTCGGCGTGCCCGAGGATCGGATCATCCGCATCGCGACATCCGACAATTTCTGGCAGATGGGTCCCACCGGCCCCTGCGGCCCCTGCACCGAGATTTTCTACGATCATGGCGATCACATCTGGGGCGGCCCGCCGGGCAGCCCGGACGAGGATGGCGACCGCTTCATCGAGATCTGGAACATCGTGTTCATGCAGAACGAGCAGTTCGAGGATGGCTCGATGCGGGCGCTCGATATGCAATCGATCGATACCGGCATGGGGCTGGAACGTATCGGCGCGCTGTTGCAGGGCAGTCATGACAATTACGACACTGACCTTTTCAAGTCGCTGATCGAGGCCTCGGCGCATCTGACCTCGGTCGACCCTTATGGCGAGCGAAACGTGCATCACCGGGTGATCGCCGATCACCTGCGGTCGACCTCGTTCCTGATTGCCGATGGCGTGATGCCCTCGAATGAGGGGCGCGGCTATGTCCTGCGCCGGATCATGCGGCGCGCGATGCGTCACGCCCATCTCTTGGGCGCGGCAGACCCGCTGATGCACCGGCTGGTTCCGGCTCTGGTTGGACAAATGGGGCAGGCCTACCCGGAACTTGGCCGCGCGCAGGCGCTGATCGAGGAGACCCTGCGGCTGGAGGAAACCCGGTTTCGCCAGACGCTGGATCGCGGCCTGAAGCTGTTGGATGAGGAGCTGCTGCGCCTGCCCGAGGGCGCGGATCTGCCGGGGGCGGCGGCGTTCAAACTGTATGACACATATGGGTTTCCGCTGGATCTGACCCAGGATGCGCTGCGCGAGCAGGGCCGCGCGGTTGATACCGATGGGTTCGATGCGGCGATGGCCGAGCAAAAGGCCAAGGCGCGGGCCGCCTGGGCGGGATCGGGCGAAACCGCCGATGCCACGATCTGGTATGATCTGGAAGAGGCCCATGGCGGCACCGAATTTCTGGGCTATGACACCGAAGTGGCGGAGGGTCAGCTGCTGGCGCTGGTGCGCGACGGGGCCGAAATCGAGGCCGCGAAATCCGGCACATCCGTGGTTCTGGTGCTGAACCAGACGCCGTTTTATGCCGAAGCGGGCGGGCAGGTCGGCGATGCCGGCGTGATCCGCACCGAAACCGGTGCCGCCACGGTGACCGACACCCGCAAAGTGGCGGGCGTGGTGCTGCATGTGGCCGACGTGACCGAGGGCGAGATCACGCGCGGCCAGGCGGCGCAACTGACGGTCGATCACGCGCGGCGCAGCACCATTCGCGGCAACCATTCGGCGACGCATCTGTTGCACGAGGCGCTCAGGCGCGCGCTCGGACCGCATGTGGCGCAGCGCGGTTCGCTGAATGCGCCGGACAGGCTGCGGTTTGATTTCAGCCATTCCAAGGCGTTGAGCGCAGCGGAAATGCAGAAGGTCGAGGCCGAAGTGAATGCCTATATCCGGCAAAACAGCCCCGTCGAGACCCGGATCATGACGCCCGATGACGCCCGCGATCTGGGCGCGCAGGCGCTTTTTGGAGAAAAATACGGCGATGAGGTGCGGGTCGTGTCGATGGGCACGCTGGCGGGCTCGGGCAAGGGGACGGATGGCCAGACCTATTCGCTGGAGCTTTGCGGTGGCACGCATGTCGCCCGGACCGGCGATATCGGCGTTTTTGTGGCGCTCGGCGACAGTGCCTCCAGCGCGGGTGTCCGCCGGGTCGAGGCGCTGACCGGGGCGGCGGCGTTTGACTATCTGAGCGTCCAGGATCAGCGTCTGGCCGATATCGCGGGGGCGTTGAAGACGCCCGCAGCAGAGGTGGGCGCGCGGGTCCGGAGCCTGATGACCGAGCGCCGGGCGCTGGAAAACGAGGTGACGCAGTTGCGCCGGCAGCTGGCGATGGCAGGCGGCGGCGCGGCGGCCCCTGACGACGAAGACATAAACGGCATCACCTTTCTGGCGCAGGTGCTGGAGGGGGTAACGGGCAAGGATCTGCCCGGCCTGATCGACGAGCACAAGGCGCGCTTGGGCGCGGCGGCGGCGGTTCTGCTGATGGCCGATACCGGCGGCAAGGTGGCGGTGGCTGCAGGCGTCAGCGACGATCTGACGGGCCGGGTCTCGGCGGTTGATCTGCTCAAGGCGGCGGTGGTCGAACTGGGCGGCAAGGGCGGCGGCGGACGTCCTGACATGGCGCAGGGCGGTGGCCGCGATATTGCCGGGTCCGACGCGGCAAAAGCGGCGGCAGCCGAGGTTTTGAGGGGAGTTTAAGACATGGCAACAGCGCTTTGGATCGCCCATGTGACGGTGACCGATGACGACGCCTATATGAAATATGCGGCCATCGCGAGCGAGGCGATAGCGCAGCATGGTGGTAGGTTTCTGGCCCGGGGCGGGCGGGCGATCCAGAAGGAAGGCCGCGCCCGTCCGCGCAATGTGGTGGCGCGGTTTCCCTCGCTGGAGGCGGCTAATGCCTGCTACGACTCCGAGATCTACCAGGAGGCGTTGAGCTATGCGCGCGGTGCCTCGGAACGCGATCTGGTGCTGGTCGAAGAGTTCGACTGACCTCCGCGCCTGGCTGTGCGACGCTCAAGCCCGGGGTCTTGGCTGGATGGTCAGCCGCTGCGCGGGCACCACGGCCAGGCGGAGCACAAAGCCAGGTCCGCGCAAGCCACCCGCACGGCTGTCGAGTGGCGCTCTCTTTTTTCGGGGGTGCCGAGCATGTCGCAGGCATGCGCGCATCTATGGCAGGGCGGCGCATATCGGCCGGGTCGAAGCAGTTTTGCGTATCCACGTCTTGGATCCAACCCTCCGACGTCCAGTCGGACCCGCTTCAGCGCGCAGGAATCATCTTATAGTCATACCTTCTGAAAAATGAGCCGCGGCCGGGTCGGAGGCTCATTTTTCAGAAGGTAAGATCGTGCAATTTGACACCGGCAAGCCCTGCGTTTTCCATCACCGTTACGCGCATCGTCTGTGACCTGAGCCGCTGAAACTCCTTCAGTTTTGTGTAGAACCCCGCCACCAAAGGACGCTTGGAAGAAGCAGAGATTTCGCGATGAGCAGCATCATCCAGATGCTCAAGGAGCGCAAAGCGGCTGAGCGGGGGGCTGACCAGTGCAGGCGCTACTGAACCGCCCTTGTTTGCGGGCGGCCCGGAAGTAAGGATACCGGGTCATGGAGAAGAAGAGTTTCCGAAAGAGATGCCCGGACGAATTGCGCGCGCGTGCTGTGCCTATGGTCTTGGACCACGAGAGTGAATATCGGAGCCGTTCTGCGGCGAGTGTGCCGGTATCGCAGAAGGTTGGGTGCAACAGGGACAAACCAGGCCGCGTAAAGCCAGCAGTCTAACGCTAAGGGCTCTCTGCCAGGCGGAGGAAACTTGGGGCTCAGGTCAGGGGCGAGCCTCGGCCTGACTGGGATTTGGTTTGAAACCAAACGCTATGAATGCGTCGAAGGTATCTTGAGGCTCGCTCGGAACGAACTGGCCTACCGAGACACACAGTAGCCGCAGCCGCATAACTCACGCTGTAAGGCCTTGCTCACAAATGGAAGCAAAGAGGTCGCCATGATCTCAATAACAAAACGTCGATTGTAAAGGTTTGCTAATAAGCGCGGCACATGCGATTCTTTCGTTGGGGGCAAAGGAGAACAGAATGGGAGAGCGCAGCAAAATCGAGTGGACCCACCACACCTTTAACCCGTGGTGGGGGTGCGTGAAAGTCTCCGAAGCCTGTAAGAATTGCTACGCTGAGGCATGGGCAAAGCGGACCGGCCAGAGCGTCTGGGGTATCAATGCGCCGCGGCGTTTCTTCGGTGACGCTCATTGGGCGGAACCGGCAAAATGGAACCGCAGGCTTGAGGGGACGGGCTGGCGCGAACGGGTTTTCTGCGCGTCCATGGCTGACGTCTTCGAGGATCGCGCTGACCTGTTTGACAGCAGGACGCGGCTCTGGCGGCTGATTGCCGAGACGCCGAACCTTGACTGGCTGCTGCTGACCAAGCGGCCGGAAAACATCCTACGGTTCCTCCCGGAAAACTGGGGGCTTGGCTGGCCAAACGTGTGGCTTGGCACTACCGTCGAGCTTCAGACGCGCGCCGACGAGAGCCTTCCGCACCTCGTAAACACTCCGGCTGTCGTGCGCTTCATCTCAGCAGAACCGCTCCTGGGCGATCTTGGCCTCAAGCGCTACCTGCCGAGTCTCCACTGGGTAATAACCGGTGGCGAAAGCGGGCCGAGGGCGCGCCCCGCCAGCCCAACCTGGTTCCGCAACATCCATCTCCAGTGCATGGAAGCGGAGGTTGCATTTCATTTCAAACAATGGGGCGATTGGGTGCCCGGTGATGGCGAAAACCTTGCTCGGAAGCGGCTCGAGCATGCTCAGGATGGGACGCCAATGATACGGCTCGGCAAGAAGCTTGCTGGCCGGGCGCTGGACGGCGAGACGCACGATGGGTTGCCTCAGATCGCCATATAGCTTTGAGCTGCCGCCATTTTTGAAAACGGGTCAGATATTTGGACGAGTTATTGTACGATGAGCGGGAGCAGACGAAAGCGAAGCACGACCTGCTTCGGCGATACCTCGAGCGTTTCGCCTACAAAATCCTAAACGGGTATGGCGCTGTGGATTTCATCGATGGCTTTTCCGGTCCATGGGAGAACAAAGATAGGACGCAGTTTCGCGACACATCGTTCGGCATCGCCCTCGACACACTGAACACCGTCGCCGCCGACCTCTCAGCACAGGGCAAGGAGGCACAGGTAAGGTGCATCTTCAACGAGAAAGACTCCATTGCGGCGCAGGACCTCGCGGACTTCGTGGAGCGCGTTCGCCCGGAATTCCCTCATGTCGAGATCCACACGCTCACCGGCAGTTTCGATGACAACGCGCAGCGGATCGACCGCCTCGCGACCCATCCTTTCCGCCTCATCTTCGTAGATCCCACGGGGTGGACCGGGTATCCGCTCGACGCCCTCAAGACCGTCTGCCAACGGCGGTGCGAGCTGATACTGAACTTCATGCACGAGCACATCCAGCGCCACCTTTACCATCCCTCTGAGGACCGCGAGCGTTGGCTGCGGGCCATTGCCGGAGACGATATTGCCGCCGAGCTCGCGGGCCGTGAGCTGCCGGCCGACGATATCCGGTCGGCTGTGCTCCGGATGTTTAAGACAGAACTGCGCTTCGCATACGCCTGCCACTCGCCGATCGAAATGGTCGAAAAGCGGCGTCTGCATTTCAGCATGGTCTACGGCACCTCCGCGTCGCAGGGCGTGTTTGTGCTCAGGGAGGTAGAGAAGAAGGCGCTACCGGACCACGAGTGGAAGGTAAAGGACCGGCGGGCGCGTGGTCAGCTCAGCATGTTCGACGAGGAGGAGCGCTCGCCGGGGCCTTACGGCGCTATGAGAAGCAGGCACCTCGAAGACCTTCCGGCGCTCGTGACCGCGCTCGCCCGGCGTACAAAGGATGCGCCCAGAACTTTTGAGAGATTTGCCGCAACCGTCATGGAGAAGCACTATGTCTCACCGCCGGAAATCAAGAAGCAGATCGTAGAGCTGTCGAAGCAGAGCCTCATCGAGCCTACCTGGAAGACGCGCAACAAGAACGCCCGAGTGCCAGACGCCAGCGACCTAATCGTCTGGAAAGCCGAAGAGGTCACCTAGCATTCCTGCAGTCATAGGTTCGACGTTGGTTCCACCTTGCGGACGCCACCGCTGTCGAAGTGTTCAGCCGTAACTTCGGAAAAAGATAGAAATTCCATTCGGTTGTAAGCTGTTCACTAAATCGATGCAGTCATCAGGTTCAGAGAATACCGGCCTGAGAGAACGCTTCCGGGCCGCCTGGCGCTGGAGCCGGTGCTCAGCCCCACCCGCATAACCCCCAATTATAACGGAAAAATCCGGCCGCCGCCGGATCGGGAGAACGCTCGCTCAAGGGAAAATGGCGGAGAGACAGGGATTCGAACCCTGGAGACGGTCTCCCGCCTACACACTTTCCAGGCGTGCGCCTTCGACCACTCGGCCACCTCTCCGTGCCGATGGGCCATAGCGCAGAGCAGGCGCGGGGCGCAAGGGGCGGTTTGGCCTGAGATGAAAAAAACTGCGGCTCTCGGCTCAACTGGCGGGCAGGTGTTCCAGATGCGCGGCGCAGCCCGACAGCGCCGCGTAATCGTCGGTGACAACGGCAATGCCGAACTGATCCATGAAATCGGCGAACCGGCCCTTGGCGCGAAAGGTCTCGGCAAAACCAAGAGGGGCCAGCCAAGGCGTGATGGCGCGCGCCATGCCGCCGACCAGGAAAATGCCGCCAAAGGGCAGGTGGATCAGCGCCAGATCGCCCATCACGATGCCCAGAGCCTCGACAAAAAGCCGGGCGGTCTCGGTCGCGGCGGCGTCGCCCGCCTTCAGGTTTTCCATGATCTCGATGCTGGTCAGCGTCACCCCGTGCAGATGCGCATGCACCGCGACGATGCCACGCCCCGAAAGCGCCTCTTCGACGGCGGCAAAGCCGTGATCGCGGGTCAGGGTCTCGGACAGCGCCGCCAGGCCGGGGCTGGTGCGGGGCAGGGTGATATGGCCGCATTCCGACGGCGGCACGAAACGCCCGCCCGCGGTGTCATAGATCGGGGCCGCGTTGAACCCGGTGCCAAGCCCGACCACCAGCCGCGCGGCCTGGCCCGAGGCGGGCGGTTGTGGCAACAGGCGGATCAGATCGGCCTCGCCAAGCTGGCTCAGCGCGTGGCCCTGCGCCTGCAGATCATTGAGCACGGCAAGCCGGGTTGCCCCGGTCACGGCACCCAACTGGTCCCGGTCGATGCGCCAGTCCAGATTGGTCAGTTGCCCGACGCCATCGCGCACCGGCCCCGCGACCGCGACACAGGCCCCATCCAGAGGCCCGGGTTCGAGATCCGCCAGATAGGCACCCAGAACGGCGGCCAGCCCTGCGGCCTCGGCGTTTTTGAAGCGCCGGACGCTGTCATGCAGGACAGCGCCCCCCCGGGCCAGAGCGACGCGGGTGTTGGTGCCGCCGATATCGGCCACGAGGGAAAGCTGCGGGTGCATTATTCAGGGTCTCGAATTCAGGGTTTGCGCAAGGCCTGCGCGACTGCGTGATAGGATGCTTTTGGGGTGCGCTTCAAGCTGCTGAAATCCACATGCACCAGGCCAAAGCGTTTTTCATAGCCCAAGGCCCATTCGTAATTGTCCAGCAGCGACCAGATGATATAGCCGCAAAGATCGGCCCCGTCGGCGATAGCGCGGCGGCATTGGGCCAGATGGGCATCGAGATAGGCCAGCCGCTCGGGGTCATCGACCGCGCCGTTTTGCAGGATATCGGCATTGGCCATGCCGTTTTCGGTGACATAGATCGGCAGGCCGGGCGCGTAGTCGCGCGCGATGCGCATGATGAAGTGATAGAGCGCCTCGGGCGCGATTTCCCAGCCCATCTGGGTCTTGGGCAGGGGGCCTTCGACCGGGGCCAGCGCGGGCCAGGGGCCGGGGGCGGCGGCGATCAGTTTGCGGGTGTAGTAATTGACGCCGACCCAGTCGAGCGGCGCGGTGATGGTGGCGAAATCCTCCTGCCAGCCTGCGGGCAGATGCGGCTCAAGCCCCTCCAGGGTCTCTGCCGGATAAGCGCCCTTGAACACACCGCCCAGAAAGAACCGGTTATAGATCGCGTCATAGCGGGCGGCGGCGGCTGTGTCCTGCGGGGTGTCCGCATCGGCCGGATCGGCCCATTCCAGATTGAACACACCGCCCAGATTGGACATGCTCAGGGCGCGCATCACCTCGATCGCGCGGCCATGGGCCAGCAGCACGTGATGCATGGCCCGCGCGGTGGCGCGGATATCGCGCAGGCCGGGCGCGTGGTGGCCCTCGAAATGGCTGAGCCAGCTGACGCACCAGGGCTCGTTGATGGGGGCCGCCGACCACAGCCTGTCACCGATCCGGCCCATGATGATCTCGGTGAACTCGGCAAACCAGCCGGCGATATCGCGGTTGCGCCAGCCGCCCAGATCGGCCAGCGGCTGCGGCAATTCCCAGTGATAGAGCGTCGCCGCCGGTTTCAGCCCCCGTTCCAGCATGCCATCGACCAGCCGGTCATAAAAATCCAGCCCTTCCGGGTTGGGCACCCCGCGCCCCTCGGGCAATACCCGCGCCCAAGAGGTGGAAAACCGGTAGATATCGGCCCCCATGGCGGCCAGCAGGTCCAGATCCTCGGGCCAGCGGTGATAATGATCGCAGGCCCGCGCGCCATTTTCGGCGCGCACCACGTTGCCGGGCGTGGCGGCGAAACTGTCCCAATGGGTCGGGCCCGCCCCGCCGAAATCGTGCCCCTCGATCTGGTAGGACGAGGTGGCAGCCCCAAACAGGAACCCCTCGGGAAAATCGCGGCGGCTCCAGCTCATGATGCAGGGGCCGGGCCGGTGGAGGCCCCGAGCATCAGTTCAGCCTCCAGCATGGTATGGCGCGGCGGTGCGCCCGGGTCGGCGATCTGTTCCAGCAGCATGGTGCCGGCGATGTGGCCCGCGTCACGCACCGAGGATCGGGTGGCGGTGAAAATCGGCACATCGGTGCCATTGCCCAGATAGCTGAGCGCATCGTCATGGGTGATCACGCTGATATCGCGGCCCAGTTTCAAACCTGCCGCCTCGACCGCCCGGCGCACGCCGATGGCCGGGATCATCGAGGAGACCAGGAAGGCCGTGGGCGCGGGGGCGCCCGCCAGCATCCGGGCCGCACTGTCATGGCCGAAATGTTCGGTCATCTCGTCGGAGCACATCCAGTTGGGGTTGGCGGCAATGCCGCGCGCGGCCAGCGTGCCTTCAAATCCCTGACGGCGGCGCTGCGCGAAATCCATATCCTCCAGCCCGTTGATCAGGGCGATCCGGCGATGGCCGAGATCGCAGAGCAATTCGGTGGCCCGCGCAAAGGCGCGGCGGTTGTTGATATCGACCCAGGAAAACCCGAGCGGGTCGTCGCTGGCGGGACCATCGGCATTGGCAGAGGCGCGGCCATGGACCACGAAGGGCAGCCCGATCTCCTGCAAGAGCGCGATGCGCCGGTCACCTGCGCGGGGTCCGTGAATGACGATGCCGTCCACCGATTGACGCCGCGCCAGCGCGCGGTAGGCGTCGCCCTCCATATCGTCGGGCACGATCGACAGCATCATGTCGTAACCCGCCCTGGCATAGGCCTCGCCGGCACCGGCGATGAAATCGGAAAAGACCGGGTTCATCATTTCGTGCTTGGTCGAGATCGGAATGACGTGGCCGATGGTCATCGAGCGCCCGGTGGCCAGGCTGCGGGCACGGGTATTGGGGCGGTAATTATGCCGCGCGGCGGCGGCATGCACGCGGGCGCGGGTGGCCTCGCTGACCTCGGGATAGCCGTTCATGGCGCGGCTGACCGTGGTCTGCGACAGCCCCAGTGTGGCGGCCAGCTGTTTGAGATTCATCGTCAAAGCTGTTTCCAAAGCGCTTTCAATCCGCGTCAAGCTAGCGCGGAATGTTCGGGGCTGTCAAAGGCGGAGACACAAATAGTTCATGCTGCGCCTGCACAAAAACCATAGAAATATATGGCGTTGGGGTGGATGCGTGATTGACAGGTGCGGGGTTTTCCTGAACTGTACTTTCAGTCAAAGCGCTTTGAAAGCCAAAGTCGCACCAGACAGAACCGGCCCACGGGTGGCCAGACTTGGGAGGGAAGAATGAAAAAATCGCTTTATGCGGGTGTTGCGGGTTTTGCCCTTATGGCAGGTGCCGCCTATGCCGACGGACATTTGATGTTCGCGCCGGGCGAGGGCGCGTTCAACTGGGATAGTTTCGAGGCCTTTGCCGCCGCCACCGATCTCAGCGGGCAGACGCTGGACATCACCGGGCCCTGGATCGGGCCGGATGGCGATCTGATGGAAAGCGTCGTCGCCTATTTCGAGGCCGCAACCGGGGCCACCGTGAATTATACCGGCTCGGACAGTTTCGAGCAGGATATCGTGATCGCGATCCAGGCCAATTCGCCGCCCAATATCGCCGTCTTTCCGCAGCCGGGTCTGGCCGCCGATATGGCCGCGCGCGGCGCGTTGAGCCCGCTGGCCGATGGCACCGCCGAATGGGTGCGCGACAACTACGCCGCCGGGCAGTCCTGGGTCGATCTGGGCACCTATGCCGATGAAAACGGCACCGATCAGCTCTTTGGCTTTTTCTACAAGGTCGATCTGAAATCGCTGGTCTGGTATTCGCCCGAGGCCTTTGACGAGGCCGGATATGACATCCCGACCTCGATGGAGGAACTGCTGGCGCTGACCGATCAGATCGTGGCCGATGGCGAGACGCCCTGGTGCATCGGTCTGGGATCGGGGGCCGCGACCGGCTGGCCGGCGACCGATTGGGTCGAGGATCTGCTGCTGCGCACGCAGCCGCCCGAGGTCTATGATGGCTGGGTGTCGAACGAGATCCCCTTCACCGATGAGCGGATCGTGGCGGCCATCGACGCCTTTGGCACCTTTGCCCGCAACGATGCCTATGTGAATGGCGGCTCGGGCGCGGTGGCCACCACCGATTTCCGCGACAGCCCCGCGGGTCTCTTCAGCTTCCCGCCGGAATGCTATCTGCACCGTCAGGCGAGCTTCATCCCGACCTTCTTCCCGGAAGGATCCGATAGCGATTTCTTCTATTTCCCCTCCTCGGAAGAGGCGGATCTGGGCAATCCGGTTCTGGGTGCCGGTACGCTTTGGGCGATTACCGATCCGTCGGAGGCCGCCGATGCCTGGGTTGAATTCCTGCAAACCCCCATCGCGCATGAGTTGTGGATGGCGCAATCGGGCTTCCTGACCCCCTATAGCGCGGTCAATCCCGAGGTGTTCCCGACCGATGCGCAACGCGCGATGAACGATATCCTTCTGGGGGCCACCACGTTCCGCTTTGACGGATCGGACCTGATGCCCGGCGAAATCGGGGCCGGTGCCTTCTGGACCGGCATGGTCGATTATGTCGGCGGGGCCGATGCCGCCGATGTGGCCGCGGCCATTCAGGACCGGTGGGACTCGATCCAGTAAACCAGACCCGGCCGGGCCCGCGCATCGCCGCGGGCCCGTCCATCTGACCAATTTCCGGGGGGAGGGGCGGTCATGTCACCGTTGCTGCAAGGCGCGATTACGATCCTGGTGGGCGTGTTCGGGTGTGTGGGCTATTTCTATGCCGCGAACCTGGTGCTCGATAAAGTGATCTACCCGGCCCGGGGGCCCAATATCGGGCGCAACATCAACCGCGCCAATGCAATCCGGCCCTGGCTTTTCCTGCTGCCCGCGATCCTGGCGCTGTCGATTTACCTCGTCTATCCGGTGATCGGCAGCCTGTTTCGTTCGCTCTATAACCGGGCCGGGGATGAGTTCATCGGGCTTGGCAATTATGTGTTCCTCTTTGGCGATGGCGAATTTCAGCAAGCGCTCTTCAACAACGCGCTCTGGGCCATCGTGGTGCCGGCGGCGGCGACCTTTCTTGGCCTTTTGGTGGCGCAGCTGACCGACCGGCTGTGGTGGGGCAATATCGCCAAATCGCTGATCTTCATGCCGATGGCGATCTCGTTTGTCGGGGCCTCGCTGATCTGGAAATTCGTCTATGCCGGCGATCCCGATATCGGCATCATCAATGCGCTGCGCGGCAGTCTCGGGTTTGATCCGATGGATCCGATTCAATTGCCGTTCTGGAACAACCTCTTTCTCATGGTCATCCTGATCTGGATCCAGACCGGTTTTGCCATGGTCATCCTCTCGGCCGCCCTGCGCGGCATCCCCGAGGACACCATCGAGGCGGCGATCATCGACGGGGCCGGGCCGTTTCAGCTCTTTTTCAAGATCAAGGTGCCGCAGATCATGGGCACAATCGTCGTGGTCTGGACCACGATCACCATCCTGGTGCTGAAAGTGTTCGACATTGTCTACACGATGACGGGCGGCAATTTCGGCACCCAGATCCTGCCGTCTTACATGATGGAGTTCATGTTCCGCGATGACGGGCGCGCGACGGCGGTGGCCGTGGTGATCATGATCGTGGTGTTGCCGGTCATGATCTGGAACATCCGCCAGGCGCAAAGGGAGATGCGGTAATGGACAATATCGCGGGACAGAACAATGCGCTGAAATGGGCGGTGAATATTTCGGTGGCTCTCCTGGTCATTGCCTGGCTCATCCCGACCGTGGGGCTTTTCGTGTCCTCCTTTCGCGACCGCGATCAGATCTCGGCCTCGGGCTGGTGGGTGGCCCCGTTCTCGGTGGAACTGACCTACCGCACGCGCGGCGACGCCGAGCCGCGTCAGGAAGGTGGTCTCTGGATCATCGAGGGCAACCTCTTCGAGACCGCCGAAGTGGCCGAGACCTTTGCCAGCGGTGAGGCCGAAATCACCGGTTTTGGCGTGCGCGCCCGCGAGCCCGACCTGTTCCCGGCGGGCAGCGAGGGCGAAACCCGCGATGGCGGCACACTGATCGTCAACGCCGATGGCAGCTATGTCTACAGCAATGCCGAGGCACCCGAGCGGCCCCCCCGCGTCTATTTCGCGGCCAACACCCCGCCCAGTTTCACGCTGGACAATTACCGCACCATTCTGACCTCGGACGGCATGGACCGGGCCTTTATCAACACGCTAACGGTGACGATCCCGGCCACGATCATCCCGATCCTGATCGCCGCCTTCGCCGCCTACGCGCTGGCCTGGATGGAGTTTCCGGGCCGGGGCCTGCTGATTGCGATCGTGGTGGGGCTCTTGGTCGTGCCCCTGCAACTGGCCTTGGTGCCGCTTTTGAATCTGCACAATCTGATCGGCATCGGGCAGAGCTTTGTCGGCATCTGGCTGGCCCATACCGGGTTTGGCCTGCCTTTGGCGATCTATCTGCTCAGAAACTACATGGTCGGCCTGCCGCGCGACATCATTGAATCGGCCAAGGTCGATGGGGCCACCGATTTCCAGATCTTTACCAAGATCATCCTGCCGCTCAGCTTTCCGGCGCTGGCCAGTTTCGCCATTTTTCAGTTCCTGTGGACCTGGAACGACCTGCTGGTGGCCAAGGTGTTTCTGCCATCGGATGCCGCGTCCCGTGTCATGACCGTGAAAATCGCCGATGATCTTCTGGGTTCACGCGGCGGCGATTGGGGCATTCTGGCGACGGCGGCCTTTGTCTCGATCGGGGTGCCGGTTCTGGTCTTCTTTACAATGCAACGCTACCTCGTGCGCGGCCTCCTGGCCGGCTCGGTGAAATAGGAATACGACGATATGAACCTGATGCAGGATATGGCCCGCGAAAACATCATCGCGCCGGATCGGGACTGGTGGCGCGGCGCGGTGATCTATCAGATCTACCCGCGCAGTTTTCAGGACAGCAACAATGATGGCATCGGCGATCTGAGCGGCATCATCCACCGGCTCGATCATGTGGCAAACCTTGGCGTCGACGCGATCTGGATCTCGCCGTTTTTCCGCTCCCCGATGCTGGATTTCGGCTATGATGTCAGCGATTACCGTGATGTCGATCCGATGTTCGGCACGCTTGGTGATTTCGACGCGCTGATCGCGCGCGCCCATGAACTTGGCATCAAGGTGCTGATCGATCTGGTGCTGAGCCACAGTTCGGATCAACATGCCTGGTTCCAGGAAAGCCGCCAGAGCCGCGATAATGCGCGCGCCGACTGGTATGTCTGGGCCGATGCCAAACCCGATGGCACGCCGCCCAATAACTGGCTCTCGATCTTTGGCGGTTCGGCCTGGGAATGGGATGGCGAGCGAATGCAGTATTACCTGCATAATTTCCTGAAAGAGCAGCCCGACCTGAACCTGCATGAACCCGATGTGCAGGACGCTCTGCTGGATGTGGTGCGGTTCTGGCTGGAACGCGGCGTCGATGGCTTTCGCCTCGATACGATCAATTTCTACTTTCACGACACGGACCTGCGCGACAACCCGGGCCTGGCCCCCGAGGCCCGCAATGCCACCATCGCGCCCGAGGTGAACCCCTATAACTGGCAGGATCACCTCTATGACAAGAACCAGCCGGAAAACCTTGAGTTTCTGCGCCGGTTTCGTGCCGTTCTGGATGAATTTCCCGCCGCCGCCGCCGTGGGCGAGGTGGGCGATGCGCAGCGCGGGCTGGAGATCCAGGCCGCCTACACCTCGGGCGGCGACAAGGTGCAGATGTGCTACAGCTTCGATTTCCTGTCCGGGCTCACCCCCGATGCGGCGCGCGTCGGCAAGGTGCTGACCGATTTCGAGGCGTCAGTGGGCGATGGCTGGGCCTGTTGGGCGTTTTCCAACCATGACGTGATCCGCCATGCCAGCCGCTGGAACCTCGGCGACGCCGCCGCGCGGACCTATGCGGCGCTTCTGATGTCGATGCGCGGTTCGGTCTGCCTCTATCAGGGCGAGGAGCTTGGCCTGACCGAGGCCTATGTCGCCTATGAGGATCTGCAGGACCCTTACGGCATCCGGTTCTGGCCGAAATTCAAGGGCCGCGACGGTTGCCGCACGCCGATGCCCTGGGTTGCCGATAACCAAAATGGCGGCTTTTCCGAGGCCAAGCCCTGGCTGCCGGTCGCGATGGAGCATATGGCCCACGCGGTCGCCGCACAGGACGAACAGCCCGACAGCATCCTGGCCTTTTACCGCCGCATGATCGGGTTTCGCAAAACCCGGCCCGAGCTGGCCAAGGGCGATTTTTCCCTGCTCCGGGCCGCGGACGATGTGGTGATGTTCAGCCGCACACTTGGCGATTCCCGTCTGGTCTGCGCCTTCAATCTGAGCGATGAGGCGCGGGAAATTTCTCTGCCGCAAGGCAACTGGACATTGTGCGGCGAGGCCCCCTTCGCGGCCCCCGACGCGCAGCTCATCGGGCCCTGGCAGGCCCTCTTCGCATTTGAGGAGACCTGAGATGGCCGATCTGGTTTTGAAAGATGTCGCCAAATCCTATGGTGATGTGAATGTGCTGCAGGGGATCGACCTCGATATCGAGACGGGTGAGCTGATCGTCTTTGTCGGCCCCTCGGGCTGCGGGAAATCCACGCTTCTGCGGATGATCGCGGGGTTGGAAAAGATCACCGCCGGGACGCTGACCATTGACGGGCAGATGATGAACGATGTGCCGCCGTCGCAGCGCGGCATCGCGATGGTGTTTCAGACCTATGCGCTCTATCCGCATATGACGGTGCGCGACAACATGGCCTTTGCCCTGAACATCGCGGGCAAATCCAAGGCCGAGACCAAGGCCACGGTTGAGGCGGCAGCCGAAAAGCTGCAGCTGACCGATTATCTGGACCGGCTGCCCAAGGCGCTGTCGGGCGGGCAGCGCCAGCGCGTCGCCATCGGCCGGGCCATCGTGCGCGATCCCAAGGTCTATCTCTTCGACGAGCCGCTCTCAAATCTCGATGCTGCCCTGCGTGTCGCCACCCGGATCGAGATCGCGCAGCTCAAGGAACAGATGCCAGAAAGCACCATGATCTACGTCACCCATGACCAGGTCGAGGCGATGACGCTGGCCAGCCGCATCGTGGTGCTGGCCAATAGGGGTATTGCGCAGGTCGGCACGCCGTTGGAGCTTTACGAACGGCCCAATAGCGAATTTGTGGCGCAATTCATCGGCTCGCCGCAGATGAACCTGCTGGATGGCGAGATCGTGGAAACAGGTGCGCAGACACGGGTCAAAACCGATCGCGGCGACGGCACGATCCTGTCCGATTACCCCTCGACGGCTGATGATATGGGCGCGAAGGTGCGGGTGGGGATCCGGCCCGAGGATATGGTCAGAACCGATGCCGGCGATTATGCCTTTGAGGGTGTCGTCAACATCACCGAGGCCCTGGGCGAGGTTACGCTGCTCTATTTTCAGGCCGATGCCGATGATCCGGTCATTGGCAAACTGCCCGGTGTGCATTCCGAACTGCGCCGGCAGACGCTGCGCATGTCGGCCCCCGCGGACAAGGTGCATGTTTTCCGCGACGGTATTTCGCTGCATTACCGCTGAGACGTTTGACCGACGCGCCGGGGCCTGCTAATTGAACATGTGTTCAGTTAACCCCGGGGGCGGTCCATGGATATCACAACAGCAAAAGTCATCGTTACCGGCGGGGCCAGCGGGTTGGGCGAGGCAACCGCGCGCTATCTGTCGGGCACGGGCGCTGCCGTCACGATTTTGGACCGCGATGCCGAGAAGGGCCAGGGTGTTGCCGCATCGCTGCCCGATGCCAGTTTTGTAGAGGTCGACGTGACGTCGGAGGAAAGCGTCGCCGCAGGGGTCGCGGAGGCCAGCGCGGCCATGGGCGGCGTCACGGCCGCGGTCAATTGCGCCGGGATCGTGACCGGCGCGCGCACGGTCGGTAAAAAGGGGCCGTTCCCGCTGGATATGTTTCAGCGCACGATCGATATCAACCTTGTCGGGGCCTTCAACGTGGCGCGTCTGGCCGCCGCCGAGATGGCGAAGAATACGCCCAACGCCGATGGCGAACGCGGCGTGATCGTCAACACAGCCTCGATTGCGGCCTATGACGGGCAAAAAGGGCAGGCGGCCTATGCCTCTTCCAAGGCGGGCGTTGCCGGAATGTCGCTGCCGTTGGCGCGCGATATGGCCGGGCTTGGCATCCGCACGATGGCGATTGCGCCGGGGCTGTTTCTGACCCCGATGCTGGAATCGCTCGGGCCGGAGATGATGGCGGAGCTGGCCGCCGATGTGGTGTTTCCCAAGCGTCTGGGCGCGCCCGAGGAATTTGCCCGCTTGGTGCGGTTCATCATCGAAATGGCGTATCTCAATGGCAATACGATCCGGCTGGATGGGGCGCTGCGTCTGCCGTAAACTGGGCCTCCGAGGATCCTGAGGGCGGCGATGCGCGAAATTCTGACGATAACACTCAATCCGGCGGTTGATCTGGACAGTTCGGTGGCAAAGGTCACACCGGGCCCGAAACTGCGCTGTGCGACCCCGGTGATCGATCCCGGTGGCGGTGGCATCAATATCTCGCGTGCGGTGGCAGAGCTTGGCGGCGGCAGCACGGCCCTGGTGGCGGCGGGCGGCGGCATCGGCGATGTCCTGATTGCGCTGTTGCGGCGCGAAGCCGTATCAGCGCGGATCATTGAGGCCCCCGGCGAAACCCGGCAGAGCCTGTCGGTCATCGAAAACAGCACCGGCGCGCAATACCGCTTTGTGTTTCCCGGCCCGGCGTGGGACGCGGGCGATGTTGCCCGCGCCGAGCGCGAGATCGCGGATGTGGTGCCGCGAAAGGGGCTGGTGGTCCTGTCGGGAAGTCAGCCGCGAGGGTTTGCCGATGATTTCACCGCCCGGTTGGTGGCGATTGCGGCGCAATGCGATGCGGGCGTGGCGCTCGACAGCTCGGGCCCCGCGCTGCGCGCCCTTCAGGCGGGGCGGATCAAAGGGCTTGAGCTTTTGCGCCTGGACAAGGGCGAGGCGGCGGACCTGGCGGGTGCGGATCTGCCCGATGCGGCGGCAAGCGCGGCATTTGCCGCCGAACTGGTAGCGCGCGACATGGCGCGGATCGTTGTCCTGGCGCGCGGGGCCGAAGGTTCGGTGCTCGTGACGGGCGCGGGCCGGTGGTTCTGTAATGCGGCGAAAGTGCCGGTGCGCTCGAAAACCGGGGCAGGCGACAGTTTCGTCGCCGGGTTTTTGCTGGCGCTGGCTGGCGGCACGCCGCCCGAGAGGGCCCTGCAACACGGCGTCGCCGCCGCCAGCGCGGCGGTGATGACCGAGGCCACGACGCTCTGCCGACGCAAAGATGCCGAGGCGCTGATGGCTGAATGCCAGGTCTCGCCGCTATAGGTCAGCCAAGAAAAAACCGGCCTCGAAACGGGCCGGTTTACATTTTTCAGGGGTGGGGCAGGTCGCTCAGCCGCCCCAGGTGCGCACCGCGCCGCTATCCATATGGGTAAAGTTCGACCGCGAATAACGCCCGACACCGCCAGCACCCATGGATTGCGCCGCGCGCGAGACCTGGCTGACAGACCGGCTCGACAATCGTATGTCGGCGGCCTTGCCCGGAATATGCAACGAATTGCGCGCCACGCCCGAAGAGCGACGCCGGAGCATTGCATTGGTGGCCTGCGACCGGTAGCCCGACAGCAGCATATAGGGTTCGTTCGTATCCACCAGATTATGCGTCGCGGCCAGGATATCGAGGGTGACCGGGTCGATATCGCGTGTCTCGCCGGTACGCCAGTCGCGCATCAGATACGAGATTTCCTCTATTGCGGGGCGGATATATTCGCCTTCGATCCAGTAAACCATATCCAGCGTCTCGCCGGTTCTGCTGGCATACATCTTCAGCTTTCGGATATCGCCCGCGCCACGCAACAGCCCGGTTGCGTTTGCCGCGAAGGGTGCCGCAGTTACCGCTGTAGCCGCAAAGGCGCGAAGAATCCCCCGCCGCGTCATCGTCGGTTTGGTCATATTGTCTAGCCCCGTCCTTCTGCCCGTGCCGAAAACCACAAATGCCGTTAAAATCGGCCTTTTTTGTGTCCATCCCCAAGTGCGGGTGTGATGGCACATTGGAGAGAATTTTAAAAGTCCCTAGCTGGGCATGTCCGGTCACAGGCCCCCATATCGGCAGAAATCCGCCAAAAAAGGCGTTCATTCCGGGGGGGTTGGCCGATTCTTCAGCCTCAAATACAGCAGTGGTTTGTTGCATGATGTCAGCAGGCTACATCATCGGGCTTACGAAACCGTGAAAGGCCGCAGGGGGGTGATTTGGCGCGCCGGATCCTTTATAATGGGGCATATTTTTTGGCGTTTGAGGTGAAACATGGCTCATGTGCTGCTGCGACGGTTTCTTGTCTATATCCTGACCGCGTTTTTGACATTCTATATCGCCGGCCCGGCAGCAGCGCAGATCAGCGCGCTGCGCCAGGCCATCGCCGAGGGGGCCGCCGCCGAGCCGGATCTGGCCGTGTTTTACCGCGCCCGCGATTTCGTGCCGATCTGGACGGGAGCGGCAGATGCCGGTCGGCGCGGTGCGCTATTGGCCGCGTTGGACGCGGCACCCGATCATGGTTTGCCGGTGTCGCGCTATGACGCCACCGCGCTACGCGCCGCTTTCATGGGGGCCGATACCCCGTCTGAGCGGGGCCGGGCCGAGATTATGGCCTCGACCCTTTTTCTGCGTTATGCGCGCGATGTTCAATCCGGCCTTCTTGAACCCGGCGAGATCATCGCGGCTGTGACGCGGGAATTGCCGCGCCGCGACCCGACCGAGCTGCTGAGCGGTGTCGCGACGGGCGATCCGCGGGCCTTTATGCGCGCTCTGCCGCCGGCGCATCCCGAATATCTCAACCTCCAGCGCCAGATGCTGGCGATGGAGCGGGTTATCGGCGATGGTGGCTGGGGCCCGCAGGTGCCCGGCGGGCGGCTTGAACCGGGCGCGCGCGGCGCGGGCGTCATTGCGCTGCGCGACCGGTTGGTGCGCATGGGCTATCTGGCGCGATCGGCCACCGCCGAATATGACCAGCAGATGCAGGCGGCGGTGCAGCTGTTCCAGAGCCGCCACGGGTTGGAGGCCGATGGCATTGCCGGGCCCGGCACCCTGGCCGAGGTCAATGTCGCCCCCGAGCAGCGCCTGCGTCAGATCATTCTGGGCATGGAGCGTCAGCGCTGGCTGAACTGGGAAAACCCCGATCGCGGCGCGCGTCACGTTCTGGTCAATATCCCCGATTTCCATGCCTTTGTGATCGATAACGAAGAGGTCAGCTTTTCCACCCGCGTCGTGGTCGGGGCCGCGCCCGCAGATCGGGTCACGCCGGAATTCTCGGATGTGATGGAATATATGGTGATCAACCCGAGCTGGAATGTTCCGCGCTCGATCGCGGTTAACGAATATCTGCCCGCGCTTCAGGCCAATCCGGCCGCGGCTGGCCAGTTGCAGCTGTTGCGCGGCGGTCGGCCGGTCAGCCGGGCGGGGATTGATTTCACGCAATATACCCGCGCCACTTTCCCCTTTGACCTGCGAGAGCCGCCATCGTCGCGCAATGCGCTTGGCCGGGTGAAATTCATCTTTCCTAACCGGCACAATATCTATCTGCACGACACGCCGTCGCGCAGCCTGTTCAGCCGCGAGACCCGCGCCTTCAGCCATGGCTGCGTGCGGGTGCAGCGCCCGCTGGAGCTGGCCTATCACCTGCTGGCACCGCAGGAGGCGGACCCGCAAGGCTATTTCAACAGCATCCTGCGCACCGGTCTGGAAACGCAGGTCGATCTGGCCACGCAGATCCCTGTGCATATCGTTTACTGGACGGCCTTCGTGTCGCCCGAGGGCGCGTTGAATTTCCGGCGCGATGCGTATGATCGCGATGCGCGGTTGTGGCGTGCAATGCAAGCGGCCGGGGTGGAACTCCGCGCGGTCTCAAGCTAAAGCTTTGCCCGGACGCGACCAGCATCAGGGCAAAGATTATGGCACAGACAATCCGGCAGATCGCCGAGGCTTTGGGAGCCCGCGCGGAAGGCGCGCTCGATCTTGAGATCGACGGACTGGCCGAGCCTGCTGCCGCCGGTCCGCGCGATCTGGCGCTGGCGATGGCCGATGAATACCTGGCCGGGCTTGGGCCCGGGCAAGCCCGTGGTGCCGTGCTGGCACCGGGCACCGATTGGCAGGCTCTGGGGCTGGAGGCCGCGATTTTCGTGGGGCGCGCGCGCTATGCAATGGCCGGGCTGACGGCAGCACTTGATCCGGGGCCCGAGATTGCGCCCGGCATCCACCCCTCTGCCATCATCGAGCCCACGGCCCAGATCGGGCCAGGGGCGGCCATCGGCCCCTTTGTCGTGATCGGGCGCGGCGCGGTGATCGGGCCAAACGCGCGCGTCGCGTCGCATGTCAGCATCTCTGAGGCGGCGCGGATCGGGGCCGATGCGCTGGTAATGCAGGGCGCGCGGATCGGGGCACGGGTTGTCATTGGCGACCGGGTCATCATGCAGCCCGGCGCGGTGGTCGGTGGCGATGGCTTGTCCTTTGTCACGCCCGAGAAATCGACCGTCGAACAGGTGCGCGAATCGATGGGCCAGGTTCAGGCTGCAACCCAGAGCTGGACGCGGATCCATTCGCTTGGCTCGGTGCGCATCGGTGACGATGTCGAGATCGGCAGCAATGCGGTGATCGACCGGGGCACCATTCGCGACACCGTCGTGGGCAACGGCTGCAAGATCGACAACCTGGTGCATCTGGCCCATAATGTGGTGACCGGCGATCACTGCCTTTTTGCCGCGCAGGTGGGCATTGCCGGGTCGACCACGCTTGGCGACCGGGTGGTCTGTGGCGGGCAGGTGGGCATTGCCGACAACCTCAAGGTCGGCTCGGATGTGGTGGCCGGCGGCGGCACCAAGATCCTGTCCAACGTGCCGGCCGGCCGGGCGGTTCTGGGCTATCCGGCGGTCAAGATGGAAACCCATGTCGAAACCTACAAGGCATTGCGCCGCCTGCCGCGTCTGGCCGCAACGGTGGCCGCGCTGCAAAAAGCCGTTTCAAATCCGGGGTCGAATGAGTAAATGCCCTTAGGTATTCATGGAAAGCGCGGACGCCATGGCTGACAGCATCAGGGATCAGGTGATTGCGATCATCGCCGAGCAGGCGGTGCTGGAGGTCGAGGATGTGCGCCCCGCCGCCACGCTGGACGATCTGGGTATCGACAGCCTGGGCGTGGTCGAAAGCATCTTTGCCATCGAAGAGGCGTTCGATATCCAGGTGCCCTTCAACGCCAATGAGCCCGAAAAAAGCGCCTTTGACATTTCCAACGTGGCCTCGATCATCGCGGCGGTCGAAGGGCTGGTGGCAGACCAGTCATGAGGCGCGTGGTGATCACCGGGCAGGGCACCATCAACGCGCTCGGGGCCAATGTGGCGGCCACCAAGCAGGCGATGGCCGAGGGGCGCTGCGGCATTGGTGAGCTTGAGATGCGCGATCTTGACCGGCTGGCGGTGCGCATCGGCGGCCAGATCAAGGATTACGACCCCGAGGCGCTCTTTAACCGGCAACAGATCTCGCTTTATGACCGCTTCACCCAGTTCACCCTGATCGCGGCGCGCGAGGCGATCGCGCAGGCGGGGCTGGAGTTTCACGGCGATCTGGCGGCGCGCTCGGGCGTTGTTCTGGGCACCTCGGGCGGCGGTATGCAGACGCTCGATGAAAATTACCGCACCGTCTACGAGGACGGCAAGAACCGGGTGCATCCGTTCGTGGTGCCCAAGCTGATGAACAACGCCGCCGCCAGCCATGTCAGCATGGAGTTCAACCTCAAAGGCCCCAGTTTCACCGTCGCCACCGCCTGCGCCTCGTCCAATCACGCGATGGGGCAGGCCTTCAACATGATCCGGTCGGGCATGTGCGGCGTGGTGGTCACCGGCGGTTCGGAATCGATGCTGTGTTTTGGCGGCATGAAGGCCTGGGAAGGTCTGCGCGTGATGTCCAAGGATGGCTGCCGTCCCTTCAGCGCCACAAGGAACGGCATGGTGCAGGGCGAAGGCGCTGCGGTGTTCGTATTCGAGGACTATGAACGCGCGCGCGCCCGTGGGGCCGGGATATTGGCCGAAGTGGTGGGCTTTGCCATGACCTCGGATGCGGCCGATATCGTGATGCCCTCGAAACAAGGCGCGGCGCGAGCCATTGCGGGGGCGCTGTCGGACGCCGGAATGAACCGTGAAGAGGTGGGCTATATCAATGCCCATGGCACCGGCACGGCGGCCAATGACAAGGTGGAATGCGCCGCCGTCGCCGATGTCTTCGGTCCTCATGCCGACGATCTGATGATTTCCTCGACCAAATCCATGCATGGGCACCTGATCGGCGGCACCGGCGCGGTCGAGCTCTTGGCCTGTATCATGGCGCTGACCGATGGCGTCATCGCGCCCACGATCAACTATGAGGAACCCGACCCCGAATGCGCGCTGGATGTGGTGCCCAATGTCGCGCGCGACGCGCAAGTTGGCGCGGTCCTGTCCAATGCCTTTGCGTTCGGGGGGCTGAATGCCGTGCTGGCGCTCAGGGCGGCCCCGTGAGCGGCGAGACCGATCTTGGCGCGTTGTTGCGCGGCCTGACCGCCGATCTGGTTCCGGGCATTTTTGTCTTTGTCACCTTGCCGGACGGGGCGGTGCCACCCGGTTTGACCCCGCGCATGGCGTTCCATGAAGCCGAAGGCACCACCCTGATCCTGCCGCGCGCGCAGGCCGAGGCGGCGGGGTTTGACTATGAGTTTCCAAGCCGGATGATCACGCTCAATGTGCATTCCGCCTTGGAGGCGGTGGGGTTCATGGCGGTGATCGCAACGGCGTTGGCGCGCGCGGGCATGGGGGTCAATCCCGTCGCGGGGTTCTACCATGATCACCTCTTTGTGCCGGAGGAACGCGCAGATGACGCGATGCGCGTTCTGGCCGGATTGGCAGCCGCGGCAGACCAGGATTGAACGCATGAAAAAACCCGCAGGGCGCGCAGATGCCCGGCGGGTCCGTGTCGCTTGTCCCGGCTCGGGGGTGCTATTCCGCTGCGGCCCCGCCGCCTTCGCCGGCCGCAATCAAGGCCTCGATCTGCGCGCGCGCCTCGACGTTATAGGCCTCCAGTGCAGCGAAACCGGCCGTAAAGCCCGCAAGTGACATCCCGAGCGTCACGAACTGATCGGGGGCCGGCAGCGGCACGATGGCAATGGTGGCCGAATTGCCCGCCTCGAAGGCATGGATTTCCTCGGTGGTCAGGCCAAGCCGGACAAAACAGCCGATCGCCTGGCAAAAGCTGAACGGGTAAACCCGTGGCTGCCCGCTATCGACGGCCATGCGCAGCTGGCCCGTCAGAAGTGTATCGAGAGGGGTGACAATGGTTGCCCCGGCGACCAGATCGCCTTCGTCGGGCACATCGAAGAGATTGAATTCCGCGACCGCATTACCGTCGATATCGCGCAGCAGCTGATAGAGCTGGCAGGGATCGGGCTGGCCCTCGGGGGCCGAAATGCACCGCAATTCCCAATCGGTGAACACCTCGCGGATATAGGTCGAGCCGACCTCGGGCGTGCCGGTCGACAGGCCAAGCTGAGCGGCGGCAGCGGCGGGATCGTCCGCTGTCTGGGCGGCCAGCGGCAGCGCCAGAGTGCTGATCAGAAAGGTCGCAACAATCGTGAGCTTTTTCATAGAGGTGCCTCGTCAACCTGAGCGAAGAAACGGGTTCATGTCTGCCCCTTGGCTAACATGGCGGGGCGGGAGTGTCAGGCGTAAAATGACAACCACCCAGGCCCGGCCGCCCCGCATGGGCCGGATTTCGCCGCTCTGGCCGAGACACTGTTCGGGCAAACAAAAAGGGCCCGCAAACGGGGCCCTTTTCAGCGTTGTTTGTTCTCTCCCTGTCGGACTGGCCGACTTATGGGCGAACGCTAGGCCAGCGGCGGGCAACCGTCAACAGGGAAAAAGGTCCGAACCGGTCAAAATTTTCAAAGCGGTTTGAGGGAAAACGGCCGCGCCCGGAAAAAAATACCGCGCCGATGCGGCGCGGCCAGTTAACAGGGAGGAAGATCATGCCCGCCGGGACGAACCCGACATGGGCATGTCACAAACACTGGCACAATAGGGTTAAGAATGTATTGTGACCGGCGCGCAAAGGCGTGGGCGATGCAAGCAAAGGGGCAGGCTATGCAAGATCGGATATTCATTGGCGGCGGCGGGACCGATTATGCCGAGGCACAGCATATGCTGTTGAAATACGCCAATCGGCATGGGCTGATTGCGGGCGCGACCGGCACCGGCAAGACCGTGACGCTGCAGATCCTGGCCGAGAGTTTTGCTTCCCGGGGCGTGCCGGTGTTTCTGTCGGATGTGAAGGGGGATCTGTCGGGGCTGGCGGCGGCGGGCAGCGCTGAATTTCACCTGCATGACGCCTTCGTATCGCGTGCCGGAACGATCGGGTTTTCTGACTACGCCTATCGCGCCTTTCCGGTGACTTTCTGGGACCTCTACGGCCAGGCGGGCCATCCCGTGCGCACCACGATCTCGGAAATGGGGCCGTTGCTGTTGTCGCGGCTGATGGAGCTGTCCGAGGCCCAGGAGGGCATCCTGAACATTGCCTTCCGCGTGGCCGACGAACAGGGGCTCGGCCTGCTCGATCTCAAGGATCTGCAGGCGCTGCTGGTCTGGGTCGGTCAAAACCGCGCCACGCTCTCGCTGCGCTATGGCAATGTCTCGACCGCCTCGATCGGGGCCATCCAGCGCCGGTTGCTGGTGCTCGAAGGGCAGGGCGGCGATCTTTTGTTCGGCGAACCGGCGCTGGCGCTTGCCGACATCATGGCCACCGATGCCAGCGGGCTTGGCCGCATCAATATCCTGGCCGCCGACAAGCTGATGAACGCGCCCCGGCTCTATGCGACCTTTCTGCTCTGGCTGCTGTCGGAGCTCTTCGAGACCCTGCCCGAGGTCGGTGACCCGGATAAACCCAAACTGGTGTTCTTCTTCGACGAGGCGCATCTGCTGTTTGACGACGCGCCCAAGGCGCTGATCGACAAGGTGGAACAGGTGGCCCGCCTCATTCGCTCCAAGGGCGTCGGCGTCTATTTCATCACCCAAAACCCCGCCGACGTGCCCGAGGATGTGCTGGGCCAGCTTGGCAATCGCGTGCAACACGCCCTGCGTGCCTTTACCGGAAAAGACCGCCGTGAATTGCGCCAGGCCGCGGAAAACTACCGCGAGAACCCCGATTTCGACACCGAGGATGCCATCCGCGAGGTGGGCGTCGGCGAGGCCGTAACCTCGATGCTGGAACGCAAGGGCATCCCCGGCGTGGTGCAGCGCACGCTCATTCGCCCGCCATCATCCCGACTGGGCCCCATTGATGAGGCGACGCGCGCGGGGGTCATCACGGCCTCGCCGTTTCGCGGCAAATACGAGGCCGCGGTGGACCGCGAGAGCGCCTTTGAGATCCTGCAGCGCCGCGCCGAAGACGCCGCGCGCGAGGCCGAAACCGCCGAGGCCGCGCAGGAGGCCGAAGAAAGCCCGGCGGTTCGGGAATATCAGATGGGGCGGCGTTTCTCAGGCAATCGGGTGGGCCGTTCAAGCGCAAAAAATACCAGCTCTCGCAGCCGCTCCTCCAGCCGCTCTGATTCGATCGGCACGGCCTTTGCCAAGAGCTTTGCCCGCCAGCTTGGCACGCAATCGGGCCGGGCCATGGTGCGTGGCATCCTGGGGGGCCTGTTTCGCGGCCGCTGATGTGGCGCGTGCGACGCGCGGGCAGCGATGCCCGCGCGCGCACCGGGGCGATCCTATATCGTCATATCGAACCCGCGCTGTGACAGCCTGACCCCGGGCAACGGGGCACCCTCGTTCAGGCGCCAGGCCTGCAGGGTGAAGGAGCGGACGCCGGCGGCGTGCATCGGGTCGGCCTCGGCCAATGCGCGGGCCTCCTCCAGCGATGCCGTGCGCAAGACGATCATGCCCGCACCGCTCATATACGTGCCCTCGGCGTTCGACAGCGGTCCGGCGAGAAAGACTTTTCCGTCGACCTCAAGCCCGGCCACATAAGCCTTGTGCTTGGCCATCACGTCCTGCGGCGGCGGGCCGGGTTCAACGGGGGTTGTCACGCAGACAAAGACCTGCAGCGCGAGATTGCCATTGGCGCGGCATTTTTCACCGTATTCGTCCCATTTCATTGGTCCGGCCATGCCGATCCCTCCCTTTTGTCATTTTGTTTCAAACGTCTGTCGCAGGATGTTCTTTTGCACCTTTCCCATGGCGTTGCGCGGCAATTCATCGAGGATGTCGATATTGCGCGGAATCTTGAACCGCGCAAGGCGTTCAGAGAGGGCCGCAAGCAGCGCCTCGGCGGTCGTGGCACGCGCGTCTCGCAGCACCACCGCAGCCGCGACCGCTTCGCCCAGATCGGGATGCGGAACGCCAAAGACCGCGCTTTCCAACACGCCGGGCAGGTCGTCGATCTGCACCTCAACCTCCTTTGGGTAGATGTTATACCCCCCCGAGATCACCAGATCCTTTTGGCGGCCGACGATCGACAGGTAGCCATCCTTGTCGACCTGTCCCAGATCGCCAGTGATGAACCAGCCATCCCTGGTAAAGCTTTCCGCGGTCTTGTCAGCGTTGCGCCAATAGCCGGGGGTTACGTTGGGCCCGCGCACCTCGATCCCGCCGATGCCGTTTTCGTCCGGCTCCGCGATGCGCAGCGATGTTCCCGGCAACGCAGGCCCCACAGTGCCCGCGCGACGATCACCGTCATAGGGGTTCGAGGCGATCATGTTGGTTTCGGTCATACCATAGCGTTCGAGGATCGCGTGGCCCAGGCGGGCTTCGAATGCGCGATGGGTCTCGGTCAACAGCGGCGCAGAGCCTGAAATGATCAGCCGCATATGGCCCAGGGCGGCGCGCGAAAACCGCGGATCGGCCAGCATCCGGGTATAGAATGTCGGGACGCCCATCATCGTGGTGCAGCGCGGCAGGTGGGCGGCGATCTGATCAAGTTCGAACCCTGGCAGGAAAACCATGCCGGCCCCCGCCGCCAACGAGACATTGGTCGCCACGAACAACCCGTGGGTGTGGAAAATCGGCAGCGCGTGCAACAGCGTATCCCCGGCCGAATAGTGCCAGCACGCACAGAGCGCGCGGGCGTTTGACACCAGGTTGCCATGGGTCAGCATCGCGCCCTTGGACCGGCCCGTCGTGCCCGAGGTATAGAGGATCGCGGCCAGATCATCGGGCCCGCGCGGCACCGGTGGCACCATCGCGCCCGCAGCGGTGAGCGCATCGGCGTTTGCCACGGCGACCCCGCGTGCGACCGCCACATCGCGGGCGGCCTGCGTGGTCGGATCCAGGATCATGAGGGCCGGATCCGCATCCTCCAGGAAATAGTCGATCTCCGCAGCGGTGTAGCCGGTGTTCAGCGGCACAAACACAGCCCCCGCCGCCACCGTGGCCAGATAGAGGATCAGACCCTCCGCCGATTTTGCGATCTGACAGAGGACGCGGTCCCCGCTGGACACGCCGGCGTTTTGCAGATGCGCCGCGGTCTGGGCCACCCGGCGGCGCAGGTCGCCGTAGCTCATGGTGCCATCGTCGGGTCCTGACAGGAACGGTGCTGCGTCGGGCTGGTGCAACAACAGAGCGGAATGAAGGGTATTGGCTGTCATCTAAGTCGCTTTTGAACTGGAGGCCGCGCCGCGGGGCCGGGTTTTGGACAGGATCGTGCGGATGGGGCGGGCGACGGCAACGTCCCCCTTGCCGGCAAAGGCTTCGTGGCGGGCCTCGATCCGATCCAGCTCGTAGAGGTAGTTCACCATCACGCCAAAGCTCTGGGCGGCACCCTTTTGGGACAGGTCGGCATCGGCATTGATGCGGTGCAACTCGGCCCCGTTGCCCAGATGGAACCGCGCCACCGGATCGAGCGGCAGACCGCCGGGGGTTTTGGCCTCAACCAGGTATTCCGCGGCCAGCGGGATGACATCCTGTCTCGATCCACGCCCCTCGCGGGCGGCCCATCGCGCCAATCCCGGCACCGGCGAGAGCGTAGAGAAAGCGCGCAGGTTCGGCAGCTCTGCGGCCAGATCGGCCGCCACCTGCTTGATCAGAAACGCCCCGAACGAGATCCCCGCCAGACCGGCCTGACAGTTCGAGATCGAATAGAAAATCGCGGTATCGGCCTCGGTTGGGGACAGCACATCGCGTTCGACCGCCAGCAAATCCTGAATGGACGCGGCGAGGCCCCTGGTCAGCGCAACCTCCACAAAGATCAGCGGCTCATCCGGCATGGCGGGGTGAAAAAAGGCAAAGCATCGCCGGTCGGGCGGCGCGAGGCGCTGCCTGAGGGCATCCCAATCGTCGATCGCATGGACGGCCTCATAGGCGATGATCTTTTCGAGGATATTGGCCGGGGTTGTCCAATCGATGCGCGCCGGCACCAGAAAACCCCGGTTGAACCAGCTGCGGAGCAGGTGCCGCAGATCCGAGTCGATAGGGCCCAGGTTCGGATCGTGTTTCAGCGCCTCGAGAAGTTTGCGGCGCACCTCTACCAGGCGCGCCGTCGCGCGCGGCGCCGTGTTCAGACGACGAAAAAGTTCCTGGCGTGGCGGTTCGGTCGCCAGTTGCAGTGCTTTCCACGTGTCGGCCCCACCGGATTTGGCGGCCATCGCGGCCGCGACCACCGCCTCCAGATCGACATCGAACTCAGCGCGCAGTGCCGTGAAATAAGACTGCAGCCCCGCGTCATCGGCGCATTCCAGCAGGCTCAGCACCTCGTCGGCGATGGCCGCGCCCGAGGCTTCGCCGCGCGCCGTCAGGAGGGTGTGCGACAGCTGTACCGGATCACCTTGCGCCGATTGCAGCCCCTCGCCCCAAAGCCGCGGCATGAGCTTGGGGCCAACAAGGTTGCGTAAACGGGCAGCTAATGACGTGTCGGTGGGCATCGGTGTTCCAATCAAACCTGCCGACATCATAAAAAATCGACTTTTAGTTGACAACTCGTTTTTTGCAGCGGAAATTGCGGCATCGGATTTCTTGGGAGGACGAGTCGATGAAGCTTATGACCGGCACCGTGCAGGGGATGGCGGCACCTGTCGTATTTGCCGTTGCGGGCGGCCAGGCGACCGTTCTTGACGCCGCCACAGATCTGGCAGGGATTATCGCGGCCCATGCCGCCGGTGCGCCGATGCCGTCCCCGGCATCGGGTGCGGCGACCCATGCGGTGGCCGACATCACGCCCAGCCTGCCGATCGCGCGGCCGGGAAAGATCGTTTGTCTGGGTCTCAACTATGCCGAGCATGCCCGCGAAGGCGGCTATGATGTGCCCGATTACCCGGCCATGTTCATGCGGGCACCAAGCTCGATGATTGCGGCCGGGGCACCGATGGTGTTGCCGAATGCCTCGCATACGTTTGATTACGAGGCCGAGTTGATGGTCATCATCGGCAAGGGCGGCCGCCATATCGCCGAGGCAGACGCGCTGGCGCATGTGTTCGGGTATTCCACCTTCAACGATGGCTCCATCCGCGAATATCAGCGCAAGACGCATCAATGGACGGCGGGCAAGAATTTCGACGGCACTGGCGCGGTCGGCCCGCTGGTCGTAACGCCCGATGAACTGCCCGAAGGGGCCAGCGGCCTGACCATCCAGACGCGCCTGAACGGGCGGGTGCTGCAAAACTCAAACACGTCCGACATGATTTTCACGGTCGCGCGGACCATCGCGATCGTCTCTGAGATCATGACGTTGGAGCCCGGCGACATGATCGCCTTTGGCACGCCCCCCGGCGTCGGCCACGCGCGCAAGCCGCAGGTCTGGATGAAGGCCGGCGACGTTGTCGAGGTTGAGATCGAGGCGATCGGCATCTGCCGCAACACAATTGTGGCCGAGGCCGACATGGCCGGCACCGAGGCGGCGCAATGAACGAGCAATCGGATGCCCGCCGATACGCCCAGGATGAAATCCGGGCCGTGCGCGCGAAAATAAGCCAGCTCGACGAGGCAAGCGTTGAACTGATGCTGACCAAGGCGCGCTCGCATTATGCCTGGACCGACCGCCCGGTATCGCGGGATCAGCTGTGCCGCATCTACGAGATCACCAAAATGGGGGCCACGAGCATGAATTCCTCGCCGGCGCGGTTCATTTTTGTGACCTCGCCCGAGGGCAAGGAGCGGATCAAACCCGCCCTCAAGCCCAAAAATGTCGACAAGGTTCTGGGCGCGCCGGTGACGGTCATCATCACGCAGGATCTAAGCTTTTGGGAACGGCTCGATTACCTGTTCCCGCATGAGGATCGCAAACCGATGTTTCGCGGCAAAGACGCCTATACCGCCGACACCGCCTATCGAAATGCCACGCTGCAAGGGGCCTATATGATGATGGCCGCGCGCGCCATCGGTCTGGATTGCGGGCCGATCTCGGGCTTTGACAACAAGGTCATCGATGAAACGATCTTGAAGGGCACGACGCAAAAATCGAACTTTCTTTTGAACCTGGGATACGCCGACGAAACCGCCGTGTTCGCAAAGCTGCCACGCCTGCCCTTTGAGGAGGCGTGCAGCTTTTTGTGACGCAATCGCACCGGGAGGGGTGCTGAAGAACAGGCCAACTGCCTGAAAACATGTCTGGATTGGGAGGACAAGACCATGACTATGAAACTCAACCGCCGCACGCTTCTTGCAGGTTCCGCCGCCGCCGCAGGTGCCGCCAGCCTGGGAATGCCAGCCCTGGCACAAGGGCGCCCCGTGACCGTGATCGACGGCTATCCCGAACGAGCGATGTGGGTGCAGGAGCTGTCGAATTTCTACCTGCCCGAAGTGAACCGCCGCCTGGCCGAGATGGGCCGCGACGAGATGGATTTCCAGGAAAGCTATGGCGGTTCGATCGTGCGCCCGCGCGGCGTGCTGGAAGGCATGCGCCTGGGGCTTGGCGATATCGGCGTCGTGACGACGATCTTCCATTCCTCCACCCTGCCGTCGCAGGGCCTGGCAGCGGTGACGCCGTTTATCTCGGCCGATGCCGGTTTGGTCGCGCGTTCGGTCGATGAGATCGCGGTCGAATTCGATGCGATGCGCGCCGAGTTCGAGGCGCAGGATCAGGTCTATCTGGCAACCGGCGTTGTGCTTGACAGCTATCAGTTGTTCTCCAGCACGGAACTGAACGGCCTGGCCGATCTGGCAAATCTGAGGGTGGCAGGCGCGGGCTACAACCTGCGCTACCTTGAGGGGCTCGACGGCGCGGTTGGCGTGCGTGGGGGGCTGACGGATTTCTACAACATGGTGCAAACCGGTGTCACCGAAGCCGCGATGCTGTGGCCGGAGGCCGCCAATACCTTTGCCATCGCCGAGGTGGCACCCTATATGCTGAAGGCCGATCTCGGTGCCGTGAATTCCAAGACCCTGACTGTGAACAAGCGGTTCTGGGACAGCCTGGATGCCGAGGTGCAGGTGGTTCTGCGCGAGGTCGGTATCCTTTATCGCGACCGTCTGGCCGAAATCGCCATGGGCCGCGCGGCCGCCAGCGAAGAGGCCTATGTCGCGGCCGGAGGCACCATCGTCGATCTCGATCCCCAAGAACGCGTCGAATGGGCCATGTCGATGCCCAATATCGCGCTGGAATGGGCTTCGGGGCTGGATGCCGACGGCAAGGACGGCACCGGCATGCTGCGCGCCTATATCGACAAGCTGATCGCAGGCGGTGAGACGCCCGCCCGCAACTGGGCCGCCGAGGCCTAGGGGCTTGAGCAGCGATCCCAACACCCAGGCAGAGCCCCCGGCGGGCTCTGCCATCGCGCGCGGGGCCAACGGCCTGGCGCGTTTTATGACGGGGGTGGCCCAGGTCGCCAATGCCGTGGGCACATTGGTGGTGCTTGGCCTTGTGCTTTTGATCAACGCTGACGTGATCTCGCGCAATGCCTTTAACGCGCCGTTTCGCGGCACCTATGAGGCGGTGCAATTTTTGATGGTGATGATCGTGTTTCTGCAACTGCCCGATGTCGTGCGGATCAACCGCCTGACCCGATCCGACGGCTTTCTTGGCATTGTCGCCAGCCGCCGCCCCGCCACGGCGCGGTTTTTTGCGCGGGTCATCGACACCGCGTCCGCGATTTTCATGGCCATCATCGCCTATGCCATGTGGCCGGAATTCCTTCGCTCCTGGACCGAAAACAACTATTTCGGCACGCCCGGCATTTTCACCGCGCCCTATTGGCCGATCCATCTGGCCATCACATTCTCGGCCGCGCTTTGTGCGCTTATTTTCGTGACCAAGGCGATCTCGGGCAAACGCCGTCCCGAGCTCCTGCATCTTGAGAGGTCCGGCGCATGAGCCCGTTCGAGATCGGCATGTTCTCGGTCGCGGCCATGGTCGCGCTGATTTACATGGGCGTCTACATTCCCATCGCATTGGGCGTTGTGTCCTTCGTCACCATCTGGATCCTGCGCGACAGTTTCGAGCTGCCGCTGGCGCTGCTGAAGATCGCCGTCGGCGATAGTGTGACCGAGTATTCCTTTGCCACGATACCGCTGTTCACCTTCATGGGGCTGATCGTCTCAAAAGCCGGAATGGGCGAGGATGTCTACCGCGTGATGAACACGCTGTTCCACAAGATACTGGGTGGCGTCGGCATGGCGACGGTGGGTGCGAACGCGCTGTTTGCGGCGGTCACGGGGTCTTCTATCGCCAGCGCCTCGGTTTTCACCCGGGTCGCCGTGCCCGAGATGATGAAACTGAACTATAATAAACGTTTTGCGGTCGGGGTCGTTGCCGGGTCCAGCGTGTTGGGCATGATCATACCGCCATCGGCCATGCTGATCGTCTATGCCATCGTGGCCGAGGTCTCGGTCGGGCATATGTTCCTGGCCGGCGTCATCCCCGGCATCATCCTGGCCATTGCCTATATCGTCGCGATCTGGGGCATGTCAAAGCTGCGCCCCTCTTTCGTCGTCGATGAAGGCGTCGGGCAAATCGCCGAGTCAGAGCTGCTGGATGCGGGCCAGATCGTGCTGCTCTGTCTGCCGCTTCTTATCCTTGTGGGGATGGTTCTGGGCGGGATCTATACCGGTTGGCTGACCCCGGTCGAGGCAGGGGCCGTCGGGGCCGCACTTGGCCTGATCTACGCGCTTTTCCGCCGCAAGATCGACCTCAGGGGCTTTTGGACGGCGTTGCTGGAAACCGGCCATATCACGGCCGCGATCCTGTTTTTGATCACGGCCGCCTCGATCTATTCGCGGATGCTTGGCATCGCGGGGGTGCCGAATGCGCTTGGCGACTTCCTTGAAACCTATGAGCTTGGCTTTACCGCGGTCATGATCATGTTGGTCGTCCTCATGCTGTTTTTGGGCACGTTGCTGGACACTGCGTCGATCATCCTGATCATCGTCCCGCTTTTCCTGCCCATCGTGGAGCCGCTTGGCATCAGCCTGGTGTGGTTCGGCATCATCGTGGTGATCGGGGCAGAGATCGGCCTGCTGACGCCGCCCCTGGGTATCTCCTGCTTTGTCATCAAAAGTACGATCAATGACCCGCGGGTGTCGCTGAAGGATGTCTTCATGGGCGCGGCACCGTTCGCCTTTGTGATGCTGATCGTCCTCTTCATCCTGATCAGGTTTCCGATCCTGTCCACGGCTTTGCTGCCATAACTTCTGACCTCAGAGAGGGCCCTATGCGTAACGTGACACCCGACACCCTGACCGATCTGCTGCTGGCGCTGTCCGGCCCCGACACCGATCCACGGCTGCAACAGATTCTGACCAGTCTTGTGCGCCACCTGCACGACTTTACCAAGGAGGTCGGGCTGACCCATGCCGAATGGCGCAAAGGGGTGGAGCTTTTGACCCGGGCGGGTGAGATGACCGATGATGAGCGTAATGAATTTGTCCTGTTCTCGGATATCCTGGGCCTTTCCTCGCTGGTCGATATGATCAATTCGCCTGATAATTGCACCAGCTCCTCGGTTCTTGGCCCGTTCCATATCCTTGGCGCGCCCGCGCTACCGGTGGGCGGCGACATGATCGGCGATAATGACGGCCCGCAGGTTGTGGTCGAGGGCATGGTCACCGGCCAGGGGGGGGCACCGATCGAAGGCGCCGTGATCGAACTGTGGCAGACCGCTGGCAATGGTCTTTATTCCAACCAGGACGCAGCGCAGAGCGATTATAATCTGCGCATTTCCATGACCACCGGGGCGGATGGGCGCTATGCGCTTTCCACCATTCGCCCGGCACCTTACCTGGTGCCGACCGACGGGCCCGCCGGTGATCTGCTGAAGGCCACCGGGCGCCATGCCTGGCGCCCGTCACACCTGCATTTCATCGTTCAGGCCAGCGGCTATCGCAGCCTCGTGACCGAGGTCTTTCCCAGTGACGATCCGTATCTCGACGCCGATGCCGTTTTCGGGGTCCGTTCGGATCTGGTGATGGATTACCGCCCCGGCGATCGCGCCGCGCTGGCCGATGACATCGCGGCGAAGGACGCATTGGACGACAGTTTCAGCAAGGTTGATTTCGACTTTGTTCTGCTGCCGGTCTAAACTGCGGTCTTGATATCCGTGCCTTCACGTTCGGCCAGCTGTGCATAGAGAAAATCGCCGGTCTTGCGGTAGTGATCGACCAATAAATCCACCGCGCGCTCCGTGTCGCGTGCCAGGGCCGCCTCGGCGATCCGGCTGTGTTCGTCATTCACCTGGCGCGCCGGATAGGCCGCAAGGCTTGCGACGTTGCGATACCGGACCGCCAGATCATAGAGCTGCGAGCAAAATTTCAAAAGATAGCTGGACGGGCAGGCGGCAATCAGAGCCTGGTGGAAATCCCGGTGCGCCACCTCCCACATATCCGCATTCGCGGCGCGATCCATCGCGTTCAGGCGGTATTGCAAAAGCACGATCTGCTCTTCCCACGCGGCCCCGCCATGCCCGATCGCATCGGCAAAGGCGATGCCCTCAACCCGGCAGCGGGTATCAAGCAGAATGGCAAAATCCCCGGCGCTGATCTTGGGTGCCCAGAAGCCACGCTGCTCGTTGCGCACCACCAGCTGTTCCGAGGACAGGATGCTAAGCGCCTCGCGCACGGGGCTGGCCCCCATTTCCAGCCGTTTGCGCAGCGCATCGATCTGAATCCGGCTGCCCGGCGGCAATTCACCCGACAGAACCATTTCGCGGATGCGGTGATGGGCCAAAGAGGTTAGAGAACGATGTGAATCCATGGGGCCACTCCTTGCCCGATACTAGATGGCGGGGCCACGGGACTCAACGAAAATCGATTTTTCGGCGTAATTCGGCTGCGAGGGGCGTTTGCCCGGGGGAGGGAGCGCGGGCCCTGGCTTTGGAGCCGGTCTCGCGATAGCGGGGCGAAGCTGACCCCTGGGCCTGCCGCCGTGCCCCAGGGCCCGGTTGGGCCTGAGCTTGCCCGAGGGGGCGCGGTCCGAGCCGCCGGCCCCCCGGTGGGGCCGCGCGATCCGGGTGCGCCTTGAGGGAAAGCCGTCTTTCCGCCCGGGTTTGATGGTGGTAGCCAGGGGGCGCGACCGGTCCGGTAGGGTGGCACCACCTGGTGCGAGCGTCGCGACACATGCGCCGAAACGGCTATACGGGAAACCGGACGGGGCAAGCTGAATAGGCGGCACATGGCTGATAGAAACAAGAAAGATGACCTTAGGACTGCCGCCCGGTTCTCTGTCGCGCCGATGATGGATGGTGGCGATTTCTCTGAAATTTCAGACGCTTAAATAGTCCCGTGTGCAGCACATGTTCATGTTTCGATCGCGTTGTTTCGTGCTATGTCGCGCTTGCCACGACAGGCTGGTTCATCCGCTGCCGAGCGACATTCTACCTTGCTCGGCCCTAGATGCGATAGCGGCTGCGGTGAAGAAAAGGTGACAAAGGGCAACTCTGCGTTATGCCTATTCAGTTCACAGAATAGGATTCCACCACCACCTATTTTTTCTTGTGCTCGCCAAGATTGGTCAAGGCTTTGCCCTTAGTGAAGTCGGCTGTTGCAACGACCTTCTCCTTCACCTTCTTGGGCTTCTTCGCTTCTCTATTGCCGCGTTTCTTGTCACCTTTTGACACGTCAGATCCTCCTGATCCAAGTTTCAGTTTATGATGCTGTTTTCGTCTTTGGTCTTCGTCAGTTTGCGATTTGGTGGCCAAAGGGCACTGCGCTTTAGAAGGGGGCGCTCAAATCATTCCGCCCATGTCGGGCATTTCGCTGCCGGCACCAGCTTTCTCGGGCTTTTGCGCGACCATCGCTTCGGTCGTGATCAATAGCCCGGCAATGGACGCGGCGTTTTCGAGTGCGATCCGGACGACCTTCGTCGGATCGATGACACCGGCCTTCAGCAAGTCGCCGTATTCTTCGGCCTGTGCGTCGAAACCGAAGCTTGGGCTGTTGTTCTCGATTACCTTGCCGACGACGACCGATCCATCGACGCCCGCGTTGCCGGCAATCTGGCGCAGCGGTGCCTGGATCGCGCGGCGGACGATCTTGATGCCGGAATCCTGATCGTTGTTCTCACCCTTCAGCGTCGCCAGCACCTTGCCAGCGTGAACCAGGGCCACGCCGCCACCGGGCACGACACCTTCCTGAACCGCAGCGCGGGTAGCATTCAGCGCATCGTCCACGCGGTCCTTGCGCTCCTTAACCTCGATTTCGGTTGCTCCGCCGACCCGGATCACGGCAATGCCGCCGGCAAGCTTGGCCAGCCGTTCCTGGAGCTTCTCCTTGTCGTAGTCCGAGGTGGTCTCCTCGATCTGCGCCCGGATCTGGGTGACGCGCGCCGCGATGGCGTCCTTATCGCCGGCACCGTCGATGATCGTCGTGTCATCCTTGGTGATCGCGACCTTTTTGGCGGACCCGAGCATGTCCATGGTGACATTCTCCAGCTTGGTGCCCATTTCTGCGGAAATCACCTGACCGCCAGTTAGCACGGCAATGTCTTCCATCATCGCCTTGCGGCGGTCTCCGAAGCCGGGCGCCTTGACGGCCGCGACCTTCAGCCCGCCGCGCAGCTTGTTGACGACCAGCGTTGCCAAGGCCTCGCCCTCGATGTCCTCGGCCACGATCAACAGCTGCTTGTCGGCCTGAATCACAGCCTCCAGCAGCGGCACCATGGATGCCAGCGAGGTCAATTTCTTCTCGTGAAGCAGGATGACGCAGTCATCCAGCTCGACGACCATCTTCTGAGCGTTCGTGATGAAGTAGGGGCTCAGATAGCCGCGGTCGAACTGCATGCCCTCGACCACTTCGGTTTCGGTCTCCAGCCCCTTGTTTTCCTCGACGGTGATCACGCCCTCATTGCCGACCTTGGCCATCGCATCGGCGATCTGACGGCCGATCGCGACCTCTCCGTTCGCCGAAATGGCGCCGACCTTGGCGATCTCGTCGCTGTCGCCGACGGGTCGCGACATGGCCTTGATCTCGGTCACAACCGCGGCGACTGCCTTGTCGATCCCGCGCTTGAGATCCATCGGGTTCATGCCGGCCGCGACAGACTTCATGCCCTCCCGGACAATCGCGTGGGCGAGCACGGTGGCGGACGTGGTTCCGTCGCCAGCTTCGTCATTGGTGCGCTGCGCGACCTCCTTGACCATCTGCGCGCCCATGTTCTCGAAGTGATCCTCAAGTTCGATTTCCTTGGCGACGGTCACACCGTCCTTGGTGATGCGCGGCGCACCCCAGGATTTGTCGATGATGACATTCCGGCCCTTGGGCCCAAGGGTAACTTTCACGGCGTTGGCCAGCGTGTTGATGCCTTTCAGCATGCGGTCACGGGCATCTGTACTGAATCTGACGTCTTTTGCGGACATGGTCGGGTGCTCCTAAGAATGAAATTTCGGCGTCGCTGTCGGGGTCAGGCCATGACGCCGAGAATGTCGCTCTCCTTCATGATCATGAGGTCTTCGCCGTCGAGCTTGATTTCGGTTCCCGACCATTTGCCGAACAGGATCCGGTCGCCAGCTTTGACGTCCATGGCGATGCGCTCGCCATCCTCGTCCTTGGCGCCAGCGCCGACCGCGACGATCTCACCTTCCTGCGGCTTCTCTTTTGCGGTGTCGGGGATGATGAGCCCGCCTGAGGTCTTCGCGTCGCCTTCGATGCGGCGGACGAGAACCCGGTCGTGGAGTGGGATGAACGACACGTAAGTGCTCCTTCTTCGGATGTCCAAGGGAGCATGGCGATGTTCGGAAATGCATTGGCACTCGCCATGCCGGAGTGCCACCTTTACTGAAATGATGGCTCGGCAGGGGTTCTACAATAGCGTCTCAAAGAGTATCTTTCGGCTTCCATTCAATTGACATCCATCACAGCCACCGAAGGTAGTCGAAGCTCGACTTCACACGCGTCGAACAGAGTTACCGCCAGCGATGATCGCGTTGATCAAGTGCGCCACGGCGCGGTGCCTTTCCATTTCGAGTTCGGTGCCGACGGCGTTCTCATGTGTCGCGGCGGCGTCGCGAAGAACCCCCATGATCTCGTGCTCCGGCAGCAATCCGCGATCGTTCAAGGCAAGCAGGAGCGCCTCGCAGATGGATAGGGCGGCCTGGCCTGCATGTTCGTTCGCCGTGGACATCGGAGTTTTCTTTCTTGGCATCGTGAGCCGGGGAAAGGTGAGGTTCACATGCGTCCATACTTCTCGCATGAAGTGCTCTATACTGGACTGATCCAGAGCAGTGCCCGGGCCGATTTCAGCTCTTGGGTCAAAGCACGCCGGGAGGCCCCATGACATCAGTTGAACACAGCCCCCTTACCCGCAAGCTTTCGGCCTTCGTCGCCCTGTCTGATGTCGAGTTGGCCGTGCTGGAACGATTGCACCAGCGTCGTCGATCCTTCGTCGCGGGGCGCGATATGGTGCATCAAGGCCAGTCGTCGCAGGTCGCGTACATTCTTTCTGCAGGTTGGGTCTGTTCCTACAAGCTACAGGCCGACGGGACGCGGCAGATCGTAGATTTCCAGGTGCCGGGGGATTTTCTGGGGTTACGGAGCGTTCTCTTGCGCACCTCGGACCACAGCTTCGAACCTATCGTGGACATCGAGGCAGCCGAAGTGCTGACGAGCGACCTATTGGAAGCGTTCGCGCAGACCCCTCGCTTGGCGACCGCTATACTCTGGGCGGCGTCACGGGACGAGGCGATGGTCGTGGAGCATCTCGTTGGGATCGGTCGGCGTGATGCGGACGCCCGAATGGCGCACTTCCTGCTGGAACTGGGATCGAGGCTTGCGCTGGTCGGCATGGGCAGCAAGGAGGGGTTCGAGTGCCCGCTGACGCAGTATCATCTCGCCGATACGCTGGGGTTGAGCGCGGTCCATGTGAACCGCGTCCTGCGCCAGCTTCGCGAGAGTGGACTGGTAACCTTTCGGGAGGGGCGCGTGACGTTTCACGATTATGGCGGGCTGGTGGAACTTGCCGAGTTCGATCCGGCATATCTGGATCAGACCGGGCCGCTCTTGAAATGAGGGGGCCGCCCTCGATTGCTCGGCAGGCGGCCCCGGTGATCACGTCAGACGCTGGAGGTCACGCGAGGGCGTGGGTCGCTGCATCGAGTTCCTTGTTGGTCTCGACATCATTCTTCGCCGTGTTCGCCTTCTCGGCGGCCTGGTAGTGCTTCAGCGCGGCGTCCTTCTTCGGACCGGAGGGCGCCTTGTCCCATGCGGCCTTCACGGAGGTCATCTTCTCGGCGGTCTTGTTCTGTTCGGGAGTCATTGGGATTGTCCTTTCATGGACGGTCCGAGAATAAGAAGCGCGCCGACATGCCGACCTTTTTGGGGTTTGGCACGTCCACACGCTTCTCTGGTACTCGGAAAAAATGCGCCACCAAATATTCGGCGGGCACGTCTCACCTAATCGGTGTCAGCGTCCCGCTGCACTGACGCAGGTTAGTCCTTGCTCGATCCGCTGCGGATTGCTGCGGGTGCCGGTCACAGGGCGATGCCCAGCTGGCGGACGTCTGATCCGGTTGATGCAGCGCCAGGACGCATTTCAAACGACGACCGTTTGCTGGTGGGAAACTCGCAGCCATCTGTCTTCATCTTGAAGGTATGTGGAGGCGCAGAGCGCTTTGTAGATCGGCATGTCAGCTTTCTCCGCCGAGACCCGGTAGGTGAGAATGGCGATGTCATGACACCGCGTGACGCGCCGTTCGGCCATGACGACGGAGCGCCAGCCGGTGCTCTGCTTTAGATGGGTCCAGATCTGGTCACCCTGGAGGATGCCAGGCGGATAAGGGAAGATCATGATGGCGTTGTTTGCTGTTGTCGCCCGCGCGTTGTCCGCCCCACTGGTCCAGAAGTGTTCCTCCATGTCCCAGAGAACGCCCTGTTCGCGCGGCGAAAGCGTCCCGGTCTTGTGCGCAGAATGACCCATTGGCGTCGGTGTCTGAGTGGAAACGGTCATTCGCCTGACCCCGACCCGCCAACCATAAACATCTGAAACAGCACAAAGATGATCGCGAGCACGGCCCAGATCGCGCCGCTTTTACCCGGGCGGCCAACGGCCACCGTCGAGGCAGCTCGCTTCAGGGTACCTGGCGTCGAGCTATCTGGGAGCAGTTGGCTCAAGTCCCGTGCGACCCTGCGGTGATCGCTTTCGAGCGTGGGAACATCCGGAAATCGAGCAAGCAGCTTTCCCAACCGTGATCCCGCGGCATCGCGCCCTAGCGCGACCAACTCCGCGGTTTCTTTCCATGGATCGAGGCCGAGGCGCGCGAGGGTGGAGAGGACCGTCACGACATAACCGTTCCGGTCCTCGCCGACCGAGGCATAGAGAAATCGCTCGAATTCGAGCGGGTGCGGGTTGAGGACATTGGGTGTGGCCATCGTCGTTCCATTCCTTGGTTGCAGGAACGCAAATCGCCCCTGTTTACCCCAAGGGTACGCGCAGGTCGGTCCCGGCGCCCTTACACAGGTCAGTGCGCTCGACTGTTCCCGGCGAGTTCGCAAAGGGTTTGGTGCTCGGGACTAACCTGCATCAGCGCAAGGCGAACGATCGTGAGCTAGATAAGAAGAAAGCGTTCGACAGGTCGGGCCCGGACTCCAAGGGGCCGTCGACAGTAATGAGCGACGAATCTGCCAACATCGCGGAGACCAGAGATGACCATGCGGTCGACTAGATCGACGGTGACGTTTTCGAACCCGTTCACTTTGCCGGGATACCCGGGCGATTTGCCTGCGGGTGAATACGAAGTTCTCGTCGAAGAGGAGCTTCTCCAGGGTCTGAGCTTCGAGGCTTACCGACGGACGGCGACCTACCTGACGGTGCGCGGAAGGGGCCGTCATGCGGGACGCTCCGAGTTACGCGCAATTTCTGACAGTGATCTAAGTGAGGCGCTGAGTCGGGATCAGGCAGCGACCGAGACGATCAATCACAGCGATGCGGCGCTTTCTCCGCAGGAGGATGGAACATGAACACTCCCGAATGGCTTAAACCAGGCATTTTTGGCGCACTGATCGGCGCGGTCTTCGTCGGTGTCGTCGGATTTTCGTGGGGCGGCTGGGTGACCGGCGGAACCGCGAATGACAGGGCGATGGCCATGTCCCGAGACGATGTCGTCGCCTCCATGGTGCCGGTCTGCCTCGACATGGCGCGCTCCGACCCGGCACGGGTCGGCAAGATCGCGACGATCCGGGCTGCCTCGACCTACCAGAGGCGCGACGCGCTCATGACAGCCGGCTGGGCGACTATGCCGGGAACCGACGCCCCGAACCGGGATATCGCGCAAGCTTGCCTGGCAGCCCTCGATGTCGATGGGTCGCCGGATCCTGCGGAAACCGCGGTCGATGAAGGATGAAACCGCGCCATGCCGATCGCTTCCCCAGAGACCACTGACCTCGAACGGCGTATGCTGGCCCACGAACGGAACCGGCAAGCTCTGATCGCCTAGATGGCCAGCACGGAGTCGCGGTTCATTGATCATCTGAGAGCACGGTTCGTCGAGCCGATGAGTATGGCCCGGCACGAACATGACCATCGCGAAACCGAAAACTACGCGCAAGAATTCATTCGCGCCGTGATGCTCATCGGAGAAGCGCGGCGCCCAACGCGAAGGAGCGGGAAATGACCAACATGAAACCCGTGCTGCCGAAAAGCAAAGGAGCACAATATTCTTCCATGAACCGACCGGCGCAGCGAGGAGGTGTTCAGGTACGCGAAAGAAACGGCATCTGGCAGGTGCAGGTCGATGGCAAGTTCCGCGGCGACTACCACCAGAGGGAACATGCTCTTGCCGCTGCGGCCTTGCACAAGTTGTCGCCCCGATGACCGGTAGCACTCATCCGGCAGTTCCGCAGGACTTCTCGATCCAGGTGTCCGAGAACGAAGGCATGCCGCCGGGACCAGGTTTCAAGGGCTCCTCGCCACCAATCGCGCCCATCCGACGGGTCACAGGAACGCTCACACTTGGGCTATCGAAGACACGCGCGGCGACCGATGGACTCCGGTCCGCAAAGGAAAAGCTGATGAGACACCACGAGGATCGAACGAAACACTCACTGACAAGGTTGATCGCCAGAATCGCAGTCGTGGCCGGTATGATCGCGTCTTTCGCTTTCCCTGCGTTGGCGCAGGATGCGCCTATGCCTGCCAACGCAACGGCCAGAAGCTATGGCGAGGGATGGGAATGTGATCGTGGATACCGACGTGACGTCGATGCCTGCCTTGCCATCATCGTTCCGGATAACGCCTATGCCACCAACCGAACCTATGGCGCAGGCTGGGAGTGCTTACATGGGTTTCAGGAGGTCGATGACGCGACGTGTCTGGAGGTCATGGTCCCCGATGGAGGATATCTCGACCCATCAGGAAAGAGTTGGAGCTGCCTTCGTGGCTACATAAAGGTCGACGACCTCTGCCTGGAGATCGATTTGCCACCAAATGCTTACCTGGCAGACCGCGGCTATGGAGCGGCATGGCTTTGTGGCCGTGGCTATGAAGTCGAAGGCGACACTTGTGTCGTAATCGCGGTTCCTGAGAACGCCTTTCTGAATGGCACCGGATACGGGCAGCCATGGACATGTGAGCGAGGCTATTTCGAACGCGATGACACCTGTGAGGCTGCCGTCGTCCCGGAGAATGCCTACTTCGACGATGCAAGCTATGGCCCAGGCTGGAAGTGTAGTCGCGGTTTTGAAGCGTCGGACGGCGGCTGCGCAGAGATCGACCTCCCCGACAATGCGCATCTCGACAGATCGGGAAACCGGTGGGAATGCCACAGGAATTTCCAGCGATCGCAGGGGCGTTGCGTTCTGAACGACTAGCGCTCGCAATCCAAATTGAAACGCGGCTCACCCGCCCGAACGCTTCATGTGATCGGACCCGGGAAAGCCCGCTTGGCAAAGGAATAATCATGGAATCGAACAATGTAGAAAACTCGATGACAAGGCTGTCAACGATGGGGCCGCAAGCTCCACCTGACGTATCCGCGTCCCGTCGATCTCACACCAACAAAGATGTAACAAAAGGGGTGCCTACCGCAGTTGTCTATTCCGAGGGAAACTTCGGGCAGGTCGACGGCAAGACCGCGAATGGGCTTGTCCGTCACAGCCAGGCCTACCGCATTCTATCGGTCATCGACGGCCGACTTGAAGGGCGCGACAGCGGGCAGGTGCTGGACAAAGTGAGCAACGGCATTCCCATCCTTGAAGACCTCGAGGCTGCGGTTGCGCACGAGGTGCATATCCCCGACACTTTGATCTATGGGATGGCCCCCTCTACAGGGCGACTCTCACCTGCGGATCGAAGCGTTGTTCTGAAAGCGATCGGGCTTGGCATGAACATCGTGAGCGGGCTGCATGAGTATCTGAGCGACGACCACGAGATAGCCACCGCCGCATCCGAACGGAATGTCACGATCCGGGACATCCGCAAGCCGAAACCAAGCAAGGACATGCGCCTGTTCGATGGCAGTGTCAGTGATGTCAAAGCTCTGCGCATTGCAGTTCTCGGGACGGATTGCGCCATTGGAAAGCGGACAACGGCAACCGTTTTGGCACGCGCCCTGAATGCAAAGGGCATAAAGACGGTGCTTATTGGCACAGGTCAGACCGGCCTGATGCAGGGTGCCAAATACGGGATCGCAATGGATGCCGTGCCGCCCCAATTCTGCTGTGGCGAGCTTGAAGGCGCGATTGTTGCAGCTTCTGAAGCGGAACAACCGGATGTCATTCTGATCGAAGGTCAGGGTGCACTCAGCCATCCCGCGTTTTGCACATCCGCCTTTATCCTGCGAGGGAGCCAGCCGGATGCTGTCATCCTTCAGCACGCGCCCAAACGTGCACATCGCTGCGATTTTCCAAATATGCCGATGCCTTCTGCCGCCAGTGAGATCGCCTTGATCGAAGCCTTTGCCGATACAAAGGTCATCGGTGTCACGCTCAATCACGAAGGGATGTCTGAGGTCGAAATCACCGAAACCATCGCGGCCCAATACCACAAACTCGGGTTGCCCGTTACCGATGCATTGGCCAGACCCGTTGCACATCTGCATGCGATGGTGGTTGCTGCATATCCGGGTTTGATGCAAGGGGCGCCCGTGGCCGCGATATGAGTTGCCCGCGCATCGAAGTGGACGTGGCCAAGATACGTCGCAATACGCAAACACTTGTCAAGCGATTGGGCCCGCGCGGGATCGGCGTCACAGGCGTGACCAAGGCTGTCTGCGGGCATCCTGCGATCGCTCAGGCCATGCTCGATGGCGGGGCCGTGGGGCTTGCAGATGCACGTATCAGCAATGTGCAAAAGCTACGTGCGGCAAGCATGACAGGCCCTATCACTCTGATCCGCACGCCGATGTTAAGCCAGGCCGATCAAGTCGTTCTGTCCTGCGAAGCGAGCTATAACACAGAGATTTTGGTCATTTCGGCACTGGCCGCCGCCGCGATCCGCAATGGTTCAGTCCACGGTATCGTCTTGATGGTCGAGATGGGCGATCAGCGGGACGGGATACGACCCGAGAACGTGGCTGACATTGCACAGCAGGTCATGCAAATGCCTGGGGTCGCGTTGAAAGGGATAGGCGCGAACTTTGCATGTCTGAGCGGGCTTGCCCCGACCGCGTTGCAAATGGCCGCTTTTTGCGACCTCGCGAATGAGATCGAGGGGGTATGCGGCCCGTTCCTCAAGATCGTGTCTGGTGGCAACTCAGCCAATTTGCCGTGGGCGCTTGGCGAACACGCGACGGGTCGCGTCAACGACCTCCGTCTGGGTGAGGCGATCCTTCTGGGAGTTGAGCCCGTGTCTGGAGACCAGATCGGCGGAATGCACACGGACGCCTTCACTCTTGTTGCCGAAGTTATTGAAACGGGTGCAAAACCTCCGCCTTTCCCTATCGCCCTCATCGATCCCACTAGGGAACGACTTCGCATTGTGACACCCAGTGGTGCCTCTGCACGCATAATCCTCGCGATGGGGCATCAGGACACCGACATTCTGGGGCTTTCAATGCCAGTTGGAAGCACATTGATCGGTGCGACTAGCGATCATCTTGTCATTGGAACGGCTCGACCTCTGCCAACGGTGGGTTCCGAGTTAAAATTCCGCATGAATTACAACGCGTTGATGCGTACCATGTCTGCACCAGACATCGAAGTGAAACTGCTGGGCGATCCACCCACACGCCTATCACGTCGCACCCAAGGCGAGGTCGGCCAATTGGCGTTGGTGTGAAAGATCTGCTTGGTCGGGTCGACCCTAAACCACAAAGGAAACTGAGAAATGACGAAACTCACAAAAAACACTCTGTTCAAAGTGTATGACTCCAAACCGGAAACCCCGATGGATAAGACGACGCGTATTGTCAGACAAATGGTCGACGAAGAAACGGAAAAACGTGATGCCAAGAATTCCCGACTGCGCAACGCCCGCCTTGAAAGAGAAGCGAACACGCCACCAGAAATCAAAGCTTCAGCAGCGTCCAAGTCGCGTCGCACGAAAGCCGCCTCAACGCGGTAGTTGAACTTCGGCGGCTATGTTTGCGTGATGTGCTCCGCCGGGCAATGGTCACTTCAATCGGGCGGAAATCGGCCAGGGCTGCTCCCAGAACTTCCCAACACTCCCTGCCGATCACAAGGAACCATCCATGACAAACGCAGAGCGATCCCCAGAAAAAACCCACTATATCTGCCAGACTTACGTTGAAACGAACGCTGGGCGCAACGGGCAGACTGGCCTGAAAATTGCCAAGCAACTTGAATATTCCACAGCTTCAGAAGCACAAAACAGAGCCGAACGAGAGGCTCAATCAGAGGATTGCGCAGGCGCGGACGCCTACATGGTGACGGAAGATCCAGCCAGTGGAGAAGTTGGCGAACCGAGCTTCCTCGTGAGGCTTGGGAAGGTTCCAGAACTTGACGATTTCTAGAATCCTGAAAATGGCGGCCGTCTACCGGGACTTCCGGCTCTCCGACGGGGCGTGCAGTCTTGGTCGGTGATCGTGACATGACAAAGCGCGGCCGCGCTTCTGGCATGCGGGTCAGCATAGGGTGTCGTCTGCGATACAGCTTCCCCCAGCCGACGCCGCTGATCGCGTTGCTGAACGTCCACTATTCGCGCTTCGGCGACCTGGACCGCGCGGACTATCTTGTGACCTCCCCCAGCGTGTCGCTCGAAAGCTACCGGGATGGCTTCGGCAACTGGTGTACCCGCATGCTGGCTCCGGAGGGCGACTTCACCCTGTCGACAGACGGCATCTTCCGCGATACCGGCCAGCCCGATCCCGTCTTTCCTGATGCGCAGCAGCACGCGGTTCAGGATCTGCCGTTCGAGACACTCGTGTTCCTGCAGGGGAGCCGGTATTGCGATACCGATCTTCTTTCGGAGGAAGCCTGGCGACTTTTCGAGACCACGGAACCCGGTTGGTCCCGCGTCCAGGCGATCTGCGATTTCGTGCACGGTCATGTCCGCTTCGACTACATGCAGGCGAAAGCGACGCGCACCGCATCGCAGACGATGGTTGAGCGACAGGGCGTCTGCCGCGATTTTGCCCATCTCGCTATCGCCTTGTGTCGCTGCATGAATATTCCGGCACGTTACTGCACTGGATATCTGAGCGATATTGGTGAGCCTCTCCCGCATCCGCCCGGGGATTTCGCCGCGTGGATGGAGGTCTTTCTCTCTGGTGAATGGCACATGTTCGACCCGCGGAACAATAAGCCGAGGTTTGCGAGAATTCTGATTGCACGCGGGCGCGATGCCGCCGATGTCCCTTTGACCCAGACATTCGGTCAGAACACATTGACGGAATTCAAGGTCCGGACGAATGAATTGGCCTGAATGATCTTGGCCTCCTTTTCGATAGACCATCGTAAATCACGTCGCCAATCCCCATATATAAAGTACCGATGTCAAACATCCCGGTCCGTCATGGATGAGGAGTTGGCGCCGGCCAATCAAAGGATTGATGACATGTCCTTCAAGGACCTGACCGCCAGGGCTGCGGCCGCATTGAAGCTGAAGCCTGCAAAGACCCCTTCCGAAGAGAACGAGACCAAGCCCGCCGACAAGGAAGCCCCAGCGAAACAAGAGACATCTTGAGGCCTGCGCAGGCTGCGCGCCCCATTCTCAAGGAGCGCGCGAACAACAGAAACAATAAGGGAGAGGATTACGCCGATGGAAGATCTGACGAGCAGGACCGTTGCGGTTTTCGTCCGACCGTTCACCGTTCCAGGTTTTGCCGAGACGCTCCCGGCAGGAGAGTACGAGATCGAAACGGAGTTGGTTTCACCCCCGGATCAAGAGGATCCCGAAGCGTGGAAGGCCTCCGTCCTTGTAAAGCTTCACCCCCGAACATCGCATCCTGGACTTGCGCGGACACTGATCGTTTCACTTGCCGACCTGGACCACGCACGTGCGAGGGACAAGCTGACGGGTAAGGCGTTGTCCGATTTCTTCCTCGAGGAAATGCTGGCGGATCCGATGGTGCGCCTCGTGATGGAGGCCGATGGCGTCTCCGAAGCACATCTGCGGCATCTCTATTCAGGCCGCGGGACGCCCGATCCCGATCTGAATGTGCCGGCGTCGACGACGACCACCCAAAGGAACCGGGACGATGTGTCAATCCGGGCCGCCGAAAACGAAGGCATGCCTTCAATATCGGAAACACTGTCGCGATCGCTAGGCCGCCAAGTCGCGGGACAGACTTGATGTCGGACGAGGCCATGGCCGAAGGCGAACGGCTATACATTACGACCGTTCGGGCCCGGCGCGACGTTCCGCAGGAACGCCAATGCCTGCGGTGCGAAACCCTTTTCTGGAGCGAAGGGTTCGGAGAGCGGATCTGTCGGCGCTGCAAGGGATTGAACGCTTGGCGAAACGCCGTGCCCGATAGCTCCGGGTCATCGCGCCGCCGCTGATCCGCATCGACTTGCGTGCCGTCTTGCTCGAACCACACTGGACCCCAAGTTTTGGCCTGCCTCGACATCCTTCACACGACAACCTACCGATACCGTCAGGCGGTCTCTCTCGGACCGCACAGGCTAATGCTGCGTCCACGCGAAACGCGTGAGTTGCGTCTTTTCTCGCACGATCTGTCTATTGCGCCGACGGCAGCCGTTACCTGGGCGCATGATGTGGCCGGCAACGCCATCGCCACCGCCGTCTTTGATGTTCCCACAGATCATCTGTTTATCGAGAGCCGCGCCAACGTGGAACTGACCGCGCCAGCCTGGCCGGTCTTTGCCATCGCGGCCTCGGCCAACCAGTACCCCTTTGTCTACGCAGCCGACGAATGGACGGACCTTGGTGCGTTGACGGTGCCGCAATACTGCGATGTCGATGGCCGCCTTGCCAGATGGATCGACGGCTTTGTCATGGCGCGCCCGACCGACACGCTGTCTTTGCTGAAGGACATCAGCAATGGCGTGTTCACGCAGATTTCCTATCAGAGCCGCGATGACGAAGGTACCCAGTCGCCGATCGAGACTCTCGACCGGGGATGGGGCTCGTGTCGCGATTTTGCGGTGCTGCTTGCAGAGGCAGCCCGCCGTCTTGGCCTGGGGGCCCGCATCGTCTCGGGCTATCTCTCCGACCCCGAAACAAGCCTCGTTGGGTCGGCGGGTTCAGGATCTACACATGCCTGGGTCGAGATATTCATCCCTGGCGCCGGTTGGATTGCTTTCGATCCAACGAACCGGAGCGTCGGGTCCGGAAACTTAATACCGCTCGCTGTGGCCCGGAACATCGCGCAGGTCACCCCGGTGGCAGGCACGTTCCTTGGTTCGAATTCCGATCTGCTTTCGATGGAAGTAGTGGTGAGGGTGGAGAATGCTTCGTCCCCAAACGACTCGTTTCTAGCCCAAAGCGGCAGGGTGGACATCGCGCCTGTCTGATGACGTCAAGTCTGATAGACTTGCAGAGTCCAGTCTTAGCCAATTAACATCAATAGCTTAGCTTATGGAGAAGGTTCAACGCCGGTCGCGTTCCCTCCAGCATTCGCCCATCAAACCAGTTTTTTTGGGCGCTCTCGGATTTCTTCTGGAGGATCGGACCGACTCCCTAGCAACCTGAGGCGGGTAGGGCGGACCGATGTGCGATCCGTGTGCAATGCGATCCGCCAAGAGACGTACGATTTTACAGATACTTAGCCGTGATCGGTATCCAGCGACTTCGGTGGGTCTGGCTTCTTGCGGCTCGCCCTCGATCCCGCCTTGCGCGCTGCGGCGAACCCGCGGTCCGTCGACATGAAGCGGGCAAGCATGGGGGCGACGAGGCGGGCGGGCTCAAGGTCCTGTCCGGTCTGTTGGCCCAGGACAGCCGCGTAGTCGCAAAGGTCGCGGTGCACATCGGCGGGAAGTTCCACGGTCAGCTTGACCGGTTTGTCGTCATGGATCGGGCCAAGCTTCAGCTTCGTCATCTCACTTCTCCCAAGGGCTCGAGGATCAGGTCGCGCGTGACCATGACGCGGACGGGGAAGCCCGGGCGGATCGTCAGTGTCGGCGGGACGGCGAGCTGCTGCTGGACGATCTCGTCCCCGGTCCGTCCGATCGTGTCCTGCGCGGCCTCGCGGATGGCGCGGGCGACATCGTCTTCTGTTTCTGCGCCACTTTCCAGGCCGAGGTTCAGGATCGTGGCGAGGCCAGCAGCAAGGAAGACGCGACCCCAATGATAGTTGACCCGGTCCTGCAGGCCGGACGCGCCTGTTCCGTCAGTGCCGGGCGCGCGCTCCAGCACAATGGAGCGACCATCCGGAAGGATGAGGCGGGTCCAGACGAGGAGCAGGCGGCTTTGCCCGGACGCGATGCGGCTGTCGTATTCTCCCAGAAGCCGAGCGCCTTGCGGGATCAGCAGGTATCGCCCGGACGGGCTGTCGTAGACGTCTCCAGTCACCTGGGCCGAGATCTGGCCGGGTAGATCGGAGCGCAGGCCAGTGATCAGGGCGGCCGGGATAACCGTTCCGGCCTGCAGGATGTAGGGGCTGGGCGGCGGCACCATGCGCTGTGCACTGACGGTGTCCGTGTCTCCGGGACGGGTGAGGAATGCCTCCCGGTTTGAGACCGGATCGTTTGCCGTCGGGCTGCCCAATGTGGAGGGGAAGAGCGCGCCAGTCGCAGGGGGCGTCGGTGTGGCCTGTGCTCCGCCGCGCTGCACGGTTTGCGCCTCGGCAAAAAGGGTGCTCAGCCGGGCGGCGTCGAGTTCCTGAAGGCGGCGTTGTTCCTCGGGATCGACTGTGGGGGCCAATGGACCGGAAAGGGGCGGTGCCGGTACCGGCTGGCCGCGATCTTGCGCCCCAAGGATGGCGCGGCCCAGCTCACCGGGCAAGGGCGGACCGAGACGCGGGATATCGGCGTAATCCCGAGGCAATGTGGAAAGCCCTTCAGCTGCCTGAATGCGTTCGGTGGAAAAGAGCTCTGTCTGGTTGCCCTCCTGCCGGTTGTTCTGCAGGGCCACGATCAGGATCGCGCCTAGGCCAAGTCCGCCGATGGCTGTGGCAAGGGCGATGGCCCGGCGGGACAGGCGCATGACACGGGGCGGATCGGGCCTGAGGCGGAGCTCCTGGGCGATGTCTTCCTCGGTCCGTGGCGGCTCTTGCATATCAGGGGATTGTGTCATTGCTCCGCCTCCGGCTGGGGCGCGCGCGGCGGTTGCTGGTCGCCATCCGTCCGAATGATCCGCACAACCTGCTGTTGTCTTTCGCCGAGACGCAGTTCCGCGGCCCCGAACAGGCGGTCCACGATCAGCACATTGCCAAGCACCCGGGTGTTGACGATCTGGCCGCGCCCATCCGCGCCGATCACGAAGAGCGGGGGCATTTCGCCCTGGCCGATGCCGGGCGGGAAGACGACATAGACGCGCCGTCCATCATCGAAGACGGAGACCGGCCGCCAGGGTGGGGCATCGCCCTGCAAGCCGTAACGGTAGTGCCGTTCGGCCTCGGGCGGGATCGCCGGGCGGCGGATGGTCGGGGCGCGGGGCGTGGATCGCACCTCTGGATAGGCCCATGCCACGCTGGGCATCCAGGTCTCCTCGTCTGCGTGCAATTCGATGTGATAGGTGCGCCGGTCGGTGTTGACGACGAGATTGGTGGAGATGTCGGGGCGGGTGGGTTTCACGAGGATATGGACACGCTCGATGCGGCCCGCGCCGCTGGTGGTGTCGCCGATGATCCAGCGCGCGGTGTCGCCCGCCGCGATCGGGCCGGGGCCGGTCAGGCGTTCGCCGGGTTCGAGCGCGATATTCGTGATCTGCCCCGGTGCTGCATAGATCTGGTAAAGCGCGCCTTCGCTCCACGGGAAGACCTGCATGGCGTTGTAATAGCCCTGCTGGCGGGGTTCGACCCGGGCGGCGGCATTTGCGGCGATGATGCGCGCCTCGGGCGTATCCGCTTCCGGATCGCCGCCGCGGGAGGGCGTCCAGGCTGGCGGCGTGTGAACCGGGCGGGGCGGCCCCTCGGCCGGGGGCGGTGCCGGCGGTGGCGCAAGGGTTGGGACGTGATCATCATAGGCGATCTCTGGCGGGCGCTGCCCCGTGCAGGCGGTCAGCGCGGTGGCCGCGAGGAGAATAACGGGGATGGGGCGAAGTCGTCTCATTGGGCATTCTCCCTCGACCAGTTGATGGCATGGACATAGACGCCAAGCGGGTTTGCCCGCAGGCGCTCCGCATCGCGCGGCGGCTGGATCACGACGCTCAGGATGGCGGTCCAGCGATCTGTGGCGGCGAGTTGACCGTTCTCGTACCGGCGCTCGATCCAGGCGACGCGGAAGCTCGACTCTGAGGCGCGGATGACGCTTGAGACCTCGACGGAAACCTGCGTGTCGCCGACCAGGGCGAAGGGGTCGTTCACCCGGGCATGGTCGTTTAGCGCGACCGCGCCGCGATCCGTGGCGAAATCGTAGGCACGAAGCCAGTTCTGGCGCAGCACGATCGGATCGGCCGGGACCTGCCGGACATGCTCAACGAAGCGGGCAAGATGCCAGGCGATCTGCGGATCGGTCGGGCGATACTCGGCCAAGGCTGGCGTGACGGCCTGCGCCGCACCGAGATTGTCGACCTCGACCACGTAGGGGATGACGCTGCTGCGTGTCGATTGCCAAGCGAGCGCCGCGCTGAGCCCGGCGGACAGAGCAAGGCAGCCCATCGCCATAAGGCGCCAGTTGCGGGCCTGAACGCGGGCCGAGCCGATGCGCTCGTCCCAGACCTGGGCGGCCTTCTGGTAGGGGGTGACGGGCTCGGGCGTGGTGCTGTAGCGGACACTGGGGCGTCGGAACATCAGGAGGACCTTTCGGAGAGGCTGACGACCGTGCCGCCGCCGCCATGGTCTCCGGAGCGGATGACATGAGCGGCGGTTGAGAGGCCGTGTTGAAGGGATTGCTGGCGCTTCATCCGGCGCGCCCAGTCGGGCGGGCCGTCATTGGCCGGGGATGGCAGGGCGCCACCCGCAATGCGCCCGCCGGTTGCGGCATAGGCCGCGCGGGCGCCGGACTGCGCGCCGTCCGAGATCGCGCGCCGGAGCGGGCTGAACGCGGCGACAGCACCGGTCTTGCCGACCGCGGCCACGCCACCGACGGTTTTTCCGAGGCTTGTGCTGCGGGAGGCCGCGCCAAGCTGATAGGCAGTGGCGGTTCCGCTGCCAACCGCACTGGCACCGCGCAGGGCGCCACCGCCGGTGCCAAGGGCCATCCGGGTTCCGGCGACACCGGCGACTGCAGCCCCGCCCACGGCGATACCGGTGCCGACCGCGGCGCCTGCGCCAAGCTGCGGCCCACCCGAAACGATTCCATTGGCGATGCCGGGGCCGAAGATGCCGAGGGCGAGGAGCGCCAGCGCGCCGAGGACCACGGACATCGCGTCGTTGATTGTGGGCTCTCCCGCAAAGCCGGCGGTGAATTCACTGAAGATGGTGGAGCCGATGCCGACGATCACCGCCAGCACCAGCACCTTGACGCCCGAAGAAATGACGAGGCCCAGCACGCGTTCGGCCATGAAGGCGGTCTTGTTGAACAGGCCGAAGGGCACGAGGATGAAGCCTGCCAACGTGGCCAGCTTGAATTCGATCAGCGTGACGAAAAGCTGGATCGCGAGGATGAAGAACGACAGCAGGACCACCAGCCAGGCGAAGAACAGGATCCCGATCTGGATGAAGTTCTCGAAGACGGCGACGAACCCGGAAAGGTCGGCGATGGAGGCGAGGATCGGCTGGCCCGCCTCGAGCCCGACCTGCGCGATGCGCCCCGGCTGGAGGAGCTCCCCGGCGGAGATCGTGCCACCGGTAGCGATCAGCCCAAGCCCCGCGAAACTGTCGAAAACGATCCGGGCGAGCGTGTTCCAGTTGCCAATGATATAGGCGAAGACCCCGACAAAGAGCGTCTTTTTCACCAGCCGGGCGATGATGTCGTCATCCGCGCCCCAGGCCCAGAAGAGGGCGGCCAGCGTGATGTCGATGACGATCAGCGTGGTGGCGAGGAAAGCGACGTCGCCACCCAGAAGGCCGAAGCCGGAATCGATATAGGAGGCGAAGACCTCGAGAAACCGGTCGATGACACTGACGCCGCCCATTGCCTCACTCCGTCCCGGCCGGCTCTGGAGCCAGATCGAAGAAGCGTTGCCGGGCCGCCTCCCAGGCGGCGCGGCATTCGGTGTCGGCGGCGTAGTCTTCGGGCGTCAGGTCACGGCAACGCGCGAGGGTGCCGCGCAAGGCGTCATCCCTGACCACATGCCCGGTGTCGGTGGGCAGGACCGTGCGCGTCAGCTCGACCGCGGCGGCGAGGGCGGCAAGGCCGCCGATACCGAAGGCAACAAGGCGCAGAGTTCGCGGGGTGTCGAGGGCCATGCGCTTACTCCCCGAACAGCCGTACTGTGCCGGGGGAGTAGCCGCCGCCGTAATCGAGGAACCGGGCGAGGTTTGCGCGGCCCTGCGCCTCGGCGGAGGCGATGCGGGCGGCTTCCAGCGCTTCGGCGCGGTTCTGCGCCGCAATGGCGGCGGTCAGATCGGCGATCTGCGTCGATTGCAATGCGAGCAGCTGGTTGCCAGCCTGCGCGACCTGCAGGGCCCCAACGGCTCCTTGGCTTTCGCGGATGAGTGCGTCCATCTGGCTGCGGGCTCCGTCGATATTGCCCACGACCCCGGCCTGCACGCGCAACGCGTCCTCGAAGCCCGCGACGGAGGTTTCCCACCGCTCGCGCGCACCGGCGATCATCGCGTCGAAATCACCCTGGGCTGCTGCAGCACCGTAGTCCTGTGCGAAGGCCTGTTCGATGGTGGCTACGTCGAACGCGAGGCTCTGGGCATCGGCCAAGAGGCGCTGGGTTTCGCCGATGGCACCCTGCAGCTGCGCCAGCGACGAATGCGGTAGGTTCGCAAGGTTCAGCGCGTCGTTCATCAGCATCTGCGCCTGGTTCTGGATCTGCGCGATCTGGTTGTTGATCTGTTCCAGCGCGCGGGCGGCCGAGAGGATGTTTTCGGCGTGGTTCCGCGGGTCGTAGACGATCCGCCCGCCACCACCGAAGAGGAAGGCCTGGGCCGGCGTCGTGAGAACCGGTGTCAGGATAAGGGCGCTGGCCATCAATGCGGCGGCGAGTTTGCGGGGCCGGGCAGGGCGTTCAGGATTGCGGGGCATGTTCTGTCTCCTTTTGGTCAGGGTGAAGGGGGGGGTGGATCGGCTGGTGCGATGTCGGGCCCGAGCAGGTCGGTGGCCCAATCAAGACCGCGATGACGCAGCCAGGCGGCGGCAAAGCCGTTCCGGCCATGGTCGGCGATAAGATTGCTGAGTGCGGTCTGATCGGCCTTGGATGAGGCGGCGGTGAAGGCCAGCGCCACCTCGCCGAGCCCCAGCGAGAAGAGCCGGTTGCCGCGGCGCGACTGGCAGTAGTAGTCGCGCTTCGGCGTCGCGCGGGCGACGATGTCGATCTGGCGGTCGTTCAGCCCGAAGTTCCGGTAGATCCGTGCGATCTGGGGCTCGAAGGCGCGCTCGTTGGGAAGGAAGATCCGCGTGGGGCAGCTCTCGATTATGGCGGGTGCGATGAGGGACCCGTCGATATCGGCCAGCGATTGGGTGGCGAAGATCACCGAAGCGTTCTTCTTTCTCAGCGTCTTCAGCCATTCGCGCAGCTGCCCGCCGAAATTGGCGTCATCCAGCGCCAGCCAACCTTCATCGATCAGGATCATCGTGGGGCGGCCGTCGAGGCGTGCCTCGATCCGGTGGAAGAGATAGGCCAGCACGGCGGGTGCGGCGGGGGAACCGATCAGCCCCTCTGTTTCAAACGCGAGCACGTCCGCGCTGCCCAGGTCTTCGGCCTCAGCATCGAGAAGCCGTCCGAAAGGCCCGCCGAGGCAGAAGGGTTTCAGAGCGCGTTTGAGTTCTGTCGATTGCAGCAGGACCGAGAGGCCGGTCAGTGTGCGCTCCTCGCGCGGGGCCGAGGCGAGCGAGCTTAAGGCCGACCAGAGATGGTCCCGCGCAGCAGGGTCGATCGTCGCGCCTTCGCGCCCGAGGATCCCCACGAGCCAGTCCTGCGCCCAGGCGCGTTCCGACGTCTCATCGATCCCGGCGAGCGGCTGCAGCTGCACCGCTGGTGCCTCGTCGGCCAGTGCATCGCCGAGGTTCTCCCAATCTCCACTCATGGCCAGCGTGGCGCAGCGGATCGAGCCGCCGAAGTCGAAGGAGAAGACCTGCGCGCCCGGGTAGCGGCGGAACTGCAGCGCCATGAGCGCGAGCAGCACCGATTTGCCCGCCCCGGTCGGGCCGACGATCAAGGTATGGCCGACATCGCCCACATGTGTGGAGAAGCGAAACGGGGTCGTGCCGTCGGTTTCGGCGTGGAACAGTGGCGGGCCGTCCAGATGGTCGTTCCGGTCCGGCCCCGCCCAGACCGCCGAGATCGGGATCATATGGGCGAGGTTCAACGTCGAGATGGGTGGCTGACGGACATTGGCATAGAGATGGCCGGGCAGGGAGCCGAGCCAGGCCTCGAGCGCGTTCAATGTTTCCGGGATGCAGGTGAAATCCCGCCCCTGCACGATCTTCTCGGCGGCCTTGAGCTTCGCCTCGGCGGCTGCTGCGTCCTCGTCCCAGACGGTGATCGTGGCGGTGACGTAAGCCGCGCCCGCCACATCGGCGCCGAGTTCTTGCAGTGCCTCGTCGGCATCCGCCGCCTTGTTGGCCGCGTCGCTGTCGAGCAAGGTCGAGGCTTCGTTGGTCATCACCTCCTTCAGGATCGCGGCCACGGACTTTCGCTTGGCGAACCACTGCCGGCGGATACGGGTGAACACCCGGGCGGCATCCGTCTTGTCGAGGCAGATCGCGCGCGTGCACCAGCGATACTCGAAACCTTGCGCGTTCAACTCGTCGAGCAGTCCGGGCCAGGTGGCGCTTGGCAGCCCGATGATGGTCAGGGTCTTGAGATGCGCGGCCCCGAGCCGAGGTGTCAGTCCACCCACCAACGGATCATCGGCCAGCACCGCGTCGAGATGTATCGGCACCTCGGGCACGCGGACGCGCTGTCGCCGCGTCGAAACGGTTGAATGCAGGTAGGTCAGGGTCTCTTCATCGGAGAGCCAGGCGATCTCCGGCATGAACCCGTCGAGCAGATCGGTCAGCCGGTCGGCGCGGCCGACAAAGCTGGAGACAAGATCCTGAGGCTTGGTGCTGCGATCCGGGGCGTTCTCCAGCAACCAACCCTCGGCGCGGCTCGCGTCATCCGCGGGCGGCATCCAGACCAACGTCAGGAAATACGCGCTCTCGAAATGCGCCCCTGCTTCTTCGAACTGCGCGCACCGTTCGGCATCGACGAGGGCCGAGACGGGATCGGGGAACTCGGAGGCGGGGTAGTCCTGCGCGGGGTTCCGTTGCGCTTCCACGAAGACGGCCCAGCCGGAGCCAAGCCGCCGGAGCGCGCTGTTCAGCCGGGCCGATGTGGCGACCAGTTCGGCGGGCGTGGCTGAATCCAGATCCGGCCCCCGAAACCGCGCCGTGCGCTGCAGGCTGCCGTCCTTGTTCAGGATGATGCCGGGTGCGACCAACGCCGCCCAGGGCAGGAAATCGGCCAGAAGCGCGGGTTTGGACCGGTATTCGGCGAGACGCATCATCGGCTCAGACCCCGAACCAGGACGGGTAACGGAGCTGCCGTCGCGCCACTTCGGCGATCTGTGCGTCCCGCTTCGCGGCCCAGACGGCGAGGAGATGGCCGACCAGCCAAAATGCGAGGCCTACGAGCCAGAGCCGCAAGCCGAGCCCGATGGCGGCAGCGAGCGTGCCATTGGCAATGGCGATGGTGCGTGGCGCACCAGCCAGCAGGATCGGATCGATCAGGGCGCGGTGCACCGGCGCAAAATAGCCTGGGATGTCGGTGTGGTTCTCCATCAGATCAGCGCCCCGCCGCCGAAGGAGAAGAAGGAGAGAAAGAAGCTCGAGGCTGCGAAGGCGATGGACAGCCCGAAGACGATCTGCACCAGCCGCCGGAACCCGCCCGAACTGTCGCCGAAGGCCAACGTCAGCCCGGTGACGATGATGATGATCACCGCGACGATCTTGGCGACCGGGCCTTCGATCGACTCGAGGATGGTTTGCAAGGGTGCTTCCCACGGCATGCCGGACCCGGCGGCGAGCGCCGGCTCAGGCAGGGCGAAGACGACGAGGCCGAGCGCGGTTGCGCCAAGGGCTGTGCGAAATGATGGCAGAAGGGTCATGGATGGCTTCCTTGTGTTGGTTGAAAAAGGGGGGTGAGAGCGTAATCGCCCGAGGCGGTCAGGCCGGTGACACGCGCCAATTCGGCCAGGCGACGCTCGGCGCCCCGTCCGGACAGAACGGCGATCAGGTCGATGGTTTCTGCGATCAGCGCGCGCGGGACGGTGACAACCGCTTCCTGGATTAGCTGTTCGAGCCGCCGCAGCGCGCCGATGGCGGACCCGGCGTGGATCGTGCCGATCCCGCCCGGATGGCCGGTGCCCCAGGCCTTGAGCAGGTCCAGCGCTTCGGGGCCGCGCACCTCGCCGATGGGGATGCGATCAGGCCTCAGCCGCAGCGACGCGCGCACGAGATCGGACAAGGTCGCGACCCCGTCTTTCGTGCGCAGGGCCACGAGGTTGGGGGTCAGGCATTGCAGCTCGCGCGTGTCCTCGATCAGGACCACGCGGTCTGAGGTTTTGGCAACTTCCGCCAACAGCGCATTGGTGAGGGTTGTCTTGCCGGTCGATGTCCCGCCCGCGACAAGAATATTGGCCCGGCTGGTCACCCCCTCGCGCAGGTGACGAGCGGCGTCGGCCGTGAGAATGCCGCCGGAAACATAGTCCGCGAGGGTGAACACCGCAACGGCGGGCTTGCGAATGGCGAAGGTCGGCGCAGACACGACTGGCGGCAGCAAACCCTCGAAGCGCTCGCCCGTGTCCGGCAATTCAGCCGAAACACGCGGGGCCGCAGGATGGACCTCCGCCCCGACGTGATGCGCGACAAGCCGGATGATGCGCTCGCCATCGGCGGGAGACAGCACCGCGCCTGTGTCGCTCAGCCCATCGGCCAGCCGGTCAACCCAGAGCCGCCCGTCAGGGTTCAGCATCACCTCGACGACGCCCGCATCCTCGAGCCAGGCGGCGATGCCAGGCCCAAGGGCGGTGCGCAGCATGCGTGCGCCGCGGGAAGACGTCTCGGTTTTGAAGGGCGTAACGGTCATGATTGGCCTCGCGATGGATCACGAGACCGATCAAGAAGACCGTTATTTGGGTACGCGCAACAGCTGCGAAAGCGGAGTAGTGTTATTGGTTAGAACGGCAGGGTTCCGGCGGAAGCAAGTCCCCCAAACCGGGGCGTTCCGGCGCGACGATTTCCGCGACCACCGGAACGAATACGAATCCTATTCTACGCTCACGGCTTCAAAGCTCGCGAGGGCTGCTCGAAGGTTTTCCATGATCTCTTCTGCCAAAACGTCGGGCTCTGGGAGGTTCTCGAGATCGGTCATTGACGCATCACGAAGCCAGAAAAGGTCGAGGCTTGCCTTGTCACGTGCCAGTAGTTCTTCCCGGTCAAAGGCGCGCCAGCGCCCATCGGGGCTTTCTTCGCTCCAGGTTGGGCTGCGCCCATGTCGGTTGCCTGGTGCGTAGCAGGACACGAAGTCCTCGAGGTGCGCATACGTCAATGGCTTCTGTTTTAGCGTGTGATGCACGTTCGTCCGATAATCGTAGTACCAGACCTTAGACGTCTGCGGATCGGGGCTGGCGGTGCGGTTGTCGAAGAAGATGACGTTTGCCTTCACGCCTTGCGCATAAAAGATGCCCGTTGGCAGGCGGAGTATGGTGTGCAGGTCGGTCGTCTGGAGCAACTTGCGCCGGATGGTTTCTCCCGCACCGCCCTCAAATAGGACATTGTCCGGCACGACAACAGCGGCGCGGCCCGTTGTCTTCAGCATGGTCCGGATATGCTGGACGAAGTTAAGCTGCTTATTCGAGGTGGTAGCCCAGAAATCTTGTCGATTATACGTCAGGTCGTCCGTTTCCTGCTCACCTTCGGCATTGGTAAAGCTCATTGAGCTCTTCTTGCCGAAAGGCGGGTTTGCCAGAACATAGTCGAAGGTTTCTGATGGCGGCGATATCAGTGCATCGGCGGGTGAAACCAACGTGTCGCCAGTCATCTCGCCGATTCCGTGCAGGAACATATTCATTAGGCAGAGGCGCCGTGTTCCGGCGACGATCTCATTGCCGAAGAAGGTCGCGTGCTTCAGGAAAGCCTTCTGGTCCTTGTCGAGCGCATGGTTGTCCGGGTCCGTCAAGAAATCATGCGCGGCGAGGAAGAAACCGCCTGTCCCACATGCCGGATCTGCAATTGTTTTGCCTGGCTCGGGACGGACACAGTCAACCATTGCTCGGATCAAGGCGCGCGGGGTGAAATACTGGCCCGCTCCTGACTTCGTATCCTCGGCGTTGCGTTCCAGCAGCCCTTCGTAGATGTCGCCCTTCACGTCGGCGCCCAGCATCACCCATTTCGTGCTGTCCACCATGTCAATCAGGCGGAACAGCTTGGCCGGATCGGTGATCTTGTTCTGCGCCTTGGTGAAAATCTGGCCGAGCATACCCTTTTGCTCGCCCAGCTTGCGCAACAGCATAACGTAATGCGCTTCCAGTTCCGCTCCCCGCCGCGAGGTCAGACTGGTCCAGTCATACCCCGCCGGGATCCCCACATCGCGGCTGTAGGGGGGCTTGGCGTATTCGTCCGCCATCTTGAGGAAGATGAGGTAGGTGAGCTGCTCCAGGTAGTCGCCATAGCCGACGCCGTCGTCGCGCAGCGTGGTGCAGAAGCTCCAGACCTTGGAGACAATAGGGGCGGTGTTCATTGTTCCTCACCTGCGTTCGATACAACTCCTGTCTGATCCAGTTGTGCAGCTTTGCCCATCGCTCTTTCGACCAACCTGAGAAGTTCGGCTTTTCGACCAGAATAGAACGCATCGAAATCGTCAGCACGAAGCAGATCAGCAGGGATACGGTGCGATGCGAGGAGAGCGTTCAATGCCGCATCGTCTAGCGTAACCTGTTTGTGCTTTTGAAGAGCGGTCAGGTATTCGGATGGCGCTTTGCGCCCAATCATCCGGTTTGCCTTGTAGGAAATGGGGGTCTTGTTGACGATGGCATTGTAAGTGTTCGCCTTGATCCCATTGTCTTCACACCACGCCCTGGGAAATATGTGATGAATATCCAGTGCAATATCTTCGTCATCCAGCTCCTTGATCGTCGCTTTCCAGAAGAAGTCGCGGGCACCTTCCCTGAGGACAAGGATATTCAGTCCCTTGTAGGCGGCGCTGTTTCGAGAGCGAAGCGTATCTAGGCGGCTTTCCTGAAATGCGGCTTCGCTGATTGTCCTTGGAAGGCCGTCAATCAGTTCATAAGCCTCATCATCTAGATCACTTAAGAGCCAAGGCATCAGCTCTTCAAAATCGTTGGCGATCCGCGTTTCGACGGCCCCGCCATACAGCTCACCCAAGACGCCGCACCAGAACCAACGGGAGAGACGATCATGGACTTTCGGTTCCAGCCACCGCTCCTTGATCTGAGACAGAACGGCAGCAAGGGGCACAAGCTGCGTACGGTACGGCAGCTCGCGTCCGTCAAAGAAACATTCCTTGCGCATGAACTTCGCGGCCAGCTTGAATCCCTCTTCAACGAGAGGGGCCCATTTTTCGTAGTCTTCAAGCGTAAGCGAAAGCACGGTCACGCGCTTGGCGCTCACCGCAGAAATCATCTTGCCCTTCTTTCCCGCCTCGATATCGGCTTTACGCCTTTCCGAGCTTTGCAGGATCGAGATTGCTTGCAGGAAGTCTGCAGCTTCGGTCCCCTTCAGGATCGGCTCTTCGCTCAGCCGTTGGTAGCGCCCTTCTACATTTCGCAATGTACTCCCATACCAATCATCCCGTAGGTTGAAGCCATCTGCAGCGAAGGTCGCCGTCATCAACTCGAATACGGATAGCGGCACGCCGCCCGTGTTCACCTTTTCGAAAACCAGGCAAACCGCTTCTTTCGATGTGGCCTTGCCCAGTGTGATCGCGGGCAGCTGATAGCTTCGGAATGCGGTCAGCACTTTCTTTCGGAACGCCATGAAGTCACCGAATTTCTCGGGTGCGAATTCGTGCAAAGCCTCTTCCCATGCATCCGAACTCAGGATTTGCGAGCATGGAAAATGGAAATTCTTGATCTCCAACTCGCGTGTCGAAAGATCGAGGACCACATCGCGGTCGAAATTCGTCTTGATCTTCTTGTCTTCGGGGACTGAGATGAATGCCTCTTCCAGCCGATCATCTTCCAGTGCCATGGCGATATCGATGTAATAATGGCGGCTTATCGCCTTGCCCTTTTCGTTGAACGTCTTGACGGGCTTTTCGAGCGAGAGCACTTGGGTCAGCGACGTCAGACGCTGTTGCCCGTCGAGGATCAACTTTTCAGGCTCCGGTATCGGGCCCTTGAAATCAACATTCTCGACCGGTCGGACCTGAAAGCGCACGTCGCCGCCTGTATCGAGCATCATGACCGCGCCGACGGGAAAGGAACGGGCTATGCTGACCAGCAGGGATTTGACATGCTCATCGTCCCAGACCCAGCCACGCTGGAAATCAGGGAGTTGGATCATACCGTTCGTCACATCGGACAGAACTTGGGGCAGCGGGAGTTTAGTGCTGTCGAATGTACTCATGTCAGTCCTTGTTAATTACGAGTTCGTCGCTATCGCGAGCGAGCTCCCAGAATTCAACATCATGCGGGATCATATGCGGCTGTGTTCTACGAAAATAGCTCAGAAGCGTTTCCTCGCGTCCAGCCCGCAGGCTCTGTTCCACGAAGAATATTTTCCTGTAATCGGTAGGTGCCATGTGGAAATAAAACATGGCTTCGGCCCAATTCTTCATCTTGGCGCTCGGTACGTAGCCACCGGAGGTCCAGGTTTGCGATTTGCACTCTACGATCACTTTCGGTTCCTCAGATCCCAGATCGAACGCATGGTCTTTGCGCAGGTTCCCTAAACCGCACGGGACCTTGTGATTCAACTCAAGGTGCAACCCATGTTCAGCTAGAATCTTCTTTGCACGAAGTTCGAAAGCTCGCCCGACATCGGTGTTGCTGATAGACCCGGCTCTCTGAAAGTTACTCACTGGGAACGCCTCGCAGAGTTGGGTCGCTGTGTTCAAAAGCCATCATTTGCCCTCAGGCTTTTTTGGCGGCCCATCCCAGACCTGCGCCGTCTCAGAAGCAAAAAACGAGTACGGAATGTCTTTCCCACCAATTTTGCTGTATTTTGCAAGCTGCGCGTCAAATTTTCGAAGCGTGTCTTTGTCCGGATTGTGAACCCCAAAGTAGACGTGCTTTGCGTCCGATCCGAAAACGGCATGATAGATGTGAGCATCGTTTTCGTCTGCACTATGGCCATAAATGAAAACGATTGCGGCATTGTCCTGCAGCTTGCGGTAGCAGTGCCGCAAGTATCCGACCGAATTAATCTTGCGCAGCTTGGTTGCCGATCTTCCTTCCGCAACGTAGATCGGAAGGCGGCCATTTTCCGCAATTTCGTGGGTGATATTTCCGATTACACCATCACCATCATTAAGCGCTTTATACACATCGCCAATTTCGTTTTGGAAAAGGTGAAGGCCACCATGAAGATTGAAAACGTGACAATATGATTCTTCGTTAAATGGCCCTTGAAAGCGCCCATCTTCGATTTTTTCACCACGAGCGAAACCGTCGTACATTTTAGGCTTGTCGATCTTCACCCAGTAGAGCAAAAGATCATAGTTCAACGAGAACACGTTTCCGAAATGGCTGAGGAACGCCAAAGCGCTCTCATACTTGAGGTCAAGGTCTTCGCGATGTCCTGGGTGCGTCTCGTTTACGGCAGTGACAAGTGCTTCTCGCACGGTCTGCGCGTCATCTACTAACTGATCCGCATGTTTTTCATTGTCATAGGCGCGTTCGACAATAGCGGCGTCTTCCATTGATCGGACGACTGCTTCGAAATCGACTGTTCCCAAAGCATCGAATAGAGCCTTGATTGGGCCGTCTTCTTCCAGTTTCGCTTCGGCCAGCAGGTTTGAATAGCTGAAATACTCGATAGAGAAGCCGTTGCCGATCAGTAGAGCGCGGTCTTCGCCGTCCGTCGCTTCGATTGCTTCTTGAAAGCTGATAACGTCAGGCATGGGCAGACCGCCGTTTCTTGGTTTTCGGGGCCTTCGCGCGCTCGGCCTTGATCCGCTCCAGCAGGACCGAGGCGGGTTCGTCTTTGGGGTCCTGGGGGACGAGCTGGCCGGAGAAGGCTTTTTTCAGGATGGATTGGCGCAGGGCGTCGGCGCGGGTGAGGGCGGCGTCGATCTCGGCTTCGAGCGCGTCGGCGGCTTCGAGTTTTTCGTCGAGGATGCGGACGATTTCGGCTTGTTCAGCGGGGGAGCAGTAGGGAAACGGGTATTCCTGCAACTTGCTCGCATTGATGTTGGACTGGTTCACACCATCAGTCTTTACCGATTTTCCGTGTTTGCTGGCGATGGGCGAATTCAGGAAGTAGGTCAAATAGGGGCCGGCTGCGATCTCCTCGATCTGGTTGACCCGTACCAGATAGCCCGCGAACAACGCTGGGCGTTCGCCCTTGTAGATCGAAGTCTTGCCAACGAGTTCTGGGCTGTTTGTGCGGTTGAACAGGACATCTCCGGACTTCAAAGAATACTTTTCGATTTCGTCCAGATCGGATGAAAAAGCGAGATTATCCCAGTCGATGTGGCCACGCTGAAGGTTGCCCATCCGGATGACGGGAACTGCTCCGGTGTCCCCAGACTTCGCCGCGGTTCCATACTCGGGCCCCGACGAGCACAGGCCCAGCTGTGCCCATGTCCATCCGTGGGGTAGATCGGGCAACTCAATCCGAAGATTTTGCAAACGAACCGGGAACGTCGTTGGCCGCTTCGGCTTCGCGGGCTTCTTGCCCTTCTCACCAGAGGCGCGCCATTTGGTGAGGGCGTCTTGCCAGGCGTCGAGGGCGGTTTTGTAGCGGGTGTCGCGTTCGGACTGGATGCGGGCGAGGAGGGTTTCGGGGGCTTCGAGTTTGTCCGCGTTCCGCGCGCGCCAGTCGGCAGTAAGGCGGCCTTCGAAGACGGATTTCAGCAGGGACTGGCGGTAGAGGCCGAGGGTGGTGCGCGCCGTTTGCAGGCTCTCGACCCCCTTGTCGATCTCGTCGCACATCGCCTCGATCTTCTCCACGATGCGGCGTTGTTCGTTGAGGGGCGGGACAAGAATTTCGAAATCACCGATCTGCTCGAAGTTAACGCGAGGGCGGTCTCCTGCGTTCAGGCTGGTCGCGAAGGTTACGAAATCCCTTGCATTTAGCCGATGACGTAAGAAGGCCGGGAAAATCAGTTCGTTGCCGCCAAAAATTATGAATTCCGCCGATGCAAGGCCATCGAACTTGGGTTGAGCAACTTTGTTTAGATATGGGCGAAGGCGTCCATATAACACGTCATTCTCGAAGAACCGGGCGGCGTTGCTTTTTAGTTCTGAAGCTGGAACAGACCCAAGAATTCGGGTTGTGTGAGCTTCCACATGGTCCATGCCAATGAACGGCAACTCTGGAAATGCGGAAGGCGACACCTTCTCGCCGCGAGGTGTGATGAAGTCTGACAAAGGACCAAAGGCCCATCCGCTCGGTAAATCCGTCATGCCGAAAGCGCCTCATTCATCTCGGTCATGACTTCGTCCATGCCGTCGCCAAAGAGCGCATACATCTGCCCCATCCCTCCCTTGCCATCGAAGGGGGCCATTTCCAGATCGTCGCGCTCGATGGTGAAGGAGGTGGCGAGGTGGTCGCGGATCATGCGCAGCCAGTCCATCTGCTCCTCGGTGAACTTCTCGCCAGCGCCCGAATGGCGGTTCAGCACCCAGTTCTGGAAGTTGCGCCGCACCCGTTCGGAATGGCGGGTGAGGGTTTCATCCAGCCCCGTGACCCGGCGGATCAGGGCAACCAGCGCGGTGAGGTCGCTGGCCGGGTTGCTGCCCTTGTAGTCGTCAAGATGCGCATAGGCGCGCCAGACGGTGAGCGGGGCAAGGCGCGGGCGATCTTCGGTCAGTTTTTTCAGCACGTCCTTGACCATGGCATAGGTCACCTCGGCCCGGCGGGCGGGGGTGTTGAAGTAGATCGACAGCGCCTCGATCTCGTCCCGGTTCTCGGTCAGATACGCCTCGAACTCCTGCGCGATCTGTTTCGCGTTCTCGGCCACATCGCCCGCCCATTCGGCGCGCAGGAGCTTGTCGAGGTTGTCATGGTCGATGGTCTGTTCGTTGTCGCGGCGGATCGTGTCCATCAGGTTGATGAGCGGGCCGGTGAAGACGTTGGCGGCGTGTTTGATCCGTTCCTCGCGCGCGGCCTGCATGGCTGCATCGTCGGGCTCGGGGTGGCCCGCGGCCTTGGCATCCGCCTCCACCTTGTCTGGGTCGATCGCGTCGAAGAGGTCACGCACGATGGCGGTGAGGGAGGTGCCGGCCTCGGTCGTGATCTTCTCCTGATCCTCGGCCCCGAGCTTGTTGTCGAGCCGCGAGAGGCGGGCCGCGAGGGAGCTGACGGTTTCCTCGGACCGGTCGCCCATCATCAGCCCCATGGCGAGGTCCTTGAAGGGGATCGAGGGCTTGGTGTCGAGCGGCTGGCTCGCAGTCTTGAGCGATTTGGTGACGCCGACGGCATCGACGATGACGTAATGGGTCTTGGCCTGGGCGGAGGGAGAGACCTTTTTCAGGTCATCGGGTTTCAGGACACGGGTGCCGCGGCCCTTCATCTGCTCGAAGTAGTTCTTCGACTTCACGTCGCGCATGAAGATCAGGCATTCGAGCGGTTTGACGTCAGTGCCGGTGGCGATCATGTCCACGGTCACGGCGATGCGCGGGTAGTAGTCGTTGCGGAAAGCGCTGAGCGAGGATTTCGGGTTCTTGGCCCCGTTGGTGATCTTGCGGCAGAAGTCGTTGCCCTCGCCGAATTCCTGCCGGACGGTCTGGATGATGTCGTCGGCGTGGCTGTCGGTTTTGGCGAAGATCAGGGTTTTCGGCAGTTCCTTGCGGCCGGGGAAGATCTCGGGCCACTTGTCGTGGAATGTGCGGATGACGGTTCGGATCTGGTCGGGGTTCACGACGGATCGGTCAAGTTGGGTCGCAGCGTAGGCCTGTTCGTCGTCCTGCGTTTCCCAACGGCGCGCGCGGGTCTCGCGTTCGCGTTTCTCGACCAGTTGCTCGGCCTTGAGCGTTTCACCGCCCTGGCTGATCTCGGTCTCGATCAGATAGATTTCGTTGCCGACGTTGACCTTGTCGGCGACAGCCTTTTCATGGGTATACTCGCTGACGACGTTCTTCTGGAAGAACCCGTAGGTGCGGTTGTCGGGCGTGGCGGTCAGGCCAATCAGGTACGCATCGAAATACTCGATGACTTGGCGCCATAGGTTGTAGATGGAGCGGTGGCACTCGTCGATCACGACCACGTCGAAGTATTCCGGCGGCAGTTTGGCATTGTAGACGACCGGCAGAGGTTCCTTGCGGCGCCATTTCTGCTCGGCCGGGTTTTCGTCTTCGGCACTTTCGTTCAGCTCCTCGCCCTTGAGCGTTGCGTACATGCGCTGGATCGTGGAGATCACGACCTGGCTGTCGTTCGCGATGGAGGGCGAGGTGAGGCGCTGGACGTTGTAGAGTTCGGTGAACTTCCGGTTGTCGTCGTTCGGGATGAAGGCCATGAACTCCTGTTCGGCCTGCTCGCCCAGGTTCTTGGTGTCGACGAGGAACAGGATGCGGCGCGCGCCGGCATGTTTGAGCAGGCGGTAGACCTGCGTGATCGCCGTGAAGGTCTTGCCAGACCCGGTTGCCATCTGCACGAGGGCGCGGGGCTTGTCGAACTTGAGCGACGTCTCGAGGTTCGTGATCGCCTTGATCTGGCAGTCACGCAGGCCGTCGGGGTTTAGGCCCGGCAGGGCTGCGATACCCGCACGGAGGCTCTTTGGCGCCTGCGCCCATGACTTCAAGGTGTCAGGCCGGTGGAAGGTGAAGACCTCGCGCGACCGAGGATTGGGATCGCGGGCGTTGGTGAAGCGGGTGACCTGACCTGTACTCTCGTAGAGGAACGGGAGCGGTTCGGCATTGGTGACCCATTTCAGCTTGGCGTTAGCGTACCCTTCGGATTGCTCCTCGACCGAGGTCAGGCGGACACCCCAGTTGTCGGGCTTGGCTTCGACCACGCCGACCGCATGTCTGTCGGCGAAGAGGACGTAGTCGGCAGGTCCGATGTCGGTCTGATACTCGCGGACGGCCACGCCAAGGCCGGCATTGAAATCGAGCGCGTCCTTGTCCTGGACATGCCAACCGGACGCCCGCAGGCGTTCATCGATCCGGTCCCGGGCGAGCTGCTCGGGGGTTTGGTTGACATCAGGTGACACGCATAACGCCTGAAATTGCTATACTTTTTCAATCATGGCGTTCAAGGAGCAAAAAGGCAATTGGCGAGCGTACGGGTTGGGCGTCTAATTCCAGTCGTTGGATCGATATTCGCTGGAGCAAGGCTTTCAGTGGATGCCGTCGGTTGGGTCTGTCTGTCCTGCTGGCAAATCTTGGACGAGTTCCTTGGTGAGAGTTGAACCCTTCGCCAATCGACGCGAGAGCGCTTGAACGAAACCACCATACCGCTCCTTGCCCGTTGCTTTGGCGGCCGCATAGGTGTCATCCGGCAAAGGTGGGGTCGTCGTCAGCCAGAAGCGGACGAATAGCGCCAGTGCCTCGGTCGTAATTTCCTGGTCGCGTTCCAGCCGCTCGAGCGATCGGGTCAGGCGATCCAGCCTGCGGACGATGGCGGCCTCGCTCTGTTCGGTGCTGTCGGGGGATAGGAAGGACGCCAAGGCCGCCTCGATGATCTGGGTTTTGGGAACGCGTCGTCGTGCCGCCAACGCGTCGATTTCGTCGAAGAGGGCTGCGTCGACATAGGCGGTGATCTTGGCTTTCTTCATGGCGTCACCTCACAGTTCGATCCCGTCGTCCGGATCGAGGGCCGCTTGACGCGCGACGTTGCGGAAGCGGGTTTGCATGGCGCGGGCGCGTTGGGCCTCGTCGTCGGGTTCGTCTTCGAGGGCCGCGAATTCCTCGCGCGGGAACGGCAGTTCGGGCGCCACATCCTCATGCTCGGGGATTTCAGGCTCTCGTCGGATGCCGCCATCTGCATCGTCAGCGGGTTTTTTCCTGCCAGCTTCCTGAAGCGGTGCGATCGGTTGAAGATTGCTCCAATCGTCGGTTTCCTCGGGGCGGACGGGTGCAGATGCTTCTACGCTAGGAGGCTTTTGGATTCTCGCCGTCAGTTGTGCGTCGCGGAAGTACCGCACTTTTTGCGCTCGGATCGGGGCCGCGCCCGACACGAGGATGATTTCGTCGTCGGATGGCAGCTGCATGATCTCGCCGGGGGTCAGCAAGGCGCGGGCGGTTTCCTGGCGCGAGACCATCAGATGTCCGAGCCAGGGCGACAAGCGGTGGCCGGCATAGTTCTTCATCGCGCGCAGTTCGGTCGTGGTGCCGAGGGCGTCGGACAGGCGCTTCGCCGTGCGCTCGTCATTGGTCGCGAAGGCGACGCGGACATGGCAGTTGTCCAGGATGGCATTGTTCTGGCCATAGGCCTTTTCGATCTGGTTCAGCGACTGGGCGATCAGGAAGGCCTTGAGACCGTAGCCCGCCATGAAGGCCAGTTGGCTTTCAAAGAAGTCGAGACGGCCGAGGGCGGGGAATTCGTCGAGCATGAACAGAAGGCGGTGCTTGCGGTTGGTGTTGTGCAATTCTTCCGTCAGACGGCGGCCGATCTGGTTCAGGACCAGCCGGACCAGCGGTTTCGTACGAGAGATGTCCGACGGGGGTACCACGAGGTAGAGGGTGAGCGGCCGATCATCCGAGACGAGATCATCGATCTGCCAGTCGCAGCGCCGGGTCACGGCGGCGATCACGGGGTCGCGGTAGAGACTGAGGAAGGACATGGTGGTGGACAGGACGCCGGAGCGTTCGTTCTCGGACTTGTTCAGCAGCTCGCGCGCGGCTTGGGCGACAACAGGATGCGGGCGATCTCCGAGATGAGCAGTCCGCATCATTGCAGTCAGTGTGGCGGCGATGGGACGCCGCGGATCTGACAGGAAGGCGGCGACGCCTGCCAGTGTCTTGTCCTTCTCGGCATAGAGAACATGCAGGATCGCGCCGACCAGAAGGGAATGGCTCGTCTTCTCCCAATGGTTTCGTCGCTCGAGCTGGCCTTCGGGATCGACGAGGATGTCGGCGATGTTTTGCACGTCCCGTACCTCGCGCTCGCCGCGGCGGACCTCGAGCAGCGGATTGTAGGCGGCGCTGGCCGCATTGGTCGGATCGAAGAGCAGGACGCGCCCGAACCGCGCCCGCCATCCGGACGTCAGCTGCCAGTTCTCGCCCTTGATGTCATGGACGATGGCGGAGCCGGGCCAGGTCAGCAGGCTTGGGATCACCAGGCCGACGCCCTTGCCGGAGCGGGTGGGCGCGAAGCACAACACATGTTCCGGTCCGTCATGCCTGAGGTAGCACTTGTCGAGACGGCCCAGCACGACCCCGTCGTCTGCGAACAGCCCAGCGGCGGTGATATCCTTGGGGCTTGCCCATCTGGCAGATCCATAAGTGGTCACGTCGCTCGCCTCACGCGCCCGCAAGACGGACAATAAGATCGCGACGGCAATGGCGGCGATCCCGCCAGCGCCGGCGATTGCGGCCCCTTCCATGAAGACGCGCGGCGCGTAGGCGTCGTACCAGTACCACCAGGTGAAGACCTGCCACGGGCGATAGATCGGCAGGCCGAACAGGGCGGTGAGAGGCGCGCCAAGCTGGGGCTGGAACCCCAGACGAAACGCGACCCATTGCGTCGCTGCCCAGACGAAGAGCAGCGCCACGATGCTGACGATGATGATCTGGCCCCAGAAGATCTTGGTGGCCGATGACGTGTCTTGACGGCTCATGGTTATGTCCTTTCTGCTCAGAGGCTCAGCCCGCGCTTGCGCCCGAGGCTCCATTCGATCCCGCCGCCGAGCGTCATCGTGCCCGTGACGGTCTGGCCGAGATGGCGTTCGAGTTGCGGGGTCCAGGGGACGAGCGAGAATCCGAGGCCATCGTCGATCATGGCGAAGCGGCCCGAGGCGAGATCGAGGCGTTGACGAAACGTCCCTGCAACGGGCTCACCCTCGGTCGGCTTGTAACGGGGGCGGCCGGTTTGTGTGCTGAGGTCTTGAGCGATGGCGTCCAGTTCGCGGTTACGCAGGGTGGCCAGCAGATCGCGGGCAAAGGTGACCCGCTGCCCTTGCCGTCGGGCGAGGCCTTCGGCGACCAGATGATCCGAGCGCCGCTCTAGCGCCTGGCGAACCTCTGCGCCAAATCCGGCACCGCTCAGCGGCGCGCGGTCTCGGGCAAGATGCAGGCGGTCAAGCCAGGTGGCGCCATCCGCCTCGATCTGGGCGTTCAGCGACAGATCGGAACGACCGACAAGAGACAGTTGCGGTGTCCCGTCCGTCTTCCCCGTCCAGAGCCGGGTTTCGACAATGCCACCTTGCGGCGTGTCGCCGGTCGCATCGAGATCCCGGAAGCGCAGGTGATGAACGCGACCGTCAACGCCGTCGATGATCGCGTAGCCGGTCCCGGCGTGGTCGTCATGAAAGCCGCGTTCCACCAGCCGCCCGAGGATCGGCGCGGTGGGCGTGCCTTCGATGGCGAAATCACCCGCCGCGCGCTCCCGGTCGACGCCCATGGCCCGGTGCATCCGTTTGATGATGTCGCCGCGCATCCCGAGCTCGCGCAGAGTGTCTTCGGCAGTCGGATTCAACTCCCAGACGGCAGGGGCGATTTGTTCGGCCAGCTCGAGCCTCTCCAGTGTCTGGGCACGCCCGATCATCAAGCGGCGCAGCTCCGGATCGCGGGGTTCCGGCGTTCCGCGCCGCAGGTCGGCGATGCCAGCGTGGTGGTCCGCGAGCGATTGCAGGCCCCGGTCCAGATCGGTCCAGCGCTCCGCCGTGACCTGCGTTTCCAAGGCTTGGGAAATCTCCCGCTCGCTGCGGGGTCCCAGTTCCAGTTGCACGAGGTCTTCCGCGCGCGCTCGAAGCCCGCGGCTGATGTAGTCACGCGAGATGACGAGATCGCGGCCGTCGTCGGCCTTTCCACGCACCAAAATGTGGACATGTGGGTTGTCGGTGTTCCAGTGATCCACCGCGACCCAGTCCAATCTCGTGCCGAGATCCCGTTCGGCTCGGGTCATCAGATCCCGGGTGAAGGCACTCAGATCCTCGAGATCGCCCGCGTCTTCCGGCGAGATGATGAACCGGAAATGATGCCGGTCGTCTTCGCAGCGCGCCGCAAAGCCGCCCCGGTCGAGGTCATCGCGTTCAGACCCGAACAAGTCGGCGTCGCGCCCGTCCTGACCGACGCCATCGCGCTGCAAGTAGCCGAGATGCTTGGCCATGGGCGCTGAGCGAAAGCGCTTGCCCTGGTGGCGCACGACGCGGGCCTTCACTACGACGCGCCGGGAGGTGCGAGTCAGGCCTTTGGCCGTCCGGGCAAACCGTCCGCGCCCGAAAGAGGTGTTGCCGGAACGCGTGCTGCCCGCGCCGATACGGTAGCCGGTATGTCCGGATTTCCGCGCAGCTCGCATGACCTCGTTGACGAAACGGGTGGGTTGCTTCGAAGTCCTGCCGCCGTCGCGGATACGCCCGGGGCGGATGCGCAGGTCATTGTCGCGCCCGGTCATGGCCGCACTCGCTCGCAGAACATGCTGCCGCACAAAGAATATAGCAAAATCAGAATTTTAGATGAAGTCCTGCGGCATCCAACTTGGATGTGCGGCGCAAATCCTCGCAGAGAAACAACAGCTTGAGGTCCGCTTGCGGCACCTCTTTTATCTCGCGCTCTTTCTGTTGAGACCCTGCGCGTCGACCCTCTCCGGCCCATTCCTGCGACCGGGCTTTCCAGACCTCGCCATGGTGCGATTTCGCGGATCATGGCGTTTGCCCCCGGCTGAGAGGCACGAAGATGCCGTACTGAGATGCGTCAGACGCAATCCGTTGGGCGTCATCGCCGGGGGTCTGACCCTCCTCGGCCATTGCCGCGAACAGTGGGGCGTCTCGCCAGTCCTGCGTCCTCTGCGGGTTGTTCACTGCTCGCGCGACGTCGGTTCCATCGGCGATGAGTGGCGCGAGGATGGCGAGGTAATTGCGAGTTTCAAGCGGCAAGGCGCGACCGGTATCAAGGTGGTTCTGGTACCGTGCAGGCCCGGCATTGTAGGCCGCTAGAAATCCAGGCGACCCGAACCGGTCGTACATCTGCCGCAGATAGGCGGCACCGACCAGAATGTTGTCGCGTGGATCGAAGGGGTCATCGCCAAGCCGGTGGGCTGCGCGCAATTCGGCCCAGGTGCCGGGCATGATCTGCATAAGCCCCATGGCGCCCGCGTGGCTCACCGCGCGCGGATTGCCCGCGCTCTCGACCTCCATGACGGCACGGATCCAGGGCTGCGGGATGCCGAACCTGTGCGCGGCTTCTGCGATATGGATGTCGATGGGTTGCTGCTCAGATGCTGGAACACTGCGGTCCTGAGCCATCACGGCGGACGGTGCCCCGGTGATCGGCATGCACAGGATCACTACAAGCGCGGTCGTGACGCCCGCGTGCTGACGGCTTTGTCCGCATTCAAGACGACGCATCTTCCGCCCCTCCATATGTCCAAAGAGGGATCGCACGCCCGAGAATCGTGTCCCCTGACAACGGCCCGAAATAGCGTCCATCGAGGCTGTCTGCGACACCGGCGACGAGCAAGAAAACCTCGTCCGAGCCGAGCGTGACACATCCCGTCCAACGGGGAAGCGGGCGGCCCTGTTGGTCAGCCGATGCTGCCTCGGCAAAAACGGTACCTTCGAGGGTGATATCGAGACCATCGCGACAGACGGTCATGCTGGAGACGGCCGCGATGCGTTTCAACAGCAAGGTATCCGCACCGACATAACCGCGCTCAACCACCCAAGATGACAGGTCTTCCGGCAGGCGCACGGCAACGAGATCGCCCAGCGATGGCGGGTTTGACGCTTGAACAAGGTAAAGACCGACGGGCACGCTTGCTGAGGCGTTCCAGATCAGACGCGGTGCGCGGTCGATCTGTGCGACCGCGAGCAAACCGAGGGACAAACCGGTCGCTAGGAGGGGAAGGACCGCCGTGCTCATGTCGTCACCATGCGCCGCTTGAGCCAGGCCGCATGCCGGGCAGGGGTGTAGGGCCGGGGCTCCAATGCAGCGGTCAGGCGGTTGTGGACGTGCCGCCAATGGTCGGAGCAGACATCTTCCGGTGCGATGCCATAGCTTTCCACGATGTCGACGGACCGCAGCGCCGCCTCGACCTTGGGCCAACCGGAGAGGCGCAGCAAAAGCTCTCCGCCTGGCGTGACACAGGGCACTGTCGAGCAGGGCTCGCCTGCGCCGAGGGCGCGCAGAATGTCGATCCGGCTTTCAACGGTGCCGTGGTCGTTCGACGACCAGCGGACGAGCGCGAAGATCGCGCCGGGAGCGAAGGCCACGCGCTTTTCCGTGCGCGTCAGGATGGTTTCCTCGGCAATCCGACCGAAACGGATCCAGCGCTCGATATGCCCTTCGATCCAGGTGAGGTGGACAAGTGTCTGCATCGGCTCAGCGCCCCCGCCGCAGATAGGCCGGCGAAACGGCGGCATGGCGTTTGGCGGGTAGGACGCGATCTTCGGTCTCGTCCGAGGTCGAGGTCTTCTCGCCCCTCGTGACCCAGGCCTGCAGATCGTCGACCGCGTAGACGACACGTCCGCCGATTTTCGAGTACCGCGGGCCGGTCCCGTAGGTCCGGTGTTTTTCCAGCGTACGGCCAGACAGGCCGAGAAAGCGGGCGGCTTCCGGGGTTCTGAGGTAGCGGGGCGGGAGTCTTTCGTTTGGGTCGGGCATTTGAGCATCTCCGGTGGTTGGGCCGCGCGACGGCGCGTCGCGGGCTGTCGGAGGTCATCAAAACGGAAGAGCGCCGTGGCGAGGGATGACGAAGATCGCGGCGCGAAAACGTCACCCCCAAAGGCCAACAGGAGCAGGGCCAGATGAGGGTTCGATTTTCCGGGACTGCGCGGTGATCACTTGCGCGGCTTGGAGCGCCCCGTGGGTCCTTTGCCGAGAAGGAGAAAGCGATAGCCTTTGGTGGTCAGATGCGTGCCATGGGCTGTCAGTCGGGTGATCTGGGCCTTGAGGGAGCTGGTCTTCCAATGCTCGCGGGAAACAGCCTCTGCGCCGAACAAATGCCCCGCGATTGTCTGATAGCTGGCACGATCCCGGCGCGCGTCGAGCGTGCGCAGTGCAAGCTGGATGCGCCGCCGCTGTTGCGACGTCAGGGGCGGAGGGGATCGTTTGCGATGAAGCAGTTGCGCGCGGAGCGACTCGAGCGAATTGATCCGTGCTGTCCAATGCTCGTCTAGCGGCACCAGGATGCCGAGGGGCCGGAGCAGGTTCTTTGCATCCAGCACGAGCAACGCGCCTGTTGCGAGGCGCACATACATCAAGCCGTCCCGCGTTCCGATGACGGTCAGATCATCTGCATCGATGTGCGGCGCGGCGGTGTCGCCGTCGGGGACCGGCACAGCATACCCGACCGCTGCCGGGGCGATTGAAGGCGTCCAGAACACGGGTGCTTTGGGTGCGTCGATGTCCGGATCAACCGGGAAATCGCAACCCCCATGCAGCCGGTGATCTCAATCCATCCCGCATCAGCGGGTAGGTTGCGCGATAGTCGGAATTGCGGCGCAGGCATTCCCAAGCCAAACCGGACAGGTCGAGGCTGTCGAAATGCCGATACGCCGCTTCGTCTTGCCAATCCCTGGTCATGGCGAAGCTCCGCGTCAGAGGTTTCGATGGGGAAAGAGTATAGCCGGGAGGCGCAAGAAAACGACGACACCAATGGCGAACATGCGCAACCTGCGCGAGTGTTCGCCGATCTGGGCTGAATTGCGCAAAGTTCAGCCGTTACCGCCCTCAAGCAGCTTGCGATAGCCGTGTTCGGTCATCCAGCGGGCACGGGCGAGGTGGCTGTCATAGATTTTTCGGGCACGCTCCGGCTCCTTGTCCGCATCGATGCCGAACAGGATATGGCTGACTTCCTGCAGGCTTGCACCGCTTTCAGCGGCGTCGAACAGGCGCAGGTAAAGCGTCATATGTGCGTGGTCGTAGTCGGTCAGATCATCGCCTTGCGGTGCGAGATCAGAGATCGGCGTGGTGCCGGTGGCAGACATGATTCCCCCTCGCCGTTTGGCGTTAAGGTCCATAAAAGCACATCGGATTGCCTGTGCAAGAACGGATCGCGGTCAGTCAGGTTGCAGATGAGCATTATAATACGTCGCACCAAAATACGCGATAGGCTTTTTAGCTGCGGATGGATATCCGCGTTGTTTTTGCAAGTAATCTCAAGCACTACCGCCAAGCGCGTGGGCTGACGCAGGCCGCGTTGGCGGCAGCGATGGATGTCGACCGTGCCCATGTCAGCGCCATGGAACGCGGCCAGCAGAATGTCACCTTGCAGACTCTTCAGCGGGTCGCGGCGCATCTGGATGTGGCACCGGCGAAGCTGATCGAAGAACGCGCCGAAGGCGATGTGCGTTCCCGATGATCATGATCGTTCGCCCGGGCAGTCAGCTTTCGGGTCGAAACGTGTAAGTGCAGGGCAGGGCATTGGCCGAACCCAGCGCGCCGGGCAGGATGGTCTTCTATAGCGATCAATCCGCTATTCAGCACTGAGTTCGGTCAGCTTCTGGCCAAGGCGGCGTTGCATCAGATCATCCCCGGGCGTGGTCTCCATCAGTCGCTGAAGCGCCGTGATGGCCCAGCCCCGCCGGTCGATGCGCGTGCTGGCGGTCATCAGGTGATCGACGGCTTCGTCGATGTCGAAGGGGCTGGGTTCATAGCCACGGCCCGCCAGAAGATGCCTGATGGCATGCAGAGCGACATCGGCAGCGAAGGCCGGTTCCTTGATCGCGAAATCGCGGGCAGCCCGGATGAGCGTCGCCGGGGCCGCCTCATGATCGGCCGCGCAGTCGAGGGCGATGTCGAAATACGTCGCGGTCTTGGCCGCGGCGAACCATTTGCCCTTGCGCCCGTGGAGCGCGATCAGGTCTTCCAGTAATGCACGGGCATCCCGGTCAGGGTAGCGTTTGACCAGATCGCGCCACATCGCCAGCCAGGTGTTCCCGTTGGCAGTGGGCAGGCCGAACCGGCGATAGGCCTCGTCCGCCTTGCCTTGGCGTACCAGGATCGCCTCGCAAAAGCGGCAGATGTCGTGATGGCCCCATGTCTGGCGGTCCGCCTGCAGCAGCGCCTCTGCATACGCGAGCGCGTCATCCTCGCGGCCCTGTCGAAGCAGGGCTTCGGCGCCGAACTTGTCATCGAACCACAGCCGGGTTTTCTTGACCGCGAGGAGCGCCAACAATTCGTCATACCGTTCGGCCTCGAGCAGGCAGGACAGCGTGAGCGTCGCGGTGGCGACATGGGAATACCGCTCCCAATCCGACCAGGCCCGATGGATCAGGGCGAGATCCCTGTCGGCATGCAGGGTCATGAGCGCGGGATACACGGCGATCTCGCCGAACCGCTCCGAAATCGGGGCGAGGTAGTCGACGCCATCGTCCTCGATCGCCGCGCGCAGCTGCTCCAGCCATTTTGCGCGCGTCTTTTCATCGGCAGGGGCGGCGATCAGGATCGGCACAAGATCGTCAAGTGTGCGGTGCACGGCGGTGCCAAGTGCGCCCGACGAGGTGTCGATATGCTCAAACGCGGGCCAGATCCGCGCGGCCAATGCGACCACGCCGTCCGCCGCCGTGACAGGATCCGCGCGATTGACGGCCCGGATCTCCGCGCTGGCCGATTTCAACCGCTGGGTCGCCTTGGCGGAGCCGCGCCATCCGAACGCGCTTGCGCGCATGCCGGGTTTGAAGGCCCATTTGTGGACAGGTTTGCGCGCCATCCTGCTACCGCCCGCGCGCTTTGCTGCGCGTGATCCAGTCGGCCCCGGCATAAGTCACGGCGTGGATATGAACCTCGCGGGCATCATCGTCGACGGTGAAGGCGATCACGGCCTTGCGGCCTGCTGGAATGGCGCGCAGCCCGGGGGCGATCTCGTCCCGGCGGCTGCCTTTGTGCGGCAGGTCTGACAGGTTGGCGATGGTTGCCTCGATCTCGTCCAGCCGGCGCGCGGCGGACTGCGGCCCGGCATAGTCGATCAGCCAGCGTGTGATCGCGTCGAGATCATCCGTGACCGCCGGATGGAACCGGATGCGATAGCTCACGCCCCACGCGCGGCCTGCAGCCGTGCCCGCGCGGCGGCAAAGGCGTCCTCGGCGGGGACATAATCGGAGCGCGGTGTGTCGAGCCGCGCTAGGATCTCCTCGGCCATCGCCCCAAGGACCAGTTCGCGCTCCTCTTCATCCCGCATCATCTGTTCCAGCGCTGCCGCTACAGCCGCGCTTTGTGACGCAAAGACGCCTTGGTCCACCTTTTCGGTCAGGAACCGATGGTGGCGGTCGGTGAAGCTGAGGGTTGTCTTGACGGTCATGCTGGACTCCAGAGTATGACTTAGTCATATTAGCGAAGGTTTGAAGATCCGCAACCTCTTCGGGGATGGCGGAGAGTTGTTGTTCGCTGCAGGCCCAAAGAACTTGCGTTAATCAAGCCGAAGCAGACATACAGTTCACCGATTCTTCATAAGACGGTTGGGAGCCGGAGACTATCCGGAGCTACGATGCTTCCACTGGAGTAGTTGCATGCCAGAGTCGGCAATGGGTTTCCACAATACAATCAGGGCGAGTTCTTTGGCTTGCTTGCACAGACCCAACGAGAGGTGCATAGTATCAAGTAGATTGGGAGATTGGCTTTGAATTTAAGCGACAAGCTGAAGAACGTTTCGCATCGTGAGGTGGCAGGTTCGGATGCTTACGCAGCCTTTGAGTTTCAGCTTATCTTCGGCGTAGAGGTTCTATTTGAGAACTTCGACAAGTTGACTGATTACGCGGTATTGTTTGAGTTCCACGACGACGTAGTACTACTGACGGGTACGGATAACCCAACAGAGATTGAGTTCTTCCAACTTAAGCACTCAACGTTGGGCAACTGGACAATACCTAAATTTTGCAAGCAGGAGAAAGCTAAAAAGGGCGAGGGAAAAAAGCCGTCCATGCTGCACAAGCTTTACGAGAACGTTGAAAACTTTGGCGATTTCAGCAAGAGTGCTCAGATTGTGTCCAATGCTTACTACTCTGACATAGGACAGGCCGAGAGTACAAAGTTCGACGCTCTTAATGAAGAAAACCGCAAGAAAATTCTCGACCACATCAAAACGTTATACCCATCAGCGACTGCCGACTGCTTGAGCGCCTTGGGGTTTCGAAGAACCGAATTACAAAAATCGTCAGCTTTAGATTTGGTGAAGGGGCGCATTCACACATTTTTGCAAGAAAAAGTCGGGGGGGATGCTTTTCAGCTCCAAGCTTGTACGGACGCAATCGTATCGCAATGTCGTATCCGAAACAAAAAACTGGCAACTGATGTCGGAACAGAGGTTCAAGATATTGTTAGCCAGAAGGGCCTTACCCGAAAAGACGTCGAAAGCTGGCTCCAGGATATTGCCGCCGAAAAGAGAGCCCCGGAATGGAATGTGGTTCAGGCATCATTGGGCAGCAACATCCCCTTTTCTGATTTGAACAGAACACGTAATGCGTACGAAGACTTCAGGATAACAGCTTTAGACGCGGGCAATGATGCGCAAAATGCGATCGTGCGCCGAGTTAGGGAGGCTCTAGAAGGGATCGCAGTGATCACACCATTGTGGCACTTCATCGACCAAATCATTGATGACGCGGATCTCAAAAAAGTTGCAACTCAGAACGGCCATACACTGCCACAACTAAGGGCAATCGTGATCTATGAAATCTTCCAATCCGAGTGAAAAGCAGAACTTCAAAAAACTTGTAAGAAGCTTGCGGAAAAAGACAAATGAAAAAACTCAGCTTCAAAAAGCTATGGATAGTATCCGACAAGGAAAAAAGAGCGAGAGCTGAAGAATTCTCGGACGAGGAAACTGTCGTCACTGGAGGGAATAGAACAGGCAAGTCCAGTTTTATCAAGTCGATCTACGCGTCATTGGGAGCTGACCCGAAAAAGAACAACGGAAAGTGGCTTGGTGCCGAACCCAAATTTCTTATGCAGCTCGAGCTGGATGGCGTCACCAAATACACTTTGAGGGTTGGCAACAGCCTTGCGTTTTTCAACGAGGCTGGTGAGATGTTCGCGAGCCATTATGGCGTTACGAAGACGGCGGCGACGTGGGCCGAACTATTAGACATGAAAATTCAGTTTCCAGGGAAAAATGGCCTACTTGATCCAATGCCTGCGGCGCTGTTTTTTCCGTTTTACATCGATCAAGACACTGGGCTCAATGACACGTGGTCCTCCTTTGGGGGGCTTGATGCATATAGCTCCCCAAAAGACACATTCGTTGAGTTTCATACCGGGATGAAACCCAAGGCTTATTACGTTGCAAAAGCTAGTAAAGAGGAAGCTAAGGGACTCCAAACGCAGAAAACCAACGAGCGCGGTCATCTTGAGTTTGCTGCGAAACGCCTAGAGGCCCTGACTTTGGACAGCGACCTCCAGTTTAGTATAGAGGGGTTTGAGAAAGACGTTGAGCGCTACCTAGTGCTACAAAACGGTTTCAACGAAAAAAGAGAGAAAGTGCGCTTGGAAATTCGGAACCTGCAAGGCGAGCGCACTGCTTTGTTGCAGGAACGTCAACTCGCAGCTGCTACATTGAAAGAACTCGAAGCTGACGTCGCATATCTTCGCAAAATCGATACCTCGGAAATCGTGTGCCCAACTTGTAATACGGTACACGAAGTTAGTTTTGCCAATTCGCTTCGCTTGAGCGGCGACACGGAAACTTGCCGTGACTATTTGGCGAGCACTGACGAAGCGATTCGGAAAGTCTCGAAGAATATTGAGGAAAAGACACGTAGTTTGCGCCGCTTTGAATCGGAAATCGCATCCATTGACGATGTGTTGACAGAAAAACGAGGAGAGATGTCGCTTAGGGCCCTCCTTGAGCACGAAAGTCGGCGGCTTGCGGGGGCAAAAATCCAAGAAGAGAAGGAGAAGATTGATATTGAAATTGGCGGAATAGATGAACAGATTAAAGGCTTTGAGAAAGACATGCGCGATTCTCAGAGCAAAAAGATGCGTGAAGAAATCCTTGAGTTCTACCAGACTAAGCTCAGGGCTTTCTGTTCTATGTTGAACATCGCCTCGCCGCCCGAGAGGATTTTTCAAAAAATAAGACCGGTAATTGATGATACTGGAAGTGAATTCCCACGTCTTATCCTTGCCTACCATTACGCAATTTTGCACGTAGTTCACAAGTACTCCTCAGCTGTTATGGCACCCATCGTTTTCGATACAGCCCAACATCAGGATCAGGACAGCAAAAACATCAATGCTATGATCCGTTTTGCTTTTGAGCAAAGGCCCGCGGGTACGCAGTTTGTATTTGGTGGCGTAGAAACGTATGACTATGCCTTCGATGGGCACACGATAAGAACTGCGATTAAAGGTCGGTTGCTAGACGAGGAAAGCTACGATGAGTGCAAGGAGCAGATTGCACCGTTCGTTGAACAGTTCTTGGCGGCTGATTGATTGGGAACATTCCCCATTTTGGGAGGTGCACACCATTAGCACCTAAACCGCCTTCGGTTCGCGCAATGGGCACTCGTCGTGCGGAATATGGTAATGCTACGAGAGGCACGAACGGCAAATATGCGGGTGCTGCACTGCGCGGAACCTGCATCGGCCCGTGTCCGCTTTGGGCTGGACGCGATGCGTTCAAGCATGACCGAGAGCCGCTCGTTGCCAAACCAGCGAGAGCAAAGTTCACCCCGCCCGGTGATCCCGGGCGGGGCGGTCTGCTGTCAGTCGCCGTTGCGGCGGGTGTTGGGGCGCGACCAGATGAGGCTGAAGGTCTCTTCGCCGCCTTCGATCACCGTGTCGTCGAAGAGGTTGGCGTAGATTGGCTGGGTGAAGCTCGGGTCGTCGAGCTTGAGGCTCAGGTAGTCGCGGCCCTCGGTCGAGCGCTTGGACCAGGCGGCGCCGATCTCGGCACGGCCGACGAAGACGCGGTGGGAGGGGGCGTTGTCGTTCGGGGTGCTGTCCTCTGGGACGATGCGGACGGCTTTCGCCTGGACGCTCAGGGTGACGATTTCTCCGACGTATTCGCTGCCGGTCTTCTTGAAGGTTCCGATGGTGGCCATGTCATATCTCCTTTTGGCTTGTCCGAGCCCGCGCCCTTCGCGGCCTCGATGGCGATCGTCAGGACCGGGGCGATCCGCCGACGCAGCCCCTGTGGCCCGCAGCGCCAGCGGAGGACGGCAAGGCCGGTCTTTCTTGTTCCGCGAGGAATGGCGGACCCGATACTTTTCGGGGGCGCCAGGGGAAGAAAGTCCGGACCGGCCGTTGCGGCCTAGGCGGTCGAGGCGTTAGCCGATCCCGGTCAGATCAGCCGCTGAGAGGCCCGAAAGGGACGCGTGGCGTCATGCCATGGGAGGAGGGAATGACAGGCTACCTCTGGACCGCGCAAGACCCCGGCAGCAGACGTCGTGCAAAGACAGGCTATGGCGTGCAGGCGGAAACGGTGCATGTCCCGGACGTGCCCGGCTACTCCGGGATTGCCCCCTCTCGCCGTGTCTGTGCTTGTCTGCCGTGATGTTCGGTCTGCCGCCGATCCAGGTGCATGCGCGACCGGGGCCATGCGCCATGACGTAGGTCTCAGTGATCTGGCTTTGCTCAGCCGGTCCTGCCCAACTGAAACGCAGCGGTGACGCCGAGGATCGAGACCTTTTGCAGCAATCGGTTGCGGTTCATGCTGACGACGTCGGTGACGGCATGCTGCTGCGTAAGCTTCACAGGGCGCTCAGTGTTCGTCGAAAGACCTGTGCGGATGCGGGTCGTACATAGCGTTGACCTCGGACCAGCCCGATACCCGCGCCCAAGCTGTCCCGCCGATAATGAGCGCGCCAAGCCAAGACAAGAAGGTGATGGTGACGCCGCTTGCGCTGCCGAATTCGGCAAGACCCTTTGCCGCATGAAACCCGGCGATCCCGGCGGGGACCGCGTAGATCAGACCGATGGCGAGTTTGAGCGGGGCCCATCGAATGCGGTCAAAGGCGAACTCTCCGAGAGCGGCGACGAAGCCGCCGATGAAGAGGCCCGCAAAGATCGACAGGAAGACGCCTTGGCCCGTTTCATACAGATACATGCCGGACGTCAGCCCGATCGCGAAGGGCAGGGCGTAGACGGCCAGGTTGAACAAGATCCAGCAGAGGGCACCAAGGCCGAACAGCGTGAAGAGGGTGGAGAAAAACATGAGGCAGTCCTTTCGAGAACAAGGATCGCGCCGCCACCTCCTCCATTGGCACGGGCAGATCATAGCAGAAAACGGCCCGCCTCGGGAGAGTCCGGGGCGGGCGTCGGCGGAAATCCGGTCATGCCGGTGGGGCGGCTTTCGGCCGGAAGTCGAAGAGGGGAATACCCATCGCGCGGGCCTTGTCGGCGAGATTTTCGGTGATGCCCGAGCCCGGGAAGACGATGAGCCCGATGGGCAGGGTGTCGAGCAGCTGGTCGTTGCGCTTGAAGGGGGCCGATTTGCCGTGCCGCGTCCAGTGGGGCTTGAAGACGATCTGCGTCACGCCGCGTTTGTCGGCCCAGGCGGCGGCGATGCGTTCGGCCCCGCGCGGTGCGCCGCCGTGCAGCAGGACCATGTCGACATGTTTCGTGTGGACGCGGTCGAGGGCCGCCCAGATGGCCGTGTGATCGTTGCAGTCGAGCCCGCCGCTGAAGGCGATCTTCGTGCCTTGCGGCAGCAGCGGTTCCAGATCGGCCCGGCGCTTCGCAGTGAGATGATCGCGGCTGTCAATCAGGGACGCAGTTAAGGTACGCCGGTTCACGTGGCTGCCCGTGCGCGGGTGCCAGGTCTGGCCGAGATGCGCCTCGAAGCCCTCGGCGGCGAGATCGCGCATAGCCTCAAAGGCATTGCGCCGCTCGATCAGCGTGAGGCCTTCGGCGATCAGGGTCTCAAGTTCGACGGACCGGACCTCGGATCCGTCCTGTTCGCGCTGTGCGCGTTTTTGTGCCTGTTCGTTGCTGTCGAGATCCCGGCCTGTCCGCGTCGCCATGCGGTGAAACAGGTTCGTGGTGGACCAGAGCAGATCTTCGAGGTCGGGTTCCAGCCGCGTGTCGGACAGGGTCGAGACGAGCGCGTCGAAAATGTCGACGACGGCGGTGCGAATGGCGTCGGGTTCCGGCAGGGGGCGGGGATCGGGCTCGTCGGTGAAGGGGCGCCAGCCGTAGAGCTGCAGTTCCTCGAGCACGACGGCGGTGGAAGATCGGGTCTGAAGATGTGTGTCGGTCATGATGTCGTCTCCGGTTGTCGAAGCCCGCGCCTCTCGCGGCCTTCCCGGGCAACGGAAAAGCGGGGGCCGGACGGGTCTGCATTCTCAGGGGTCCCCGTCGCGCCCGCGCGATGGGGTGGAACCGAAGCGCAGCGGAGGACGGCCATGGCCGTTGCGGGCCCGTCCGGGCTCTGCTCCGTTTTGCCCGCTCTCGGAAGGCCGGAAGGCGTGGCTTTGATCGCGGAGGCGCTGACCGGCTGCGCCAATCCCGGTCAATCGATGGCGTGGTCGAGGAAGGTCACGGCATCCTCGGGCGCCAGTTGCGGACGCAGATGCGCGCGCAACGCGTCGCGGCCATTGGCCCGCAGATCGTCATTGAAATCGCCGAGACAGGGGGAGAGGTGGATCGCGTCGATCCCGGCCCCCATGGCCCGATGCGCCAGTTGGTCTGCGGCGGACTGGCCTGCCGGGTCGGCATCGACGGCAATGTAGAGGCGGCGAAGATCGGCGGGCAGTTGCAGGGCTGCGAGATGGCTGGCGGACAGAGCCGCCACCACAGGAAGCTTCGGCAGGGCCAGATGCAGGGAGAGCATGGTCTCCAGCCCTTCGCCTGCGGCCAGCACGCTGACCGGTTTGCCGATGCGAACACCATGGCCGAGGAGATTGCCCATGGCCTTGCGCGGTGGACTGACCGGGGCCTTGTCCGCAGTGGCGGGGTCAAGCCAGGTTCGGTGCAGGCCGGTGAGCCGTCCATCGAGGTTCGTCACCTTGGCGAGCAGGGCGGGCCAGGACTCGGGCGCGTCTGTCAGCGCGTGATCCTCGCGCCAGTAGAAGCAGTTCGGGTGAAACCGGAGGCTGTCGAGATGGCCCAGCCCGGTGAGGCCGCGTCCGGCGAGATAGCGTTCGGCCAAGTTGCCCGACATCGGCTGGCCCATGGCCCAGAGCCGCCGCGCCGCCTCAGGTGAGCCACGACTGGCTGGCGGTTTGACGGCGCGGTGCCTGTCTGTCTGCGGCAGGCTGAGTAACCTGCGCGCTTCGTCCAGCGTGTCCCTCAGGGTGGTGATCCCCATGTTCAGGGCGATCAGGTCCAGAAGGTCCCCGTGCTGCCCGGTTGCGGAATCGGTCCAATTTCCGGCGGCACCGGGACCAGAGATCGGACCGGTCAGTCTGACATAGAGGCTGCGGCCCGGTGTGTTCTGCACATCGCCTACGATCCAGTAGCGGCCCTGTTTGCGCCCGTTCGTAAGGTAGTGGCGGCAGACGGCCTCGGCATCTTCGGCAAGGCGGCGGGCGATGTCGGCGGCGGGGCTGTGCATGCTCTGTGCCTCCTGTCGTGGATTGAAAAAGGGGCCCGCCATTTCTGGCGGACCCCGGCTGCCGGAACTCGGGGGGAAGGAGCTCCGACCTGCTCGAAGGTCACTCGGCGGGAGTTCGGGCGAAGGCGTCACCGGCGACGGGATCATCTTCCTCCATGGGGTCGGAATCTCCGATAGCCGGTTCGCCGCCGTCTTCCGCCGATTGCGCTTCGCCGCTGTCAGGATCGTCGTTCGAAGGCTCTTCATCCGCGGTGTCCGCATGGTCGACCAGTTCGATCTCCGGAGCGTCCTCTTCCGGCAGCGGCGGTGTGCGCAGCGGGTCCGGTAGCCAGCCGGTGCCGAGGAGCAGATCCTCTGCAGCGGTCACCATCTCGGCCTTTCTCAGCCCTGCGATCCGGTCAGCGGCGTCCTCACCTTTCACCTCGCGCACGGCCTCGAGGATGCGCGCCTTGGTCACGCGGCCGAGATAGCTGTCGCCGGTCGCAGTCCAGCCCGCCTTGGCCATGTCGAGCCCGACGGTTCCGGCCAGCACATCCGCATGCGCGATGGCGCGCGGGCGGCGCTGGTAGGGATCGTGGACGGCATTGACGGTCATCGCCACGCAATGGGCGAAGAGCGCCTCGCGGCTGCAGCTGTCGAACTCGGTCAGCGCCTCCCAGAGATCCTCGGATGCCTTCGGCAGGTTGCGTGCCCAGGTCTCGTGGCGTTGGTCGATGGCCTGCGCATAGGCCGTGTCGCCAAGGCCCGGCACCTGCGATCCGAAGGCCGCGTTGCGCGGTTCGATCTCGACGCAGCTGTCGACGGCGTAGCGATAGAAGAGCCGCAAGACCATCGCGTGCAGCGCCGCGAGGAAGGCGACCTGCGGGTCCTGGGCCAGCGCATTGCGCAATGCCAGCGTGCGATGGGCCGTCAGTTCCATGACGAGGCGGTCGGAAGGCGGCTTGAGGCCGTCATCCTCTTCCTCCTCGTCTTTGGTGGAAGTGACGGTATCGTCGGTGTCCTCGACCGGCGCCGCTTGCGGTGCGACCTCGTCGGCGTCCTCCACCTCCTCGACCGGCTCATCCTCTTGCCGCACATAGCCCCGTTCGACGCGCAACCGCCCGGAACTGTCGATGCTGACGAAGGCCCCGGCCAGCGCAAGGTCGTCGGCCTCGAACCGGATCGGGCGCGCTTCGAGTGCCTCCATTGCTTCCTCGATCTCGCCCAACCGGGTATCGACGTCGTCGGGCAACTCGTCGGCCTCCGCATGCTCGGCCTCCAGCGCGTCGTATTCGGCCTTCAGTGCCTGGTAGCGGGCAGCCTCCTCGTCGCTCATCGGCACCGCCTCGCCATGAACCCGGCGCATCCCGAAGGTGTGGCCGTATGGAAACTCGGTGTCGACCTCGACCCATTTCCAGCCCTCGGCGCGGACCGCCTCGGTCTCTTCGGCCAGTTTCTCGCGCACCATGACGTCGAGAAGGGTGGCATCCTGCAGCCAGCCGCCATCGTCCTGTTGGAACAGGTCGCGCAGGATGTCGCCCCCGGCCTCGATGTAATCGTCGAGCCCGACGAACTGCGCCCGCTTGTCCGAGGCCCGCACCGCGCCTTCGGTCAGCATGCGGCGGATCTCGTAGGGCTGCCGGGAATAGTGCCGCTGCAGCGCCTCCCAGACCTGAACCTGGCGCGCGTGATCGGGATTGACCGTGAAGGCCATGAGTTGGTCGAGCGTCATCTCCTCCTCGGCATAGGCGTCGAGCAGCGACGGCGCGACGGCGGCGAGCTTCAGCCGCTGTTTGACCACGCTGGCCGAGACGAAGAAGGCCGCGGCGATCTCCTCCTCGGTGCGGCCTTTCTCGCGCATCGCCTGGAAGGCGCGGAACTGGTCGAGCGGATGCAGCGGCGCGCGCTGCACGTTCTCGGCGAGGCTGTCCTCCTCGGCCAGCCCGTCGGTGCGCACGATGCAGGGGACCAGCGCGGTCTTGTTCATGCGCTTCTGCTTGACGAGAAGTTCCAGCGCCCGGAACCGCCGCCCGCCAGCGGGGATCGTGTACATGCCGGTCTCGGCACCGCTGTCGTCCAGCACGGGCCGCACGGTGATGGAGCTGAGCAGCGTACGTCGCGCGATGTCCTCGGCCAGTTCCTCGATCGACACGCCCGCCTTGACGTGGCGCACGTTCGACTGGCTGAGCATCAGCTTGTTGAAGGGGATGTCGCGCGAGGCGCTGAGGGTGATTTTCTGTTGCTTTGTCATCGGGATATCTCCGCGACGGGCCAGCCGGGAGCCTCTCTCCCGACCTCCAAACCCGTCATGGAAAACCCGGCACCTCTCTCACTCTCAATCGCCCCTTCTAGCAATATGTAACATGTTCTCTTGAATGCGCGGCAGAATCAATGTTACATATTCCCTATACCGGAGCCAAAGGAGATGGCCATGATGCCCGTAGTTAGGATCAATGACGCAACGTTTGCCGATATCAGCACGCTCAAAGTCTGGTTCGGAACCAAGTCGCCAAGTGAAACGATCGATCGCATCGTCCAAGAGGCGATGGAACAGCTTGGTATGGAACGTGATTATGAAGTGCTGGAAACATCCGAGACTTCGGATGATGGCGTACTGACATTTGACATTGCACCAAGCCTTACATTCACGAAGCCGATGAAAGCATCCATCGACGGAGAGCTGATCCAGAATCCGAAATGGGCCTCAATCCTGAACTCGATGATTGCAGGATTGAAGTCCAAAGGGTTCGAAGGTGAGAAGCTGGTTCGGGAACTGGGTATTCCGGCAAAGGCTTCCAGCTATGAGGAAGAGGGCTACCGGTACTATCCGGAGCTTGGGATCTCGATTCAGGGTCAGTCAGCCGCGGATGCATGGAAAGAGGTCGATCGACTTGCCAATAAGCATCGCATTCCCGTTTCTGTGGACTTCGTCTGGCGCCAAAACCCGAAAGCACTGTATCCTGGAAAGGCCGGTGTCCTCCGAGCCGGCAACGCTTAAGCGCAGTCGAAAGCACTGAAAGCGCTCCAGTCAAAGCGCCGTGGGCCGGTCCCTTTTGCATTCTTCAATATATGGCGACGGCTTATCAGCAAGCCGTCGCCAAAGGCTTCTCAACCGACCTTCTCCAGCAACACCCTCGCCTTTCCGTCCATGACCAGCCGCGCATCTCGTTGCAGATTAGATCTGGCGGCGGCGGTGTTGTCTGCAAGTGGTCGCCGAAATCTGTTGTCTCCGGCAACTTCTTTGGTGTAAGGTCCATATGGACTTGTTAAGCGTGTCATATGGTCTTATCTTGTTTGTGGATCTACAAAGGAGCGCCAACACATGGAAAACGTTGTCCTGGACCGTACCGCGCCGGATCGTCAGGGGGTCGCGCTCAAGGCCTTCACGCGGATCGCGGACGCCTGGTCGCTCACCTTGCGGGAGGCGGCGGCACTGGCGGATATGTCGGAATCCACTTGGAAACGGGCCAAGAAGCCAGGGTTTGCCGGTGATCTGACGCGCGACCAGATGCTGCGCCTGTCCGCGCTCATCGGCCTCTACAAGTCGCTCGAGCTCTATTTCAACGAGCCGATCTCGCGCGACTGGGTAAAGCTGCCCAACCGGGGTCCCGAGTTCGACGGTGCGCGGCCCGTGGACGCGATGATCGAAGGGGGATTGCCCAAGATCCTGCGCGTGCGGGGCTATGTTGATGCGCTGCGGGGCGGGGTTTGAGGATCACGTCGGTCAATGACCGTGCTCTTGTCAGGCTGATCTCAGAGACCCATCACAAGCCGCCGGTGCTGCGGGGGCTGGTCGACAGCGACGAGGAGGCGGAGATACTCGCCGAGATCGAAGGCGAGACCAGCGCCCGCCTGATCGCCGAAGCGCAGGGCAGTCCCGCGCTTGACCGTCGCGAACTCGCTTTCGCTCGGCGGTCGCATGACCTGTCCCTCTACGGGCAAAGCCATATCAACGCGGCCTTCACCTACACGCGACCTTCTGGCAACCGGTTCAACACCGGCGACCGCGGTGCGTGGTATTGCGCATGGGATATGCAGACGAGCGCACAGGAAGTTGGGTTCCACCGGACCCGCGAGTTGGGCTTCATCGGCCGTTACGAAGACGAGGCCCGATACGTGGAATTGTTGGCGGATTTCATCGGGGATTTCCCGGATCTGTACGGGGAGGCGCATCCCGCGCTCGATCCGGTCCCGGAGCGGGGCTACCCGGCTGGGCAGCGCCTTGCAGCGGATCTGAGATCAGAGGGGCATCGCGGGCTGATCTACCCCTCCGTCCGTCATTCGGGCGGGCGGTGCTTCGTCGCCTTCGATCCGGGGATCATCCAGAATGTCCGCCCTGGCGCGAGCTGGAAGCTGGTCTGGCAAGGTGCACCCGAGTTCACGATCGAGGGGCTATAACGCCCCTCGAAATCTTCATTCAGTGCTTGAGTTTATCTCGATAGGTCGTTGATCCGAATTCATATTCAACGCAATCACGCTTTTTCCAGCAACGCCTTCGCCTTGCCCTCCATCACCAACCGCGCGTCCTGCTGCGGCTTTGACCGAGCCACCGCCGTGATCCCCTGCACGAAGTCGAAGACGCTCTCGGGCGGGCGGCCTTCTTCGGCCAGCACCGACTCGACGATCCGCCCCGTCTCCGCCTTCGAGAAACCGCGTTTGCGCAGGAAGTCCTGACGGTCCTCGTCTGTCCGCGCGACGATCTTCTCCCGCGCCGCGCGGATGCCGTCGATGAAGGGCGCGGGGGAGGACTCGGCGAAGCGGCTGAGCGCCGGGGCGGCCTCGTGGGCGAAGCGTGAGGCCGCGTATTTCGAATGCCGGATCGTGATCTCCTGGAAGTCCTCGACGCCCCAGAGGTTGCGGTTCTGGCAGACCGCGCGCAGGTAGAAGCTGGCGATGCCGAGCGTCTTCGCCCCCACCTCGGAATTCCAGCAGTAGAACCCCCGGAAGTAGAGGTCGGGCGAGCCGTCGGGCAGCAGCCCCGCCTCAATGGGGTTGAGGTCGTCGACGAGGAACAGGAACACGTCGCGGTCCGAGGCGTAGAGCGTCGTCGTCTCCTTCGTCACGTCCACGCGCGGGTTGTAGATGCCGGTGGACCAGTCGAGCACGCCCGGCACCTTCCAGCGCGTGTCGCCCGTGCCGTTGCCCGCGATGCGCTGCACGGCGGAGACAAGTTCGTGGTCGTAGATGCGCCCGTAGTCGGGGCCGGTCACGGCGCGCAATTCCGTGCGGCCATTGGCGACCTCCATGGTCTTGATCTGTTCGGCCCGGTGGTTCGTCAGCCCGTATTGCAGGTTGATGCCTGCCAGCGGCGCGGGCAGCTGCCGCAGATAGGCTGCGGGCGCGCCGACGAGGCTTGAGAGCTGGCCAAAGGACCAATGCGTTGGTGCGATGGGTTCATCCGCACCGGGCAGGACCAGCCCCAGCTTCTCCGGGTTGTCGCGATGCGCCTCGACCCGGATCGCGGCACTCTCCACCGTGCGTGTCCTACTCCGCTCCGCCCGGCCCTTGACCGAGGCGAAGAGATCGTCAAGCGACAGATACCGCTCATCATCCGGCCGCGAGAACCATTCGGACGACACGCGGTCCACGTTCGTGCCGCGCGACACATCCACCTTGTAGCCGCCGCTGATATCACGCCCGGCATCGATAATCTCGGTATTCATGGGTTTTCTCCCGCGACGGGCGGCCGAAAGCCTCTCTCTCGACCTCCAAACCCGTCACGGGCCGGGACGGCACCCCTCTGACTCTCCGGTCACTCGGCTGCACGGGTCTCGAGCGGGGAAGGGGCGCGCGACGCGGCAAGCCGGTGCAGCGTTTCCGGGCGGATATGCGTGTACCGGCGCAACATTTTCCAATCCTTGTGGCCGGTGACCAGCGAGACTTGTTCGATCGCGAAGCCGGCCTCGAACAGGCGGCTTGTGCCCTCATGGCGCAAATCGTGGAAATGCAGGTCCTTCACGCTGACCTCGACGCAGGCGCGCCGGAAGGCCGTTCCGACCGATTTCGAGTTGTAGGGAAATATCCGGCCTCTTGCGTGCCCGAGCTCCTTGGCCTGTTCGGTGACCAACGCCCAGGCATCGAACCCCGTGGCGGCGAAGAGTGGGATCCGCTGGTCGTTCCCGGTCTTGTTGCGCGGGTCCTTCCTATCGCGGATCATGAGCATCCGGCGGTCGACATCGAGATCGGTCCATGCGACGCGGCAGATCTCATCGAGCCGCATCGCCGTGGCCACCGCGAACTTCACGATCCGTGTCATCGGCAGGGTCAGGCGTTCGTTGTCATCGAAGCAACGGAAGAGGCGGTTCAGCTCGTCCGTGGTGGGGCGGCGGTCCCGCTCGGTGCCTTTGCCGATGAGGCCGAGCCGCTTGAGCGCGACACGCGCCAGATCAACGGGTTCGGGAGAAATGTCGAGCCCGTGCACGGCTGCCGCATGGGTGATGATCATCTTGATCACGCCGATATCGATGCTGAGGGTCACCGGACCGGCACCTTGCTCGGCGCGCATCTTGCCGTAGTCGATCAGCTTTTGCCGGTCGAGGTGCCCGATCTTCTCCTTGCCCAGATCGCGCTTGAGCGTCTTGAGCGTGGCGGCCTTGCTGCGACGCGGCGGTTTGCCTACCTCGCACATATCGATTATGTGGAGATCGATGAGATCGCCGAAGGTGGTCAGGCGGGAGACGGACGACTTGTTCGGCGCCAACCCCTGATCCACCCGGGTCTCCGCTTGGCGGGCCCAGCGATGGGCATCGTCGCGACGGAGAAACGTCTCGCTCGCGTAGCGGCCCTTTCGTCTGATCTGAACCCGGTAGGCACCGGAGGGGAGCTTGGTGATGGAGGCCATTTTCGTGTGCGCTGTGTGTGCAATGAGTCGTCGTAGAGGGGCAAATTCGGGGATATTGGGGCGTATTCCTGCGTAGCAGCATCCGCCGCCAACAGTTTGAAGATACACAAAAAATGCAAATAAATCAACACGCTAGATTGTCTACTGCGCCGATGATGGATTGGATTTGCAGATAGAATTGCGCTGATTCTATAGACGGTTAGGGGAGGGCGATTCGCCCGAGTCATACAATACGCATACTCAACCATTTTCGCAGCGCAGTTCTCCAACAGAAGATGAAGCCAACTACGCTGATGTCAGATCAACTCCCAACAGCCGAAGCGTTGTGGGTAGGCGGTTGGGGTAGGAGAAATCCATATTGCTACCGCCGTTAGGTCAACGCGCGACCTGTAGCGTCTGCAACAATTTGTTGACCTGAGTGGTCGGTTATGTGCTTTATATTGAGAAAAGAACGGATGGGCTTGCGCCCGTGTTAAGGGCTGGGTAGTATGGATGTTCTATCTTTGTTCTCATCAGCCATACGGTAAGCAAGCCTACAGCGGGGAAGCATGGGCAACTTCATTTCAATGTTTTCGGGTGCTGGCGGACTGGACCTTGGGTTTGAGCAAGCGGGTTGGACGAGAAAGTTCGCGTCAGATTTGGATGCTGACGCCGTAGCGACGTTACGTGCGAACACTAAAACCAATGATCCGACCTTCGTGGGGCAAGACGATATTCGCGACCTTGACGCGAAGGACGTGCTCGCCCGATCCGGCGATTTGGCTAAGGGCGCACTCGATGCAATCGTCGGTGGTCCACCATGCCAGTCTTGGTCGAGTGCTGGCCACCAAATGGGGCTTGCAGATGAGCGCGGGCAGTTGTTTCGCCACTTCATCAAATTGGCGAACTCCCTCGACCCACGCTTCATCGTTATGGAAAACGTACGTGGTCTTCTTACGGCACGTGGTCCTGACGGGGAACCGGGTTCAGCGTTGGAATTGCTTCGAGAGGACTTGCGCCAAGAGGGCTGGCAAACAACGGTGAGCCTTTTGAATGCGGCTGACTTTGGAGTGGCGCAGAGACGTGTTCGTCTTTTTGTGATTGCACACCGAACAGGTGATCGACCTGAGTTCCCTGTCCCATCCCACGCAAAAGAACCAACGGCTGGTTTGAGAAAGTGGGTCAGTCTGAAACAACGGCTAACAGTTTTGCGGCATGTTGCCGAAGACGAAATCATCCGCCCAACCCCGAAACTCGCGGCTGAATTGGCTCAAATAGAACCGGGAAGTGGCGTCAAATCTCCCGGAAAACCCGAGGCAACCAGACCCGGCGGCCACTGGGGGTACAAGCAAGGCGCATTTATTGCGGACCCTGCAATTCCAGCGCGCACTGTGACGGCGAGCACCGCTCAAGACTGGATCATTGACCCGGTTCATGGACTGCGTCGTTTATGCCCTCGTGAATGTGCGGCAATTCAATCGTTCCCGGCAACATGGAAATGGGAAGGCAAGCGCGCCTCTGTGTATCGTCAGATTGGCAACGCGGTTCCGCCAAAACTGGCGAAGACTGTGGCTGCATCACTCGCAAACCATATCGCTCAAACGACAAACGTGCCGGAGCGCGCCGCTGTCGGAAAACTTGCCCCGCTCGATACGCGCCTCATGGCAGCTATCGCTTACACAAAGAGGGATGAAGCCCGCAACGGCGAGTCTCGGCGATCCGCGCCCGTCTTGCGACGGCGACAGGCGTCCTAATGGCTGTCACTGAGGAAAACCGAAAAAACGCCGAATACGCACGTAAACTCTACATCGAAGGCGCAGACCCTCATGGTGCAGCGATTGATTGGGCTGCATCGCTTGCGGAAATTCGGTTGAAAGTGGTGGCTGCGTTGGCGGCTTCCCAAGACTTGCGAGACCTCCGATCTGCCTTGGAGGCAGATGGGGGCCACATGCTTGTTTTCCGGCACCTTCTGGCACCGCCCAAGAGCCAAGATCAATTCAAGCTTCTTTGTGATGAATGGTCGAAGGGTTCAGAGAAGTCAGGGCGACCGCAGAAGCCGGACGCCGTACAATCCGTGTCTGGGGTTTTGTCCCAATGGATGGACAAGAAAATCGCACCGTGGCTTGCAGTTAACCGTGAGCCAACTGAAATGGAGCGTGAGCTTCTTATTGAACGGGTGATTTCCTTTATTGCGCCGAAATTGACTGAAACGCAGAAAAGGAACCGCTTGAGCGCCGAACAGGAAAATGCCGTTGTCGAGCGACTAAGGTCGTTGGGGTGGACACAGCTTCCCAGCGTAACAATCGACACTCGCGCAGCGGTTCCGCCAAAGCACTTTATGAACAGGACTCGGTTTGCCACGGCCACAACTACCGCTCAGGAAGTCGATATTGCGTGCGGTTTCGCCGCTTCGTATGTGGCGGCCATGGAATGCAAAGTCACAAATGACGCCACCAATTCTGTCAAACGGGTAAACGACGTTTTGAAGAAAGCCGCCGCGTGGAAAGCCCATTGGGGGAGTTTTGTTGAGACGGCAGCATTGTTGCAGGGCGTAATCAAACCGGAAGATGTGCAACGCCTGACAGACGAAGGTGTCAAAGTGTTTTGGTCTCACGATCTTGACGTCTTTGAGGCTTGGGTTAGGGGCCGTGCTTAGTTGCAGACAAGATTGCGACAGCTCATCCCGCGATAAAATGTAATTGCCCAAATCAATTCCGCAGCGCTCTCAGCGCAGCACCGCCACGAACTCAATCCTGTCACATCAATCTTGGTTTCGACAGTGACTTCGCAATTCGCAGCGACGTTGACGAGGATGCTTGTCGGCTGAGATCAGGAATATCGCGGTCGAGTAGCGGCCAGTTCAAAATCCGTTGCAGCAGATCACACCGTTTGTTGAGCCGCCCATGTCTCAACCAAGAACGTCGCCATTGAACCGGCGAGATTGACCGCAAGCGCCGCATGGCGTTCCGACGGGCGAATTCTCCGCCGTCCGCCGCCATGGGCATCGCCAATCTTGTTTCGCAGGCCTCCAAGGTTTTCCACGACTGTCTTGCAGCCACCGAGAATTCGCTTAAATGCGTCTTCGGTGTGCTGTGATGGGGCGAGGTTTAGCGGCTTGGCGGTCTCCGAGTAGAGCTTCGGCAGGTCCCACTTATCCTCGTAAGGGATTCCAGCATCGTCCAAGATGTGCTTACAAACCTCTTCCAGCAAAGTGCGAGCGGAGGTGATTGCACCTTCGGGGTCCGACTTTCGGCGTGCCAATGCCTTCTGCCACGCATCGTTGACACCGTCCGCATCATAGCGGGTCAGAGCTTCCGATACCCCGGCGTCAGCCGGTGACCCAATATCCGCGACGCGATCTAGGAGGGGTTGGAAAGCTTCGTTGATGTGCGTCCGTCGGGCAGCGTATGCACCTTGGCCTGAGTGAACGGCGCTCATGTGTCCCCAAATGGCCTTCTGGTCCAAGCTGGTGCGTACGAATTGCGGCAGGAGGCCGCCAAGGTCTGGATCATTCATGAAATCAGTTCGGAGAACCCGGTATGCAGCCTCATTGATGTTTCCGCCGGTCGCAACCGACTCTGCCATGCTCTTGAGCATCAACGCGCGGTCAAGCGGAGGGTCGGGGATGTCGTGCATGAATTCGATCCTGATTTTGTCGCCGCCAGCGTCGCCCTCGGTCCTACAGCTTACCACTGACTCCAGCGATCCAGAGGGCATCTAGATCATCATCCGACAGCCCCTGTACAATCTCGCCGTTGTCGGGGTGTTGTCGCGCTGTAAGCTGTGCCAAAAGCGCTTGCTCCATCGTGTAGGCCTGCCGTGCGGTATCCCAGAGGTTGAATCGGAACGGCTTGTACTCCAATCCTCCAAGGGCAGGCATCGCCGCGTGATTGAATTGCCGTGCGCGCTGCTTGAAGTCGAACGCCCATCCGATCTTGAAGGCGTTGGGGCGAGCCCCGACAATCTTCATTGCATAGGTGAATGCAGGCGCGCGGCGCATATGCATGACACCCTTGCGCGTCGTGGTGGGTGGCGGAGCGGAACGCTTGGCAACGCCATGCTTCTTTGCCATGCGCTCTTGGGCTTGCGCGGTGGGCTGAAGCAGTTCTTCCTCCTGCCATTCCAGCGCCAACACGCGTGCGGCTTCATCTTCGTTCAACGGGACGACGCCCTGCGCCGAGTCCATGCTGAATTTTCGCTCGCTGACTTCGTTCAGCTTCGGGCGATCAGGCAGCGACCATGCCCGCAGGTTCATCAACCCCACGGGCCATTTGTATTCGCCGTCGATAAAGTCGCCGGGGCGCGCGCGCACGTCGAAGTCCAGCGACATTACCGGCTCCCGCGACGGTTCCATAATGCCCAGAAGTCTGCCTTTCATATCTTCCGGCGTCTGATCGCCCATCGTGCCGACTAAGACCACCCGGTCGCCCGGTTGAAGCCGTTCAAGCGCGTTCTTCCGCCAACCGCTCGTACTGAATTGCAGCGGCCCCACGGGCGCGCCCCAGCCCCAGACTTTTGTCATGAATAACGTCACGCCTGTGTGCACCTTTCCCCGTTTTCCGCACAGTGTTCCCGAACCCGTGCAATGGTGATGGGGTTAGCGGCTGAATGCCGCCCAACCTCTAACCAATTTCAACTTTGAAGTTCTCAGGCTGGAACCAGAGTTTCCCGATTTTTGCGTCATCACTGTCTGGTGCGGGATTTGCCGTTCGAACCTTGAATGTTGTCGGGATATTCACCGCATTCCCGAAGATCAACGCATGTTGCTTTGGCAGCGACGGCAGGCGCTTCAAGACGCTTTCAGAGATAAATGGTGTCATCTGTCTGATGTGTGCCAAATCATCCGGGTTCTGGATGCGATGAACCACAAAGTTGCTGCACTGTGACAGGACGGTTCTGGAAAGCTCGCTTGGCCGCTGGGATGCCGCCAGAAGGAAAGCGCCGTACTTTCGGCCTTCCTTGGCGATCCTCTCAAAGATGCGGCTTGCGTCGATTGCATAGCGGGAGGGTTTCTGCGCGATGTAGCGATGTGCTTCCTCCAAAACCATATGGACTGGATACCGGTTCCGGGGTGTGGCGCGTTTCAGTTTTTCAAACACCATCCGGGCGATTACGGCGGCAGCAATCTCCACAACTTCGTCGGCAGCGTCATTCAGGTCAATGATCGTGACTTGTCCAGACTTGGCGATAACGCCGCCGTCCCTTGAAAGCCCTATCAACCACTCCACAAATGCGTTTGGTTCAGCCTCTTCTGGTGTTAATTCGTCTGGATCGCACCTGAGAAAGGAAAACTCTTCACGCTCAGATACCCAGTTGAAACGCGTTATCATCTGCGAGCAATGATCACGAATTTGCCGGTTTCCGTGCGCCTCTTGATAAAGAAGAGCCAAATCTAGGCACTCTGCCAATACACCAAAGCGGAATGGCTTGTTTTCGTATTTCGGAAACACAATGTCATCTTGGATGAAGGTTGCTAGGTGATCGATGAACTTAGTTTCCCAGTCGGTGTTCGGAAAATTTCCGTACTTAGAATCCCACTTGTAATCACTCAACACTGACTCATTTAGATCGTCAGTACCGAAGGTGTTCAGAACCATCCATGCCTTCTGGCGCTTTGAGACTGGGGAATCCCCACCAGTGCCATTGAAGCACTCTTTCACACACATCGCTTTGATGTGGTTTCTGGTTTTTAGGCTGTCTTCGCCGTCCTCTGCGAGGATGGACGAAAAAGCAAGTGCCATCCGAAGTACAGGTTGTTGGGTGCGTTCGCTTGCCCGCAACAACAACTCCCATTCTTCAACAGACATGAACCAATGCGGGAGGCGAAATTGGGAAACAGTTTCACCTTCAGAAATCTGAGCCACATCCTCAATCAATTCGCCGGTGTCTGCCTTCAGGTACAGGCGCTGAATCTTTACCGGAATTTTTGAGAAGGCCGGGCGGTATTCGCCATTCACATCAAACAAAACAAAGGACGCACCACGGGCCGCAAACTCTTCTGATCGTTCAAAAAGAGACTGTAGAATGGTTGCTACTGTGCAGGATTTTCCGCTTCCGGTATTACCCAGAATTGCCCCATGCCCGCCGAAAAACTCGCCTATCTTCACCTTAACCGGATAGCCTTTGAATACGACTGAAGTTCCGACCTCCAAGGCAACCGGAATGGCTCCTTCGTGCTCGGCATCGTCCCTGTCTTTCAAAGAAACCGTTTCAGAAGGGTCTTTGAACCGCTCCGGGTTTTCCGGAGGCTCCAAATCAAGGAAGGATTGGAGCCATGGAAAAAGACAACAGAGCGAACCGCTATTCACCTGAGACACGAGCAAGGGCTGTGCGGATGGTGTTCGACAATC